>Ga0138256_10008594_pt1 | contig 10719 bp, 9 predicted proteins | sample KNB2016incub_MG_FD_105486 | JGI IMG/M metagenome (GOLD analysis project Ga0138256, IMG submission 105486) | Active sludge microbial communities from wastewater in Klosterneuburg, Austria - KNB2014incub_MG | ecosystem: Engineered > WWTP > Activated sludge > Unclassified | place: Austria... | reverse complement strand
TTCGAGCAACGTCAATGCCTCGGTCGTCGCCGAGGTGGGCGGCAAGCTGGTCGGCTTCATGATGGGCGACGTGTTTTTCGGCGAGTACGGCATTCCCGATGCCTCCGCCAACATCGACACCATCGGCGTGCATCCGGATTTCCAGAAGCATGGCGTCGCCTCCGACCTGATGGACCAGTTCCTCATGAACATGAAGGCGGCCAACGTCAAGAAAATCTACACGCTGGTGAACTGGAGCGATTTCGCGCTGGAGGCCTTTTTCTCGCGGCACAAATTCCAGCCGTCCAAGCGCATCAGCCTCGAATTGCAGCTGCCCTGATTCCGGGCGGTTGCACGGGAGCCTGACGGCGCGCGTTCGATCGAAGGCGCGCCGCTCTTTTTCATGTGGATCGATTGCCACTGCCACACCAAGCACTCCTACGACAACTGGCTGGAGCCGCTTGACCTGATCCGGCGCGCCCGCGCGATCGGCCTCGACGGCGTCGCAATCACCGAGCACTATTCCTACGAGGCCTCCGCACCGGTCGAGGCGATTGCCCGCGACGAAGGCTTCCTGCTCCTGCGCGGCGTCGAGATCTCCACCGACCGCGGCCACCTCCTGGCATTCGGCATCGAGGACGACGGCTGGAACGTCTGGGGACGCGACAACTGGCTGCCGCTGGCGGAGGTGATCGAGCGGATCCGGCACCTCGGCGGCATTTGCGCGCCGGCCCATCCCTACCGCGAAATTGGCGTTTGCAGCCTGCTGGACGGCCTGCTCGACCTGGGCGGCATTGCCGCCGTCGAGACGCACAACGGCGGCAACCGGGATTCCGACAATGCCCTTGCCGCACAGGCCTGCGGCCATCTTGGGTTGCCCAGCCTGGGTGGCAGCGACTGCCACAAGGTCGCCGCGGTTGGCCGCTGTGCGACCGAATTCCTGCGGCCGGTCAGTGACATGGCGTCGTTCATTGCGGCGGTGCGCGCAGGCGCGTGCCGCGGCGGCTATTTCGCGGGTTTTGCTTCGGCCGGCTGAGGCCGCTCAGGCGGCGGCGGGAATTTCTACCGCCTCGTTCAGCGCCAGCCAGTAGAGGCCGAGCTGGCCGACCGCCTGGATGAACTTCTCGAAATCCACGGGCTTGCGGATGTAGCTGTTGGCGCCCAGGTTGTAGCCTTCGTAGATGTCCTGCTGTTCCTTGGAGGTGGTCAGGATCACTACCGGGAGCAGGCTGGTGCGCTCGTTGGCGCGGATGCGTCGCAGCACTTCGAGGCCGTCGATGCGCGGCAGTTTGAGGTCAAGGAGTATTACCGCCGGCAGCGGGTCGGTTGCGCGCCCGCTGTGCTGTCCGGTGGCAAAGAGGTAGTCGATCGCCTCGACGCCGTCCCGCGCGACGACTACCGGGTTGCCTATGCGGTTCTTGTTGAAGGCGCGCAGGGTGAGCGCCTCGTCGTCCGGATTGTCTTCAACCAGCAGTATCGGCCGATCACTGTTCATTGCGTGGTTCCAGTCTGCGAAAGCGTGAAAAAGAAGGTTGCACCCTGATCCGGCACCGCCTCTGCCCAGATCCGGCCCCCATGGCGCTGGATGATGCGGTGCACGATGGCGAGGCCGATACCGGTTCCCTCGAAGTCGGCCGCGCGGTGCATGCGCTGAAAGGCCCCGAACAGCTTGGTCGTGTACCGCATGTCGAAGCCGGCCCCGTTGTCGCTGACAAAATACACCGGCTTGCCCTCCGATTGCAAGGCGCCGAGGCGGATGCTCGCCGCTGCCCGGCGGGAAGTGAATTTCCAGGCGTTGCGCAGGAGGTTCTCCAGCACGATGCGCAGCAGGCTGGCATCGCCGGCGGCGACCAGATCGGGGGCCAGGCAGGTTTCCACATTGCGCTGGGGCTGCTGCAGGCGCAGTTCGTCGATGACCTGGGCGGCAATGGCGGAGAGGTCCACCGGCTCCCGCTTCATTTCGCTGCGGGTCACGCGGGAAAGGGAGAGCAGGTCGTCGATCAGCTGCTTCATGCGGCGGATGCCGGCGCGGATGCGGTGGACGTGGTCGCGCGCACGCTGGTCGCCCGGGGCAAGGCAGTCCTCCTCGAGCATGCGGGAGAATCCGTCGATGCCGCGCAGCGGCGCCGTCAGGTCGTGGGAGACGGAGTAACTGAAGGCTTCCAGTTCCTCGTTGGCGGTGACGAGTTCGGCGGTGCGGTCGCGCACGCGCTGCTCCAGTTCCGCGTTCAGGCGCGTCAGGTCCGCCTCCGCTCGCCTGCGCTCAGTGACGTCGAGGAACATCCAGACCTCCCCGCCGCCCGCGCTTGCCGGATCCAGCGCGCGGGCGTTGAGGAACGCCCAGAACAGGCTGGCGTCCTTGCGCCTCAGTTGCAGTTCGATGCCGAAGGTGCCGCCGGCGGCCTGTGCCTTCGTCGCCCGCGCCCGTGTGGCTTCCCAGGCGGCCTGGTCGGGAAACACGGCGCCCAGCGAGGCCCCCGCCAGCTCGCCCGGCGCGAAGCCGAACAGCTCCTCGAAATGACGGTTGCCGCGCACGATGGCACCGTCGCGCAGGAAGGCAATTCCGACCAGCAGGTTGTCCTGGATCGCCTGCAGTTCGGCCAGCAGCGCGCGGATGCTTGCCTCCGCCTGTTTTTGTGTCGTGATGTCGGAGCTGGCGCCGGAAAACCGGATGACGCGGCCGCGCGCGTCCCACACGGCCTGGCCGCGGCCGCGAAACCAGCAGTATTCCCCGTCCTTGCAGCGGAGGCGGTACTCCAGGTCGAAGGGCCGGCGTTCGGCGAAATGGCAACGCATCGCTTCGTCGACCCGCGCCCAATCCTCCGGGTGGAGGCCGTCGAGGAAGCTCTGGCGCTGGTCCGGCAGGTCGTCCTCGCCGAAGCCCAGCAGTTCGCGGTAGCGTGGCGAGACGAAATAGCGGTCGTTCAGCACGTCCCAGTCCCAGATGCCGTCTGAGGATCCGCGCACCGCGAAATAGAGCCGCTCCTCGCTTTCGCGCAGGGCTTCTTCCGCCGCTTTCTGCGCCGTGACATCGGTGATCGAGCCGGCGAACCGGTAGGCCTGGCCGGCGGCGGTGAGCGACACGCGGCCGCGGCCGCGGAACCAGCGAAAGCCGCCGTCACGGCAGCGCAGCCTGTAGGTCTGGTCGAAGCCGACCTGTTCCAGCAGCGCGGCGTCCTGCGCGGCGACCGCCCGGTCGCGATCCTCCGGGTGGAGCGATGTCCTGAAGTTGAAGTCGCGATGGAACTCTGCCTCGTCGTCGTAACCGAGCAGCTCGCGAAAGCGCGGCGAGAAATAAGTCGTGTTGCGATTCAGGTCCCAGTCCCAGAAGCCGTCCGAGCTGCCGCGGATCACCAGTGCCAGGCGCTCCTCGCTGGCATGGTAGGCAGCGATGCGCTGCTCCAGGCCATCGGCCATCGTGTTGAAGGTGGCGGCGAGTTGGCCAAGCTCACCGTGCGACGCTGCGGTAACGCGTGCGCCGAGGTCGCCCGCGGCGAGCCGGTGGCTGGCTTCGTTGAGGCGCGCCAGATCGCGCGTCAGCAGCATGCCGAGCCAGAACAGCAGGGCGGAGCAGATTGCGGCCCCTCCCAGCGCCGCCGCGGTGGCACGGGCTCGCATGGCATCGCGCGCCGCGGCGATCGTATCGAGGGAAATGCCGTACTGAAGCACGCCGAGGGGTTCGCCGGCCAGCGCAAGCTCGATGCGGGAATCCAGCCGGCGCGCGCCGAGGCTTTCCTCGGCCGGGCGGTCCGGCGCCGGCAGGCCGGCGCGGCTGTCCCAGCCGGCGCTGGCCACGACGCGCTCCTGCCGGTCGAAGAGGATCAGATAGGTGATTCCCCCGGCTGCCAGCGCCTGCTGCAGCAGGTCGTCCACGACCGCGTAGTCGCGCTGCGCAAGGGGCGTGGCGAGGGCCAGATTGAGTAGCGACGCGCTACTCTCCGCGTGGATGCGCGCCTGCGTATGCAGGGACTCGTCGATGACGCCGAGGCTGACCCGGTAGAGCAGGGCGGCGGTGGCGAACTCGGCCAGGACGGCGGCGAAGATCAGCCCGAGGCGGAACGAGCGGTCGCGAAACCAGCCGCCGGCAACGCTCGTCGCCGCGGCAAACGTCGCCGCAGCCGGGCGCGAATCGCGGTCCGCCCCCGGTGCCGTGCCGCCGGCGGCGGGCGGCAGGCCGTCCGTCGGTCCTCGCGGATGCGGTCCGGGCAGGTCGGCAGGGAGCATGCGAACGACTCCTTCGTGCGGTTTTCGCGGCTAGGACAGCCCGGTGCCGCCTCCGCGCCGGAAGGTTCGCCTCAGGCGCGCTCGGGCAGGTGCTCCTGTTGCAGCAGAAAAACCATCCCCTCGCCGCTGGCGGATTCGATCCATGTAAACGGGATATCGGGGAAAGCCTGTTCAACGATAGCACGGTTTCCGCCAACTTCAACGGCAACGATGCCAGCGGACTTGAGGTGTCGGCGGGCGCCGGCGAGGATGCCGCGAACGGCGTCGAGGCCGTCGTCGCCCGAAGCAAGCGCCAGTTCCGGCTCGTGGCGGTATTCCGGCGGCAGCGCGCGCATGGAGGCGGCCGTCACGTAGGGAGGGTTGGCGATGATGACGTCGTAGCGGCGGGCGCCGAGGCCGGCGAAGAGGTCGCCGCGGCGGATTTCGATGCGTGCGCCAAGGGCGTAGTCGGTGACGTTGCGGGCGGCCACTTCGAGTGCCGCGGGAGAAATATCCACCGCATCGATGCGAGCCTCGGGAAAGGCGTGCGCGAGCAGGATCGCCAGGCAGCCGGAGCCGGTGCACAGGTCGAGGGCGCGGCGGACCCGCCCGGGATCGCCGATCCAGGGCGCGAGGCCGTCCTCCAGCAGGAGTTCGGCAATGTGGGAGCGCGGGACGATGACGCGCTCATCGACGTAAAACGGGAAATCGCCCAGCCAGGCTTCCTGCGTCAGGTAGGCCGCGGGAATGCGCTCCTGCAGCCGGCGCGCGAGCAGGGCATGCACCGCCTCGCGTTCCGCGGCGGTCAGGCGCGCATCGAGGAACGGGTCGAGCCGGTCGGGCGGCAGGTGCAGGGCGTGCAGGATAAGGTAGGCCGCCTCGTCGTAGGCATCCCGGCTGCCATGGCCGAAGAACAGCTTCGCTTCGCGGAACCGGCTCACGGCCCAGCGGAGGAAGTCGCGCAGCGTCAGCAGTTCCGGCGGCGCCATGGCTCAGCCCAGCAACGCGCGCAGGGCACGCTCGTAGGTGCGCGACAGCGCGTCGAGGTCGGCCACGGCGACGCACTCGTCGATTTTGTGGATGGTGGCATTCAGCGGGCCCAGTTCGATCACTTCCGGGCAGATATCCGCGATGAAGCGGCCATCCGAGGTGCCGCCGCTGGTCGATAGTGCCGTCTCGATGCCGCACTCGGCGCGGATGGCGTCGGCCACCGCTTCCACCAGGCGGCCGCGCGGTGTCAGATAGGGCTTGCCGGAAAGCGTCCACTCGAGCGTATGCTCGACGCCATGGCGCTCCAGGATCGCCTCGGTGTGCTCCCGGAGGCCCTCCGGCGTGCTGGCGGTGGAAAAGCGGAAATTGAAGAGGATCTCGGCGCTGCCGGGCACGACGTTGTCGGCGCCGGTTCCGGCGTGGAAATTCGATACCTGCCAGGAAGTCGGCGGGAAATAGGCGTTGCCCTCGTCCCACGCCGTGGCGGCCAGTTCGGCCAGCGCCGGGGCGACGCTGTGCACCGGATTCCTCACCAGGTGCGGATAGGCGATGTGCCCTTGCACGCCCCTGACGGTAAGGCGGCCGGAAAGGGAACCGCGGCGCCCGTTCTTGATCGTGTCGCCAAGGCGCTCCGCCGAGGTCGGTTCGCCGACGATGCAGAAGTCGGGCGTTTCCCCGCGAGCCTTCAGGGCCTCGACCACGCGCACGGTGCCGTCCACCGCGCGGCCCTCCTCGTCCGACGTGAGCAGCAGCGCCAGCGAACCGGCCGGCGCGGGGCCGTCGCCGAGGCGCCGCTCGACGGCCGTGACGAAGGCGGCGATCGACGATTTCATGTCCGCCGCACCACGGCCGAAGAGAAAGCCGTCGCGCAACGTCGGTTGAAAGGGGTCGGAGCGCCACTGGTCGAGCGGCCCGGGCGGCACGACGTCGGTATGGCCGGCGAAGCAGACCAGTGGCGCCGCGGTCCCGTGGCGGGCCCACAGGTTGCCGACGCCGTTGCGGTCGAAGCGCTCCAGGCGAAACCCCAGCGCGGCCAGGCGTCGGCCGAGCAGGTCGAGGCAGCCGGCATCGTCGGGGGTGACCGAGCGGCGGGCGATCAGTTCGCGCGCCAGGTCGAGGGTGGCTGGCATCAGCCCGCCGCGTCGTCCAGGTTGAGGGTGAATTCCTTGAACGACGCGCCGCCCGGGTTGGTCTTCTCGAAATCCAGCGCCGCCGGTGCGACCGAGGGTTTGCGGTCGGCCGAGGAGGGCGCGCCGAGCTGCGAATTGTTGATGAGCCAGGAAAGGTTGGTCGGCGAATCCGAGTTGACCAGCGCCTCCTCGAGCGTGATGACGTTCTCCTTGTAGAGGCGGAACAGGTCCTGCTCGAAAGTCTGCGAGCCGGGCGCCAGGCTCTGCTCCATCGCCTCCTTGATCCCCGGAACCTCGCCGCGCTCGATCAGCTCCTGGATATGGCGCGTGTTGAGGAGGATTTCCACCGTCGGGATGCGCTTGCCGTCGGGCTTGCGCGCCAGGCGCTGCGAGACGATGCACTTCAGGCTGACGGACAGGTCGAGGTAGAGCGCGGCGCGGTTTTCCAGCGGATAGAAGTTGATGATGCGGTTCAGGGCGTGGTAGCTGTTGTTGGCGTGCAGGGTGGCCAGGCACAGGTGCCCCGTCTGCGCATAGGCGAGCGCCGCCGCCATGGTCTCCTTGTCGCGGATCTCGCCGATGAGGATGCAGTCCGGAGCCTGGCGCATGGCGTTCTTCAGCGCGCTCTCCCATACCAGCGTGTCGAGGCCGATCTCGCGCTGGTTCACCACGGATTTCTTGTGCTTGAACAGATACTCGATCGGATCTTCCACCGTCAGGATGTGCCCCGAGCGGTTGGCGTTGCGGTGGTCGAGCATGGCGGCGATGGTCGTCGACTTGCCCGATCCGGTCGAACCGACCACCAGCACGAGGCCGCGCTTCTCCATGATGATTTCGGAGAGGACGGGGGGCAGGCCGAGTTCGTCCAGCTTGGGGATGTCCCCCTGGATGAAGCGTACGACCACGGCGATGGTGCCGCGCTGCCAGAACATGTTGACGCGGAAGTTGCCGACGTCGCGCACGCCGCGGGAGAGGTTGATCTCCTTGGTCTGCTCGAAGTGGTCGATCTGCTCGGGTGTGAGCATCTCGTAGGCCATGCGCTGGATGGTGGCCGGATCGAGCACTTGCTGGTTGATCGGTATCGTCGAACCCTGGATCTTGATGTGGATGGGCGCGCCGGCGGAGACGAAGATGTCCGAGGCCTGCTTCTCGGCCATCAGCGCAAACAGCTTGTCGAAGATCATGCCGGCTCCCTTGGATTGGTGGATGGGTTCAGATACCGCGCAGCAGCTCGTTGATGCCGACCTTGGCGCGCGTCTTGCTGTCCACCTGCTTGACGATGACGGCGCAGTAGAGGCTGTACTTGCCATCGGCCGACGGCAGGCTGCCGGAAACCACGACCGACCCGGCCGGCACGCGGCCGTAGCCGATCTCGCCCGTCTCGCGGTTGTAGATGCGCGTGCTCTGGCCGATGAAGACGCCCATCGAGATGACGCAGTCGTCCTCGAGGATGACGCCCTCGACCACCTCGGAGCGCGCGCCGACGAAGCAATTGTCGCCGATGATGGTCGGATTGGCCTGCAGCGGCTCCAGCACGCCGCCGATGCCGACGCCGCCGGAGAGGTGCACGTTGCGGCCGATCTGCGCGCAGGAACCGACAGTCGCCCAGGTATCGACCATCGTGCCCTCGCCAACGTAGGCGCCGATGTTCACGAAGGAGGGCATCAGCACCACGTTGCGGCCGATGAAGGCACCGCGCCGCACCACCGCGCCCGGCACCACGCGGTAGCCGCCGCGCTCGAACTGCTCCTGGTCGAAGCGGGCAAACTTGGTCGGCACCTTGTCGAACCAGCGCTGGGCGCCGCCGTCCATGACCGCGTTGTCCTCCAGCCGGAAGGACAGCAGGACGGCCTTCTTCACCCACTGGTGCGTGACCCATTCGCCACCGACCTTTTCGGCGACGCGCAAGCGTCCCTGGTCGAGCTGCGCCAGCACGGCGTCCACCGCTTCGCCCAGCTTGGCCGGCGCCTTGCCCGGCAGGATGCCGGCGCGTTCCTCCCACGCCTGGTCGATGATGTCCTGGTATGCCTGCATGATGTCCTTTCAGAGCCTTTCACAGAATGCGTTGATGCGCCGCGCCGCCTCCAGGCATTCCGGCAGCGTTGCCACCAGCGCGATGCGAACGAAACCCTCGCCCGGGTTGCCGTCGTCCGCGCGGCGCGCCAGATAGCTGCCCGGGAGCACGGTGACATTATATTCACGCTGCAGGCCGAGCGCGAACTCCGTGTCGGCGATCGGCGTGCGTGCCCACAGGTAGAAGCCGGCATCCGGCCGCTGCGCCTGGAGCGGCGCGGCGAGGAGCGGCGTCACCGCATCGAACTTTTCGCGATAGAGGGCGCGGTTGGCGGCGACGTGCGCCTCGTCGTTCCAGGCGGCAATCGAGGCCTGCTGGATCGCCGGACTCATGGCGCAGCCGTGGTAGGTTCGGTACAGCAGGAAGCGCGCCAGGATGGCGGCATCGCCGGCGACGAAGCCCGAGCGCATGCCGGGTACGTTGGAGCGCTTCGACAGGCTGGAGAAGACGACCAGGTTGCGGTAGTCGTCGCGCCCCAGGCGGCGCGCCGCCTGCAGGGCGCCCAGCGGCGGCGCCGCCTCGTCGAAGTAGATCTCGGAATAGCATTCGTCGCTGGCGATGACGAAGCCGTGGCGGTCGGCGAGCGCGAACAGCTGCCGCCACTCTTCGAGGCTGCATACCTTGCCGGTGGGGTTGCCGGGCGAACAGACATACACCAGTTGCATGCCGTGCCAGGCCGCCTCGGGCAGCCGCGCAAAATCCAGCGCGAAGCCGTCCTCCGGCACCTGGTTGAGGAAGCGCGGCGCGGCGCCGGCGAGCAGCGCCGCGCCTTCGTAGATCTGGTAGAAGGGGTTCGGGCAGAGCACGCGCGCCGGCGCACGCGCCGAAGGATCGACCACGCATTGGGCGAAGGCGAACAGCGCCTCGCGCGAGCCATTCACCGGCAGCACCTGGGTTTGCGGGTCCGGTGCGGGAACGCCGTAGCGGCGCCCGATCCACCCGGCAATCGCCGTGCGCAGCGCGTCGCTGCCGGCGGTCGTGGGATAATTCGCCAGCCCGCCGAGGCCTGCGGCGAGCGCGTCCTTGATGAATGCCGGCGTGGCATGTTGCGGCTCGCCGATGGACAGGCGGATCGCGGCCAGTCCGGCGGGCGGCGTCAGGCCCTGGAACAGCAGGCGCAGCTTTTCGAAGGGATAGGGCTGGAGCTTGTCGAGGTCGGGGTTCACGTCTCATGCGGCGCCCGCGGGCGCCTATCTGCAAAGAGCACGGATTATATGTGATGCCGGCCAGGGATAACCCGCTTGCCATCGTCTCGCTGTTCGCCGGCGCCATCGTCTGGGGCCTGATCTGGTATCCCTATCGCCTGCTCGAAGGCGCCGGCATCCCGCCGGTGGCGGCGACGACCGCAACCTATCTGGTCGCGCTGCTGCTCGGCGCCGTCCTGCTGCGCCGGCGCCTCGCCGGCCTGCGCGTTTCGTGGATGCTGGTGCTGATGGCGCTGGCAGCCGGGGGCTGCAACCTCGGCTACGTGCTGGCCACCGTCTCCGGCGTCGTCATGCGCGTGCTGCTGCTGTTCTACCTCGCGCCGCTTTGGACGGTGCTGCTCGCGCGCCTCCTGCTGGGCGAGCGGCTGCGCCCGGCCGGGGTCCCGGTCGTCGCCTTCGCCTTCGCCGGCGCCGTCTTCATGCTGTGGCAGCCGCGGCTGGGCCTGCCGCTCCCTGCCGTTGCGGCCGAATGGCTCGGCCTTGGAGCCGGCTTCCTTTTCGCCCTGACCAACGTGCTCATCCGCCGCATGCGCACGCTCTCGATCGAGGTCAAGTCCATGGCCGTCTTCGCCGGCGTCGTCGCGGTGGGCGCATGCGCGCAGCCCTTCGTTGCCGCGCCCGCCTCGGCACCCGAGCCCGGCGCCTGGCTGCTGGTGGTCGCGGTCGGCGGCGTCCTCTTCGGCATCAACCTGGTGGTGCAGTACGGCCTCATGCGAACGACGGCGAGCCGCGCCGTCGTCATATTCCTGTTCGAGCTGGTGGTGGCCGCCGCCGCATCCTGGCTGCTCGCCGGCGAGGCGATGACGGCGCGGGAATGGATCGGCGGCAGCATGATCGTTGCCGCCAGCCTGTTTTCCGGGCTGCTAGACGAGCAGCAGGCCGCCGCCGAGGCCGAGGGCGATCGCCAGCATGCCGGGTAGGGCACGCCGTCCCAGCGCCGCCCCGCCCAGCGCCAGCAGCAACCCGGATTTGAAGGCGAGGTTGGAAACCACCGCGATGGCGATCGACGCCACCGCTTCGTGCGACGACAGCTTGCCGAGCGAAAACAGGCGCAGGCTGGAGAGGGTGATGGCGTCCACGTCGGTCAACCCGGAAATCACGGCGACCGCATACATGCCGCGCGCGCCGGCCAGGTCGG
>Ga0138256_10008593_pt1 | contig 10720 bp, 10 predicted proteins | sample KNB2016incub_MG_FD_105486 | JGI IMG/M metagenome (GOLD analysis project Ga0138256, IMG submission 105486) | Active sludge microbial communities from wastewater in Klosterneuburg, Austria - KNB2014incub_MG | ecosystem: Engineered > WWTP > Activated sludge > Unclassified | place: Austria... | reverse complement strand
GGGCCGTCTTCCGGGTTGGCAACCATCTCGCCAATGCACCACAGTGGCAGTTCAAGATCGGCGGCGATGCGGCCGATGGCGATGTGCTGGTCGTAGGGGGCGGTGAAGCAGAGTTCGTAATCGTCGCCACCGGCCAGCTGGCAGTCAAGGGCCATGCGACGGAGGTCGGCGTTGTAGCTTTCGCCTTTCGGCAGGTGGGGCAGTTTGACCAGTTGCAGGGCGGCAGCGCAGCCGGAGCGTTCGGCAATGTGGCCGAGGTCGGCGAGCAGGCCGTCGGAAATATCGATCGCGGCGCTGGCGATGCCATTCAGCGCCAGGCCGAGGGCAACGCGTGGCCGAGGCTTTTCGAGGGCGGCGATGCACAGGCGTTTCCACAGGGCAGGCAGCTCGATTTTGCCTTGCAGTTGGGCGAGGCCGAGGCTGGCCAGGCCGGGGCGGCCGGAGACCCAGATCTGGTCGCCAACCTTGGCGCCGTCACGGCGTAGCGCCTGGCCCGGTTCCACTTCGCCAATGGCAGTGATGCACAGGTTGAGCGGCCCCTTGGTGGTGTCACCGCCGACGACATCGACGCCGTATTCGGCGGCGCAGGCGAAGAAGCCTGCGGCGAACTGGGCGACCCACGGCTCGTCGGCTGCCGGCAAAGCGCCAGCCAGTGTCACCCAGCGCGGTTTGGCGCCCATCGCGGCGAGGTCGGAGAGATTGACCGCGAGCGCTTTCCAGCCCAGGTTCTGCGGATCGGTATCCGGCAGGAAATGCGTGCCGGCGACCAGCATGTCGGTGGTGACGGCGAGCTGTTTGCCCGGTGTCGGCTGCAACAGGGCGCAGTCGTCACCGGGGCCGAGCACGGCCGAAGGAGTCGGCCGGGCGAAGTATTTGTCGATCAGCGCAAATTCACCGGCCATTGTTTCAGCGGGCCTTCCGGGCCGCGAACTCATCCGGGCGAACCAGCGCGGCGACCTTGTCGAGCACGCCATTGACGTACTTGTGGCCGTCGGTGCCACCAAATGATTTGGTCAGCTCAATGGCTTCGTTAATGATGACGCGGTAGGGCGTTTCCGGGTGATTGCTCAGCTCGAAGGCGCCCATCATCAGGATGCAGGCTTCGACCGGCGACAGTTCGCTGAACTCGCGGTCGATATGGGTGCGGATCTGGGCCGACAGCTTTTCCTGCTGGCCGATGACGCCGCGCAGGGTGCCGACGAAGAATTCGCGGTCGGCCTTGGCAAAGCCTTCCAGCTCAGGAATCTGGGCTTCGATGGCAGCGCTATCGGCACCGCCGACGCGCCACTGGTAGAGGCCTTGCAGGACAAATTCGCGGGCGCGGCGGCGGGCCGACTTGGGCGGCGTCTTGGGTTCTTCCGGAAGATTGCGGTCGCTGGCGAAGGTGGTCATTGATCAAGTGCTTTCTGTAGGTTGGCCATCTCGACGGCGGCCTGGGCGCAGTCGCTGCCCTTGGGTTGCATGCGGACTTCGGCCTGTTCGTCGGTTTCGCAGGTCAGGACGCCGTTGGCGATCGGTACGCCGGTGTCGAGCTGGACTTCCATGATGGCGCGGCAGGCGTCGTTGGAGACGACTTCAAAGTGATAGGTGTCGCCGCGGATGACGGCGCCGAGGGCGACTAGCGCGTTGTATTTGCCGCTTGTCGCCATGCTTTGCAGGACCAGCGGAATTTCCAGGGCGCCGGGGACGTTGGCGATGACCATGTCGGCATCGGCGACGCCGAGGCGCTTCAGTTCATTAACGCAGGCGGAGAGCAGGCCTTCGCAGACGGGCAGATTGAAACGGCTCATCACAATGCCGATTCTGAGGCCGGCGCCGTTCAGGCTGTTGTCGTATTCGTAGATGTTGTCAAAGCGCGACATGGCTTAAAGCTCCGCGGGAGAGGTGACGAAACCGGTGACTTCGAGGCCGAAGCCGGTCATGGAGGGCATCTTGCGCGGGCTGGAGAGCAGGCGCATCTTGGAAACGCCGACGTCACGCAGGATCTGGGCGCCGATACCGTAGGTGCGCGGGTCCCACTTGCTCTGGACCCGGGGTTTGTCGCCGGTCAGGCGGGAAAGCAGGGCTTCGCCGTCTTCCGGACGGTGCATCAGGACGATGACGCCGTGGCCCTTTTTCGCCAGTGCAGCCTGGGCTTCGTCGATCGAGAAGGATTGCGGCTTGCTGCCGGGGTCGAGGAAGTCGAGAACCGAGAGCGGCTCATGGACGCGGACCAGGGTTTCTTCGCCAGCCGGGATCTGGCCCTTGACCAGCGCCAGATGCGTCGCGCCACTGGCGCGGTCGACATAGGCGTGCAGGGAAAAGTCACCGTGGGCGGTAGCGATGGTCTTGCTGGTAACGCGCTCGACCAGGGTTTCGGAGGCGGCGCGGTAGTGGATGAGGTCGGCAATGGTGCCGATCTTCAGGCCGTGTTCCTTGGCGAACTCGATCAGTTCTGGCAGGCGGGCCATCGTGCCGTCGTCGTTCATGATTTCGCAGATGACGGAGGACGGTTCCAGACCGGCCATGCCGGCCAGGTCGCAGCCGGCTTCGGTGTGGCCGGCGCGAACCAGCACGCCACCCTCGCGGGCGGTGATCGGGAAAATGTGGCCGGGCTGGACGATGTCGTCCGCGGTCGAGCTTTTGGCGACGGCAACCTGAATGGTGCGCGCCCGGTCGGCGGCGGAAATGCCAGTGGTGACGCCTTCGGCGGCTTCAATCGAAACGGTGAAGGCGGTGCCGTATTGTGCCTTGTTGCTGGGCGCCATCTGGACCAGGCCGAGTTTTTTGCAGCGCGCTTCGGTCAGTGTCAGGCAGACCAGGCCGCGGCCGAATTTGGCCATGAAATTGATCGCTTCGGCGGTGACGTGTTCGGCGGCCATGACCAGGTCGCCCTCGTTCTCGCGGTCTTCTTCATCGACCAGGATGACCATGCGGCCGGCCTTCATTTCGGCGACGATTTCGGCGGTAGTGGCAATGGCGGGATGGGGAGGCATGGGGGTCCGGAAAGCACAAAAATGGGGGTGCTATTTTCGCAGAAACAGGCAGATAGCACATGACTTTAACGACCTGACGCCGGCTGCCGCGTCGGTCGTTGCCAGGCCGGCAAATCAGGGCAGGTAGGCTTCGACCTGGATGCGCAGGCGGACTTCGTCGCCGATGAGGGGAATGCTGTTTTGCAGACCGAACTCGGAGCGCCGCAAGACGCCTTGGGCATCAGCGCCGCAGCCTTGTTTACGTTTGGCGAGATTGAAGCCGCATTTGAAACGACTGATTTCAAGGCGCATTGGTCTGGCTTCGCCGAGCAGGGTCAAGGTGCCTTCGACTGCGACGGGCTTTCCCTGGTCGAAGAAAATGCGCTGGCTACGGAACAGGATGCTGGGGAAGGCCTCGACATTGAACCACGACTCACCGCGCAGCACCTTGTCGCGCAACTCCAGCCCGGTATCGAGCGAAGCGGCCTCAATGGTGATGTCGATGCTGCCGCTGCCTGCTTCAGCATCGATTTCGACGCTGCCCGAAGTGCGGTCGAACTGGCCGCGCTGGGTGGAAAAGCCGAGATGGTCAATCTCGAAAGTGGCATAGGTATGGGTGGGGTCGATGGCGTATTCGAGCGCTGTCACCGGTAGGGCAAGGCTGGCCAGCAGAGGAATCAGAAATGTTTTAAATGTCACGGTCGACGCTCGAAAAAGGTAAAAAACGCGGTTGATGGATTTGTCTATCGGACTGCTTGCGACGCGCGATGTTCCCGAATGCAGGCAAAATGTCGGCCAATCTGCTTTCAGTCAGCATTCATCGCCATGCGTCACGCCCTCCTTTTCTCCGTCTTCGTCATTGCCTCCTGCGGGCTGGCCTATGAACTGGTGGCCGGTGCCCTGGCGTCCTACCTGCTCGGCGATTCGGTGATGCAGTTTTCGACGGTGATCGGCACCTACCTGTTCGCGATGGGGGTGGGGTCGTGGCTGTCGAAATACATCACGCGCGACCTGATTGGGCGCTTTATCCAGATCGAGTTGATGGTCGGGCTGCTCGGCGGCTTTTCGGCGGTCGGGCTGTTTCTGGTCTTTACCTGGCTGGGCGGCCCGTTCAAGCTGATTTTGTATCTCGTCGTGCTCGGCGTTGGCGTGCTGGTCGGGCTGGAAATTCCGCTGGTCATGCGCATCCTGAAGCGGGAGCTGGCCTTCAAGGATCTGGTATCGCAGGTGCTCACTTTCGACTATCTCGGCGCCCTGGTTGTCTCCATCCTCTTTCCGCTGGTGCTCGCGCCGCAACTCGGCATGGTTCGTACCGGGCTGCTTTTCGGCCTGCTCAACGTCGCGGTGGCGCTGTGGGCGCTGCATCTCTTCCGCGATCAACTGCCGGCCCGGCGCTGGCTGGCGACGCAGAGTTGGGCGGTATTCGCCACGCTGATCGCCGGTTTTGCCGGTGCCGGGCAACTGACCACGCTGGCCGAAGCGCATCTCTACGCCGATGAAATCGTCCACGCCGAAACCACGCCCTATCAGCGCATTGTCGTCACCCGCTGGCGCGACGACCTGCGACTGTTTCTGAACAACAACCTGCAATTTTCCTCGCATGACGAATACCGCTATCACGAGGCGCTGGTTCACCCCGGCTTGGCCAGCTTGCCCGGCGCCCGGCGCGTGCTGGTGCTGGGTGGCGGCGATGGTCTGGCGGTGCGGGAAATCCTCAAATACCCGAATGTTGAAGCGATAACCCTGGTCGATCTCGATCCGGCGATGACCGCACTGTTTTCCACGGCGCCGCAATTGGTCGCCTTGAATGCCGGGGCACTGAACTCGGCACGGGTCAAGGTGGTGAATGCCGATGCGCTGCAATGGCTGGAAGAGAGCCGCGAATATTTCGATTTCATCGTCATCGACTTTCCCGACCCGGCCAACTTCGCGCTCGGCAAGCTCTACACCTCGGCGTTTTACCGGCTGCTGGAAAAGCGCTTGTCGGCGCGCGGCCTGATCGTCGTGCAGTCCACCTCGCCGCTCTACGCCCGGCAATCCTTCTGGTGTGTGGTAACGACACTGGAGTCGGTCGGTTTCAAGACGGCGCCGTACCATGCGCTGGTGCCGTCCTTTGGCGAATGGGGTTTCATCATCGCCGGCCGGCAGGATTTTCAGCTTGCTCCGACCATAGAAGCAAATGCTGGCCCCAGGACCACAGAAGCAACTGCTGGCCGTATCCCCCAAGGGGACTTCCTTCGGGGCGCGGTCGACCCGAAAAAAACACGATTTTTGACCCCGGAAACGATGCCTGATTTATTCCGCTTTCCGGCCGACATGGCGCGCGTGCCGGCCGAGGTCAATCAGCTGAATAATTAGGTTTTGGTACGTTACTTCGAAGCCGAGTGGCGCAAGGTCATTCGTTGACCGATTGCCGTGCCTGCAGGTAGGCAATGATTTCGTCAAAGGGCAGCGGCTTGCTGTACAGATAACCCTGCAGTACGTCGCAACCGAGGCGGCAGAGAAACTCGCGCTGCTGCTCGGTTTCCACCCCTTCGGCGACCAGTTTCAGGCCGAGATTGTGGCCCAGCGCGATGGTGGCGGCACAGATGGCCGCGTCGTTGGCATCCGTCTCGATATCGGTGACGAAGGAGCGGTCGATTTTCAGATGCTTGATCGGCAGATGCTTCAGGTAGGCAAGCGAGGAATAGCCGGTGCCGAAGTCGTCAATCGCCAGCAGGATACCCATGTCAGCCAGCTGGTCGAGAATGCCCAGCGTCACCTCGGTGTTCTGCATGGCCGTGCTTTCGGTCACTTCCAGTTCGATGTCGCCCGGTTGCAGGTCGTAACAGGCCAGCGCGCCACGCACCAGCAAAAGCAGGTTTTCATGGCGCAGTTGCTGGGCCGAGATGTTGATGGCAACGCGGATGTCGTCGAAGCCATGCGATTTCAACTCGCGAATCTGCCGGCAGGTTTCCCAGATTACCCAGTCGCCGAGCGGCTGAATCAGGCCGGTTTCTTCGGCAATGCCAATGAAGCGCAGCGGCGAGACCGAGCCAAAAACCGGGCTGTTCCAACGCAGTAGCGCTTCCAGACCAATGATGCGGCCGGTGCTGGCCTCGATCTGCGGCTGGAAATGCAGCAAAAACTCACTGTCGGTCGGCGAAATGGCGGCGACCGCGACGCGTAGCGCACTTTCCAGGCGCAGGCGGTCGCCGGCGGCCTCATTCATCCGGCTGGCGTAGAACTGGTGATTGTTACGGCCGGCGCTTTTGGCGTGATACATCGCCGAATCGGCGTTGCGCAACAGCGTTGCCGTGTCCTGCCCATCGCTCGGAAAAAGGCTGATGCCGATGCTCGGCGTCGCATAAAGCGCATAACCGGCGACCATATAGCTGTCAGCCAGGCTCTGCTGAATCTTGTTGGCGACGCGGGCCGCGACCATCGGCCCATCGATTTCAGGCAGCACGACGACAAATTCGTCACCCCCCAGGCGGGCGACCAGATCGCTGGCGCGGATGCAGTCGCGCAAGCGCAGCGCGACTTTCTTCAATACCTCGTCACCGATGTGATGGCCGAGTGTGTCGTTGATGTTTTTGAAATTGTCGAGGTCAATCACCATCAGCGCCAGCTGGCGGCCTTCCCGCTCGCAAATACGCAGGCTCTGCGTCAGTTGCGCCTCGAACGACAGCCGGTTCGGCAACTGCGTGAGCGGATCGTGGTAAGCCAGGTGGGCAAGGCGATCGGCGGCCTCCTTGCTGGAACTTATGTCGTTGAAATTGGCGACATAATTTTGCACCGCCCCGGTTTCGTCACGAATGACCGAGATCGACAGCCATTTCGGGTAGGTGCTGCCATCCTTGCGCTTGTCCCAGATTTCTCCTTGCCAGAAACTGTCCTGCGCCAGCGATTGCCACATCTGGACAAAAAAGTCCGGTTCCGCGTGGCCGGAGGAAAGAATTTTCGGGTCCTTGCCCAGCGTTTCGGCAACGTCATATCCGGTCATTTCGGTGAAAGCCGGATTGACCGCGACGATCAGGTTTTCGGCATCGGTAATCAGAATCGCTTCCCGGCTCTGCTCAAAGGCGCGCAACAAGACCGTCACGGTCGGCGGCAGTCCACCCACGCTTACGGTCTTGCTGGGGATTGAGCTTCCAACGGCTTGCGGCATTCTGTCCGGCCTCCTCCTGCTTCTTGCAACAGCTTACACGTTGAAGAGGAAATTTAGTACATCGCCATCTTTGACGACGTATTCCTTGCCCTCGGCGCGCATCTTGCCGGCTTCCTTGGCACCGGTTTCACCGTTGTAAGTGATGAAATCGTCGAAGGCGATGGTCTGGGCGCGGATGAAGCCGCGTTCGAAATCGGTGTGGATGACGCCGGCCGCTTGCGGCGCGGTATCGCCCTGATGGATAGTCCAGGCGCGCACTTCCTTGACGCCGGCGGTGAAGTAGGTGGCCAAGCCCAGCAGCTTGTAGCCGGTGCGGATCAGGCGATTCAGGCCGGGTTCGTCGAGGCCGAGGTCAGCCAGGAACATTTGTTTTTCATCGTCCTCAAGATCGGCGATTTCCGACTCGATGGCCGCACAAACCGCCACTACTTCCGCCTTTTCTGCCACGGCATGGGCGCGCACGCTATCCAGCAGCGGATTGTTCTCGAAGCCGTTTTCGGCGACGTTGGCGACATAGAGCACCGGCTTGGCGGTAATCAGGCAAAGGGGCTTGATGCTGAGCCATTCTTCCTTGCTCAGGTCGAGCGCCCGTACGGCCTTGGCTTGATCGAGCTGGGCAAAACATTTGTCGAGCACGGCGACCAGCGCCTTGGCATCCTTGTCGCCGGCGGTGGCGGGCTTGCGATAGCGCTGCAGAGCCTTTTCTACGGTCGACATGTCGGCGAGGGCCAGTTCCGTATCGATGATTTCGATGTCGCGCAAGGGATCAACGCCGCCGGAAACGTGGATCACGTTGTCGTCGGCAAAGCAGCGCACGACGTGCACCACGGCGTCGGTTTCACGGATATTGGCGAGGAACTTGTTGCCCAGGCCTTCACCCTTCGAGGCGCCAGCTACCAGGCCGGCGATATCGACGAATTCGACAATGGCCGGCTGCATGCGTTGCGGCTTGACGATCGCCGCCAGCTTGTCCATCCGCGGGTCAGGCACTTCAACGATGCCGACATTCGGCTCGATGGTGCAGAAAGGATAGTTTTCCGCCGCGATGCCCGACTTGGTCAGGGCGTTGAAGAGGGTGGATTTGCCGACGTTGGGCAGACCGACGATGCCGCATTTCAATGACATTTGTTTTCCTTAGACAGCTTTACCGTGCAACTGTTGTTGAGCGCCGGCAAAGTCTCCGGCTGCGAGTTTCGGCCAGGCCAGCAGGCTGCGGGCGAGGGCGTATTCAATATCCGGCATTTCTTCCTTGCGCGGCGGGTGCAGTACGAAGTCTACGACTTGCTGCGCCAGATTCAAGGTGCGCGGATGGCCGATGCCAAGACGCAGACGCCAGAAATCGGGGGTACCGAGCTTGGCCTGAATATCCTTCAGGCCGTTGTGGCCGCCGTTGCCGCCACCCTGCTTGAGGCGGATGCTGCCGGGCGGCAGGTCGAGTTCATCATGGATGACGAGAATCTCGGCCGGGGGGATCTTGTAAAAGTTGGCCAGCGCTGCCACCGCCTGGCCGGAGCGGTTCATGAAAGTGGTTGGCTGCAACAGCCAGAGTTCGCCGCTTCGGGCCGCCTTGCCGAAAAATTTGGCCTGCGGGGCAAGCGGTGTTTTCAGTTTGTCAGCCAACTGGTCGACGAACCAGAAACCGACATTGTGCCGGGTGGCTGCGTATTCCTGGCCCGGGTTTCCGAGGCCGACGATCAGGCGAGGTGGATTCATGGCTGGAAAAATGAAATGGCCGCCGGCGGCAAAATGCCTGCGGCGGCCAGTGCAGCGAGGGGCCGGAAATTACTCGGCGGCGGCTTCGCCTTCAGCGGCAGCAGCACCGCCGTGCTTGGCAACGATGCTGACCAGGATCGGGTCATCGGAACCGTGCTGAACCAGTTTGACACCAGCCGGCAGCGCGAGCTGGGAAGCGTGGATGTTGTCGCCAACGTTCATGGCGCCGAGGTCGACAGCGATGAATTCAGGCAGATCCTTGGCCAGGCAGTGAATTTCGACTTCGGTCTGGACGTGGTTGACCAGGCCGTTGTTGAGCTTGACGCCCGGGCCGGCTTCTTCATTGGTGAAGTGCAGGGGGACCGTCATGTGCAGTTCGTGGGTGGCATCAACGCGCTGGAAGTCGACGTGTAGGACGAGCGGCTTGTAGGCGTGAACTTGCGTGTCGCGCAGCAGGACCTGCTCTTTTTTGCCATCCAGAACCAGATTGATGATGGTCGAGTGGAAGGCTTCTTTTTTCAGCTTGAGCAGCAGGTCGTTGTGTTCGACTTCGATGGATTGTGCAGCGGCTGCGCCACCGTAGACGATACCGGGGACCTTGGACGCGCGGCGCAGGCGGCGGCTCGCACTCGTGCCCTGCAGCGTGCGCGTTTGCGCGATTAGTTCGAATTGCATGGTGTTACTCCAGGTTTTTCCCGATCCGCGACCAGAGCGGGAAGTTAAAAAAACAGTTTGTAGTTATTAGTCGCGGCTTACTGGCAACTAATAACTAGCGACTAGTCGATGAACAACGATGAGACTGAGTCGTCATTGCTGATGCGGCGAATGGTTTCGGCCATGATTTCGGCGACGGAAAGCTGACGAATGCGTGTCGAAGTGGCCGCATCATCACGCAGCGGAATGGTGTCGGTGACGACCAGTGCGTCGAGATCGGAAGTGTTGACGCGATCAATCGCCGGGCCGGAAAGCACCGGATGCGTACAGTAGGCGACGACCTGCTTGGCGCCATTGGCTTTCAGCGCAGTGGCGGCCTTGCACAGCGTGCCGGCAGTGTCGACCATGTCGTCCATGATGATGCAGGTGCGGCCATCGACTTCGCCGATGATGTTCATCACTTCGGAAACGTTGGCTTTCGGGCGGCGTTTGTCGATGATTGCCAGATCGCATTCGAGGCGCTTGGCCAGCGAACGGGCGCGGACGACGCCGCCGTGGTCGGGCGAGACAACCATCGGGTTTTCGTAATTTTGCTTGAGGATGTCGTCGAGCAGGATGGGCAGGCCGTAGATGTTATCGACCGGAATGTCGAAGAAGCCCTGAATCTGCTCGGCGTGAAGGTCCATGGTCAGCACGCGATCGACGCCGGAGGCGACCAGCATGTTGGCGACCAGCTTGGCGGCGATGGGGACGCGCGACGAACGCGAGCGGCGGTCCTGGCGGGCATAACCGAAATACGGGATGGAGGCGGTGATCCGGCCAGCCGAGGCGCGTTTCAGCGAATCGACGATGACCAGCAATTCCATCAAGTTGTCATTGCAGGGGGCGCAGGTGGATTGCAGCACGAAAATGTCGCGGCCACGAACATGCTCTTGCAGTTCGACGCTGACTTCGCCATCAGAGAAGCGGCCGACATTGGCGCGGCCGAGGTCAACGTTCAGTTGGGTTGCAACATCGGCGGCCAGTTTTGGATTGGCATTGCCAGTGAAGACCATCAAGCTGTTATAGGCCATTCTCACATTCCTCCGGGCGTCTTTATGTTGCATGCGCATTTGCCCGCCACAATGAAAATCGGGCAGGCTTTTGACCTGCCCGAAGGAAGCTGGCTGGGGAAGAAGGATTCGAACCTTCGAATGCCGGAATCAAAATCCGGTGCCTTGACCAACTTGGCGACTCCCCAGCGGGTCGT
>Ga0138256_10008592_pt1 | contig 10720 bp, 9 predicted proteins | sample KNB2016incub_MG_FD_105486 | JGI IMG/M metagenome (GOLD analysis project Ga0138256, IMG submission 105486) | Active sludge microbial communities from wastewater in Klosterneuburg, Austria - KNB2014incub_MG | ecosystem: Engineered > WWTP > Activated sludge > Unclassified | place: Austria... | reverse complement strand
GTTGGTCGCGCTGATGGACCACGCACCGCATGCCTTCGTGATGAGCGCCGATGCCACGGACCTGAAGCACTTGGACCGTTTCGTACACCGCACCTTCAACGGGATCGATCTTGTGTATTTCGTGCGAGCGATCAAGCACCTGAACCAAGCGCATGGAGGGATCGAGGAGGCCTTTCTCGAGAACGGTTCGCTTGGCACCATGGCTGAAGGCATCGCCCGATTCAAGCAACGCTTCTTCTCGATCGAGCATCCTGAGCGCACCCGCAAGCACGTCGCCGACCCATCGCGCGGAAGCAACGCCAAGCGCATCAACATGTTCCTGCGTTGGATGGTGCGCCCTGCAGATCGCGGCGTGGACCTCGGATTCTGGAAACGGATAACTCCCGCGGACCTTATGGTTCCATTGGATGTCCACACCGGAAGGGTCGGACGGGAACTCAGCCTTCTCCACCGCAAGCAAGATGATTGGAGATCCGTGGAGGAACTGACCGCAGCCTTGCGCGCATTCGACCCGGACGACCCGGTGAAGTATGACCTCGCACTCTTCGGGCTGGGCATTGAAGGCAAGGGCTCGTAGGCGTTCAGCAGTTGGTAGAAGTAGGATGATCGTTGCGCCTGCTCCTGCCCACTGCCTACTGCCTACTGCCCACTGCCTACTGCCCACTGCGGACTGCCAACTGCTCACTGCCCCTTCAACACCCCCACTATCTTCGGCCCCCGATGTCCTTTGTGTACCCGGCCTTCCTGTGGGCGCTCACCGCCCTGGCGATCCCGGTGCTCATCCACCTCTTCCAGCTTCGGCGTTTCAAGCGGATCGATTTCCCCAATGTGCGCTTCCTCGCCGAGGTATCGCGCCAGACCCGCGCTCGCAAGAAGATCCAGCACTGGTTGGTGCTCTTGGCGCGCTGCCTCGCGATCATCTGTCTGGTCCTCGCTTTCGCGCAACCCTACCTGCCAGGATCCTCCGGCGCGCAGCGTTCCGGTGATCGCGCCATCTCGATCTACATCGATGACAGCTTCAGCATGGATGGCCAGAACGCGCACGGGCGCTTGCTGGACCAAGCCCGCAAAGGCGCGCAGGACGCGGTGATGGCGCATAGTGCTGCCGATCGCTTCCAGATCCTCACCGGACGATTTGAAGGACGCGAGCAGATGATGATGAGCCGCGAAGAGGCATTGGAAGCGAGTTCCCGCACGGACGCTTCACCCTACACGCGGCTCTTGTCCAAGGTGATGACACGTCAGCGCGAGGCCTTGACCGCGAGCGATGCGCCGGTGAAGCGTGCGTTCATCTTCACCGACCTGCAACGCAGCATCACCGATGTGCAGAACTGGGTGAACGACACCACGGTCCCCACGACCATCATTCCGATCCCGCCTGCGAATACGGAGAACCTCAGCATCGATTCCGTCTGGTTCGCCAGCCCCGTACGGCGCATGGGCCAGAGCGAAGTGCTGCATGTCACCATCACCAACCACGGCACGCAGGAATTGGTGAACGTTCCGTTACGCCTGGCGATCGACGGTGCGCAACGCGCGATCGGCAGCTTCTCCGTGGATCCATCATCCAGTGTGGACACCGTGTTGAAGTTCACGAACGATGTGGCCGGTCATCACTGGGGCGAAGTGACCGTGACGGACCAACCGGTGACCTTCGACGACAAGGTGTGGATCGCGTACACCACGATCGAACGCTTGCAGATCCTGACACTCACCGCGAACGATGCACCCGGCGACCGTGCGATCGCGGCGGTCTTCAGCGGTGATAGCACGCACCGCTTTTCGCAGAGTCCGTATCGCGAAGTGGATCTGGCGAAATTGGCCTCGCAGGATCTCGTGATCCTGAATGCACTGCCTGAAGTGGCCAGCGGCACGGCCCAGACACTCGTCGAATACGTGGATGGCGGCGGCAGCTTGGCCATCTTCCCACCCAGTGGTGGCGAACCACAGGGCTACACCGCGCTCTTCGGCGCCTTCAGCGTGGCACCGCCATCGCGCATGGATACCGGACTCGTTCGCGTGGAACGCATCGACCTGGAGCACCCTTTCTACCGCGATGTCTTCCAGAGCATGCCACGCAATGTGGATCTGCCTGCCTCGCACGAGCGTTGGAGCGTGCGCCCGCCGCCCGGAAGCGATGTCCTCTTGCGATCACAGGATGGCAACCCCTACCTCGTGCGTTGCGATCCCGGTCATGGAAGCGTGTACATCTGCGCCTCGCCACTCGCCGAACGCGCGGGGAACCTCACACGCCACGCGCTCTTCGCCACTTCGCTCTTGCGCATGGCCGAGGTCGCGCGCCCCATGGGCCCTTTGCGCTACACCATCGGCGCTGATGCTGTGATCCAACTCCAAGGCTTGGAGATCTCCGGGGAGAAACCACCACACCTCGTCGGTCCCGGTGGCATCGACATCATTCCCGAGGTACGTCGTTCCCCAGCGGGAACAGCGCTTTCCATTCATGATGAGGCCTTGCCACCCGGGCCTTATGCACTCACCGTGAATGGCGATACCCTGCGCCTGATCGCCTTGGACCGCGCACGCGCCGAAAGCGACCTCGGCGCCATGACGGCCGATGAACTCAAGACCCAGCTGGAGCAACGCGGACTGACCAGCTACACGATCCTGGACGACGCCACGGGCGATCTTTCGCTACGTTTGGCCGAACTGGACCAGGGGCGCAAACTGTGGAAGTGGTTCATCCTCCTCGCGCTGCTCTTCCTGGCCACGGAAACGATCCTCTTGCGCGCTACCCGATGAGCGATGTGATCCTCCGGCAAGTACACGTCACGGACCCCGGTGGTCCGCACCACGACGAGGTCGTCGATATCCACATTTCCAAAGGCCGCGTAGTGCGGATCGGCAAGCGGCTTTCCAAAAGTGCTGGCAAGGAACTCGTGATCAAAGGACTCCACGCCAGTCCGGGTTGGGTGGACCTGCGCGTCCACTTCCGCGATCCCGGTGAGGAATGGAAGCAAGGCATCGCCAACGGTCTCGATGCCGCCGCCGCCGGTGGGTTCACCACCGTGTGTTTGCTACCCAGCACCACGCCGACCATGGATGGTCGCGGTGGGATCGAATACGTTCTGCGCCGTGCGGCAGACCATCCCGTCACCTTGTTGCCGATCGGCGCCATCACCAAGGAACTCGCCGGCAAGCAACTCGCGGAATTGCACGACATGCGCCAAGCCGGTGCGGTCGCGTTCGCGGATGATCAGCACGTGGTGCGCAACAGTCGCTTGATGCTTCTCGCCCTGCAATACGTGCAAGGATTGCCCGGAGCAAGCACGCCGGTGATGAGCTTCCCGCAGGACCCGGACCTCGCGGCAAAGGCGATGATGCACGAAGGCCCCATGAGCACTCGGCTCGGACTACGCGGCCTACCTCCCGCTGCCGAAGCAATGGCCGTGATGCGTGATATCGCCCTTGCGGAATACACCGGCGGCAACTTGCACCTCGCCACCATCAGCACGGCGGAAAGCGTGGAACTGGTGCGCCAAGCGAAGGCACGCAAGGTGAACGTGACCGCTTCCGTGGCCGCCTACAATCTCCTGCTCGACGATGGCTGCGTGCGCGGCTTCGAAAGCATGTACAAAGTGATGCCGCCGTTGCGCAGCAGCGAACACATCGATGCGCTGCGTGAAGGCGTGAAGGACGGCACCATCGACGCGATCGTGAGCGACCACCGCCCCGAGGACCGCGAACACAAGGTGATCGAATTCGGTCAGGCTGCCTTCGGCATCATCGGTCTGGAAACCGCCTTCGCGGTGGCGAACACAGCGTTGAAAGGGAGCACGCCCTTGCGCCGCATCATCCATCGGCTCACACACGGGCCGCGCGCGGTGCTTGGCCTTCCCGCCCTGCACGTCGAAGAAGGCGCGGTCGCCGATATCGCCTTGTTCGAACCGGAAGCGGATTGGGTCTGCGCCGAGGACGATCTGCCCAGCCGTTCGCACAACACGCCCTTCCTCGGCCAGCGCTTCACCGGACGTGCGGTGGGCATCGTCGGCAAAGGCCAACTGCGCTTGGCACCAGCGTTCGCAACGAACGCCTGAGTTATCGCAGCTTGTTTCTCTGCGTTCTCCGCGTCGGAGCCTGTCCCGACGAAGGAGGGACGGTTAAAGGCCCTCGATATACTCTATTTGAACCCTACTGCACCGCCGCGGAACTGTCCGGGTTCATCGCCTTGAACTTCGCGATGAGCTCCTCATCCGTCAAGCCGAGGTTCTCGATCATCGCCTTCGAGTCCCGCGCGAACGGATGGCCCGGGAAGTTGTTGATCACCTGCTCGTAGATCACCTTGGCCTCGCCATCGCGGTCCAGGTCATCATCCAGCGTGAGCGCCTTCATGTACAGCACGTCCACCAGTCGCTTCCAGCTCGGGTAGTCCTGCACGATGCGATCATAGATCGTGATGCTCTGCTCGGGGTCACCCATCGACTTCACGGTGCCCGCTGCGCGGAACAGGAACTCCGGCGCGAGGCTATCCTGCGGGTACGCGGCCACATAGGCCTTGTACACGTCCACCATGGCCTGCGCGCTGCGCCGATCGAAGGCGTGGTGCTCAAAGAGCGAATCCTCCATCGCACGGATGCGCGTACGCGCTTCGGTCAGTTTCGCATCGGGCGCGGCATCGCCACCACCACACGCGATCAGGAGTGCTGGCGCAAAGGCGAGCACGGTACGAGAGATCAAGTTCTTCATCATCCGGGGAATCTCATTTTGTATTTCACATCCGTCTTACCGCGGGAAATGTCGCGCAATTTGCCTTGCAACAGACGGCGGCGCAAGGCGGGAAGGTGGTCCACGAAGAGCACACCGTCCAAATGATCGTGCTCGTGTTGGATCACACGCGCCGCGAATCCTTCGAAGGTCTCTTCGTGTTCCTTGAAATTCTCGTCCTGGTATTGCATCACGATCTTCGGCTGGCGGTTCACCTCCTCGCGGATGTTCGGAATGCTCAAACAGCCCTCCTCGAACGGCCACTCCTCCCCTTCCTCCTCGACGATGTACGGATTGATGAAGATCCGCTTGAAGTCCTTCAAGTGCGCGTCCTTGGTCGGCTTTCCGTCCTCGTCCTCCGCGAAAGGTGAAGCATCCACAATGAAGAGCCGTACGCTCTGGCCTACTTGCGGCGCGGCCAATCCCACCCCACTGGCCTCGTACATCGTCTCGAACATGTCCGCGATCAATTGCTCCAAGCCCGGGTGGCCGGGTTCAATGTCAGCAGCGACCTTCTTCAGGACCGGGTCGCCGTATGCGCGAATGGGCAGGATCATTTTCGGGGTGCGAAAATAGCGCGGGAGCGTGGGAGGAGATGTGTCGTTGTTCGTGATTGAGCCTGCCCCGGGCATGACCCGGGGTTGCTCGCGAAGGGGGTTGTCCGTGTTGAAGGTTGATGGTTGTTCGGGTGGGTGGAGGGTATGGCCTACGCACCGAGAACCGAAGAGGACCGCGACTGCGACCCCGTTGGGGTCGGGCGGTCTATCGGGGTTATCATTTCTACAAGCTGTGACCCCTTCGGGGTCGGAATAGGATCTTGGAAGTGTTCAATGGCAACCCCTCGATCCGCACACGTTGTGATCGCGAAGTGCAGAGACCCCGAAGGGGTCACAGCATGTAGCCATTGTGAACGGAGGGTGATGACGACCCCGAAGGGGTCGCAGCGGCTAACAGGTCAACCCAGATTCAGTTCCACCTGCGGTAATGGCGGTTGTTCGTGTTGGAGGTTGTGCGTTCTCGCACCATCAGACCGAACAACGAACAACCTTCACCACGACCAACCACCTCCCCATCTTTGCCACCCCGCTAACACCACTCATGCGCCGAGGCAAACCGAAGGAGACCATCATCTGGGAAGCCGTGCCCATCACCGGCGCTGGCGCGAACGGCAAATCGTTGGCGAAGGTGGATGGCCTCGTCGTCTTCGTGACCGGCGCGGTGCCGGGCGATGTAGCCGACCTCCGCGTGCTGAAGAAGAAGAAGAGCTACGCGGAAGCGACTGCGATACGGATCGTCACGCCATCGCCGGATCGCGTCACGCCGTTCTGCCCGCACTTCGGCACGTGCGGCGGTTGCAAGTGGCAGGACCTCTCCTACCCGAAGCAACTCGAGTACAAGCAGCAGCAGGTGATCGATAACCTGGAAAGGCTCGGCGGCTTAGAGCTTCCCGCCTTGGAGCCGATCATGCCATCACCCGGCCTCACGCACTACCGGAACAAGTTGGAATTCACCTTCAGCAACAGCCGGTGGTTCACCAAGGAAGAGATCGGTTCGCAGGACACTCCAGGTTCGGAGGCCGGGATGACGACCGACCGCAACGCACTGGGATTCCACATCCCCATGCGCTTCGACCGCGTGCTGGACATCAACCAATGCCACTTACAGCCGCAACCCAGCGATGCCATCCGCGCGTTCGTGCGTGAACATGCGCGCACGCATGACCTCTCCTTCTACAACATCCGCGAGCACACCGGCTTCCTGCGCACCCTGCTGATCCGCACCACCACCACCGGCGAATGCATGGTGTTGTTGGCATTGGGTCATGAGGACGTGGCCGCGCGCGAAGGACTCTTGTCCGCGATGGTCGCACGCTTTCCACAACTCACCTCGGTGATGTGGACGATCAACGAAAAGAAGAACGATACGATCTACGATCTGCAGATGAACACCTTCCACGGTCGCGATCACCTCGTGGAGGAATTGCCGGACGGTCCGGGTGGAAGGCCGTTGAAATTCCGCATCGGACCCAAGACCTTCTTCCAGACCAACCCGGAGCAGACCATGGCCATGTACCGCATCACGCGCGATCTGGCCCAACTCACCGGCAACGAGAATGTGTACGACCTTTATTGCGGCGCGGGAAGCATCACGCTCTTCCTCGCGGGGAACGCGAAACATGTGGCAGGATTGGAACTCGTCCCCGAAAGCGTTGCCGATGCACGTGTGAACGCGGAGCTGAACGGCATCGGCAACGTCAGCTTCACTTCCGGTGATATGAAGAAGACCTTGACGCCGGACTTCGTGCGCGAGCACGGCAAGCCCGATGTGGTCGTGACCGATCCACCCCGCGCGGGCATGGATGAACCCGTGGTGCGCCACTTGCTCGAACTGGATCCTGTCCGCATCGTGTACGTGAGTTGCAATCCCGCGACCCAAGCCCGCGATCTCGCGATCCTCAACGATCACTACCGGATCGACTTCGTGCGACCGATCGATATGTTCCCGCACACGTACCACGTGGAGAATGTGGTGCGGTTGGTAAAACGGACCTGAATCCATCCATATGCAACTCGACCGCAACTATTGGGAAGGGCGCTACATCAACGAAGATGCCAGCTGGGATCTCGGCGCACCATCCACTCCGCTGAAGGAATTCCTGGATCAACTCACCGACAAGGATCTCCGCATCCTGACCCCGGGCGGTGGCCGTTCGTGGGAAGCAGAGTACGCCCATCGCATCGGGTTCCGGAACGTGTTCGTCATCGATCTTACGGATGCACCGTTCAAGGGCCTGCTGGCGCGTTGCCCCGACTTCCCGCAGGATCACTTGATCACCGGCGACTTCTTCGCACATGCGGCCGCGTACGATGTGATCCTGGAACAGACCTTCTTCTGTGCGCTCGATCCCACGCTACGGCCCGCATACGTGGCGCGCATGCACCAACTCCTCAAGCCCGGTGGCGTATTGGTCGGTGTGCTCTTCAACGATGCACTGGACTCCGACAAGCCACCCTTCGGCGGATCGAAGGCAGACTACGAACCGCTCTTCAAGAAGTGGTTCGATGAGGCGTCCATGGAACCATGCTACAATTCCATCGCTCCACGTGCCGGTCGTGAATTGTGGTTGCGCGCGAAGAAGGCGATCACTTAGCCGCAGATCGATCGCGCGGATGAACCGTTAGGTCGTTCGTTCAGGGTCCGCTCTTTTTGCGAACTTCAACGCCCCGATGAAGTCCGCACTCGAACTCGATCTCTATTATGGTGCATTACCCGGTGATCGACGCGACGCGTTGTTGGCGATCCGGAAATTGATCCAGAGGATCTGGCCAAGCGCCACGGAGGACATGCACTACAACATGCCGACCTTCCACTTGGATGGTGAACCGATGTGTGCGATCGCCAGCCAGAAGCACTTCATGGCCTTGTACGTCATGCACTACGACCTGCTCGATGCCTTCAAGAACGACTTGAAGATCTACGATCGCGGCAAGTCGTGCATTCGTTTCAAGCGACTCGAAACAACCACCTACGACCTGATCGACCGGATCGTGAAGTACATCGGCAATCAATCGGCTTTGAGCCAAGTGATCGCGAAGCCCGGCGCATCTCGTAGACAAACCGTTCGTTCATGAGCATGCGTCGTACATTCCTTCCATCTGTCGTTCTCTTCCTGATCATCAGCGTGGAGGTCCATGCGCAGAACACGCGCGTACTCTTCATCGGCAACAGCTTCACCTATGTCAACGACCTGCCGGGCCTTTTCACCCAACTCGCAGCCAGCATGGGCGAGGCCGTGCAGACCGGCATGTCGGCTCCCGGGGGCTACACCTTCCAAGGGCACACCACGCTTCCTGCTACCACCGCCGCACTTGCCCAAGGCGATTGGGACTACGTGGTGCTCCAGGAGCAGAGCCAACTTCCCTCCTTCCCTCCTGCACAGGTGGCGACCGATTGTTACCCGTACGCCGCGCAACTGGCACAACAGGCCCGTGCAGCCAACCCTTGCGTGGAAGTGATCTACATGATGACCTGGGGAAAGGAGAACGGTGACGACACCAATTGCGCGAGTTGGCCTCCGGTGTGTACATACGAAGGCATGCAGCAGCGCTTGCACGAGAGCTACGTGCAGATGGCCGTGGACAATAGCGCGTGGTGCGCGCCCGTCGGCGAGGTGTGGCGGCAGCACCGCGAACAATTCCCGGCCATGGGCTTGTACAGCGATGGCAGCCACCCGAACATCATCGGCAGCTACATCGCCGCGAGCACCTTGTGCGCGACGATCTTCCGCCGCACGTGCGAACCGGCCACCTCCGAACCCGGTGGAATGCCCGCAGGACAAGCAGCGATCATCCGTACGCTGGCATCCGGCGTGGTGCTCACGAGTGAGGAATGGAATATCGGTGTGAACGATCCTGTTGCCGAAGCGAGCTGGAACAACGTGGGCGGGAACGACGCGCTCTTCGCGAACAACACCACCGGAGCGGTTTCACAGGAATGGCACTTCGGGGATGGCGCCATCAGCACGGATGTCGATCCGATGCATACCTATGCGAACACCGGCGCCTATACGGTCACGCTGATCGTGGCCGATGTGTGCGGCAGGACGGACACACTCCAGATCATGATCGATCTTGCGGCCTCGGTCGCGGACGCGAGCACTTCCGCTGGCCCGGTTGTCAAGCTCGAAGCATCCGGTGGAGTGAACATGATCGTTGTTTCAGCCACATCCGGTCTGCTGGAGGTCCTCGATACACAAGGCCGTGCGCTCGCTCTGTGGGTGGTCAGCGGATCGCAGCGCTATGCACTTCCGGACGCTGCGCGCGGAACGATCCTGTGGCGCCTCACCGGAACATCCGGGCGGCGTACCGCAGGCCGGCTCATCGTGCCGTGAATGCGCCGCACGTAATTTCGGCGCGATGAGCGAACGCACGGTGATCCTGGACCACGAGCAGGTGCAACGGAAGTTGCGCCGCATCGCACACCAGTTACACGAAGAGCATCACACCGAGAAAGGGATCGTGCTGGTGGGCATCGCACCGCGCGGAACCACCTTGGCCAAACGCTTGGCCGCACTCGTGGAAGGGATCTCCGACCTGAAGGTGCAGGTCTTCGACCTGAAGCTGGACAAGGACCTTCCGCTGGAGAAACCCGTGGTCTTCAATGCTGAACCCAAGGATCTGCGCGATCGCCATGTGGTGCTGGTGGATGATGTGGTGATGAGCGGCCGCACGATGATGTACGCCGCGAGCCACTTGGTTCAAACCCCGCTGAAGCGCTTGAGCACCGTGGTACTTGTGGATCGTCGCCACCGCACCTTCCCGATCCGTGTGGATATTGTCGGACTCTCCTTGAGCACCACGTTGCAGGAACGCATCAGCGTGGAACTGGGCCGCAAGGACACCGTCTTCCTCACCTGACCACCGCCGCGATGCGCTGCGCCACGACCGTGGGTGTGGCGTTCGCTTGCACGATCACATCCGCTTCCGCGTAGGTCGAGGTCCGTTGATCGAGCAATTCATACACGCGAGCCATTAACGCTTCGCCTTTCAATCCGAATAGCAAGGGGCGATCACCACCCGATCGTTCGATGCGCGGCATGAGTGCTTCGAGCGGCACATCCAACCAGATCACCTTGCCTGCGGACTTCATTCGCGCCATGTGATCCAGTTCGCATGGTGTTCCACCGCCTGTGGCGATCACCGCATCCGGTCCGTTCATCAATTCCTCCAACACTTCCGCTTCCACTTTCCTGAAGGCCGCTTCTCCTTCGCGTTGGATGAAGGGTAGCAGCGGGCCGACGCGTTCCTCAGCCACGCGGTCGAGGTCCACAAAAGGCATCTCCATCAGCTTCGCCAACTCCCGGCCCACGGTGGTCTTGCCGCTGCACATGAAACCGATGAGGAAGAGGCGCATGGGGAGAGGGTTGTTCGTGGTGAAGGTTGGGCGTTGTCCGGAGGGTTCAAAAGTGCGGACCATAAGTCGTTCAGCACGAACAACC
>Ga0138256_10008591_pt1 | contig 10721 bp, 11 predicted proteins | sample KNB2016incub_MG_FD_105486 | JGI IMG/M metagenome (GOLD analysis project Ga0138256, IMG submission 105486) | Active sludge microbial communities from wastewater in Klosterneuburg, Austria - KNB2014incub_MG | ecosystem: Engineered > WWTP > Activated sludge > Unclassified | place: Austria... | reverse complement strand
TTCATTTGTCTGTCCGATTGAATTAAAAAAGAAATCTATTATTAAAAGAGTCTAAAGCCCTCTCCTTTGGAGGGGGTTTGGATGATGTAAACTACAATCCCTTATTTTTGTTTCAAATTAAGGATATGGATCTTTCTTCAGGTACGGTTCAAAATATTATTCTGGCCTCCATTTTTCTTTTCGTTGTGGTGCTGGCATGGCTGCTCGGTGAGTTCAAGGGTATGAAGGACGAGATCAGGGAAAAGGTTGGCATCAATGATGAGATCGCCAAGCTGAAATTACAAGCCCTTGAACGTTTTACCTTATTTGCCGACAGGTCTTCATTAAAAAACCTGGTCACCCGTACACCCTCATCCGGTTTAACCGTGATTGATCTGCAGCTTACGCTTTTAGAAACCCTCCGTTCTGAATACGAATACAATGTCACCCAGCAGATCTACGTGAGCCCGGAAATGTGGAAAGCCATTGGTAATTTAAAAGACCAGAATATTTTCATCATCAACCAGATCGCCGCTACACTCCCGCCGCAAGCCAATGGTATTGAACTGAGCAAGCGACTGCTGGATTATGTGGCCAGCACCAATTCAGAACTGAGTACCGTTGTACTGAGCGCCCTGCAATTTGAAGCTAAAAAACTTTTATAACAGAACTATCCGAAGCATGCCCGCTGATAAAAAAATATTTACCGATTCAGGAATTGAGATTAAAACGATCTATACCCAAGAAGATCTTTCTTCGCTCCCTCCTTCAGCTGGCGGAGGCGGGGAGGCCGGGGAATTCCCTTTTACCAGGGGTGTTCAGCCTGATATGTACCGGGGTAAATTATGGACCATGCGGCAATATGCCGGCTTTTCCACTGCCGAAGAAAGTAACCAACGCTATCATTATTTACTGAGCCAGGGCGTAAATGGTTTGAGTGTGGCATTTGATCTTCCTACACAAATTGGTTATGACAGTGACCATCCACTGGCAGACGGTGAAGTTGGCAAAGTTGGTGTTGCCATCGACAGCCTGGAAGACATGGAAATATTGTTCCGTGGAATTAAACTTGATGAAGTATCCAGTTCGATGACGATCAATGCAAGTGGGTTTATTCTTTTGGCTTTTTATATAGCACTTGCAAAAAAACAGGGTGCCGATCTGAAAAAAATAACCGGTACCATTCAAAACGATATTTTAAAGGAATATGCTGCAAGAGGAACCTATATCTATCCTCCCAAGGCATCCATGCGTATCATCACTGATATATTTGAATGGTGCGGAAAAGAAGTACCTAAATGGAACACCATTTCCATCTCCGGCTATCATATCCGTGAAGCCGGAAGTACTGCAGTGCAGGAGATCGCTTTTACATTGAGCAATGGCAAAGCTTATGTAAAAGCTGCATTGAAAAAAGGATTGGATATAAATGTATTTGGCAAAAGGCTCTCCTTCTTTTTTAATGCCCATAACAACCTGTTTGAAGAAGTTGCTAAATTCAGGGCGGCAAGGCGCATGTGGGCAATCATCATGAAAGAACTTGGCGCCACAGATCCCAGGGCCATGATGCTTAGGTTTCATACCCAAACAGGTGGAAGTACCTTAACTGCCCAACAGCCATTCAATAATATCAGCCGGGTAACCCTGCAAACCTTAGCTGCCGTACTTGGCGGCACACAGTCATTACATACCAATGGCTATGATGAAGCATTGAGCCTTCCAACAGAAGAAGCTGCAGCCATTGCATTGCGTACCCAGCAGATCGTTGCTTTTGAGAGCGGCGCTCCTGATACGGTTGATCCATTGGCCGGAAGTTATTTCATTGAGTCACTTACCAGCGAAGTGGAAACCGCTGCCCGGAAACTGGTAGAAAAAATTGATGCGATGGGTGGAAGTGTTGCCGCTATTGAGCAGGGCTTTATACAGGATGAGATCGCCAAAAGTGCTTACGAATATCAACGCCAGATAGAGAATGGTGAAAAGATCATTGTTGGTGTAAATAAATTCCAGACAGAGGCAAGCAATTCAATCCCTGTATTTAAGGTTGATGAAAATGTACAAACCGTGCAGGTTGAAAAATTAAAGGCATTAAGATCAAAAAGGGATAATTCTAAAGTTGCTGCTTCTTTACAATCATTGCATCAAAAAGCAGTTAGTGGCCAAAACCTGATGCCTGCAGTGGTTGAAGCAGTGGAGAATTATTGTACGCTTGGTGAGATAGCGGATGAATTGAGAAAAGTTTTTGGGGAGTATAAATGAGCATGTGAGGTATCTCATGTCCGCAGGTCCTTATATTGAAAATATTCTGGTACATCAAACATCTGATAGTGTACAAAAAATTCCCTTTATGATAATAAACATAAAAAGAATTGCCCTTCTGACCTTGATTTTGTGTCCACGCCAATCCCTTGCACAGGATATGACTGCTGCAATTGAGAGTAAAGCAACAGCACTTCAACCAAAATTAATGGAATGGAGAAGGCACATTCATCAAAACCCCGAACTCGGCAACAGGGAAATTAAAACTGCTGCTTATATTGTTGAACAATTACAAGGCCTGGGCCTGGAAATTAAAACAGGTATTGCCAAAACCGGTGTGGTTGCCATTTTAAAAGGAGGAAAACCAGGGCCCGTCATCGCTTTAAGGGCCGATATAGATGCACTGCCGGTAAAAGAAAGGGTAAATATCCCCTATGCCTCAAAAGACAGCACAGATTACTCAGGACAGAAAGTGCCTGTTATGCATGCCTGCGGGCATGATGCACATACGGCCATGCTTATAGGAACTGCACAGGTTTTATCATCCATGAAAAAAGATATAGCAGGCACTATAAAATTTATTTTTCAACCCTCTGAAGAGGGACCACCAACCGGTGAAGAAGGTGGCGCTCCCCTGATGGTAAAAGATGGCGTGATGGAAAATCCTAAAGTGGATGTGATCTTCGGAATGCACATTGAATCATGGATACCGGCAGGTGATATTCAATACAAACCGGGTGCATTTATGGCATCAGCCCATCAGTTCATAGTTAATGTGAAGGGAAAATCGTCTCATGGTTCCCAGCCCTGGCTGGGCATTGATCCTATCTCCATTTCTGCACAGATCATTGAAGGTTTTCAAAACATTGTGAGCCGCCAGATGGACCTCACTAAAGCACCCGTTGTAATTACTGTTGCCAAATTCAACAGTGGAGTCCGCTTTAATATTATTCCTGAAGAAGCCATGCTGGAAGGCACGCTTCGGACATTAGACAGCAAAATGCTTGAAGATGTACAGGAAAGAATGAAACTTACCGCATCTAAGATCGCAGAAGCATCCAATGCAACTGCAACTGTACATTTTTTCGAAAAAACTTTAGTCACTTATAACGACCCGGAGCTTGTTGAAAAAATGTTACCCTCTTTACAAACATCAGCCGGTAAATTAAATGTGCGGCCCATGAACTGGGTGACCGGAGCCGAAGATTTCAGTTATTATGGAACAAAAGCCCCGGCCTTCTTTTTTTATTTTGGCGGAATGCCAAGGGGCAACGACCCTAAACTTGCACCACCACATCATACCCCTGATTTTATGATCGATGACAGCCGGTTATTTGTTGGCGTAAAGACTTTTTGCCAGTTGGTTTTTGACTATCCAAAGACAATTAAGAATTAAGAATGCCTGTTGCCTATTAGGGATATACCATTCATCCATTTTTTTTTGTTGCTGCAGGTAATTAAAATATTTTTGCCCCCTTTCATTAAAACCGGGAATAAACTTACATAAGTCAATGATTTTATCCGTAACACAGAAAATAGGTATCGCAGCCTCTTTATTTGTATCGCTGCTTCCCGGCAGGATATATTCGCAGGCAACTATCTGGGGCAGGGTTCTTGAAGAGGATTCAAACCCGGTACCCTATGCTTCCATCAAATTACTTAAACAGGTTTCGGGAAGTGTAACGGATACAGCAGGTAATTTTTCATTGCACATTCCCAAATTGAAAGAGAATGATACACTGGTCATTTCTTCCATTGGATATGAAAGTTTTAAAACCCCTGTGAGCAAAGCGCTGAAAAATCATCAATTTACGTTGAAGGCAAATTCCAAAAACCTGGAAACGGTAGTGGTGAGGTCTTTCAGTAAAGAAGATGTGGCAGGTGCAAAAGTTGAAACGGTTGGTTATTTCAGGAGCTGGCATACCAAAAAAAATGGTGGTGAGATAGGCCGTGAGATCACCGTTTCTCATGAAGTGTACCAGGTGGCTAAAGTAAGGTTTAAGATATACAGCAGTTGCGACACCAACATGATACGCCTGCACATCCGTGAATTTGCAGATGGCCGGCCGGGTGAAGAACTGCTCAAAGATTCCATAGTACAGGTAATTAATAATGCAGCTATCGCTGACAAAGCCTATGAATTTGACCTGAACAATTACAATATCATCTTAACCAGGAAAAATATTTTTGTAAGCTTTGAGGTTTTGAAAGGAACAAGGACAGACAGTGCAGCCTGCTCTTTTGCTTTTGTAGGATCGGAACCGGGTATTTACCAGTACAGATCAGCAACGAATGACGGATGGACCTCCACACAGGATTACACGATCTTTATGAAAGTGTTCTTTAAGTACGATTAATGCGCTTAGATTGCAGTCGGCTGGTCAATGTGCAAAATCAACTTCAAAATTTCCCCTTATCCTTTCCATGGAAGGATTAAAATATCCGAATCTTAAATCAGGAAACTCTTCACGGATAAGTTCCATCATTTGTTTTACACCCATACAATCGCCGGTATCTGTTACACCGATCTTTCCCAAATACCAATCGGGGTCAATATTGAAATTACGCCACTGTATCATGCAGAGATCAGTTTCCCTGATCAGTTTTCTCAGTGCTTCGTATTCTTCAATGCTATCCGTCATGCCCGGAAAAACAAAATAGTTGATGCTTGTCCAGCCCCCATAACTCCGTACGGTTCTTAAACTTTCGGCCAGGTCTTCAAACTCATAATTATTGGGCAGGTAATAAGAAGTATAAATATTTTTACGGGCCGAATTAGTACTTACCCTGATGCTGTTCAACCCTGCTTCACACAAGGCTTTAACTGCTTTGGGCATGCTGCCATTGGTATTGATATTTATACTTCCTTTTTTAGTATGCTTTCTTATTTCAATGATGGCTTCCCGGATTGTTTCCCACATCAGCAATGGTTCTCCCTCGCAACCCTGCCCAAAACTTATCAATGGGTATGGCGCTGTTTGCAAGTGGGGTACAGTAAATTCAACGATCTCTTCTGCACTGGGTTTAAAGGTCAACCTGTCCTGTGTGCTGATAATAGTTTCTTCTTCGGGTTGAAATGAAATACAGCCAATACAATTTGCATTGCATGCAGGCGAAACGGGAACGGGGCACTCCCATCTCCCAATGGCCAGGTTTCTTGCTGCAGGGCAGGTGTAGGTCATGCAGCAATTCTCCATTAAATGTTTTACCAGGCGGTTGTGCGGATAAGCATTCAATAATTTTTTCGTGCCGGATTCTATCAGGTCATCTTTATATCCTTCTGCTTCCTGGCGTATGTCCTGTTCAATACGAACAGCAGGAACATAAATTTTTTCATCAAACCATCCTGCAGCCGTATAACAAAACAAGGGAAGCGTTGGTGCATCCTTTTCTGTTTCGTACGCAGCCATATACAGGCCCGTATGTGCCGGCGGAATAAATGCTGCTACGGCCCAGCCTTTTTCGCAAAGCCGCATCTCCCCTGTTCTTACATCAATACCAATGCCCCTGCGGCCGGGCAATTCATACAGGTTACCGCCATTGGGTAATTCAATCCAGTCATCTGCAGGCACGGGCAATGCATCCCAGCCGCTTCGGCCCGTTACATACAGCGATGTGTCTTCAAAAATATTTCCGTCACCGTCAGAGTATAATATGTATGGGCTTTGTGATAGCATTACTTGTCCTTATTATTGTTCACAGCCTGGTAAAACGACAGGCAGTTTTGTATTTGTTCAGTACAAAATCGGTTAAATTCTTTTTCATCTACAGGAGTCTCATTTTCTTCCACCTCCGATTGAAATATCTTATTCGATTTAAAATCCAGTGTGAGGATACCATCCTTTAAAACAACATTACTCATATCAGCCCATTTATAAACCCTGCTATACAAAGCATATTTAACAATGATCATTTCAGCATGTATATCAAGCTTTGTTTCCTTACTCATCACTTTTAAAAAAAATCCGTAGATAATGAGTACCACGGCAAATACCACAGAACCCGATGAGAGTAAAGTGACTATGGCACCGGCGCCAAGCAATATCAACGGGTTCAACCTGTACTTTTTCAATATCGTTTTTGTGAATACTGAAACCGCCAGCAGCAATATGACTGAAACATACCTGGTATATACATTTGCGGCATACACATATGCAGCTGCTGCTGCAATTACAAAGAGCGCTCTTACGATGTATATCCCGATGCTTGTATTGGTATTTTTTAACCGGAATGAAAACATGGTTCCTGGTTGTTGTTATGCAGGGTTTGCGGCCACCATTAAATTACACAACCTGAACAGGCACCTTGCACCCACGTTCTCGTCCCATTCATCCTGGCTTACACCTACTTCATTCAAATCAAAGCCAACAAGCTTACGTCCGGTTTGAATGAGTTTCTTGAAAAGATAAAATACCTGTTCGCTTTCAAAACCTCCCTGCACAGGCGTACCCGTATGCGGGCAAAGCTTTGGATCAAGCCCGTCAATATCAAAACTGATAAATACTTTTTCAGGTAAATGGGTAAGTATTTCATCAACGATCTGTTTCCAGCTTTGCCCTTCGTATTGGCGCTCTTTAATGTCTTTATCAAAATAAGTTACAACACGGTCCTTATTGTTGTTAATATAATCCACTTCTTCCCCGCAATAATCCCTGATACCAACCTGCACTAATTTTTTCAACTGCGGTATTTCCTGCAAAGCATTATACATGATAGAAGCATGAGAATAGGTAAATCCTTCGTATGCTTTACGCAGGTCGCAATGTGCATCAATCTGTAAAATCCCAAAGTCGCCATGCTTTTCGGCAATGGCCTTAAAATAACCCAGTGGCGTACTGTGGTCTCCACCCAATAAACCAACCAGCTTACCTTTCTCCAGCAGCTCCCTGGTTTGCTCAAACACCCAGTTGTTTAAAAACAAACTTCCTTCATTGATGTCTTTCTGCGATTTGCACATGAATTTATTGTCTGCAACAATTTCTCCCTGTGCTATATAATTAATGTAGAGTTCGGCTTCTTTACGCAGGTAATCACTTTTCATCAGCACTTTTTTATCGCATGGCCGCATATAAAAACCCTGCTTCCACCCGTCTTTCACATCAGGGTCAAAAAGATCAACCTGCAGGCTTGAATTGAAAATATGTTCAGGCGCCCTTGCTGTACCACCTGTATAACTTACTGTTACTTCCCAGGGAACGGGTAGTATTACCAGTCTTGCTTCTTCTTCTGCAAAGGGTAAACCAAAAATGTTGTTGTTGGGATTGCCAACCGAGTTGGGATCAAAATTGGAAAGGTCAGTCATCAGTTTTATTTAATTGAAATTGTTCTGCCCATTTTTGCCAGGGTAAAAACGCTGCAAAGATAAGTGACTGCTCAACAAAGGAGATATGTAATAACAGGAAATTTCCCAGGTGAAAAATAAACAACCCGGCCAATAGCCAGTTGTCGTATCGTTTGGTAAAAAAGCCAACCAGCAGTAACAGGTCGAAAAATGTGGCCATCCGGTAAAACCATTGGGTAATGCCGGGGTTTGCTACCAGGTATTGATAAGCTCCGTTGGCCATACCTTCCCTGTTGAAGACAAACCATTCTGCATTCTCCTGCCAGAGTATATGGCTCATATTATCGCTATATCCAAATCCACCATAATACATTTTATAGATCCCGGCAGAAAAATATAAGAAACAGATCCAGTAACGCACCAGGTTCCAGCCTATATCGAACTTAACATTATGTAAGGCAATAAAAGGAATGGGGGTTAGCAGGTAGCCTATCTGTGCATAATGTTTTCCGGCAGCGGAACAATAGGCAACATATAACAGCCACACTCCAATAACAGTTATCCACGTAAATAACCGCTGCTGTGGTATGATGACACAAATGATACAGGAACAGGTTAACAAAATATCAAACGAAAGGGCGGCCCAGTGATGCTGCAATAAAAATTGCGGAATATTGAGGATGTGCAGCAACCAGAAACTATTGTCGCTGCCGGGATATATGAGCGAAGGTTGTTGGAGCTGTGACAATAAACTGTGGTTAAAAAAGAAATAGACAAGTATGATGAAGAGCCAGCCGAAAACTGCCCTTGCCATAAATGCTCTTGGATAATATGATGTTGTATTTTCCAGTTATTCCAGGTTAATGGTAAAGATCAATGAGTCAGTACCGGATTTATGATAAGGCGGTTTTGAATACACATAGGTTTTGATCACACTTACCGGACCGGCATGGGTATTTGATACCGAACTGAAATACCTGCTCCACCATTGCGGAAAATTCCTGATCGCCACGCTGTCGTTTGCCAGGTGTTTTTGCAGGTATTCATATCCCGTGCCGCTTACGATCTTTTCAAATCGTTTTTTTATGGATTCGTTGATCCCGTCATGGCCGGCATATCGAAGGTTTACATAGTATGAAACCGAGTTCATTAAAATTTCCTGTTCCCGGTTACTGAGTTTTTTGTGATTGAAATAGCCATCAGTTGTTTTAACCAGGTAAATGCCGATAGAATCTCTCGGCGGGTGTTTTTGGCCATACATGTGATATAAAAAGAAAGGTACATTCTCAATTCCTTTGGCCATAAAAAAAACCTGGGCAACAATGAACAGTAATACCGCCCAAAATGCCAGCTGCCATTGGGTATATATCTTTTTTAATGACAATAGATGTGATTTACATGTAAAATACGCCCCATTTAAATAATTAAACAAATTGAAAAGATAAATCTTCATTTGAGTTACCTTTGCATTGAATTATTTAGCATGAAAAGAACGCATATTATTATACTGGTTGCCATTGCTGCGCTGATTGTGACACTGATCATATTTTCGGCCGGGGATTTTTCTACTTACGACACTATCAATTCAGCCAAAGAGAAGCCGGGCAAATACGTTCATCTTATTGCCAAACTGGATAAAACACAGCCTATCGAATACGACCCGGTTAATAATCCGAATTATCTTTCTTTTTACGCCATTGACAGCCTGGGCGGAAGTACCAAAGTTGTTTTTCATAACAGTAAACCAACCGACCTGGAGAAAAGTGAACGCATTGTAATGAAAGGATCCATGAAAGGCGATCATTTTGAATGCAAGGATATTCTTTTGAAATGTCCGAGCAAGTATAAGGACGATAAAAAGCAGCTTGAGAAAACGCTTGAGCCAAATACCGGGAATTAGGAATTAGGAATTTGGAATTTGGAATTTGGAATTTGGAGTTGGGAATCAGCCTTCAAACTAAAAGAAGTTTTCATGAATTATAAGGGTTATAGGGATCTGGAATGTTACATAAAAGCAAGAGAACTCAGGATTTTTATATCTGAATTAGTCAAAAAATTTCCTGTCCATGAAAAATTCCTTTTAACTGCACAAATAATTGATTGCTCCAGGTCTGTTAGTAGAAATATTGCAGAAGGTTACGGAAGATACACCTACGCAGACACACGTAACTTTTTTATAATTGCCCGTGGTTCTGTTACCGAAACCATGGAACAACTGACAACAGCTTTTGATGAAAACTATATAACAGAGGAAGAACTTGAAACCGGCGAAGCTACATGTGAACTTATTTTTAAATTGATCAATGGATACGTTGCCTATTTAGACAAGTCGAAGAAACAAACGATGCAACAACCAAATTCCTAATTACAAATTCCCAATTCCTTATAACATGCAATTTGAAGGCGAACACTTACTACCCGGGCAGATAGGACATTTCTTTGTATTGCTTGCCTTTGTTGCATCCATCATTTCCACCATTGCATTTTTTACCGCCGGAAGAAAACAAGACCTGGTTGAAAAAAGATCATGGCTGCGCTTTGCAAGAGCTGCTTTTATAACTCAGCTTATTTCGGCAGCAGTCATTTTCTCAATCATCTTTTATATCTGTTCCAATCATTATTTCGAATACATGTATGCCTACAAGCATGCATCCAAAGAACTGGAGCCCAAATACCTGCTGGCCTGTATCTGGGAAGGGCAGGAAGGAAGTTTTTTATTATGGACCATCTGGCACAGCATACTTGGCATTTTCATCATGTTAAGATCAAAAGAGTGGGAAGCGCCGGTAATGACGGTGATAAGTTTAGCCCAGGTTTTTTTAATGATGATGTTACTGGGTTTATATGTTTTCGATGTACGCATGGGAAGCAGCCCGTTCACATTGACCAGGAATGAGATCGCAGGACCCATTTTCAGTCAGCCCAATTATTTAAGTTTTATAAAAGACGGCGTTGGCCTTAATGTATTACTCCGCAACTATTGGATGGTTATTCATCCGCCCATTTTATTCCTGGGCTTTGCTTCAACCATAATCCCTTTTGGATTTGCATATGCAGGCTTACAAACCAAACGGTTCGGCGATTGGGTGACCCCTGTCCTTCCATGGGCATTGTTCAGCGCCTGTATATTGGGTGTTGGCATTATGATGGGAGGAAAATGGGCATATGAATCTTTATCTTTTGGTGGTTACTGGGCATGGGA
>Ga0138256_10008587_pt1 | contig 10724 bp, 4 predicted proteins | sample KNB2016incub_MG_FD_105486 | JGI IMG/M metagenome (GOLD analysis project Ga0138256, IMG submission 105486) | Active sludge microbial communities from wastewater in Klosterneuburg, Austria - KNB2014incub_MG | ecosystem: Engineered > WWTP > Activated sludge > Unclassified | place: Austria... | reverse complement strand
TGTTGCACATTGGTAAAGTCTTTTGTCAATCCTTTACCCACTCGTTGCGTTGGAGAATCGGGTGTTATTGAAGACGGGTCTTCCTGTTCAATTTTCTCAAGGGCTTTATATAGCTGGTCGTATTCAACATCGGCTAGTAAAGGATCATTCAGAATATAGTATCTGTATTCATGGAAACGAAGCACTTCCCGCAGGCTGTTTAGGCTTCCAGCCAGATTACTGGTTTTGGACTTCAACAGGCTTTCACTCAATTTTTGAAGCTCCCGTGTACGTTCCGGTGTGTACATATAGCAGTTTTCAATAAAGGTACAATTATCTGTTTTTGAAAAACATAGGTTGGAAAAACGGTTAAAACTAAGGTTGTTTGAGTGCTCATGTAAACCATGAATTTGTTCAAAATGAGCTAAAAGATGAGTAAAATCATTAGTACAATTTTTTGGATGATTAGAATATTCACTTACTTTGTGTACCTAATACACACCTTAATTTAAATTTCTTCTTATGACCAGAAAACGATTGCTTGTGGGGGTGACGTGGCTATGCCTGTTACTTTCTCCGTGGGCACTATGGGCTCAGGACCGTGTTGTTTCCGGTAAAGTGACCGATTCGAAAGACGGTTCACCAGTTGTAGGTGCCAGCGTTTCACCGAAAGGACAAGCTGGTGGTACAACCACAGGAAATGATGGAACATTCTCTTTAAGACTTCCTTCCTCTGTAACTAAAATCGTTGTCTCTTCTGTAGGCTTCGCTAGCCAGGAAGTAGATGCAGCTTCAGGTGTAATTGCCGTTTCATTGGTAAGCACCCAGACAAACCTTAATGAAGTAGTAGTGGTAGGATATGGTACCACTCGAAAGAAAGACCTTACTGGTGCTGTTGCATCGGTATCTTCCAGAGACTTCGTAAAAGGGGCCCTTCAAACTCCTGAGCAACTGATTGCCGGTAAGGTAGCAGGTGTTCAGATTACCAGCAATAGTGGAGCACCTGGTGCAGGTAGTACTATCCGTATTCGCGGTGGTGCCTCTCTGAACGCCAGTAACTCACCATTGATTGTAATTGATGGGGTACCGGTTGATAACGGTGGAGCCGCTGGTTCTGTGAACCCGCTCAACCTGATCAACCCTAACGACATTGAAAATTTCACCATTCTTAAAGACCCTTCTGCAGCCGCTATCTATGGTTCAAGGGCTTCTAATGGTGTTATCCTGATCACTACCAAAAAGGGTAAGGCCGGTAAAGTACGTTTCGCTTTCGGCGCCCAGCTTTTTGCACAACAACCTTCTGGAAAAGTAGATGTTTTGAGTGCCGACCAGATGCGTGAAGTAGTTAATGCAAAAGGTGGTTCTGGCGATCCTACAAAATTAGGAGCAGCCAATACCGACTGGCAGGATGAAATCTATCATAATGCTTTTGGACAGGACCTTAACTTAAGTGCCAGTGGTGCAGCCATCGGTGGTAAACTGCCTTTCCGTTTATCTGGCGGTTTCCTTAATCAGGATGGTATTTTACGTACAGGTAATTTCAAGCGCCAGACCATCAGTTTAAACCTTAGTCCCCGCTTATTGAATGATCGACTGAAAGTAGACCTTAACGTAAAAGCTGCCCGAACTACCAATAGGTTTGCTGAAGAAGGTGCTATCGGTTCTGCCATAGCTTTCGACCCAACACAACCTGTAAAAGTGAACAGTGACCGTTTTGGTGGCTTCTTTGAATATGTAGATAATAATACAAACGGTGCACCTCCACGCGACCTGGCTCCACGTAACCCGGTTTCATTACTGGAAATGAGGGATGCCAATAGCGAAGTACTTCGCAGCATCGGTAATCTTCAACTGGATTATTCTCTTCCTTGGGTAAAAGGATTGCGTGCTAATATGAATATCGGTTACGATTACCAGAAAGGTTCTGGTACTACTATAATTGGTGATAGCGCTGCTTCTACTTACCGTCGCTGGGATATCTCAGAAAATCCATTCAAGGTTAATCACTTTGGTGGTGTAAACAACCAGTATAAGAATACAAGAAGCAACTTCCTTTTCGATTTCTATCTTAATTATGTACGTGATATCAAATCTATCAACAGCCGCGTAGATGTAATGGCTGGTTATGGATTCCAGGATTTCAATTTCACTGATTATGCGTACGCTGATTATCGTTATGATGGATCAGTTCGCCCAGGTACTGAACCACTGTTCGATACCTATCCTTCAGAATATCTGATGCGTTCTTATTACGGCCGTTTGAACTATACATTGGCTGGTAAGTATGTACTGACCCTGAATGCAAGGGCTGATGGAACTTCAAAATACAATCCAAACGACCGTTGGGGCTTCTTCCCTTCAGCTGCCATAGCATGGAGAGTGAGTGAAGAAAGTTTCCTAAAGAACTCTGCTAACGTGTCTGACCTTAAATTACGTCTTGGTTATGGAGTTACTGGTCAGCAAGATGGTATCGGTTTTTATGAATACCTCCCTAACTACTCTATAAGTAATAATGCCGCATTGTACCAATTGGGTACAGGATATGTAAGCATGTATCGCCCTGCTGCCTACGATCCAAATCTGCGTTGGGAAACAACTACCAACCTGAATGCTGCGGTTGATTTCGGTTTCTTCCAGAATCGCCTTTCCGGATCAGTTGATGTGTTCTTCCGCAAAACGAAAGACCTGCTGGCAGTAGTTCCTATTGCATTAGGTACCAACTTCAGCAACCAGCTTCGTACCAACGTGGGTAATATCGAAAGCCGTGGTGTTGAATTCACTCTGAATGCAGTACCAGTTAAGAACAAGAGAGTTACCTGGGATGTAGGCTTCAACTTCACATATGCTAATCCTAAGATCACTAACCTGCTGCTGAATCCAGACCCAACCTTTAAAGGAAATCTGGTAGGTGGTATTGCTGGTGGTACAGGTAATAGCATACAGATCCATTCTGTAGGCTACCGTCCTGCTTCTTTCTACGTATATAAACAAGTATACGACCAGAACGATAAGCCTATCGAAGGTTTATATGAGGATCTGAACCGTGATGGTATCATCAATAACGAAGACCTCTACAGGTACAAAGCACCGAATGCTCCGGTATTCATGGGCTTCACCAGTAGTGTTTCTTACGGAAAATGGAATGCTGGTTTCGTAGCCAGGGTAAGCGTTGGAAACTATATGTATAATAACGTTCATAGTAACTTAGGTTCTTTACGTCAGATCCTTAACCCATTGGGTTGGATCGTAAACGGTTCTACCAGCTATCTGGAAACCGGTTTCGTGAACAACCAGTATTTCTCTGATTACTATGTTCAGAACGCTTCTTTCTTCCGTATGGATAATATAAATGTTGGGTATAATGCAGGAACCATCTACAAAGACGTTAGCCTGCGTATTTCAGCAAACGTTCAGAATGCTTTTGTAATAACCAAGTACAAAGGATTGGATCCTGAATTGAACGGTGGTATCGATAATAATTTCTACCCACGTCCAAGAATGTTTGTATTGGGACTTAACCTTGATTTTTAATTGCTCAACGTAAAAAACATTGTTATATGAACAAGTTATTTAAATACGGTTTTGGGCTGACGATGATGGTGCTGGCGCTGGGATCCTGCAAGAAGCTGGATGTATTCCCGCCCCGCTCTGTTACTTCAGAACAATTATATGTAGACGAAGCTGGTTACCGCTCGGTACTGGCTAAAGTATATGGATCTATGGCATTGACCGGAAACTCCGGTCCTGCAGGTAGCGGTGACGTTGCCGGTATTGATGAAGGTACTTCCGATTTCCTCCGTCTTTTCTGGAAAGCACAGGAATTGAGTACTGATGAAGCAGTTGTTGCGTGGAATGACCCTGGTATCCAGGATTTCCATAACATGAACTGGAGTGCTAATAACCCAATGTTAATTGGATTGTATAGCCGTTCATTTTATGTTATCACATTGTGTAATGAGTTCATTCGTGAAAGTTCAGATGATAAACTGGCAAGCCGCAATATAACAGGAACTGCTGCTGAAAGCATCCGTAAGATGGCTGCTGAAGCACGTTTTGTTCGCGCTTATCAATATTGGGTATTATTGGATTTGTATGGTAACCCAGGATTTACTGATGAGAACACTGCAATTGGTGCATCAGTTCGACCTGAGCAAATCAAAAGAGCAGACCTTTATAAATATGTAGAAACAGAATTGCTCGCCATTGAGCCATTACTTACTGCAGCTAAAGGAAATGAATATGGCCGTGCAGACAAAGCTGCTGCTTGGGCGCTGTTAGCTCGTTTATATCTGAATGCAGGAGTTTATTCCGGTGCAACAAATTATGCAGGCGCTGTTACCTATTCCAAAAAAGTTATTGATGCTGGTTATACATTAGTGTCTGACTATCGTACACTTTTATTGGCAGATAATAACGTTGGTAATACAGAGTCTATCTGGACATTGAACTATGATGGTTTAAAAACCAAAAACTATGGCGGTACTACCTTCCTGGTAAATGCCTCTGTAGGTGGTAATATGGATGTTAGCTATTCTGGTTTAACAAACTGGGCTGGTATTCGCAGTACTAAGAACCTGCCTTTATTATTCCCTGATTTTACTGGTACAATCGATAAAAGAGCACAGTTCTTCCAAAGCAATCTGGAAATCACAAAAGTGAGTGAGTTCAAAGATGGTTTCGGTGTTACAAAATATCGTAACCGTACTAAGAGCGGTGGTTTTGGTCAGGACCCTGAGAAAACATTCTCAGATATTGACTTCCCTGTTTTCCGTTTAGCTGAAATGTATCTCATTTATGCTGAAGCAACTACTGTAGGTGGCGCTTCTTCTGGTGGTAGCAATGCTCAAGCGGTTACTTATTTCAATACGCTCCGTCAAAGGGCTTATGGAAATACAAATGGTAATATCTCCATCCTTACCCCAGGTTTAATTCTGGATGAAAGAGGAAGAGAATTGTATTGGGAAGGTTTCCGCAGAAGTGACCTTGTTAGAAATAATAAGTTCACCGACGGAACTTACCTCTGGCCTTGGAAAGGTGGTGTGCAAAATGGTACAGCTGTATCAAGCCACCTGCGTATCTATCCTCTGCCAGCAACAGAAGTAGGTTCAAACCCTAATATCAAACAGAACCCGAATTATTAATTCATACTTATAAAAAATACAAGCATGAAAAAATATTTTAATCTTCTGTCTTACACCGCTGCTGCAGTATTGCTGTTAACGGCCTGTAAAAAAGAAGAAAACAAAATTTACTTCGAGGGCGGTACTGCCCCGGTGCTGACTGGTTCTACGGCTGCGGTGCATTTAGCACCCGGTTCTGAAACAGCTACAGCGATAGTGTTTAACTGGACGAATCCTGAATATCAGTTTACTACAGGTATCAGTTCACAAGACGTTTCTTATAGCTTCGAAATGGATACGCTGGGTGCGAATTTTGGAAGTAAAGCAAAATATGTTACTACTATTTCCAAAGATTTAAGCGCCACTTTCAATGAAGGAGACCTGAATAGTATCATGGGTAATACCATGCAGTTGAAAACAGGACGACAGTATACTTTTGAAACAAGGATCATTGCAATTCTGGGAACAGGAGAAGTGACTAAACTTACTTCTAATGTTTTCAAATTCATTGCATCCCCATTCACGCCTCCACCATTAGTGGAATTGCCTACTACGGGTAAATTATACCTTGTTGGTGATGCAAGTCCGGGTGGTTGGGCTAACCCTGTTCCGGTGCCAAGTCAGGAATTTACAAAAGTGTCTAACACTTTTTATGAAATGACTGTAACCCTTTCAGGTGGTAAGTCTGTACTGTTCCTGCCTTTGAATGGTGACTGGGGTGATAAATATGGTTGGACAGGTGCAAACAACAGCAATAACGTTGATGGAGATAACCTGAAACGCGGAGGCGGTGACATTAAAGTTCCTGCTGCCAGCGGTAATTATAAAATTCAGGTGGATTTCCAACTTGGAAAATTCACTTTCATCAAATTATAACACCCCTCTAATATTATTTTATGAGAGCAATAAAAAAACTTCTTCTTTTGATTATGGGTGTAACGTTAATGACGTTATCCTGTACCAAAATTGAGGAACTGCCATCGTATGGAAACGGACAGGCGGTAACAATAGGACCATCAAAGTTCGCAGTGGTGCCTGCGCCAGCCGATTCATTAAATACTGTATTATCTTTTTTCTGGACTAGTCCTAATTATGCTACTGATACTTCGAATATCAAGTACATATTAGAGATGGATTCTACCGGTAGGAATTTCTCCAAGAAAATAACCAGAGAAGTTATTGGAAAGAAGACCATCAATTTCACAGGTCGTGAATTAAATACGATTCTGTTGAATTATGGCTTCGCTCTTGGAACTCCTTATAACATGGATGTTCGTGTAATTTCTTCTTATCAGAATAATAACGAACGTCTTACTTCCAATGTAATTAAAGTAGCTATCACTCCTTATACAGACCCTGCTGTCTTAACAGCTACTGCCAGTAATGTTACTTTGGATCTGGCGAATGCTGCTGTGAATGCTATTACTTATAACTGGACACAATCTTTCGCTGGTTATGCAGGTAATATCAATTACATTCTTCAGTTTGACTCTGCTGGTAAGAATTTTGTTGCCCCTCAGGAAATTCCAATCGGCAATAAGATCTATACCAAAACATTAACTCAGGGTGAGCTCAATGAAACTGGTTTGACTTCTGGTATTCCAGGTGGAAACTCAGGTAAAGTTGAATATCGCATAAAGGCTATCACCGCTCAGGGAGCTATTGCGTATTCAAATGTTTACAATGTAACCATGAAGACCTATGTTCCTATCCTCCGTTTCTATATGCCAGGTGGATATCAGGGTTCAACAGGTAATGGTAATGATTGGGATCCTGCAACGGCTCCTGAACTTATCCGTGACCTGCGTTCAAGTGTATTGAACAAGATGTATTATATCTATCTCTATCTGCCAGCCGGTGCTGAATTCAAATTCACACAAGGTCGTGCATGGGATGTTAACTATGGTGGAACTGGTGGCGTTTTGTCTACTGGTGGTGCTAACCTTACTGTACCAACAGCTGGATACTATCGTATCTCTATCAATAGGGTAACACTTCAATATGATATCCGCGAAGGCCGTATGGGCTTTGTAGGTGGAGCAACAGGTGCAAACTGGGATCCTCCAAGTGTATTCCCAACATATGCAATGGGACAACCTGCTAACAATCTGTTTGTAGGCTTGACAGATTTCACAACTGGTGGTTGGAAACTGATCGATAACAATGCCTGGAACGATGGTAGCAATGCAGTTGGTGAAACACGTAGTTATGGAACCGCTAGCGGAAGTGGTAGTACCATGGAAGTTAACGGAGGCAACTTTGCTGATATAACTACAGCAGGCAGATATCGCGTTATTTGGGATGGTCGCGATGTGAATAATATCAAATACGAAATGTCTCCAGCCACTGAAATGCGTCTTGTAGGTGATGGAATCAATCAGGTAGGTGTAAACGATTGGGATCCACCAACATCTCCTCAAATGACATATTCAGGTAATGGTGTTTGGACTATCACTATTGCATTGAAAGCTGGTAAGGATATCAAATTCCTGGCTGGTAATGCATGGGGTGCATTTGACTATGAAGATAATAGCGGAGGAATAACTGCTCTTGGTACTGCCCGTAAAATTAAGTGGGAAGGTGGTGATAACTTCAAAACCCCAGCTGCTGCAGGTACTTATACCGTTACATTGAATGAAAAAACACAAACGGTTACTATCAACTAATCGTTTTTAATAAAACTGCTGATTTTAAAATTGTATTTGTTCCAGCAGTTTTAAATAACCAAGAAAGGGCCGTTTACCGAATGAACGGCCCTTTCTTCCTTCATTTGCCTCTGAGGACAATTCTATGCTTGGCGATTAGGTTTTATAAACAGTTGGAAATCAGCAATTAAAAGCAATGCTGTATAAACTTGGCCCACATGGATATCAAGAAAATTTTTACTAATTTACCTGTCAAATCACTTCCTATGATGAAAGCCGTAATTCTTCTGCTATCAGGTATACTATTGTCGACAGGCCTGTCGGCACAATTACTAAACGTTACACCCTCATTCCCAAAAGACACTTCTGCCGTGTCAATCATAATGGATGCCACTAAAGGCAACCAGGGATTACTGAATTACGCCAATCCAAACGATGTTTATGTACATGTAGGCGTTATCACAAATCTTAGTACGGGTCCTTCAGACTGGAAATATGTAAAATTCACCTGGGGATCAACAGATGTTGCAGCTAAAGCCACTTCACTTGGAAATAATAAGTATCAATATATAATCAATAATGTAAGAACATTTCTCGGCGTTCCTGCCAGTGAAACAATTTTGCGGATATCCATCTTATTTAGGAATGGAACAGGTGCCACTGTACAAAGGAATACTGATGGAGGTGATATGTATATGCGGATTTATGATGCTTCATTGGCCGGACGGTATATTCTTCCCCCATTAGAGCCAAAGTATAATGCTGTTCCAGAACCTATCAATAAAAGTATCGGTGATTCTTTGCGTGTTACCTGGTTGACCAATAGCCTCGCCGATATCAAACTGTTTTTTAATGGCACTCAAGTAAATGGCGTATTGTCTTCAAATGCCATCATCGATTCACTTCCAATCCTAACATCAGGCAACCAGCAATTAGTAGCAAGAGCAACTGTTGGCGTTACCACTATTTCAGATACCATAAACTTCTTTGTCGCTCCATCGGTTAATGTTTTACCTCTTCCCGCGGGAGTAAAAGATGGTATCAACTATGAACCAGGCGATACCTCAGCCATTCTGGTATTGTTTGCTCCGGGTAAGGCCAAAGTTTCTGTATTGGGTGATTTTAATAACTGGACAGAAGGAACCGATTACCAGATGAACAAAACACCCGATGGACAAAGATTTTGGGTTAGAGTGAAGGGATTGACGCCTGGTACGGAATATGGATTCCAATATCTTGTAAATAATAGTATTAAAATAGCTGAGCCTTATACAACAAAAGTACTTGACCCTGCTAATGACCCTTTTATCACTGCTCTTACCTATCCTGGCCTAAAGCCTTATCCAACGGGTAAGACAACCGGAATAGTAAGCATATTGCAAACGGCAAAGCCAGCATATGTATGGCAGACAGCAGGATATACCCGTCCGGATAAAAGAAGTTTGGTAATTTATGAATTACTGGTTCGCGACTTCATAGATAAGCACGATTGGAGCGCAGTGAAAGACAGTATCAACTATCTTAAAACCCTTGGAATAACTGCAGTTGAATTCATGCCTTTCAATGAATTTGAAGGTAATATAAGCTGGGGCTATAACCCATCATTCTATCTGGCACCAGATAAATATTATGGTCCCGAGAATAAGTTGAAAGAACTGATAGATGAGTTTCATAAAAATGGTATCGCTGTAATAATGGATATAGCATTGAACCATTCATTTGGTCAATCCCCATTGGTGCAATTATATTTTGATGCAGCAAATAGTCGCCCTGCATTGGATAACCCATGGTTTAACCCAACTGCCCGACATGCATTCAATGTTGGTTATGATATGAACCATGAAAGTGCAGCTACAAAATACTTTTTCACCAGGGTTGTAGAACACTGGCTTACTGAATATAAACTAGATGGTTTCCGTTTTGACCTTTCTAAAGGTTTTACCCAAGTAAATACTTGTGATGGAACTGGAAATAATTGTAACGTATCGGCATGGGGTAATTATGATGCTTCAAGAGTTGCAATATGGAAACGTTACTATGATACACTACAAGTGAAATCTCCTGGTTCTTATGCTATTCTAGAACATTTTGCTGATAATACAGAAGAAAAGGAATTATCGGATTATGGTATGATGCTTTGGGGAAATATGAATTTCAATTTCAGTGAAGCGGCAATGGGATTTGTTTCCAATTCAAATCTTTCAGGTGCTTTGTTCACCAGCAGAGGATGGAATCAGCCAGCATTGATCGGATATAGTGAAAGTCATGACGAAGAAAGATTGATGTATAAGAACCTCAATTTTGGTAATTCAAGCGCTGGTTACAGTATCCGTAATACCACTACAGCTTTGGCAAGAAATGAAATGGGAGCTTCCTTCCTTTTGATGATGCCTGGTCCAAAAATGCTCTGGCAGTTTGGTGAAATCGGCTACGATTATTCTATCAATTATTGTCAGAATGGTACAATCAATAATAACTGTCGACTAGATCCTAAGCCTATCAGGTGGGATTATCTTCAGGATGTTTATCGTAAGCGATTGTATGATGTTCACACAGGACTATTGAAATTGAGAAAAGATCCACTCTTTAAAAATGGCTTCGTAACTAACAGAGTTGAAAGTAGTTTGTCGCCAGCCTTCAAATGGCTTAAACTCACTACTGATACTTCTAACATATTAGTGGTAGGAAATTTTGATGTAACAGCTACTACAGGTTCTGTGGTTTTCCAGAATGCTGGTACCTGGTATGATTATTTTACCGGGAATACCATTACTGCTACTGGGACTGCTCAGAATATAACGTTGCAGGCGGGCGAATACCATGTGTATGTTAACAGGAATGTGACCTTTCCATTAGCTAATGCACCTACACCAGTAATTGAAGTTCCATACAATGGAAAGAAAATCAGCTTGTCTGTTTATCCAAATCCAATTCGTCAACAAGCAACAATAGAGTATGAGGTTCCTGAAAGTGGTACTGT
>Ga0138256_10008586_pt1 | contig 10724 bp, 5 predicted proteins | sample KNB2016incub_MG_FD_105486 | JGI IMG/M metagenome (GOLD analysis project Ga0138256, IMG submission 105486) | Active sludge microbial communities from wastewater in Klosterneuburg, Austria - KNB2014incub_MG | ecosystem: Engineered > WWTP > Activated sludge > Unclassified | place: Austria... | reverse complement strand
GTCGGCGACGACACCTTGGTCACCCGCACGCGGTACTCCTGCGAGGTCAGGCCGCTGACGAAGACCCAGTAGCGGTTGAACGGCGCGACGCAGGCGTCGACCATCTTGACGCCCATCTCGAAGTTGGTCGAGTTGAAGAACCAGAAGAAGGCCGACTCCGCAGACTCGGCGCGCTCGCCGTTGAAGGACATGACCTTGCCGGTGCCGGTGTTGGTGGCGGTCGTCCACTCGACCTCGACCTTGAACTTCCCGCCCAGCAGGCAAGCGGTATCGGCATCGCGGATGCAAGGCGGTCCGGTCGTGCCGATATACGGCGCGAGCAGGGGATAGGAGGTGGCGAAAGCCCCGTCGAGGATGTTCTCGTCTGTTCCGCAGCCGTCCGGCGGGGGCAGCGGAGTGTCATTGCCGCAGGCACCGTAGAGCTGGCCGACGATGATGCCGTTCGACAGCATCACTGGCGACCCCGAGCTTCCCTTGGAGATTCCAGTGCCGAGCAGGTTGACCGAGTGCAGATAGTTCGTGGGGGTAAACACGCCGCCACAGATGAACTCAGGTGTCTCGTCCAGCTGGTGCGTCGAGTACATCTGGGGTTGCGTCAGCTGGGTAGCTTCGAGATACGGATGCGAGAGGCGATGCAGGACGGTGCCGTCCGGCGGGCGAACGCTGGTCCATCCGAGATAAGTTGCGCCGGCCGGTACCTCGGTCGGGTCGAGGGCTCTCGCCAAAGTGACATCGCTGACCACGGAAGTGACGATGAGATCGGCGCCCAGCGGCCCATAGGTGAAGCTACTCGAGGCGCTGCCGCAGCCGGCAAAGCGCCAGAAGAACTTGGTGTCCATGGTGAGCGCGGAGGACTGGCTGTCGATGCAGTGATGGGCTGTCAGGAGCCAAGGTTCAAGGGTCGACGGATCGTTGTCGTTGAGCAGGGCTCCGCTGCAGGTGTAGAGGAACCCGCTGTCCTCGTAGAGGGCGCGGAAGACTCCGTTCCTGGCGGCCGCGATGCCCGGGAAGTCGCCGGCATCGAAGCACTCGCCGTTCTGGACGCAGGCGTCCGCCTCCGGGACCGCGAGGCCGGCTTCGAGCTCACTCTCGTCAGCGACGGCGACTTCGAACACGCGACGAATGGAGAAACCCTGGCTCTCCAGAACGCTTCCGGCCGGCAGCTCGACTTCGAGGTAGATGCGATCGCCGGCGATCGTCGGTGAGAGGAGGCTCCGGTCCTCGCGCAGAAGGCGGAGGTCGAAGGCACGCGCTTCGCCGCCCATGCCATAGGCCCAGAAGCGGGTTCCGGGCGGGAGGGCCACCTCGGCGAGCTCGAGGCGCAAGGCCTTGGCTTCACCGACCTCGACCGAAGTGCCCCATACCCAGTTGCCGTTCGCGGTGCGGGCGAGGAAACCGCCGCCGGCGCGCCGACCAAGCCGGGCGGCGAAGCTCGCCGCCTCGTAGCGCAGCTCGAGCGGTTCGGCGAGGGCGCGGGCGAAGCCGACGCGGGTCGGTTTGCCGCCCGATGCGTTCCAGTCCGCGAGCGCGGCGAGGTCGGCCGCCGCCCCGGTGCGTGCCGGCTCCAGGGCGGCGAGCGGCGCGAGGGAGAGCGCCTCGGCGACTCGCAACGGCGCCTCGACCGGCGTTCGGGAGGGCAGGAGCGCGGGATCGGGAGTGTAGGCCGCCACCTCGATCGCGGGAGAAGGCTGCGGAAGCAGGGAAAGCAGAAGGGCAGCAGTCCACATCGTTGCGGCGAGGCGAGAGCGCATCATCGACATCTCCCTTGTTCGAGCTTGGTCTTTTCTTCTGAACCCGGCTTGGCGGGCCTGAGTCGAATCACAAGCAAGTTCTAGACCCGGCCTGCCGGCGCGACCATGGCTTCGAGAAGGCTTCCGTAGGCGAGCTCGGCGTAGTCGCGCACCATGCGATCGCTGGCGAACTTCGGCGTGATGGTGGCGATGGCCTCTTTCATCCGCCGCAGCCATTCCACCGGAAGCCCGGCCGCGTTGCGATCGTAGTAGATCGGGACGATCTGTTCTTCGAGCAGGTCGTAGAGCGCGAGGCCATCCTCGCGGTCGTGCTTGGCCTCGCCCGCCATCGGCTCCTTGCCGGCCGAGGTGTCGCGGGTCGGATCTTCCGCTGTGGTGCCAATGATCCAACCGTTCTCGCCGTCGTAGCCCTCGGGCCACCAGCCGTCGGCGATCGAGCAGTTCAAGGCGCCGTTCATGGCGGCCTTCATGCCGGAGGTTCCTGAGGCTTCGAGCGGCCGCCGCGGTGTGTTCAGCCAGACGTCGACGCCCTGGACGAGCATTCTTCCGACCCGCATGTCGTAGTCCTCGACGAAGAAGACCTTGCCCTTGAGCGCCTCCGACTGCGAGAGCTGAAAGATGTGCTGGATCAGCTCCTGCCCGGCCTTGTCGGCGGGGTGGGCCTTGCCGGCGAGGAGGATCTGGAGCGGGCGCTCGCTGTTGCCAACCAGCCTGCGCAGGCGGTGGAGATCGGAGAACAGGAGGCCGGCCCGTTTGTAGGTGGCGAAGCGCCGGGCGAAGCCGATGGTCAGCACTTCGGGGTCAAAGGTGTGCTCGAGCTTGCGCAGATCGCCCGGCGACAGGCCGTGGCGCGCGAACTGGTCGCGCAGGCGGGAGCGCAGGAAGCGGGCGAGGTGGCGCTTCTGGGCGAGGTGGACCTCCCACAGCGGTGCATCGGGTGCGGCCAGCACCGCCTCACGCCCTTCGGGGCTCGTCACGACCTGCGGCCAGCGCTCGCCGAACCAGCTGGCGAAGAGCTCCTGCAGCTCGATGCCGAGCCAGCTCGGGTGGTGCACGCCGTTGGTGATGGCGCGGATCTGCTCGTTCTCCGGCCGGTTTGCTGGAATCAGGTGGTGCCACATCTTGCCGGCGACCCGGGCGTTCAGCTCGGAGACGCCGTTGATCCGTGAGCTGGTGCGGATGGCGAGCGCGGTCATGTTGAGCGGTTGGTTGGGCTCGCCATGGTCGTTGTTGCCGAGCCCGAGCCACTGCTCCGGATCGATTCCCAACTCGGCACAGAGAGGATCGAAGTAGTCGCGGATCAGCGGCGCGTCGAAGACCTCATTGCCCGCCGCCACGGGTGTGTGGGTGGTGAAGACCGACGTCCGGCGGAGCTCGGCGATCGCGGCGTCGAAGCTCTCGTCGTGCTCCCTCATCCGGCGGCTGAGGCGCTCGAACTGCAGGAAGGCCGAATGCCCCTCGTTCATGTGCCAGACCGCCGGCGCGATCCCGAGCGCCTCGAGGGCGCGGGCTCCGCCGATGCCGAGCACGAGCTCCTGGGCGAGGCGCATCTCGCGTCCCGGGGTGTAAAGGATGCTGGTGATCGGGCGGTCTGCCGAATCGTTCTGCGGCACGTCGGTGTCGAGCAGCAGCAGCGGCACGCGTCCGACCAGGGCGATCCACACCTGGAGATGCAGCTCGCGGCCGTCGTACGGGATCGAGACCATCACCGCCCGGCCGGTGTGGCCGGCCGCCGGACGGATCGGCAGGCGGGAGAAGTCGTGCTCGGGGTAGATGTGCTGCTGGCGGCCGTCGGCGTCGATGTTCTGGTGGAAGTAGCCGTTCCTGTAGAGGAGCCCGACTCCGACGAGCGGCACGCCCAGGTCGCTGGCGCTCTTCAGATGATCGCCGGCGAGGACGCCGAGACCCCCGGAGTAGATCGGCAGGCAGGGGTCCAGGCCGTACTCCATGCAGAAGTAGGCAATCGGCCCTCCGAGGTCCGGGTAACGCTTCGCGAACCAGGTCTCGGCGGAACCCGCCATGTAGGTCTCGAACATCCGGATGACCTTCTGGTAGAGGCCGCGAAAATGGTCGTCTTCGAGTTTGGTCTGCCAATGGTCGCGATCGAAGTTGATCAGCAGCTGAACAGGGTTGCGGTAGAGCGACCAGGCGCGCGCGTCCATCGCGGCGAAGAGCTCACGGGCAGCCGGGTTCCAGGTCCACCAGAGGTTGCAGGCGAGGTCGTAGAGGCCCTGCACTTCGCGCGGCAGTTCGATGCCGGCGATGTGCAGGCGCGGGAGCTTGGTGAAATCGGACGGCATGGTGCGGGCTCTCTCCTTCGGTCTCGGCTGGTTCACTCTTCAGGCGATCTACTCTTCAGGTGGACGGGCCCACTCGGGCTCGAGGTCGGGGAAGGGCATGTCACCCTCCACCCAGGCCGGAAGCGAGCGCGTGCGCGGTCCCAGATCGATCAGCTCCCGCAGGCGGGAGCAGTGCTGACGAAAACGTTCTTCGGCGTAGTCGCCGCCGGTCCCCATGGTCACCAGGAACGGCCAGTCGGAGGCGGCGGCAAGCAGCAGCTGATTCAGGATCGCCCGCCGCCACTTGCGTGCACCGCCCCAGCGCACCGCCGCGAAGGCGTGGCGCTCGAGATCGCCGAGCTCGCGCCAGAACCACTCGGTCTGCGGGTTCACCCAGACCCGGTGGTCGCCGCTCGCCCCCCAGGAGCCTTCGGCGAAGAAGGCGCGGCGCAGGAGAGGGTGGCTCGAGAGCTCGCGGTCGGGGGTCGTCGCTTCGACAGCCGTTCCGGGCGCCGCGAGCTCGAGGACGCGCTCGAGCCAGATCGGCCCCTCGAACCACCAGTGGCCGAAGAGCTCGGCGTCGAACGGGCAGCAGATCAATCCGTCATTCATGCCGTCGAGGCCCGAGGCGAGCTCGATGAAGTGCCCGGCCTGCTCCTGGGCGCGCGTCTTCGCCTCCTCCGGCCAGTAGACGAGCTTGTCCATGAGGTCGGCCTCGGGGTCGGTCACCCGCCACAGACGCAGGCCCGAGGGCCACTGCCGCTTGTGGAAATCGAGAAATGCGCCGTCTCCAGGATAGCCGCCCTGGCGCGACCAGACCTGGGCGGCGGTGCGCGAGTCGCGCAGGAACGCGGCCACGGCGCTCTGCCGGATCCAGTAGGGGTGGGGGTGCGGGCCGGACGGCTCGACGATCTCTTCGGGGCGCGTGTTCGCGCCGTAGGGAAAGGCCGGATCGCCGCGCCGCAGGAGATGTGCGTCGACCACCGTCCAGCTCATCCCCTGCTCGGCGAGGAACTGCTCGTTGCCGGGCCGGCCTTCCTCGAACGCGCCTGTAACCGGGTGTTGCCAGGGTCCGCCGGGCCTGTAGGCGCACTCGGGCATCCAGCAACCGCGCGGGTCGTCGCCGAAGAGCTCACGGTGCTGCTCTTTGCCGGTGCGCAGGGCGAGACGGATGAGCTTCGAGGTGTGGGCGAGAGGGAGGTAGACGTGCGTTCCGGCCGAGGTCGCGAGCTCGACGGCGCCCAGCTCGGAGAGCCGCGCCAGGGTCGAGACGAGGTTGTGGTCGAAGCGGTCCCAGACGGCGCGCAGGCGCAGGAATTCGGCGTGCCACCAGAGCGCCAGCGGGTGCTTGCGCCGGGCCTCCCAGGCGGATTTGGTGCGTTCGGTGAGGTAGCGCTCGACGACCGCCTCGGTGCGCCGATCGGCGAGCATCGCGGCGAGGATCGGAGTGACCTCGAAGGCGAAGAGATTCCGCCGCCCGCGTGCGGCGAGGCGGTCGGCCATGTCGAGGAGAGGCAGGTAACAGTGCACGATGGCCTCGGCCAGCCAGTCCTCGCCGTGCGGCCAGGTGCCGTGTCCGAGGACCCAGGGGAGGTGGGCGTGCAGCACGAAGGCGAGACGGCGTGGTTGGGGAGAGCCGCCCGGAGATTCCGGGCCGTTGCCGGACCGGAGTGGGCGGCCGACGATTTCCGGCAGCGGCTCGAGGAGCGGCCGTTGCAGGAACTGGATCCGGATCTCTTCGCGCACGACGGGGATCGGGGGGTGCTCGGCGGCGGCCTCGGGCTTTCGGGCCGGCTTCGGTGGAGCTTTCGCTGCGGTCTGCTTCCTGCCTGGCGGAGGGGCGGCTGCGGCGGGCTTTCCGGGCGCGGTCTTTGGCGGCTGCGGAGGTGGCGGAGTGCCGGCCTTCGGTGTCTTGGGGCTCATGGCAGCTGGCGCTCCGGCGGCTCGGGGGCGGCGAGCTCGACCTTGGCGAGGTCGATCGGCGCCAGGCGCTCCGGATTCCGCTTGAAAGCCTGCACGAAGCGCAGGGCGAGCAGGCGCTCGATGGCCCGGCCACCGTCGGCGGCGGTCTTCGGGATAGTGACGAAGCCACCGGCCATGGTGCCGTGACCGCCGCCCTTGCCGAGGGTGCCGATCAGCCGCCGCATCAGGTTGCCGGCGTCGGCGCGGGTATTGGTGGTGCGAATCGAGGCATAGACCCGGTCAGCGTGGCTGCCGGTGCACAGCGACCAGGTCTTGCCCTCCATGCGCAGCAGGAGATCGGCGATCTCCGGCACGATGTCGGGCTGGTCGACCTCGCCCAGGTTCGAGACCACGAGATTACCGACTCCGGCAAGGCTCTCCAGGGCCCGATGAAGGTTGCGAAAGTAGACCAGTGGCAGGCGCGCGCTCTGGATGCGCGCCAGCATCCGGCGGTCGATGCGCGGCAGCAGGGCGTCGAACGCCGCGTGGTCGGGGCCGGCGGCCTCGCGGCCGAAGTCCTGGGTCTCGGAGCGGATGGCGTAGACCAGCCCGGTCGCGAGCGCCCGCGACGGCTTGAGGCCGCTCTCCTCCAGGTACTCGGCGAGGATCGTCGCCGTCGCGCCGTAGCGCGGCCGCACGTCGACGGAGGCCGCGGCGAGAGTCGACTTGCGCAGCGGGTGGTGATCGATGACCAGGTCGGGCACGATCGTCTTCGGCAGCTGCGAGTTACCCGACCAGGGCTGGCAATCGACCATCGCGAACGAGGCGTAGTTGCGCTTGTTGACGTTGCGCAGGTGGGAGAGTGGCAGGCGGAGGCTGCGGACCATCTCCCGGTTCTCGGCGCGGCCGATGATGCCACCATAGGCCACGGTCACCGGACGCTTGAACCGCCGGCGCAGGATGAGCGCCAGCGCCGCGGTGGCGGCGAGGGCGTCGGGATCCGGGTTGTCGTGGGTGAGGATCAGCCAGCGTCCGCGCTTCGGGCTGGACTCGATCCGTTCCGCGAGGGCGGCAAAACGGACCCTCGTTTCCTCGGTCGACATTTGCCGCGGATTGTAGCAGCGGCGGGCCGCCGCCCCCGGTCCGCGCTCGGCTATACTTGCCGCCGCAATCTTCCAAGCGACGCGATCGAGACGCCTTCCCTTGCCCCGTGTCCTCTTCCTCTCGCCCGGCTACCCCAGTGAGATGCCGCATTTCGTCCGCGGCCTGGCCGAAGTCGGTGCAGAGGTGCTGGGCGTCGGCGACCAGCCCGCGGGAACGCTTGCGCCCGAGACCAGGCGGGCGCTGTCCGACTATCTGCGGGTCCGCTCGCTGTGGGACGAGGCGGCGCTGGTCGAGGAGGTGTCGCGCTGGCTGGCCGGGCGCGGCCTCGACCGGATCGAGTGCCTATGGGAGCCGGGAATGTTGCTCGCCGCCCGGCTGCGCGAGGCGTTCGGCGTCCCTGGCCTCACCGTCGCCCAGACCGTGCCGTTCCGCAACAAGGAGGAGATGAAACGGCTGCTCGATGCCGCCGGAATCCGCACGCCGCGCCATCTGACGGCGCGCGATGAAGCCGGTATCCGCGCCGCCGCGGAGCGCATCGGTTTCCCGCTCATCCTCAAGCCGATCGACGGCGCCGGATCGGCCGACACCTACCGCGTGGCGGACGCCGACGAGCTCGACGAGGCGATAGCGAAGGTCCGGCATGTCCGGGAGCTCTCGGTCGAGGAGTTCGTCGACGGCGAGGAGTACACCTTCGACACCGTGTCCATCCAAGGTCTGCCGGCTTACTACAACATCGCCTGGTACCGGCCGCGGCCGCTACGGGCGCGCTCCGAGGAGTGGATCAGCCCGCAGGTGATCGCTCTCCGCGACCCCGATCAGCCGCGCCTCCGCAACGGGGTCGAGATGGGCTTCGCAGTGCTCCGGGCGCTCGGGTTCGAGTCCGGCTTCACCCATATGGAGTGGTACCAGAAAGCCGACGGCGAGGTGGTCTTCGGTGAAATCGGCGGCCGTCCGCCCGGCGCCCACCAGGTCGACCAGATGAACTACGCCTGCGACATCGACGTCTTCCGGGGCTGGGCCGACGCCGTCTGCTTCGGCCGTTTCCGCGAGAACGTGCGCCGGCGCTACAACGTCGCGACGATCTACAAGCGGGCGGTGGGCGAGGGACGGATCCACCGCATCGAGGGCCTCGCGGAGTGGAAAGCCCGGCACGGCGCGGCACTCGTCTGGGAGAACCTCCTGCCGGTGGGGGCGCCGCGGCGCAACTGGAAGCAGACCCTGGTTTCGGACGGCTTCGTGGTTCTCCGGCACCCCGATCTTGCCGTCACCCTGGCCATGGCCGACGAGTTCGGCGAGGACGTGCGGCTCTACGCCGCCTGAGGAGAACGATGTCATCGGTCGTCTTCGTCGCCCCTTTCTTTCTCGATACGACACTGCGGTTCGTCGAAGCGGTCGCCGACCTGCCCGGCGTCCGCGCCGGTCTCGTCAGTCAGGATCCGGCGGAGAGGCTTCCCCCGGCGCTCAAGGCCAAGCTCGCCGCCCACTATCGGATCGCCGACGGTCTCGATCCGCAGCAGATCGCCGACGCGGTGCGCGGCCTGGCGCGGCTGATCGGCCCACCGCAGCGTCTGGTCGGCGCCCTCGAGCAGCTGCAGGTGCCGCTGGGTGAGGTGCGCGACGCCCTGGGGATCGAAGGCATGGGCGCCGAGGTGGCGAAGAACTTCCGCGACAAGGCGCGCATGAAGACCGTCCTCGCGCGCGCCGGCGTTCCCTGCGCGCGCCACAGCCGAGTGACGAACGACGCCGAGGCCTGGTCGTTCGTCGAGACCGTGGGCTATCCGGTGGTGCTCAAGCCGACCTCCGGCGCCGGGGCAAAGAGCACCTTCCGGGTGGGCGACGCCGGCGAGATGCGCGCCGCGCTCGCTGCGGTCCGCCCCTCCGCGGAGCGCCAGGCGGTGGTGGAAGAGTTCGTGGTCGGCGACGAGTTCTCGTTCGACACCGTCTCGATCCGCGGCCGGCCGGTCTGGCACTCGCTCTCGTACTACCTGCCGGCGCCGCTCAACGTCGTCGACAACCCCTGGATCCAGTGGTGCGTCCTGATCCCGCGCGAGATCGACCATCCGCGCTTCGACGACATCCGGCGGGTCGCCTTTCGCGCCCTGGAGGTGCTCGGCATGAGCACCGGCCTGTCGCATATGGAGTGGTTCCGCAAGGCCGACGGCTCCGTGCTGGTCTCCGAGGTCGGGGCGCGGCCGCCGGGGGCGCAGATCACTTCGCTGATTTCCTACGCCCACGACATCGACTTCTACCGCGCCTGGGCCCGGCTCGTGGTCAAGGACGAGTTCGATCCGCCGCCGCACCGGTTCGCCGCCGGCGGCGCATACCTGCGTGGCCAGGGCCAGGGCCGCGTCAAGGCGGTGCACGGCCTGGCGGCGGTGCAGCGCGATCTCGGGCACCTGATCGTCGAGTCGAAGCTGCCGCAGGTCGGCCAGCCGCAGTCCTCGAGCTACGAGGGTGAGGGCTACATCCTCTTTCGCCACCCCGAGACGGCGGTCGTGGAAGAGGCTTTGCGACGCACCATTTCGACCGTGAGAGTGGAGCTCGGATGACCCTGAACGTACTGATGCTGTCGCCGGGCTATCCGGCCGAGATGCCTTACTTCACTCGCGGTCTGTCGCTCGTCGGGGCGCGCGTGATCGGGCTCGGCGACCAGGCGAAGGAGATGTTGCCGCCGATCGCCCGCGAGCACGTCGCGCACCACCTGCAGGTGCGGTCGCTCTGGGACGAAGCGGCGACGGTGCGCGAGGTCCAGCGGCTGGCGCGCCAGATCCGGATCGACCGGGTCGAGTGTCTCTGGGAGCCGGGCATGATCCTGGCCGCGAAGATCCGCGAGGCGCTGCATCTCCCCGGCATGACCGTCGCGCAGACGATTCCGTTCCGCGACAAGGAGATCATGAAGCAGCGGCTGGACGCGGCCGGCATCCGGACGCCGCGGCACTTCCGCGCCGACACCGAGGACCAGGTGCGCGACGCCGCCGAGCAGATCGGCTATCCGGTGATCGTCAAGCCGATCGCCGGCGCCGGCTCCGCCGACACCCATCGCTGCGATTCGCGCGCCGAGCTCGAGCGTGCCCTGAAGCTCTCCAAACATGTCCAGGAGGTTTCGGTGGAGGAGTTCATCGAGGCCGAGGAGTTCACCTTCGACACCATCTGCGCCGGCGGCAAGATGTACTTCGAGAACGTCTGCTGGTACCGGCCGCGGCCGCTCATCCAGCGCCAGAACGAATGGATCAGCCCGCAGACCGTCTGCCTGCGCGAGCTCGACGTGCCCGACCTCGCCGGCGGCCGCAAGATGGGGCGCGAGGTCCTCGCGGCGCTCGGCTTCGAGACCGGCTTCACCCACATGGAGTGGTACAAGAAGGCCGACGGCGAGGTCGTGTTCGGCGAGATCGGCGGCCGTCCGCCCGGGGCGCGCACGGTCGACATCATGAACTACTGCACCGACAACGACACCTATGTCGGCTGGGCGGAGGCCGCCTGCCTCGGGCGGGTCGAGCGCCGCTTCGAGCGCAAGTGGAACGTCGTCATCACCTTCAAGCGCGCCCGGGGCGAGGGCCGCATCCAGCGCGTTGTCGGGCTCGAAAAGCTCCTTGGCGAGTTCGGCCGCTACGTCGTCGAGGTCGATCTGACGCCGATCGGAGCCCAGCGCCGCAACTGGAAGCAGACCCTGATCGGCGACGGCTACGTC
>Ga0138256_10008585_pt1 | contig 10724 bp, 10 predicted proteins | sample KNB2016incub_MG_FD_105486 | JGI IMG/M metagenome (GOLD analysis project Ga0138256, IMG submission 105486) | Active sludge microbial communities from wastewater in Klosterneuburg, Austria - KNB2014incub_MG | ecosystem: Engineered > WWTP > Activated sludge > Unclassified | place: Austria... | reverse complement strand
TCAAAAATCCCACAAACTATCTGAATACGATGATGATCAAAAAGTCCTCCCCTTAGGGGAGGATTTAGGTGGGGCTGGCCGAGTTTTAATGGCTACAGTTAAGGGCGATGTTCATGATATTGGAAAAAACATTGTTGGTGTTGTACTTGGATGCAACAACTACAATGTAATTGATCTTGGTGTTATGGTTCACACAGAAAAAATTCTACAAGCAGCAATTGATGAGAAGGTTGATGTTATTGGTTTAAGTGGACTAATTACTCCATCACTTGATGAAATGGTTCATGTTGCAAAGGAAATGGAACGACGTGGAATGAAAATTCCATTATTGATTGGTGGAGCAACGACATCAAGAATTCATACCGCAGTTAAGATCGATCCAAATTATAGCGGTGCTGTTATTCATGTTCTTGATGCTTCACGCAGCGTTCCGGTTGTATCAAATCTATTAAATGAGAATAATGTTGAACGAGAAAAGTATGTTCAATCATTCAAAAATGAATATGTACAGCTTAGAGATGATTATTCAAAACGTAAATCTGATAAAAATTATATTTCTTTAGATAAAGCAAAACAAAACAATTTAAAGATTGATTGGAAAAAATCAGGCATTAAAAAACCAAACAAAATTGGCGTTACTCTTCTTAAGGATTTTAGCTTAGAAACATTAAGAAGTTATATTGATTGGACGCCATTCTTTATAACCTGGGAACTGAAGGGAAAATATCCCACAATATTTGAAGATAAAAATGTTGGGGTAGAAGCTAAAAAACTTTTTGATGATGCAAATAAACTTCTGGATAAAATTATTTCAGAAAAACTTCTTACGGCAAATGGAGTTGTGGGATTGTTTCCAGCAAACTCGATAGGTTTTGACGACATTGAAATTTATACTGATGAATCAAGACGCGGAGTAAAAAGAGTTTTACACACAATCAGGCAACAAGTACAAAAATCAAAGGATGAACCAAACATAGCTTTGGCAGATTTTATCGCACCGAAAGAAAGTGGGGCTGATGATTATATCGGAATGTTTGCAGTAACGACGGGAATTGGAATAGAAAAACTCATAGAACAGTTTGAGAAAGATCATGATGATTACAACAGTATAATGGTTAAAGCAATTGCAGACAGGCTTGCAGAAGCTTTTGCAGAACATCTTCATGAACTTGTAAGAAAAGATTATTGGGGTTATGCAAATGATGAAAATTATTCTAACGCAGAATTGATAAAAGAAAATTATATTGGAATTAGACCGGCGCCAGGATATCCAGCTCAACCAGATCATACAGAAAAACCAATTATATTTTCTTTGCTTGATGTTGAAAAGAATGTCGGAATTAAATTAACAGAGAGCATGGCAATGTATCCAGCGGCAAGTGTAAGCGGATTATATTTTTCACATCCAGAAGCAAAATATTTTAGCGTTGGGAAGATAGAAAAAGACCAGGTTCTCGATTATCATAAACGTAAAGGAATGAGTGTTGAAGAGATTGAGAAATGGCTTAGTCCAATTTTAAATTACTGATGTAACATGATAAATAGTTTAAAGAATATTGCTGTTAAGCATTTTCCGGTTGGATCAAGAAAAATTTATCACACATTAAATATTTTTTTCTACAAGGGAGAAAATTATTATTGTCCAATTTGTGAAAAAAGTTTTAAAAGATTTTTGCCAGCAGGAGAAAATATTTTTGGGAATTCTAAATGTCCGGGTTGCAGCTCACTTGAACGACAACGACTACTTTGGCTGTATCTTACAAGACAATTAAAAATTCAAAATCAAAAACTAAGATTACTTAATATTGCTCCTGATTTTGCAATTCAATCAAAATTAAAATCTTTAAATAATATAGATTATATAAGCATAGATTTAGAATCCAATCTTGCAATGCAAAAACAGGATTTAACTAATCTAACATTTATGGAAAATGAATTTGATGCGATACTTTGTTATCACGTACTTGAACATATTGAAGACGATCGCAAAGCAATGTCAGAATTATTTAGAGTTCTCAAACCAGGCGGTTGGGCTATACTTCAAACACCGATTGAAAAGGATAGAGAAAAAACTTTTGAAGATTTCTCAATCATATTGCCGCAAGAAAGAAAAAAAATATTTGGACAGGAAGATCATGTAAGAATTTATGGACAGGATTATTTTAAACGTCTTGAACAGTCAGGGTTTATCGTTATTAAAGATGATTTTATCAATAACCTTAACAGGACAGAGAAAGAAAGATTAGTTTTAGATAAAAACGAAATAATTTTCTTTTGCACAAAACAAGCAAACTAAAGTCTTCAATCTGCGTCACATTTCAACATTATGATCTTATTTTAAAGTTGTTTGCGGGTTATAATTGGTTTATCTTTCAACTGCCTGCAAAAAATTTGAATACATACCCCAATATTCATTCTATTTTTTATCTACAGGATTAGAGATGCTCAAATGATGCTCTCTTGTTATTAATTATTTTTATCAAATTTTCAGGAGTTACTATGAATATCTTCGTTGGCAATTTGTCAAACGATGTTCAGGAAGAAGACTTAAATAATCTTTTTTCAGAGTTCGGTCAGGTTAAAGAAGTTAAAATTATTCGTGATATGTTTACACAGCAAACAAAAGGCTTTGGATTTGTTGAAATGCCAGGACTTGCTGATGCACAAAAAGCGATTAATGGATTAAATACAAAAGAAGTTAAGGGAAAGAAAATCGTTGTTAATGAAGCACGCCCTAAAACCGATAGCAGAAAACGCTTTAATGGCGGACATAGCGGCGGTAGTGGTGGTGGAAGATCCGGTGGCAGTGGTGGTGGCCAGAACAATAGAAGAAGATTTTAATTTACTTTTATTAAGCCGATTTAAATTAAATCTTAAATCGGCTTTTCTAATAAACTACTTACAATCTATTTTTTTGTGTTCTCAATATCACTTAAGTGAAGCTCCAGCGCATCAACAGAAATAGCAATTTCTTTTAGAGATAATACAAGCGATATTAACAGCACAATCAAGCTTAGCCCAAAAGTATATTTACCCAATTCGATCTGACCCGAAAAAAGAAGAAACATACAAAGTACGCATAAGAATAAACTTGCAACTCCAAATCCCTGCATATGTTTTATTAGATAAACGCGTTTACGCATATTTTTAATTTGGCCAAGCAAAACACTATTGGGATTTTCTTTATAACTCTGGTGTAATGATCTGATTAATTGGGCAAGCGTTAAAAATCTATTTGTGTAAGCTAATAACAACAATGAAATTGCCGGAAAAAGTAGTGCGGGCGTTGTAACATCAATATCCATAAAACCTTCAAATTGTTTTAGGAAATTTAACAATTAATCTTGTGCTGATGACCCTTTAAGCGCCATTTATAAAATAAAAACAAAATCATCCAGAAAAGTGTAATTATATCTTACAACAAAAACACTTAATTAATTAGGTTATCCTGCCAATTAGTGTTAGTTTTGAGCCTCCGGTAATAGACCGGAATTTTTTTACTATTATTTTTTAGAGGTTCTAGTGAGTACTAAGTTATTTGTGGGTTCTCTCCCATGGTCGCTTGACGACAACGAGTTAAGAGAAACATTTGAAGAACACGGAAACGTTGTTTCTGCAAAAATTGTTAAAGATCGCGAAACCGGAAGATCCAGAGGATTTGGTTTTGTTGAAATGGAGAGCAGCTCAGAAGCATCTAATGCTATTAAAGCGTTAAATGATGCTCAAATAAAAGGAAGAAATATTGTAGTTAATGAAGCTAAATCGCGCAACTAAAAGTATTTTCTGATTTTATATGTAAAGGCTGTCTTAATAGACAGCCTTTTTTGTTTTAAATATTTACACTGTTTTCAATTAGAAAAGTTTATCGTAATATATTGTAAATCTAAATGTTCTTCCGGGATCGTAAACTTTTGTTTGACTTGAAAAAGGATTTCTTGTATAAGATAAATGACGTGTGTAATTATGGTTTAACAAGTTATCAACCTCAAAATTTAAAACTAAATTGCTGATGCTATAAGAAACATTCAAAGCAATAGTATTCCATGCTGCCGAAGTTGATTCATTAAGAGCAGCAACTACACGCTTCATAGAATTTTCATAATGATGAACGGCACTTAATTTTATTCCATAAAATTGTGGTGCCCGTATAGATGTTGTAACAGAAAGAGGATTAATTTCTGAAAGCACACCAGAGTTTGTTAAATTTTCTCCATACAAATAAGACAAACTTGATTCAATATATTTTAGATCCACACCTGCATTTATGCCCATTATATTTGCGTTTATGTTTTCATAAGTCATAACTGATTTATTAGTTATTGGCTTTTTAACAACATTAACGTAATCGTGTATATGATTTGCAAAAACTTCGACTGATAAAAATTTATACATTAAAGATGTACGTAAAGAAATTTTTATTGGCTGTTGTAATGTTGGATTGCCTGACCAATTGGGGTTTGTACCCAATCGTTCAATTGCGATATAAAGTTGTTCTGCTTCAGGCGCATCGGTTGCCACTTCTGCTGATATTGTAGAAACAAAATCATTTGAAATTTCTGCAACAGAGTGAGCATTAAAGGCCGCTATCAAATAAAAATTATTTTTATCTACATTACCATAAAGAGAAGTATAAAAATCAATTCTGTCTTCATCACCGACAATAAAGTATTGTGCGCCGCCTTTTACAGAAAGCTTAATTGGCAGAACATCAAAACCATAAGAAGCAATACCATTAATCTGATTAACACCCGGCATTTGATTATTTGCGATTGAATTGTTCATCATAGAAATAACATTATCAGCATTCCATTTTCTGTAAACTAATTCATAATATTTACCCGTAAGCCCAACAGTAAGATTTTTTGCATCGCTTTCCATAAACATAGTTGATTTACGCAAAGTGTTATTCATTAAATGATCTGTATAATTAAAGTAAAGTTTGTTTCCTTTGAAAGAAACAAAACCACTATATATTTTACTGTGTTTTTCATCCATCTGTAAATACGGAAAAGAAATATCTTCACTTATTGCAAACGATGCACCAATCTGCCAATCTTTTATTTGATGACGCAAACCAACATTTCCATAAGTGTATTTAAAATTTTCTTTGTAAGAATAAAGATCAGTGAATGATTTCGATTCTGCAGTTTTATATGGATTTCCTTGCGCAAATCTTATAGAAAGATTTGAGTTAAGAAAATCTAAGTTAGCGCCCAAATCATAATCATTTGATGCACCAGCATTTATTAAAGCGAATGATTTTATTTTAAATTGATCAGAAATAGGCGAGCGATGATACTCCACTTTACCATAAATTCCCGCATTAACAACGCAACAGGATTTGCTTAGATCAACAACATCCATCTCAAGCGGATTTATTCTTGTAGAGGCAACATCCATTCTGTTTGGACAAGCATTGTGATATTGTTCTCCATCAACAACAACTTTTATATCACTTCGTTTAAATCCTTCAACATAAAGATCCTGTGTAAAACTTACGCCGCGCCTTAGCGTACCAAATCCATTTTTATCAAATAGACTTGATTCATAATTAGTTCCAGAAGAAAATCTATCAGTTGGTTGAATATTTTTTCTGGCAACAACATCAACATTAGAAAGCTGATATGTTTTTATACTATCCTGTGTTTGAGCAAAGCTGATAATAGAAAACAGCAAAACACCACAGGAAGCAATCACAAACTTCAATTTCATTGTTACTCCAATATGATTAAATATTAAAAAATAATTAACTAAGTCTGGAGTAATTCGGGTGGCTGTAAATCAGGAGTTTTAAATGATTTTGTAACAATAGTTGAGTTAGAACGATACAAGTTTATTTTGTTTTCTGTGGGATTAAAATGAATACACTGTTTGTTTGAAAAATGTGGAGTAATTGAAGAAGCGGGAATTTCTAACTTTTTTTGTTCTGCTTCTTTAGAAGGAACTTCTGCCTTTGATAAATTTTTCTTCAGATAACAATTGCCCATACAAAGATTTTCTTCTTCATCCTTTTGCTCGCAAAGATTTTTAACAATGTAGTCTATATTTATTTGATGTTCAGCATAGTAAACCAAAGGCACATTTATACTTATTAAATAGAATAGAATTAAAGTAACAACAAAAATTTTGTTAAACATCCGTTTAAAAATCTGGTAAAATTATTTTAATGAATCAGTTATTCTTCTAAGAATTGCAATGCTATTTTATAAAGAGTAACTTTAATTTCAAAATAGAAAAACACTTTATTTATAAGGCAAAAATGGATTTACGCAGAAGAGCGTTTGGTTTAGCCCTGGGCTCAATGTTCGGGTTACTAATTTTATTTGCAAACCTTTGGTTGCTGCTTATTGATTCACAAGGTGATTTCTTTTCTAAATTTTCTTCTTTCTTTTATGGATACTCTTTTTCCTGGTTAGGAGCCATGGTTGGATTTTTTTGGGGATTTGTTTACGGCTTCTTTTTTGGCGTTGCATTAGCCTGGATTTATAATATTTTTAGTCGCTTGATTTATAAAAACAGGTAATTCGAGCTATCAACAAGTATCTTATATTAGTTAAAAAAACTATAAATCCATTAAGTGCCAATAGCATCTAAATATCTAAAATAAATTTTAGCATGTATTTAAATATTGACAAATAACAGAATTAAGACTTATCTTTTTAATGACATTAAGGAATCTTAAATTTATTACAACTTATAAAAGAGGAAATATGAAAAAACTTTTTTTATTGGCACTAATCGGTGCTTTTTTTATTGCGGCAAATGCAGAAGCACAACAAGGCGATGTTTCTAATAGTACAATGGATCCAAAGGCTGCAACATATTATAACTCAGCAATTCAATTTATGAAATCAGAACAGTACGAAAATGCATTAACATCGCTTGATTCAAGTTTGATGATAGCTAAAGATTATAGAATGTATTATATGCAAGGACAGGCAAACTTAAAACTTGGCAAAACCGCAGAAGCATTAACTTCATTTGGTGAAAGCGTTAAGCTAAATCCTGAATATGATATGGGTTATATGGCAATTGGCAACACCCACCTTGCTCTTAAGGAATATGAACAAGCATTAAATGATTTTAAAAAGGTAACAGAAGTAACCAAGGATGCCAGCACAAAAGAAAAAGCGGAAGAATCAATTAAATTTTCTACTAATGCACAATCAATAGAATTTTATAACAAGGGTAACGAGTTAAGTAAACAAAGTAATTTTGAAGAAGCAATCAAGAACTATGATTTGGCACTATCAATTTCTAAAGATCCAAAATATTATTATCAAAAAAGCTTAGCACTTTCTAAGCTTAGCAAAACCAAAGAAGCAGAAGATGCTTTAAATGCAGCAGTAGCATTGGATGAAACCTTTGATCTTGGTTATGTTGCCTTAGCGAACATCCAAACAACAAATAAAGATTATGCTGGCGCAGTAAAGAATTATGAAAAAGCATTAGCTGTTACAAAAAATGATAATCTTAAAACAAACATTCCTGATTATATTTCCAAAACATATTTAGTTGCCGGCAATAATTCTTATAAAGATAAAAAATATGATCAATCAATAGAATGGATGCAAAAATCAGTATCTACCTCTCCCTCAGATGCAGCATATTTGGGACTAGTAAAGGCCTTTATTGAAAAGAAGAAATATGCTGATGCTTTAACTTCATTGGACAGCGTAAAAGCACTGCAGAAAACAGTTAAAGACGAAGCAATAGCTTACTACAAAGGAATGGTTCATCTAAACAAAGGCGAGGATAGCAAAGCAATTGAAAATTTTACAATTGCATTAAATGATCCTTCATATAAAAAAGCAAGCCAATCACAGATTGATTATATAAAGGCCAAGCAAAAAGGAAACAAAAAGTAACAGCTAAATAAAATCAAAATAATTTTATTATAAATAACCCTGGTAAATATTTATCAGGGTTTTTATTTGTCTGGATAAAGTTTTTTCGTTTCTTTAACTGAAATAGAAATCATTTCTTTTAAGATTTTTACATCTACATCTTTTAATGATTTTATATACAAACACACTTTGCTGGTTTTATATTTTCCAAGTTTTTTAAGTTGAGATTGTTGTTTTTCAAAGCCTGGCATTAAATAGATAGTGAGGTTTTGTTTGCGAGGGGAAAATCCTGCAATACACATATCGCCTTCTCTGCCGCTAGCATATTTATAATGATAGGTACCAAACCCAATAATACTTGGACCCCACATTTTTGGTTCTTCTTTAGTAATTGATTTCATAATCTTAATAATTTTATAACAATCTTCTCGTTCAGTTTCGTCTTTTAAACTGTTGATAAACTTGTCAACACTAGCGTTTGTCTGCTTGGTTTTATTTTCAGCCATAAGTTTTCCTTATAATGTTCATTGTTTAGTTGGATTCATACAAAAATTAAATAATATTTATAATAGGATATAAATCTTTTCGGATTTGTTAGAATAATAATTTAAACACCACAGTAACTTTATAAAACAATATAATAATATGCCAAATACAAAAAAATCACTATCTCTTGCAAAAGAAAAAATCAAAATTCTTTTGCTTGAAGGATTGCATAATAATGCTTTACAACTTTTTGATGAAAACGGATATAATAATGTTGAATATCTTAAAGGTTCGCCAAATAAATCTGAACTAATTGAACAGATTAAAGATGTTCACTTACTCGGGATAAGATCCAAAACAAATATTACTGATGATATTCTTAAGCATGCAAAAAAACTTATTGCAATTGGTTGCTACAGTATCGGCACAAACCAGGTTGATCTAAATTCTGCAAAGCTGCACGGAATTCCTGTTTTTAATGCTCCATTCTCTAACACTAGATCTGTTGCAGAACTTGTAATTGCCGAATGCATTTTCCTCATTCGCGGAATACCTGAAAAAAACTTTGCTGCGCATAATGGCATTTGGCTTAAAGAGGCTTCAAACTCTTATGAAGTTAGAGGAAAAAACTTAGGAATTGTTGGATATGGACACATCGGTTCACAGGTTTCTATTCTTGCTGAATCTTTGGGAATGAATGTTTACTATTTTGATATCGAAAAGAAATTAAATCTTGGCAACGCAAAATCCTGTTCAAGTTTGCAGGAACTTCTTTCAATCTCTGATATTGTAACTCTACACGTTCCGGAAACTGATCTAACAAAAAACATGATAAGTTATGCAGATTTAAGTTTGATGAAAAAAGGGTCTTACTTAATTAATGCGTCAAGAGGTTCTGTTGTTATGATTGAAGCACTTGCAAAATCTCTTGAAGAAAATCATTTGGCTGGTGCTGCGATTGATGTTTTTCCGGAAGAACCAAATTCAAATAAAGATTCATTTAAAAATGTTTTACAAAAATTTCCGAATGTAATTTTAACTCCACATATTGGCGGCAGCACATCAGAAGCACAAGCAAACATTGCGCTTGAAGTTTCTGAAAAGTTAGTTAAATATTGCGATGTTGGAACAACAATCGGCGCAACCAATTTTGTTGAAGTAGCATTAACACCGAATCTGAACAAGCAGAGATATTTGCACATTCATAAAAATCAGCCCGGTGTTTTAAATAAAATAACCAAAGTGTTCACATCACGAAAACTTAACATTGCATCACAATACTTGCAGACCGATGCACACATAGGTTATGTTATTATCGATATCGATCAAAAAGAAAATGCTGATGAGATCATGAAAGAACTAAAAGCAATTCCTGAAACGATTAAAACAAGAATGCTGCTATAGTTTTTTGTCTATTCTCCAGCATCATCAAGCTTATCATCCCATAGATATTTTTTTGTTTCTTTAACTATAATTCCGCTTAGTAAAATTAATGAAACAAGATTTGGAACAGCCATTAGTGCGTTGGTGATATCAGCAAATGTCCAGACAACATTTAAAGACATAACCGAGCCAATCATAACAAATATAACCCAAAGGTAGCGGTAAGGTTTTATAATTTTATTTCCGAAAAGATATTCCGCGGCTTTCTCTCCGTAATAAGACCACCCGAGTATTGTTGAAAAAACAAATGTTAATAATCCAAGCGTAAGCACAATAGGGCCGATGATGTGGAAATCACTGAAAGCTTGTTTAGTTAATGCCGCACCGGAAAGTCCTTTTACCCATTCACCGGAATTTACAATTACCAATCCTGTCATCGCGCAAACAACAACAGTATCCCAGAATGTTCCTGTTGATGAAACCAAAGCCTGTCGCACTGGATTTTTTGTCTGTGCCGCAGCGGCAACAATTGGGGCACTTCCTAAACCGGATTCATTTGAAAAAAGTCCACGAGCAATTCCAAATCTAATTGCTTCTTTCATTCCAGCTCCAAGGAATCCACCGATAGCAGCTTGCCCGGTAAAGGCACTATTAATTATTAACATAAAAGTATCGGGAATTCCCTGAATGTTTATACCAAGAATTATTAAACAGCCTAGTACATAAGTTATTGCCATAAAAGGAACGAGTCGTTCGCATACATTTGCAATGGATTTTATTCCACCGATAATTACAACGGCGGTAAGAACAGTTAACACTAATCCTGTTATCCACATCGGTATTTGAAAAGCTTCCTGAACCAAAGTAGAAATTGAATTTGCCTGTACCATATTTCCAATGCCAAAAGCAGTAACAGATGTAAACGCAGCAAACAGAACTGCAAGCCACTTCATATTTAACCCGCGTTCAAGAACATACATTGGTCCGCCGGCCATTGTGCCATCCGGC
>Ga0138256_10008584_pt1 | contig 10725 bp, 7 predicted proteins | sample KNB2016incub_MG_FD_105486 | JGI IMG/M metagenome (GOLD analysis project Ga0138256, IMG submission 105486) | Active sludge microbial communities from wastewater in Klosterneuburg, Austria - KNB2014incub_MG | ecosystem: Engineered > WWTP > Activated sludge > Unclassified | place: Austria... | reverse complement strand
GCCCTCCCCCTTGAGCCGGCCCGCCGTGCGAGCTTCCGGCCCCAACCAGGCTGCCATCCACGAGAGGTCCGGCACGTCGAGCTCGAAGCGGCCCGCGAGCGGCGCGACGGGCGAGATCTCCCAGCCCGATTCTCCGGCGCGAAGGGTCGCGTCCCCTTCGGCGCGCCAGTTGCCGATCCGGCTGCCGCGCACTTCCATCGCCGCCTTCACCCGCCCGCCGGCCGCCTCGGCCCGAAGGTTCACCGCCTCCAGCCCCATCGCCTGCCTCGGCTCGCCCAGGCGCACGTCGCCGCGCACGCGGCGCAGGGAAGCGAAGCCGTCCACCGACTCGCCTATCTTCAGGTCCCAGTCGCCCGCGAGGACCAGGTTCGATCCCACCTCGCCTTGCACGCCGAGGATCTGGCGGATGGTGCGCACGACGACCGCGCTCGAGGACCCGCGAGTGCGAAGGCCCGCCGGCGTCCACTGCGTCTCGGCGAGCCGGATCTCGCCCGGCGCCCCCGCGAGAAGCGTTTCGCCCAATTCGAGGCGCTCGGCGGAGACGACGAGCCTGGCCGGCGCCGATAGCGCGAGGGCCGTGAGCCCGCCCAGCTCGAACGACTCGATGCGGCCGCGCCACTCCGGGACGCGGGCACCCGGAGCCATGCCGCCGTCAAGCAGCGCGCGGACCGCCGACTTGTCGGGGAAGTCCGCCTCTAACCGGACCTCGTGCGCGGAGCGGACTCCCTTCAGCGAGACGGAAGCGCGCGTGGCGAGGGGCGCGGCACGTCCCCGCTTGCCGATCCCCGCGACCTCGATGACGCCCGCGGCCTCGCCGGCATCTCCCGCGCCCAGCGCCACGCTCCCCTTGGCCGAGGCGACCGTGAACGCACCGGGGAGGAGAAGATCCTTCGCGTCCACCGCGATGCGCCCGGAGAGGGCCGCGAACGCGCCCGCGAGTCTCGCGTCGAAATCGAGGCGGCCGCCGAGCGCCACGCCGAAGGCCTTGCCGATCGGCGCGAGGTCCGGCGAGGAGAGCTTCACCTCCAGCGCATCTCCCGCGCGCCCGAGCGCTCCCTTGGCGACGAGGCGCGTCTCGCCGATGGCGAGCTCCGCCTTCGCATCCGTGATCCGGGCCGGCTCCCACGCGAACGCGGCGCGGCCGGCCGTCGCAAGGCCCGCGAACCGGCTGCGCTCGATGTCGAGGCTCAGCACTCCCGCCGCCGCCTTCCCGAGGCGTCCGGTGGCGGAGAAAGCGGCGTTCAATTCGCCGGCCGGCACCTTCGCGAACGCGGCGGGATCGAGGCGCTCGACGCGGCCTTCGGCGCGGAACTCCCGGCGGCCGGCCAGCTCGAGCGACCCGGCCAGGTCCACGAAGGCGGCTCCGCGCGCAACGCGCGCCTTCTGCACCTCGAGGCGCCCGCCCGCGATGCGCGCCTCGCCCCGGATCTCGAAGCGCGGGTCGGCGAGCGCCACCGAGAATGACTGCGCCTGCGCGGTGGCCTGGGCCGTGATGTCCCCGGCCAGGCGCGTGGCGCGAAGCGTGGACTGCCACGAGCGCAGGTCCGCGTCGCGCACGGCGAGCTTTGCGTCGAGCTTGCCTGCGGCCCAGGCGGCCTCGCCCTGCGCCATCCCGCCGCCCGCGAAGACGAGCGACACGCCCGTCGCCTGCACGCGCTCCTTGCCGATCGCGACCGTGGCGCGCGCGGACTCCACCGGCAGGCGTTCCTTGTCGAGCGGGCCGGCCAGCGCGTTCGCGATCGACACCGGCCCCGCGAGAATGGCGCCTGCTCCCGGCGCGAGCTTCGCGTCGATCGAGAGCTTCGTGTGCGGCACGGCGGCGAACGCGGCGAGGTCCACCCCCTGGAGCTTCGCCTCCAGGGCGCGCAGGGGCGCGCCAGCGAAGGGCTCGAGGCGGGCGCGGGCCGATCCGGTGAGCGCGCCCCCGCTGCCGGTGAGCGCGGCATCGATGGCAGCGAGCGTGCCGGTGGCGGTTACCGCGGCGCGGTAGGTCGCGTCGCCGCGCGCGCCCTCGAGGACGCCCTTCACGTCGAGCGCGAAAGGCGAATCCGAGGCGAGCGTCCCGGCGAGCTTCGCGCGGCCGATGGGCGTGGCAGCCTCGGCGCCTCCCAGGATCCACGCGGCCTTGTCCGCGGCGAGGCGCAGCGACACGTCGCGCAGCTCCACGGCGTCCTTTTCCAGCCCCAGCTTCGACAAGCTCACGCGCTCCGCCGTGGCGGCGTCCACGCGAATGCGCAGCGGCGGCTTCAACGTCGAGGGCTCGCGGGCCGGCTCGCCGGAGGGCGCCGTGGCGATCTCCAGCAAGGCCGCGTGCAGCCTCTCGACGCGAACCTCGCCCGCGAGGAGGGCATGCGGGGACCAGTCGACCGTGAGTTGCCGGGCGCGCACGCGCAGCTTCGGCGTGCTGATTTCCAGGGCGTCCACGGAGAGCGGTCCCGCGAGGCGGCCTTCCACGCCGCCCACGCTCCCGCCCGCCGCCGCGACGACGCGTTCGAGGACGAATGCCGCTCCCGAGGCGCTCGCCAGAAGCCAGAAGAGGGCGGCCGCGACCGCCACGACGAGGGCCGCGGTGGCCCACGCGCCGCCGGCGAGGATACGCCGCAGCAGGGAGGGTCTCGGTCGCGCTTCGCTCATCGCCCGCCTCAAAAGGCCACCGCCACGGAAAACACGAGGCGCGCCTTCTGATCCCGGTCCGCGTACGCGAGGTCGACCGCGAGCGGCCCTGCCGGCGTGCGCCAGCGCACCCCCACGCCGTAGCCCCAGTTGGCGCGCAGGTCCCCGCGCGCGTCTCCCGCGTCGCCCACGTCGGCGAACAGCGCGCCGCCCCATTTCGGCGAGAACCAGCGCACGTATTCCGCCGTGCCCGTCGCCAGGTAGCGCCCGCCCACGATGGCCTCGCCGTCCTGCGCGCCCAGGCTCTGGTACTTGTAGCCGCGCACCGAGCGCGAGCCGCCGGCACGGAAGAGGTAGTCCTCGGGTATGCCCTCGCGGCTGGCGGCGATGGTGTACCCGCCCTCGGCGCGCAGGATGAGCTGGTCCACGGGCGAGAGCGGGAACCAGCGCTGGTATTGCGCATAGGTCATCACGAAGTCCTGGTCGGACAGGAGCGCCTTCGCCCCGCCGGCGAGCCTGAGGGTGAGGACGCCACCGCGCCGGGGGTCGAGCACGTCGTCCACGTGGCGCCACGTGAGCTCCGCGATGGGCGCGAGGGCGCGGCTCAGCGTCTCCTCGCCACCGTCCGGCAGCTTCTGTTCCGCCTGGAACGCGAGGCCGAACCGCAGCTCGACCTTGTCGTAGAAGAACTGCCGGTAAGCGGCCACCGCGCCCCGGCGCGTGTCCAGGCCCTGGCTCGAGGTGTTCTCCGCGAGCACGCCCACGCTGTCCTTGACGACGTGCGCGCCGAGCAGCGGGAGCCCGACCGTGCCCGTCGGCAGGTAGAAATCGGCGTAGCCGAGCTGCTTCGTCTTGTCGGCCTGCAGCGCGGAGAGCATGTCGTAGCCGCGGCCGAAGGCGTTGCGGTGCCGCAGGGACAGCTCGCCGCGCACCCCCACGTCGGTGCCGTAGCCGGCCGAGACGCCCACGTCGACCGCGGGGCGCTCCAGCACGGCCACGCGCACCGGCACGCGCACGGGGTTCGCCCGGTCGCGGTCGATCTCGACCGTCACGCCCGCGAACCAGGGCGTGCTCTGCAGGGCCCGCTGCAGGTCGAGGAGCCGCTCGCTGCGGTAGGGCTCGCCCGGGTCGATGTCGAGCATGCGGTCCACGAGCGACTTCGGGTAGCGCGAAAGCCCCGACACCTGGACCTCGCCCAGGGTGAAGGCCGGGCCGCTCTCGACCACCAGCGAGAGGTTCGCGCGCGCCGCGTCGGCCTCGATGCGCGCCTCGCTGAAGGCGAGCTCGCCCGCGGCGTAGTCGTCGCCGGTGAGCGCCTCCACCAGGCGCGCCTTCGCCTCGTCCCACGCCGCCTGCCGGAACACCCTTCCGGCCGGCAGGAGCCAGGATTCACGCAGCGCGGCGCGGCGCGCCTCGCGGAAGTCGCCCTCGCCCGCGAGGTCGCCGCGGAACTCGATCGCCACGGAGGCGACGGTGGCGCGCTCGCCGGGCGTGAGGACGACGCGCAACTTCCCGTCCAGGTCCGTGACCTCCACGCTCGCCGAGAACCAGCCCTCGGCGGCGGCGATCTCGGGGGCGCGCCTGCGCACCTCGCGCTGCCAGCGGCGCATCGATCCGCGGTCCTCGCGAGCGTCGGCGGGCGGCGCCGGCAGGTGTTTCGCGAAGAGGACGCGAAGCTCCTCGGGAGCCTCCCAGGTCACCGCGAGGGTCGCGGGCTTCTCCTCCTGCGCCGCCGCGAGCCCGGCAGCCAGGAGCAAGGCGAACGCGATGGCGGCGCGCGCCTTCACCTAGCCCGCGTGGTAGCGCGTGACGACCTCGACCTCGTTGCGCGAGCCGAGGTACACCGCCACGCGCTGGTGGAGGGCGGTGGGCGTAATGTCCAGGAGGCGTTCCCGGCCCGTGGTCGCCGCGCCCCCCGCCTGCTCGACGATCAGCGCCATGGGGTTGGCCTCGTACATGAGGCGCAGCCTCCCGGCCTTGCCCGGATCCCTGCCGTCGCGCGGATACATGAAGATGCCCCCGCGCGCGAGGATGCGGTAGACGTCGGCCACCATGGAGGCGACCCAGCGCATGTTGAAGTCCTTGCCGCGGGGGCCCTCCTTTCCCGCCAGCAGCTCGCCCACGTAGCGCTGCACCGGGGGCTCCCAGAAGCGCTGGTTGGACATGTTGACCGCGAACTCCTTCGTATCCTCAGGGATGCGGATGTCCTCGCGCGTGAGGATGAAGGAGCCCAGCTCGCGGTCGAGCGTGAAGGAGTGCACCCCGTGGCCCATCGTGAGCACGAGGACCGTGGAGGGACCGAAGACCGCGAAGCCCGCGCACACCTGCTGCGTGCCGGGCTGCAGGAAGGCCTGCTCGGTCGTGGGGTCCACGCCCTCCGGACAGCGCAGCACCGAGAAGATCGTCCCCACCGACACGTTCACGTCGATGTTGGAGGAGCCGTCGAGCGGGTCGAAGAGGAGCAGGTACTCGCCCTTCGGGAAGCGGTGCGGGATGGCGTGCGGGCCTTCCATCTCCTCCGAGGCCATGGCGGCGAGGTGCCCGCCCCACTCGTTGGCCTCGAGCAGGATCTCGTTGGCGATGACGTCGAGCTTCTTCTGCGCCTCGCCCTGAACGTTGCCGGTGCCGGCCTCGCCGAGCACCCCCGCAAGCGCCCCCTTGCCCACGTTGATCGAGATCGCCTTGATGGCGCGCGCGACCACCTCCACGAGCAGGCGCAGGTCCGAGGGAATGGCCTGCTTCTGCCATTGTTCGTCGAGGAGGAAGCGGGAGAGGGAGATGGTGGCCATGGCGGGACGAGTGCGGTCGAGGACAGCCGCAATTATCCCACTTGGGGGCGGTTCTCCGGGGCGGAATCGCCGACCCGGTCCGGCGACCCGGCCTATTTCACGAGGCGGCGGGGACGCTTCACTACGGGCCTCGCCTTCGCCGTCGCCTCGCCGGAGGCCACCAGATACGCGGGCAATTCCTGCCTGAGGACGTGACGCAGCACCTCCACCGTGACCGGCACGACCGACTTCGACAGGGAGGCGCGCAGCGCCTCGTTCATGAGGGTCTGGTACCCGGAACCCGCGCGCTCGGCGCGCTCGCGGAATTCAGCCAGCACGGCATTGTCGATGAAGATCGAGATGCGCGTCTTGCCCTTCTGCGGCACGACGGCCCCCCGCTTGCCCTTCGAGAAATCGTATTCAGCCTTCATAGGCCTTTCTCTCCTTTCGTGTGGCGCGGCGCGCCGAAATGAGCCGATACGCGTCTCCGCGGCCCGTCCACACGACTACCAGCACTTCACCGGCGCCGCCCAGGCCGATCGTCACGTGGCGACGCTCTCCGACGGCGCCCGCGTCCTCGACGGTTAGCGCCATGGGATCGGAGAGGACGACCTCCGCATCGGCGAACGAGACGCCGTGCTTTCGCACATTGTCGGCGGCCTTGGCGGGATCGAACTCGATCGGCATGGCCGATTATACATATAATATATATATCCCGCTCGGCGTCTCCGCGTCCACGACTTTGCGATCGATTGCTCCGGCGAAAAGCGCGCGCCCGCATAGGTGACCGCACAAGATGCAGCAACCAAGGCGCAAGCGATCGCCAGCACATGGGTCATCTGGCGCGATTGGCGATCAGACCGCGCCAGGCCATCACCACGTTCGCCCACGTCAATTCTTCAATCCCCGCGCCCGCAGCATCGCGCGGATTTCCTCCGAGTCGTGGCCCCGGGCGTAGTCCATCGCGGTCCAGCCGAGCCCCGTGCGGTGACGCACGTCGATGCCCCGGTCGAGCAATTCCCTGACGACTTCGCGATGACCCGCCGCGACGGCGGTCATGAGCGCGTTCTCGCCGCCTCCCGACGGATCACCCATGCCCATCCCGGTGGTGAGCGCCCCCACGATGGCCTGCGCTCCGGCCTTGAGCCGCAAGGAACGCGTCTCGTCGATCTTCGCGAGCTTCCGGTCCAAGACCATGCGCACGGCCTCCACGCTTCCCCCGGCCGCCGCCACGATCAGCAGGCGCTGGTCCTCGCCGTCCCGGTCCTGGAACTTCGCGTTGGCGCGAGCGTCAACCAGCGCCTTTGCGGGGCCCGCGAATCCGCCTGCCAAGGCGTAGTAGAGGGCGCCGCAGTCATCGCCCTCGGCACGTGTCCCTCTCTTCACGAGAGCCGCCGCAAGGGTATCGTTGGCCACGGAGAGGCTCCAGACCAGCGGGCCGATGCCTACTCCCGACTTGCGAAGGAATTCGGCCATCTCCACGGGAGGCTTGACGACGCCTCCGCGGTCGAGAAGCGCCTCGATGATGGCGCCGTCTTCCCTGCGCGTGACCATCAACGGCGTAAAACGGTCGCCGAGTGGAAGATTCGGATTGGCTCCGTGCTGCAACAGGAGCGCCACGCTGCGCGCCCGGATCGCGGGATCCGTGGCTGGGTCGATCTCGGCAAGCGGCCTCTCGTCGCCCGGCGCTCGCGCGACGAATTCCGGCGTGCGAATGGCCTTCACGAGCGCCGAGAGTCCGTTGTAATCCCGGTAATCCGGCTTCGCCCCCAGTTCGAGCAATCCGGCCATCAACTCGTGATCGTGGATCACATTCATGAGCGCGGATTCCGTAGGCGACTGCTGGCGATTGGGATCAGCGCGGTAGCGGATCGCGAGCCGCAGCGGTTCGCGCTCGCGATGGAAGCGATAGGCCTGGCTGGCCCTTTGCGCGGGCTCGAATACTACATCGAAACGACGAGTCTCCTGGTTGATGTCCGCGCCCGCCGCCAGCAGGCGCTCCGGAATGAGGACCGGTTCTCTCCAGTGCGACCTCGCGAGGGCCTCGTCCAGGGCCTCCCGGCTGGGCTTGCGCTCCGCCATCATGCGCAGGAACAGGGTCTCGTTGCGCTGCTCGGCGACCCGCGAGAGAGCCGATGCGCGCCCCGGCACGGGCCGTTCGATGGATGCGCCCCGGTCAAGCAACCATCCGGCCACCCGGGTCGATTGCGAGCTTGGTCGGAGGGCCGCGATCATCGTGAGCGCCGATTGATTCGTGTTCTCGAAACGGACGTCTTCGCCGAGAATGAGCCTGAAGATCTCCTCGTAGTCGGCGTCGGTCGGCGGATTCTTCACGGGCCACTTGTATTCGACGCTCTCTCGGGTGCCGTACCACCCGAATGCTGCCGTATCGGCCTGGACGGATCGGCGCGCGGCCGGGATCGCGCGAACGGCATCGGGTTTCCAGGACACCATCTGCCGGACAATGGCCAGCGCGCCCAAGCCGAGCGCCGTGTCGGCAAGGTAGTGCTTGTTCATCAATGCGACCCGCTCGGCCGGATCGGTCGGCATTTCCCGGACGAAAGCGGAGTGATCGCGGTCGTAGATCGCCTGCCGGATGCGCTGGAGCCGCAGCTCCTCGGGTGTCGGCGTGTACGTCGAGCCACCCCCTGCGCCGAACCCCATCGGCGGTCCCTTGGTTCCTGTCGCTCCCACGGCCATCGGCGGCCCGACGCGGGTCGGGGATGGGGGCCCTTTCAGCAATCTCCCATCAACGACGCAGTTGCCCAGGGCCATCGCATCGAGGCAACAGGCAAGCACGAGGACGAATGCGGCGCGCGCAACGCGAACCTTCGACGAAGGCGAAGTCAAGACGGCACTCTCCCTTTGCACGGGTGCGCCGCAGCCATGGGGTACAAGTCGATCTTGTGTATGCCGTCGGCTCGGGACGAACTTGGCTAACGGTCGTTATCCAATCCTACCATGCGCCTTTTCGCATGCACACTCGGCTGTGAAAGGTCGCCGAGAATATCGCCACCAACGGGGGGTAAACGCACAGCAGAGGCGCCATGAGCCCGCCGAGGCGCAGTGCAGGGTGAGAAGAAGCACTCGGGGTGTCGCGGTCATGGCGTCCACCTTTCCACCGAGGCGCCCTCGCGCCCCGCAAGTCCTGCGAGATCGATGCGGTATCCTTTCGCCTCGATGTCAACCGAAGGCGCGCGCCGGCCGTTGCCGGTGAGAACCGAGTCCCCGTCCCGAGGCAGGAAAACGTGAGAATGCTTTCGCTGCTTCTGGTTGCGTTCGCGTCGGCAGGCGCGCACGCCGCGACCATCGACTTCACCTCGAACGCAGGGATGGTGGCGACGTGCGCTACGTTCGCCAAGGCCAATCCCAAGTCGCTGTCGCGAGACCCGGACCGGGTCGCCTACGCCATCTGCACGGGCCTGGATCTCGCGAAGGACGTGGCGAGGTGGGTCTTCCGCGACGCGCAGCAGACGCGTTGGGATGACCCCGGGAGCCGTGGCGGCGTGAGGGCGCGTCTTGAGGGATACCTCGCCACGGTGGGAAAGGTGCGAACGGCCCTGGAGCCGGTGCGGGCGAAGAAGCCCCTTTTCGTGGTGGCGCCGGGAACGTGGGAAGTGGACTTCGACGGCGACGGCAGGGTCTCCGTGAACGAGCGTTATTTCTTCTGGGTCCCCAGGCGCGGCCTCGACGTGATGCCGATGGAAAGGGCCGACAACGAAGCGCAGTACCTCGCCCGGTACACGAGCCCCGTGGTCAACGTCGACCAGTCCGACATCCACTGGGCGCTCGCCTACTGCAACTTCCTGGAAGCGGCGATGAACCTGGTGCTGGCCTATGACCTGAAGGGCCCGGGCTTCGACAGCATCGCCCTGGCCTATCCCGAGCGCATCCGCACCGTCGCGTACAAGCGGATGCTCGAGGGCATCCGGCAGTCAAAGATGCTGCGCGAGTCGCTCATGGACGAAGCGGACGACGACCGCGAGTGGATCGGCAATCCCTTGCAGGCCGATACGTCGTTCCCGCTGGTGATGGACGCCGGCACGTTCGCCACCTGGGGCGCGCTGCTGGACGAGATGCAGCGCCTGCTTCAGGGCAAGACCCTGCTGGGCGGGCGCGTCGAGACGGGCGGGATGGCCGGCATCGCGGATCTCGACATGGGCCTGTGCAAGCCCGGCGAGGGAATCAACGTGCGCGACCTCTTCCTCAAGCCGCTCAAGCAGCCGCTGGATCGCCAAGAACTCGCGGCGCGCTGCGGCGCGCCCACGCCGGCGGTGCCGTTCACGGGGCTCGCCACCCTGGCGAGCGAGTCGATCAAGCGCAACGCCGGCCGCCGCGGGCCCGACGAGATGTCGGGGGAGTGGATGGTCCTCAGGCACCTGTACTGGGTCAACTGATGCCGCGCGTCACCTGCCGCAGCGTGCTCGTGGCCGCGTTCCTCCTGGCGGGGTGCGCCACCGCGCCCGTGATCGGGAACCGGCCCGCGGGCGAGGTTCGCGCGGAACTCGACGCCGCCATGGCGGCCAACGTGAGGGCGCACGGCCTGAACGGCGACTGGCTCGTGATCCGCGGCTACCACGCGACGGACAACCTGGTGGCCACGATCACCAACAAGCCCTTCAGCCATGCAGCGGTGCTGGATCTCGACCGCGACCGCGTGATCGAGGCCGAAGCCCAGGGGGTGCACGAATCGACGCTGGCGGATTTCGTGGCCAGGGCCCACCGCCTGGTGCTGATCCGGCCGGTGTGGGCGAGTGCCGCAAGTTCGGCCGCCGCGCTGGCGAAGGCCCGCGCCCTCGTCGGCAGGCCCTACGATTTCCTGGGCCTCATCGGCCTGGACATCCCCGACCGCTTCTACTGCTCCGAGCTGACCCTCGAGGTCTATCGCCCGTTCATCCGGCCCGAAGACGTGGTGCCGAGGCCCGTCGAGCCCGGCCAGCTCTACTACTGGGGGCGGGTGCTCTACGACTCGGGGGCTCGGTAGCGGCAGCGACGCCGGGCCCAGGGCAATCACCGGTTGTGCACGAGCCTCTCGTCGAGGAACGGCTGCAACGCCTGGAATGGCTATCGCGGCCTAGACAACATGGCCGCACTCGCCAGCACGAGCGCCCCGCCCGCGAGCTGCGCCGCCGCGAGCCCCTCGCCCAGCACGATCCACGCGAGCGCCGCCGTGAAGACGGGCTCGAACGTGGAGACGACGGAAGCGGTCGAGGGGCCCACGCGCTTCAGGCCCTCGAAGAACGCGAGGATCGCGACGACGCTGCCGACCACCGCGAGCGCCGCCAGCGCCGCCCACCCCCACCAGGGGCCGGGAAACCTCGGCTCCGTGACGGGCCAGGCGATC
>Ga0138256_10008583_pt1 | contig 10725 bp, 7 predicted proteins | sample KNB2016incub_MG_FD_105486 | JGI IMG/M metagenome (GOLD analysis project Ga0138256, IMG submission 105486) | Active sludge microbial communities from wastewater in Klosterneuburg, Austria - KNB2014incub_MG | ecosystem: Engineered > WWTP > Activated sludge > Unclassified | place: Austria... | reverse complement strand
GTGGATGATGACGACAACGGCTACATCGACGATGTGAACGGCTGGAACCCCAGCGCGAACAATGACAACACGCTCTACAGCGGCAGCCACGGTACCAGCTGCGCGGGCATGGTGGGCGCGCGGGGCAACAATTCCGTGGGCGTGGCCGGCGCCAACTGGAACGTGAAGCTGATGCCCGTTCGCATCGGCAGCCTTACGGAGAGCAACGTGATCGCCAGCTATACCTATCCGCTGGTACAGCGCCAGGCATGGAACGCGAGCGGTGGGGCCGAGGGCGCCTTCGTGGTGGCCACGAGCAGCAGCTGGGGCATCGACCAGGCCGACCCGGACAACTATCCCTTGTGGTGCGGTTTCTATGACACCCTGGGCGCCGCCGGCATCCTCAACTGCGGGGCCACCACCAACAGCAACCTGAACGTGGATGCCGTTGGCGACATGCCCACGGCCTGTACCAGCCCGTACATGATCAGCGTAACGGCCACCAACAACAACGACCAGCGCACCTTCAGCGGCTATGGCGCCACTACCATCGATGTGGGAGCGCCCGGCGAGAACGTGCGCACCACCACCACGGGCAACGGATACACCACCACCAGCGGCACCAGCTTCGCCACACCGCTTACCGCCGGCGTGGTGGCCCTGCTCTACAGCGCCCCGTGCGCCGGCCTGGCCCAGCTGGCGATCGCCGATCCCCAGGCCGCCGCCGATGCCGTGCGCCTGGCGCTCTTCCAAGGCACCGAGCAGGTGGGCAACCTGCCCGGGCAAACGGTGACCGGAGGCCGCATCAACGCGAACAACAGCCTGCAGATCGTCCTGGCCAACTGCGCCAGCTACTCGCCCGGGGTGAGCGTTTCGGCACGCGTATTCCTGCAGGGGCCGTTCAACAGCGTGAACGGCACGATGAACGACGGCCTGCGCACGGCCGGGCTGATCCCCGCCACCGAGCCGTTCACCACCCTCGGTTTCGCCCATACCGGAGGAGGAGGAGGAGAAACCCTGGCAGCGGGCGTCACCGCCGTCACCGGCAACAACGCCATCGTCGATTGGGTGCTGCTGGAACTGCGCCACGCCACGACGCCCGCGCAGGTGCTCGCCACCCGCAGCGCGCTTTTGCAGCGCGACGGCGACATCGTGGCCACCGACGGCGTTTCGCCCGTGACCTTCGCCGCAGGCGCCGGGAGCTACCGGCTGGCCGTGCGCCACCGCAATCACCTCGGCGTGATGACCGCCGCCGCGCTCACCATGGACGAGGTGCCCGTCTCCGTCGACTTCACCAGTGCGGCCACGGGCACCTATGGTACCAACGCGCGGGCCGCGATCGGGAGCGTCCGCGCGCTGTGGACGGGCAACGCGGTGCGCGATGCCACCGTGAAGTACACCGGCAGCGGCAATGATCGCGACGCGATACTGCTGGGTGTGGGCAGCACCACGCCCAACAACACCGCGATTGGATACCTGCTCTCCGATACCAACATGGACGGGCAGGTGAAGTACACCGGTAGCGGCAACGATCGCGACGCGATCCTCACCAACGTGGGCAGCACCACGCCGAACGCCACGCGCACCGAGCAACTTCCATAGCGTCCACAAGGCCTGTCCTTCAGGTCCCAGGACACGGCGGGTCCGGCGCGAACTGTTCCGAGCTCGCCCCGCATCCACCCGGTGCGTCGCTGGTGCAGCGCATCCCGGCGAGTTGAACTCCTGGAAGCCGAAGACAGCTTGCGCGGAAGGCTGCTCCGCACCACCTTCGCGGACGTGGCGAACGAAGCTCCCATCATCACCCGCAGACGCCTGCTGCTCGGCGTGGTGGCGGCGGCCGTCGTGGCCGGGGCCATCGTGCTGCTCCGGCCCGATACGCGGCAGAGCCTCAGCGGTGCTTCACCCTACGGCCAGCCGGTGGACCGGGACCTGGAGGCGATCCGTGGGGACACCTTGCGGGTGCTGGTGGTGCGGCACCATCTCGTCTACGAGCGCTCCCCCGGGGCCGAGTCGGGCATGGAGTACGAACTGCTCAAGCGTATCGCCCGCGCGTTGGACCTCCCCATCAAGGCCGTCGTGGTGGAGCGGCCGGACAGCCTGCTGCCCCTGCTGCAGCGCGGTGCCGGCGACATGATCGCCGCCAACCTCGGCCAGCGCAACCCGATGGACCGGTGGATCATCCACACGTTGCCCTACCGCTACACGGCACCGGTGTGCGCCATCTTGCGCCCCGACGAGCCGCTGGGCATCAATACCGACCCTTCCGTAATTCCCGATACGGCCTGGGTGAGCGTGTGGTCCCCGTTCGCCCCGCGCGAACTCCGCTTCCCCGGGAACGACGGCGGCGCGGACCTCAAGCAGCGCACGATCTTCACCGATACCTCGCGATTCGGCGACCAGCCTGTCATCAATGTGGCGTTGGGCCGTGTGCGCGCGGCCATCGTCTCGGACGGGAGTGCGGCCTTCTTCGCCCAGCGCTTCCCGCAACTGGCCTTCAGTGCGCCCATCGCCGACCCCGTTCCGGTGGTCTTCGGCCTGCGGAGCAACGCCCGGCATTTGCAGCGCGCCATCGACCAGCGCCTCGCCGACCCCCGGGAGAAGGAGGCCATGGCCCTGCTGATGAGCGCTTATGGTACCGATCTTCCGGAACGCGGGCCGCTCCTCGCCGTGCCCTGCGCCGGAACGGCAGCGGCCCTGCCCATGGATCTCCTTCTACCGCGCACGCCGCGGGAAGGGCGTGATCTGGCGCTGCTCGCTGCCGTCGCGCTCCAATGGGACCGGATCGATACCGCGCTCGCACCGCCCATGGTCACGCGCCACCACGGCGACCGTGGCACCGCCGCCGGAGAACCCATCGGACCCGCGCAACTCGGGACCACCGCGCGCTACCTCGCTGAACTCGACGACCGCTGGCGTGATGAAGTGCCCGACCCCGATCAGCGACTGCGCTTCGTGGCCGCTGGTTGGCTGGCCGGGCCGGACCACGTGGACGATGCCCGTGCACTGGCCGCCGAACTGAAGCTGGACCCCCAGCGCTGGGACGGCCACGTGGAACGCGCCATCACACTGCTGGCCCTCCCCAGGTGTTTCGCCGCCACCACCGTGAAGCATGGTTTCTGCAAGGGCGCCGATACTTTCACAGGCGTGCGCGAACTGGTGTGCCTGTACGAGCATTTCAGAGCGGCAAGGCGCTGATCGCTACTCCGGTTTTTTCCGGTTAGTTTGGCCCACATGAGTTCACACACCGTACGGAAGCCGTTGAGCGTGCTGCTCGGCGAAGCGAAGGAGGAGGGCCAGGGCACCTTGAAGCGGCATCTCGGCGCCACGAACCTGGTGCTGCTCGGCATCGGGGCCATCATCGGCGCGGGGCTCTTTTCGCTCACCGGCAAGGTGGCCGCGGAGCACGCGGGGCCGGCCGTCACCATCTCCTTCATCATCAGCGCCATCGGCTGCGCGTTCGCCGGACTGTGCTACGCGGAGTTCGCCAGTATGATCCCCATCGCCGGTAGCGCCTACACGTACAGCTTCGCCACCATGGGCCGCCTCTTCGCGTGGATCATCGGCTGGGACCTGGTGCTGGAGTACGCCGTGGGAGCGGCCACCGTGGCCATCGCCTGGAGCCAATACCTGAACAAATTCCTCATGAACTTCGGCCTGCATTTACCGCAGGCCATCATGGCATCGCCTTTCGAGGGTGGCTTCATCAACCTGCCCGCCGTGTGCATCGTGGCGCTGCTCAGCCTCCTGCTCATCAAGGGCACCAAGGAGAGCGCCCTGGTGAATGGGCTCATCGTGGCGCTCAAGGTCACCGTGGTGCTCGTATTCATCTTCCTTGGATGGGCCTACATCGACCCGGGGAATTATGAGCCGTACATCCCCGCCAACACCGGCGCTTTCGGCAGTTTCGGATGGAGCGGCATCCTGCAGGGCGCGGGCATCATCTTCTTCGCCTACATCGGTTTCGACGCCGTGAGCACCGCCGCGCAAGAAGCGAAGAACCCGCAGCGCGACATGCCCATCGGCATCCTCGGGTCGCTGGTCATCTGCACGGTGCTCTACGTGGTGTTCGCCCACGTGATGACCGGCCTGGCCAATTATACCGAGTTCGGAGGCGCCACCGACAAGCTGGCCCCCGTGGCCACGGCCATCGCGCATACGCCCTACGTTTGGCTGCGGCAGTTCATCATCCTGGCCATCCTCGCGGGCTTCAGCTCGGTGATCCTGGTGATGCTCCTGGGCCAGAGCCGCGTGTTCTACAGCATGAGCAAGGACGGCCTCTTACCACCCGTGTTCAGCGCGGTGCATCCCAGCTTTCATACGCCGTGGAAGAACAACCTGCTCTTCATGGTCTTCGTGGGCCTGTTCGCGGGCTTCGTTCCCGGCGATATCGTGGGCGAAATGACCAGCATCGGCACCCTGCTCGCCTTCGTTCTCGTGTGCATCGGCATCATCATCGTGCGCAAGCGCATGCCCGACGCGCCACGCGGCTTCCGCACGCCGCTCGTGCCGGTGGTGCCCATCCTCGGCATCCTCGTATGCGGCCTCATGATGGCCGCCCTGCCCTGGGACACCTGGCTGCGCCTCGTGGTCTGGCTCGCCATCGGCTTCGTGGTCTACTTCGGCTACAGCGTGAAGCACGCGAAATACTGAGGAACGCCCGTGCCCTGTCAGGGGCTGCGGTACCGCATCGCCGCGCCCTCCTTCAGTGCGTACCGGCTCCAGCGTATTTCTTCGATGCCGTGGAGCATCACGCGCTCCATGGCGATCAGTGCGGGCTGGATCGTGTCCGCACGGTATTCCGGCAGGCCCGGTATCCGTAGCCGCTCCACGCGCGGCATGCCAAGCAAGCTGGTCCGTATGGCGTCGAACTCCTCGTCACGGATGGCCAGGGTGAGCGCATCGCCGAGGTCCTCCCCGCGCGCGGTGGCGGCCATTTCCGCCAGTGTGTCGAATGAGCCCGCACTGCCGATCAATGTGGTGGGCCAGTGCCGTTCCATCACGGCGAAAAGCGGCTCCAGTTGCGCATCGAGGTAGGCGGCGAGGCGGAACTGCTCCTCGATGGTCATCGGGTCCGAGGCCACGAAGCGCTCGCGCAGCCGCGTAGCGCCGATCTCGAAGCTGCGCTTCCACATCAGCGCCTTGTCGGTGGCCAGGATGAACTCGATGCTGCCACCGCCGATGTCCATCACCAGCATGGGCTTCGGGCCGAAGGGGACCGCCTGCCGCACGCCTTCGAGGATGAGTGATGCCTCCTCATTGCCGGGGATCACCGAAATGCCGATGCCCAGTTCGCTCCGCGCGCGCTCCACCAGCACGTGCGCGTTGCGGGCGTTGCGGAGCGCGCTGGTGCCGAAGCCGATGATGCGCCCCGCACCGTGCGCCCGTGCCGTGTCCGCGAACCGCGCCAGCACCGCCATGCCGCGCTCCATCGCGTCATCGGCAAGGATGCCCTTCTCGATACCCCCGCGCCCCAGGAACACCGCCACTTCTTCGCTGTGGACCACTTGAAGGCCCTGTGACGGGTCGCACACCAGCAAGTTGAAAGTGTTCGTCCCCAGGTCGATGATGGCGGCTCTCATGAGCACATGCCCACATGGGCACAACCTGTCCCGCAATAGCGGGATGGCCTCAGCCCCGGTAGAACAGCCATTTCCCCAGTTCCTTCCACGACACTTTCTTGCCGTACATGAGGATGCCGGTGCGGTAGATGCGGCCCGCGAGCCACGTGGTGAGGATGAAGGCCGCCACCAACAGCACCATGCTCAGCACCAGATGCACCGGATGTTCGAAGGCATTGCCGGTAGCCACCCGGATCATCATCACCACGGGGGATGTGAGCGGAATGATACTGCTCCAGAACACCGCTGGTCCGTCGGGGTTGTACACGGCCGTCTGCGCGATGAAGATGCCCACCATCAGCGGGATGGTGATCGGGAACATGAACTGCTGCGTGTCCGATTCGGCGTCGACCGCCGCGCCGATGGCCGCCAGCATGGAACTGTAGAGCAGGTAGCCGCCCAGGAAGTAGAAGAGGAAGAGGCCGATGATCCGCGCCACCGGCAGGTCGTCCCAGAGCTCAAAGGCGATCTTCAGGTCTTGCGCATCCTCACTGGCCTGCGCTTCACCGGGCGTCATGCCGATCTCCTGCTGCAATTGTACCGTGGCCTGCCCGGGCACCTGGGCCGCCGCCAGCTCGGCCATCCGGTCCTTGGCGAAGCCCATGCCCACCGTGGAGAGCACGCTGGTGATGAGGATCCACAGCAGGAACTGCGTGAGGCCCACCATGGCCACACCCACGATCTTGCCCATCATCAGCTGGAAGGGTGTAACGCTGCTCACGAGCACCTCCACGATGCGGTTCTGCTTCTCCTCCATCACGCCGCGCATCACCTGCACCCCGTAAACGAAAACGAAGATGAAGATGAGATAGCCGAACGCGAAACCCAGCACGGCCTTCACCTCGTCGTACGAGCGCTTGCCGCCCTTCTCGATGTCGAACAGCTCGAACTTCAACGGCTTGCTGTAGCGGTCGTAGCTGTTCACGTCCACGCTGTCCAGCGCGAGCTTCGCCTTGCGGAGCACCTGCTCCAGATCGTTGCTCACGTAGTTCTGCACCTTCTGGCTGGGCAGGTCCTTGTAGAAGACCTGCGCCTGATCGTTGGTGATGATCTTCTCATTGAGGTGGATGAGCATGGTGTACGGGCTGGCCTTGAAAGCCGAGTCCGGCAGGTCATCGTATGAGTAGTAATACGTGATGCCCAGCTCCTCGCTCGGGGTGAGCTTGTTGGTGAACAGATGCGCCTTATCGTGGATGTAGATGGTCTGCGGGCCTTTCTCCTGCATCGCCAGGAACACCGTGGCCGTGATGGCCCCCACGATGAGCAGCGGCCCCAGGATCGTCATGATCAGGAAGCTGGGCTTGCGCACGCGCGTGATGAATTCACGCCAGATGATGAGCCGGATCTTTTTCATGTGCCCATGTGTTCATGTGCCCATGTGGCCATGGCTTGCTCCGTTCCATGCGCACATGGTCGGATGGGCACATGGGCACATGGGGTCATTCGGTCATGCCGCTGGTGACGGTCTCCGGTGCTGTTTCGCTCACCACGCGGATGAAAATATCATGCATGCGCGGCACCTCCTCGTGCGCGCCGATGAACTCCACCGCGCGCAGGGTGGAACCCAGTACATCGTTCAGTTTCGCCCCGTGCAGCAGCTTCACCCGGGCGGTGGTGATGCCGTCCTCCTCCCGGTGCTCCAGGATCTCGCCGTGGAAGGCCAGCGCATCGGCGAAGGCCACCTTGTGCCCCTTGAATTCCAATTTGTAGGTATCGGTGGCGTAGCGGCGGCGGATCTCCTTCACGTTGCCGTGCAGCACCACCCGGCTCTTGTCGATGAGCGCGATGTGGTCGCACATCTCCTCCACGCTGGGCATGCTGTGGGTGCTGAGCATGACGGTGACGCCCTCGTCGCGCAACCGCAGGATCTCCCCGCGGACCAGCTCCGCGTTGATGGGATCGAAGCCGCTGAAGGGCTCGTCCAGGATCAGCAGCTTGGGCCCGTGCAGCACGGTGGTGATGAACTGCACCTTCTGCTGCATGCCCTTGCTCAGTTCTTCCACTTTCTTGTTCCACCAGCCCGCCAGGTCCCACCGCTCGAACCACTCCTTCAGCTTCTTCGTGGCGTCGGCCTTGTCCATACCCTTCAGCCGGGCGAGGTAGACGGCCTGCTCGCCCACCTTCATCTTCTTGTAGAGGCCGCGTTCTTCGGGCAGGTAGCCCATGCGCGCCACGTCGGCGTCGGTCATCGCGTGGCCATCGAGCAGCACACGCCCGGCATCGGGGCCGGTGATGCGGGTGATGATGCGGATGAGCGTGGTCTTGCCCGCGCCGTTGGGGCCCAGCAGGCCGAAGACCTTGCCGGCGGGCACTTCCATGCTCACGCCATCGAGCGCGGTGTGCGTGCTGTAGCGCTTGACGATGTTCTCGCAGGTGAGCATGCGTTCTCGGATGGGGCCGAAGGTATCGCGAGCGGTGTCGCGAGCGTGTCTTCACGCGAAGCGATCCGCAATTGGTCCGATAACCAATTACGGATCGCTTCGGTCGCAAGGCCGACCTCGCGACTATGCGTAGATCTCGCGGCGGCCGATCATGCGCTGCTGCACGGGGTCCCAGACCTTCAAGCGCAAACACTTCACCACGTCCCAAGGCCAGAGCGAAGTGGTCTTCGCATGCTGCAACTCAGGGATGGCCCTGTGTACTTCCGGCAGCCGGTAGAAGGGGATGCGCGGATTGAGGTGGTGGATGTGGTGGTAACCGATGTTGGCCAGGAACCAGCGCATCACCGGGGTCATTTTCATGTGGCTGCTGCTGTCCAGCGCGGCGTCGGCATAGGTCCAGCCGTCCTTGTCGGCGAAGGTGACGCCCGGGAAATTGTGCTGCGCGTAGAAGAGGTAGCTGCCCAGGGCCAGCACCAGAATGAAGGGCAGCAGGAAGCCGAAGAAGAAGCCCGTGAACCCAGCGGCCCACCAGATGAGCGCCCCGATGCCGAAGTGGAAGACCAGCGCCACGATGCTGTCCCAGTGCCGGTCCTTGTTGCTCATGATGGAGCGGATGCACATGCCGTAGAGGAACATGAAGATGTAGCCGAAGCCGATGGTGATCGGGTGCCGCACGAACATGTACAACGTGCGCTCGGCGGCGCTGCTGCTCAAGTACTTCTCTTTGGTGACGATGGGATAGGACCCGATGCTGCTGGTGTACAGCTTGCTGTTGTGCGCGTGGTGGTAGTTGTGGCTGCGCTCCCAGATGCTCACCGGGGCCAGCATGAAGAGCCCGAAGGCCACGAAGAGCGCCTTGGCCGTGCGGCTGTGCTGGAGGATGGCGTGGTGCAGGTAGTCGTGGTAGATGACGAAGAGCCGCCCCAAGGTGAGGGCCACCAGCACGCTGCCCCCCGCCTTCACCCACCAGCTGTCCGGCACGAAGACCAGGGCCCAGCCGCCGGCCAGTACCACCAGGGTGGTGAAGAGGTGCCACCAGCTTTTCCAGCGCACTTCGTTGGCGAAGGGCCGGGTGGCGAGGATGAGGTCTTTGCCTTCGAGCATCGGTAAACTGCCGCCGGGACACCGGTTCCGGGGAGTGCGGGGGCAAATCTACGAACCGGCAGGGCGTTGGTGATCGTCCGCCGCAGGCGGACCTATGTGTTTTGAACCACGGATACTCGCGGATGCACACAGATGGATCCCCGCATTATCCGTGTCTATCCGTGTGTATCCGTGGTTTTTGGGCGCCTGTTGTCCCCTCAACGCCGCAGGGCGGACACTATCCGAGGCCGGGGGGTCGGATCAAGAAAAAGCCGTACCGGGACGCTTGTGCTTCCACCGGCGGTGCGTCCAGAGCCAGAAGGCCGGAAGCCGCCGGATGTCGCGCTCCAGCCGGCGCGTGTGCAGCTCGCTGATGGCGCCCTCGGCCAGCCCCTTGGGATCGGCCACCAGTTCCTCGAAACGCATCACGTAGCGCCCGCGCCGCACGCGCTCGACGCCCACGTAAATGACCGGATAGCCCAGCTTGCCCGCGATCTTCTCGGTGCCGAAGAACACCGGCGTATCCTGGTTGAGGAAGGTGGTCCAGTACGCGCGCTCGGGTGGTGGCGTTTGGTCGGCGATGAAGGCCGTGGCCGTCACTTGGCCCCGGTCGCGCAGCATGCCCTTGAGCGTGTCGTTCATGGCGTACAGCCGGTTGCCGAGGCGCGTGCGCATGCGCCGCACAAGCCCATCGAACCGGGCGTTCTGCAGCGGATGGTAGATGACGTAGAGCTGGTGGAGCCCCAGCTGGCCGAAGCGCGCACCGCCCAGTTCCCAGTTGCCCCAGTGGCCCATCACCAGGACCACGCTGCGACCCGTCTCATGGTACTTTTTCAGTACCTCTTCGCCCTCCACATCAACGTGCTTCTTCACCTGGGCCGCGGTGATGGTCAGCGTCTTCAAGGTCTCCAGCACCAGATCGCAGAACCAGCGGTAGAAGGTGCGCTCGATGGCCCGCAGTTCCTCGGCGCTTTTCTCCGGGAAGCTCTTCCGCAGGTTGGCGCGCACCACGCCCGTGCGGTAGCCGAGCAACTTGTACAACAGCAGGTACAGCCCATCACTCACCACATACAGCAAGGGGAAGGGCAGCAGCGCGATGCCGTAAACAAAAGGGAGGGCCAGGTAGTAGCCGAGGGCGCCCATGCGGGGCGAAGATGGGGACGGGACCTTCGCGGATCAATGCGCGACAAGCCCCCTACGCCCCCACACCCGGCACGTACGGCTCCATGTACCCCTTGGCCATCTTCCGGCCGATCTCCATGAACTTCTCCTTCTCGGGCCACGCCCAAGTGGCCAGCCCATCCACGTAACGGTTGAACATGCAGAAGCTGGCCGCGATGAGCACCGTGTCGTGGATCTCCATATCCGTCGCGCCAGCCGCTTTCGCTTGGGCGATGTCCGCGTCGGTAACGTGCTTGCCGCCGCGTTGCACCTGGTGCGCCACGTGGAGCAACGCGCGCAGTTTCGGCGACAGAGGCTCATTGGGCAAGCCGGCCTTGATGTCGTCAATGAACTCCGGACCGCGGCCCAAGTGCGCGCAGGCCGCGGCGCCGTGACTGGTGTGGCAGAAATGGCAGTCGTTCCACCAACTCACGCTGCTGGCGATGATCTCCCGCTCACCGGGGCTGAGCGTGGAAGGGCCGAGCAAGAGGATCTCCACCAGT
>Ga0138256_10008581_pt1 | contig 10726 bp, 11 predicted proteins | sample KNB2016incub_MG_FD_105486 | JGI IMG/M metagenome (GOLD analysis project Ga0138256, IMG submission 105486) | Active sludge microbial communities from wastewater in Klosterneuburg, Austria - KNB2014incub_MG | ecosystem: Engineered > WWTP > Activated sludge > Unclassified | place: Austria... | reverse complement strand
ATTCCAACAACTATTTGCTAAGAAAACTACGGCCCCAACGATGGCCATATGAAGTATTTTTTTCATTTTTTCTCCTTCTTCTAAGTAATAATTTTTTTACTCTACTGAGAAGACATAAGGTTTGCCAAGTTTATCCGAAAAGAAAATATGTCCTCTGTTTTTAAAGAAGCGATCAGTAATTTTTTATTCCCCATTAAAGATTTATTAGATGATGCTTCTATTTCTGAAATTATGATCAATGGCCCTAAAGAAATCTTTGTAGAAAAAAAAGGGTTAGTTTATAAAGTTACAAATGCCTTTCCCTCAGAAGACGCCTTGATTTCTGCCATGAGGGCCATTGCACAATCGGTGCATCGAACAATTGACGATAACAATCCAAGACTAGATGCCCGACTTCCTGATGGGTCCAGAATTCATGTTGTTCTTCCTCCTATGGCAAAAAATGGAACGACTGTTGCGATTAGAAAATTTTCCAAAGATGATTTAACTTTAGTCGATCTCATTCAATTTGGTTCTATCTCAAAAGAAGCGGCCCGTTTCTTGGATATCTTAGTTTATCTTGGAAAAAATATTATTGTTTCTGGCGGCACAGGCTCTGGAAAAACAACGATGCTCAATATTTTGGGCGGAAGAATTCCAAAAACACAACGCTTAATTATTATTGAAGATGCGGCCGAACTTCAGGTTAAGGCCGAACATGTTGTAAATTTTGAAACAAGAAAATCTGACCCTACGCGAGGAGTTCAAGAAGTTTCGATTAGAGATCTTGTTATTTCAGCGATGAGATTACGCCCAGATAGAATTATTGTCGGAGAAGTAAGAGGATCAGAGGCCTTAGATTTAATTCAAGTGATGAATACAGGCCATGATGGAAGCATGGGGACAGTTCATGCCAACAATCCTTTGGAGGCCTGCACTCGATTAGAAACCCTTTGCTTGATGGGTGATACGAAAATCCCAGCAGATGCTATTCGAAAAATGGTGGCCTCTGCGATTCACGTCATTGTTCAGTGTAGTCGTTATCATGATGGAGGCAGAAGAACGTCCCATATTTCTGAAGTTATAGGCCTTGATCAATACGGAAATTATAAAACAAAAGATATTTTTCGCTGGGTACAAACAGGAAAAGATCCAGAAACGGGCAGGTATCAAGGAGAGATGGTGGCGTGTAACTATGTCCCTACTTTTTTTGAAGAAATTATGGTCAATAAGCTTCCTTTTTCAAAAAATCTTTTTCTTGCCCCTGAATGGGCACAAAAACAACTCCTTAAGGCCGCTTGACGTTTCTTTTTTCTCCGATGAGGATTTTTTCGATGACAACAAATCCTCTTGTTTTTCTTATTCCTTTTATTAATCAAAAATTAAACGAACTTTTCCCTAATCCTCCCATTCCACTAGATCATTCTTCCCCCTATACCCTACTTGTGGCCGTTTTGTTATCGGCCCAATGCACAGATGAAAGAGTTAATACTGTCACACCTAAACTTTTTTCTATGGCCAATACCGCTGAAAAAATGAGCACTTTTTTTCCGGAAGATATTTTACCTATTATACGCCCTTGTGGTCTAGGCCCTCAAAAATCTAAGGCCATTATAGGACTTTCTCAAATTTTAAAGGAAAAATATGAAGGGAAAGTTCCTTCTAGTTTAGAAGAATTGGAACAACTTCCGGGAGTTGGAAGAAAAACGGCCAATGTTGTTTTAGCACAAATTTTTAACATTCCTTCTTTTCCAGTAGATACCCATATTCATCGGTTAGCACAAAGATGGCACCTCTCTTCTGGAAAAAATGTTTTACAAACAGAAAAAGATCTTAAGAGTTTTTTCCCAGAAAATCGCTGGAATACTCTTCATTTACAAATGATTTACTACGGTAGAAAATTTTGTCCAGCACGGACTCATCAACTTTCACAATGTTCTATATGCCAAAAGGTAGCAGAATTTTATGACTGATCCTTTAGCTCTCTACGATTATGCCCTCTTTGACTCTGGAATTGGAGGACTTTGGATTACACGAGAACTTTTAAATTCTTACTCTTTTGAAATTGAAAATACTCCCCTTCGCTGTCTCTATATTGGCGATACACTTTATGCACCCTATGGACAAAAAACGTTGGAAGATCTCTTCACTCGTTTTCGTTTTTTGTGTCACTATATCGTTTCTCTTCGTATAAAAAAAATCGTTATTGCTTGTAATACAGTGACAACTCAACTGATTACTCAAATGCGACAAGAATTTCCTGAAGTTACTTTTTATGGAATTGAACCTTTTTTGTCTTTATGGGAACCTAAACACGAAGAACTTAGAAAAAAAAAACAAATCACAAAAGACCATTCAAAAATTTTACTTTTAAGTACACAAGGAACCTCTTTATCTCAACGTTGTTTGTTTTTACAAGAGCTCTATAAAACACAAGACTCTATTTCAATTGTTCCAATGCCCTCTTTGGCAATGAAAATTGAATATTTGGTACAACGGTACTGGAAAAACGAAATTCTTGAAACTTCTTATATGGTAAATTTTTTAAAAGAAGAGCTTGAAATACTTAAAACCTTTAAAGCAACTCATCTTATACTAGGATGCACTCATTATTCTTTTTTAGGAGCTTTTTTTGAAAATTTTCAAAAATTACAAGTCATTGATCCTACTGATTTTTTATTAAAAGAAATAGCTCAAAAAGAAGGGTTGAAAAAAATTGACACTCCTGCAAATAATCTTCTTGAAAAAGAAAATAGTCTCACAGTATGGTTTACTAATCGCTGTTTTGTTTTAAATTGGAATTCCACTGTTTGGAATAAAAAAATTATTTCTCTAATCTAAATATAATATAAAAAGTGAGTTTTTATGACACAATCTTCCGCAATCAAACACATTAAAGCAAGGCAAATTCTTGATTCAAGAGGAAATCCAACTGTAGAGGTGGATCTTTTCTTAGAAGACGGAACACTTGGAAGGGCAAGTGTCCCATCTGGTGCTTCCACTGGAAGCCGAGAGGCCCTTGAACTACGCGACCATGATCCAAAGCTTTATCAAGGAAAGTCTGTTTTAAAAGCAGTCAATTTTATCAATACGTTTCTGACACCTAAACTAATAGGAAAAAATTCTTTAGAACAAAAAGAATTGGATGCTTTTCTTTGTAACCTAGATGGAACTAATGATAAATCTAAGCTTGGGGCCAATACTCTTCTTGCCCTCAGTCTTTCTTTTGCACAAGCCAGCAGTAATTTTTTAAAAATTCCTTTGTATCGCTATATAAGAGAAAATTTAAAATGTCCTTTCTGGAGCTTATCATACTCACTACCTTCTCCCATGATGAATATTATTAACGGTGGAGCACACGCGGCAAACGGACTTGATATTCAAGAATTTATGATAATTCCAAAAGTCTCCACTTTATTTTCAGAAAATTTAAGGGCCGGTGTTGAAATTTTCCACACCTTAAAATCTCTTTTAAAAAAACAAGGGGCCTCTACTAATGTAGGGGATGAAGGAGGATTTGCTCCTGATTTTAGAGAGTCTCGAGAAGCTCTCGATATTATTTCTACAGCAATAGAAAAGGCCGGTTATATTCTCAATAAAAATATTTTTCTCTCTCTTGATGTTGCGGCAAGTGAATTTTTTGAAAAGGGTTTTTACCAATTTGAAGGAAAAAAACTTTCTTCACCACAAATGATTGAAGCACTTGAAAATTTACAGAAATCTTACAACTTTTTTTCTATCGAAGATGGATTGGCCGAGTCAGATGAAGAAGGTTGGAAAGAAATAACCAAAAAGCTTTCTCAAAAAACACTCTTAATAGGCGATGATCTTTTTGTCACAAACCCTACAATTTTTAAAGCAGGGATACTAAAAAAACAAGCAAATGCCATTTTAATAAAACTTAATCAAATAGGAACTGTTTCTGAGACATTGGAAACTCTTCAAATGGCCTTAGAAAATAATTATAAGGCCATTATAAGTCATAGATCAGGGGAAACGGCCAATACTTTTATTAGCGATTTATCTGTGGCCACTAGTTGTGGATTTATCAAAACAGGCTCTCTGTGTCGTAGTGACCGAGTTGAAAAATATAATCAACTTTTACGGATAGAAGAAATTTTGTAAAGACATGGCCTTCTGTAGTATCTTCATGATAAAACCATCTTAAAATTTCATTAAGATTTTATGAAGAAAGTTCTCTCTTCTCTTGTAAAAAATAAAAAAGACTCTCAATGGACTATTTTTACTAACCACGGGCGTGTCCTTATTTTGCTTTCACTTACACCTGATATTACCATTAGAGAACTTAGCTCTGTTACAGGGATTACAGAACGTGCAATTCAACGAATTTTGGCCGATCTACAAGAAACATCCTACATTACAGTGGTCAAACAAGGACGAAATAACTCTTATATTCTCAATTTAAATCAAAATTTCAGGCATCCTGTAGAATCTCATGTAAAGATTAAGTCCATGATTTCTGCCATCAATAAAAAAGATAAAAAATAATTTTTTTTAATTTAAGTTATTTTTTGTAAGAATTTTTTTCGCGACGCATTTGACATGAAAAAAAATACACGATATATTTTTCGTATGTTTCTAAGTAAAATTTAAAAAAAAGGAGATTGCCTCATGGAAGCTGCATTAACTCTCTTAACCTCTTTGGATTTATGCCCACCTAAAAATCATTTTTCTAACTACCTAAAACTCTGGAGTAACGATTTATTAGAATGTTCTATCGCCTTTAGAACTAACAAAGACTCTCCTTTTTTGATTCGTTCTTTTTTAAGAAATTATTATGGATATGATTTAGGCCCTGTTTTTTTTCGTTTGGATAACAAACAATTTTCACCTTTCTATTCTTCTCATCTTGAACAAACACTTGAATATTTTTTTAAAAGTTCTTCTTCAGAAGAAGAATTAGAATCAGAAAACGAAAAAATCAACTTTTTCTTACATAATTGGAAAGAAATTTCTTTTGAAATTGAACATATTTCTTGTTTTGAAAAGAATGTTTTAATTTCAGGAAAACATATTTTTACAGAAACAAGAGGCAAGAAAACAATAGCAAATTTTTCAATTCTTGCCTTAAGAAAAGATATGTCCCTAAAGATACTACTTCATCATATCAGCTAAAAAAGACACTCATATTCAGTGAAAAAAAGGGAAACTGTTTCTTTTACCCTTTTTTTCCAATTATAGGCCCTTGCATCTAAGAGGGTGGTTCCTTTTGAAATTTTTCCATATTTAAATTGCAAATTTTTTGAGATTTTTTTTAACAAAAAAGACCTTTTGGCCAAATAGTACCAATTAAATTCTTCTCCATAATTTTCTTTATATTTTTTTTGTAAAAATTCTCTTTTGGCCTTGGCGTACCCCCCAATTAGAGTGTCTGGAAATTTTTCAAAAAAAAGAGAACACTCTTTTGAATCAGAATTAGGAGAAAAAATACAAAGATTATCTTCCTTAAAAAGATCGTAATCAGATTGGCCATAATATGTCGGCAGAAGAGAGGTTAATAATTGAAAGCGTTTCTTACTAGAACATTTTAAAAAAATATTTTCGTCTCCTTCTCCGACTTTAAATTCTAAAAGAGACAAAACACTAGGCCAATATTCTTCTTCTTGATGAAAAGGTAAATTTTCTGTAATTTTTAAATAAGGACAATTTTTATCAAAAGAAACCGAAGGATTTAAAGAAAAAACATTTTGTTCTTCTTTAAACTTTTTCCCACTTTCTAATTTTGGGTAAGACATAATCCATTCTGCAAGAGTTCCTTTGTTATAAGGAGAAGGATTTTCATTTTTTGTAAAATAAGGAGTAATACCAATAAAAGAACATCCTTTTTGATCTAAAAAATCTTCTTTTAAAAACAGAGAAATATCCATTGGGCGTGCCCATAGAACCCCCCCAGATTTTGCATGAAAATTCAAAAAACAAACATAATATTCTTGCTTATCCTCTGGTATTTTCCAAAAAGAAAAAAATAATTTTTTATAATGATTTAAGGAGGGAGGTAAAAGAACTTCTGTAAAATTAAGAATTTTTTCAGGGCCTACTATTAGTTGCTTTTGAATCTCTTTAAAAGCGGTCTCTAATTCAATGGACTGCTCTATTTCAGAAGAAAAAATCCATTCTCCGTGTGAAAAAGAGTAAGAATAGATGTCTTCAAGACCTTCTTCTATTGTTTCTATCTCTGGAAGAAAAACTAAAGTATTTTGAAGAGTATTTTGATTTTTAAATTGTTTTAAAAAAGAATTTGCTGACAATAATTGAAAAGAAGAAGGAGAAATCCAATTGGCGTTTTCTTTTATTTTTTTTTCCCAAAGAAAAAACAAAGGGTAGTATAATTTTAAAAGAACAGGAATTTCTAAAATAAAAGAATCACTCTTATGAGAAAGAGAATGAAAACGAATTTTCCATGCTAAAAATAAGGCAATAAATTCTTGGTCTAATTTTTCAAAATTTATCAATTTTTGAAAATTCTCTTCCATTTTTTTGAGAGAAAAAATTTCTTTTTCCTTAACTTCCTCGCTTGGGAAAATAACATAACAAGATTTTTCTTTTTTATTTGCCATAAAAAGAGAAGCAGTTGCTTCAATTGCTTTTAAAAAATCAATTTCATTGGAAACAAAAGAAAGATGGTGAAATTCTTTTATAATTGCCTTACACCACATAAGAGAAAGAGAAAAAAGGGCCTCTCTTTGTTCTTCTGAAGAAAAAGAGTATGTCTCTTCTATAAAATTTTTTAAACCTTTGGAGTCTAAGGATTCCTTAGTCTCTTTAAGAGTAATTCTTGGCGTTTCAGTCCCCCCTATTCTCTTGCTCTCAAAAGGCCCATAATCAGGCAATGCAAGAGGGCGTTCCCAAATGGATTCTAACAATCTTTCACAGGTTTCAATTGAAAAATCCCATAAAAAAGAAATCAATTTCCATTCCCTAAAAGGAAAACGCTCCAAAAGTTGCAAAAATTCTTCAGAAAATTTACTTTTCTTTAACTGTAAAATACTCCCCAAAAGACAGGCCCCTAAATCCTTCGCATCGGCAAGTCCTCGATGAATCTCAAATGTTCTTAACCCCAATTCTTGGATAAAATATTCAAGACCTAATTTATTGGCCCAAGGATGAAGCAGGGATAAGATAGGAATACTATCCACGAAAGTAACGTCAATCGTTTCTTCTGGAAATAATCGTTGAAAAATTGGGGTTAAAAATTTTTTTTCAAAATCAGAATTGTGAGCAAAAAGAAGATGATTTTTGAGAGTCCTAAAATTATCCTTTAACTCTTCTAATTTAGGGGCATTTTCAAGTAATTGAGAGGAAATCCCTGTTAAGGTTTCAATTTCTAAGGGAATAGGCCTTGAGGAATAAACAAGACTTGTAAATTTTTCTTGTAACTTCTCTCCTTCAAAACGATACCAACCGATATCAATAACTTCATCTTTTCCTTCATTGACACCTGTTGTTTCAATATCAATGAAGGCCCATAATATAAGTTGATTTTTTGCTTGATTCATCTCTCTTTTGTCCTTTAGAATAGGCCTTAATTATATTTAGATTAAGGAGCTTGCCTTTTTATGTCACAATTTAACCCTAGTTTTTCTCAAGAATCCATCACAAAGGCCATTATAAATTCTCTTCCAGATGCTTTTGTTGAAATTAAAGATATGACGGGAACAGGAGACCACCTTGAAATCTGTGTAACCTCCCCTAGTTTTGCAGGCAAACTTCTTTTTGAACAACATCAAGTTGTAATGAAGGCCCTTTCAAATGAATTTGCAAAAGGCCTACATGCTGTTAAGCTTCATACAAAAATACCTCATCAATCATAATATAACTAAGAATTAAGAACAAAAATACAAAAGGAGTTTTTATGTCTGCCCCTATTTCAGAAAAAATTCAAAACTTAATTACATCTTCCCCTGTTTTTGTTTTCATGAAAGGCAACCCCAATAACCCTATGTGTGGATTTTCTGCCAATACGGTTCGTATTTTGGAAGTTTTAGATGTTCCTTTTAAGAGTTTTGATATCTTAAGTGACCCAGATATTCGTCAAGGAGTTAAGGAATTTTCACAATGGCCAACATACCCTCAAATTTATTTTCAAGGAAAGCTTATTGGCGGTAATGATATTTTAATGGCCATGTATGAAAGTGGAGAATTGGCCACACTTTTAAAACAATAATTTTTTTATATTTATAATTCTTAATGCTATTTATATCTATTATAGGAAAATTTTTAACGCAACTCAATTAATCTGTGAAAAATAAAAAGCTTCAAAGAAGAAATTTCCTCCTTTGAAGCTTTTTATTTTTTGTAATTACTTTTTAATTATGACAATACTTAGTGCTGGTAATATTTTTCCGACTTTTCCTAGACTTCCTTTTTTTCCAGCTGGAACAATAATATTTACAAATTCAGGATATGTAACATCATGAGTAATTCTTACTCCAAAAACACTCTTTACATGCCTACGTTTCACGTATTTTACACAAGCACATTTTTGTTGAGTACAGATTGGCCCCGGTCGTCCTTCTTTCCCTATTTTTCCTGGACTTAAATTCAAAGTAACTATATCATTTTTCTTTATTGTTAAATCTGAGTGAGTACGAACGATAACAATAACTTTATTCACATTCCCACCAGAAGATTCCACATTTCCTCCATTACCACCATTACCAGAAGGGCCTATACTTGCTTTGGAAATCTATTACAGTTCGGTCTATTTATTTGAACTATATGAGGAGGTGCTCTTGGACAATTAAAATGGCATTTATTAACATAATTTTATTTATAAGAAAAAAATATTTATAAAAAAATAACTTTGAAGATAAAGAGGACATTTCTAATTCTTCACAATAAAAACTTCATTAGATTAAATAAAACTAAAAAAAACCGAACAATATAATGGTCAATCAATCTAAAATGGAGACAACGAATATGTTACTTAAAAAAATTACAATTCTATCTATTTTTATATTTTTTACCTATTCTTGCAGAAAAGACAATACAAACCAATCAAGTAGTAATAGCACAAAAAATTCCCCTAAAAATACAAAAGAAAATAATCAAAAAAAATACCCAAACAAAACACAACAATTGAAAGATCCAAAAAAATTATTTTTAAACGATGATCTTACAGATCAACAAAATAATTCAAATTTTTCACCTGAAAACTTTAACAATGTTCCTCCTGCCCAAGATATGGAACCGACTCAACAACAAAAAGAAACCGTAAATAGAGAGACAAATCAACTTCCGCCAAAGGCACCACAAACAGAAAATCAAGACATAGGTAATTTGAATGTTAAACAACAACCTTCTGTTCAACATTTACAAAGCACAGAGCCCCCAAAGATTAAGACTAATGAGAAATCTGATTCTTTTTTCAAACTTGTTATTGCTGATTTTACTGTTGATTACTCAGATCTACCAAACTCCATCAACAAAATAATAATTGAGCTTGAATATCCTGGACAAACAAGAACGGATAAACAATGGATAACTTTTTCCACCACGGAAGATCACAGGAAAGCTCAAAGAAAAATTGTAGTATGGAATGTTAACAAACAGATAAATCTAATCGATCGCAGCAAAGTTACCTTTAAAATTACATATCATGGAGATAGTACCATCAATGATTCACATAATTTTGAAAGTGATAAAGCAGGAAGGAAAGCAAAAAAACCCATTGTTATCAATAGGAAATATTTTGAACAACACCATATTAAACTTGAAAATCCTAATGCCTACAAAGATTTTTTGAAGAAAAAAACTCTTTCCTTTGGTTTCAAAAAACCTAATTCTATTACTGATCACGACACCATTAATAATATTATTACCAATATCAAAAAACTAGACAAAATAGAATCAATATTTTTTGGTATAAACAAGAAGAATGAACAATTATTAAGAAAGTTAATGAAGATCTTATTCACTGAAAAAATTTCGAATAATCTTAGAGAAATTAGTCTTCTCTGCTTAGATAAAAAATCCCAAAAATATTGCGATGTTTTTTTAGTATCTTTTTTTACTTTTCTTGAAAAAAATCATCCAATGATGAAATTAACTAATCTTAAAATTCAATCACAGATCAATAGTAGAATTTCAAGTTTCCTATCAAAGATTAGTCAGGATAAAAGAAAATATTTCAACCAAAATTCTATTAACATAGACATAATAAGGTCCACCCCAGGAAACGAAGAAGAGTAAGCTTATTCCTCCTCTGAAAAATCCACATTATGAAAAACTTCTTGCACATCCTCATCCTCTTCTAAAGCCGACAATAATTTTTGAAATTTTTCCAACGAAGGGCCTTCTATTTTTTTATAAAGCGAAGGTGTCCTCACAAGTTGTGATTGCGTAACTTTAAGCCCTTTTTCACTTAAGGCCTTTTGAACTGTTCCAAAATTTTCGACTTCACAAGTAATGAAAAAAGAATCTCCTTCTTGCTGAACATCATCCGCTTGATTTTCAATCATTTCTAAAAAGAAATCCTCAAAAACAATTTTAGAATTTACATTCTCAACAGCATTATCAAGAATGAAAATGCCCTGTCTCTTAAAAATAAACTCCAAACATCCATCCTTACCTAAGCTACCGCCATATTTATTAAAATAAGAACGAATATTAGAAACTGTACGAGTATTATTGTCTGTTGCACATTCTACAAAAATGGCCACTCCTTCAGGCCCATAACCTTCAAAGGTCACTTCCACAAAATTTTGTGCATCGGCCCCATTGGCCT
>Ga0138256_10008580_pt1 | contig 10726 bp, 6 predicted proteins | sample KNB2016incub_MG_FD_105486 | JGI IMG/M metagenome (GOLD analysis project Ga0138256, IMG submission 105486) | Active sludge microbial communities from wastewater in Klosterneuburg, Austria - KNB2014incub_MG | ecosystem: Engineered > WWTP > Activated sludge > Unclassified | place: Austria... | reverse complement strand
TCTTCCTGGTCGAGAATCTGCTGCACCAGTTTCCTGTCGTCGATATCGATTTTGGGCGAAAGGTCAACCGCTCCGGGCCAGATGAATTGGGTTTTGCGACCAGCCTCTTTTCCCTTGAGGCCCAAAATGATCAGCTCATCCATGAGCCTTTTCAGTGTTTTACCTTCTTTGCTGGCCATTGCCACTAGCTTGCGATACACCGGCGCCTCAACCTCAAGCGTGGTTTTGGTTCTCATGCAAAGAGCATACAACTTTGCCGCTAACACGGCAAATAATTTTATGTATTCACGGCAAAAATTTTCTGGCTGTTACCGGAAATACTCTTTCAAACCACCCGACCATGCTGCATACAACTCGTTCAGCGGCAATTCTGTCTTACCGAGCTTGAGCTTACCACCACCCGCTTCAATACTCCCCACCTTCACCACGGGAAATTCCGGGGATTGCTCTTCCTGAAGAGCGGCGGCGTTCGTGTCGCTGGCGGCGACGAGATAGCAATGTGCAGTTTCACCCAAGAGCAGAGTGTCGGCGAGGCCCTTGCCCAATGCGGCTGTGTCGAGTGTCAGTGAAGGCATCTTGCCGCTCGACTCAAATTCGACAAAGGCCACGCGGCAGGCAGCGCGCATCAGGCCCCCCGCTGAGAGGTCGATTGCCGAAGCCAGCACGCCGGCTTTCGTGAGTGACACCATTTTCTTAGCACCAGCAATTTCGGCCTTGAGGTCCAACTCCGGCAGCGGGCCGCCTAAGGGTTTTCCCTCTGCATAGTGATACTGACTCGCCTGCTGAGACGGCGCAAATTTGCCGCAGAGATACAGATTTAGTTTCGAGGATAAATCCGCGGGCGCCGCAGGCACTGCATGGGCGGCATTTTCGATCAAGCCGACCACACCAAGAGTCGGCGTCGGCAGTACCGGGCCATCTTCAGATTCATTGTAAAACGAGACGTTGCCACTCACAATCGGCACCTTAAATTCGCGGCACGCATCGGACATGCCGGTGACCGCCTGCGCGAAAAACCAGTAGTTTTCGGGAATGTACGGGTTCGCAAAATTCAGGCAGTTGGTGAGCCCGAGAGGTTCGGCCCCGGTCGCAGCGACGTTGCGCACCGCTTCGGCAACGGTGTGCTGCGCACCTTTATAAGGATCAATCGCAATATAGTAGCCATTGCCGTCGATCGTGACAGCGAGCGCTGACTCTGAATCGGGCACGCGCACAACGCAGCCATTCTGGCCAGGACCGATGACCCGCTTCAGACCGATGTCGGTATCGTACTGCCGGTAGATCGGTTGCCGCGAGCAGAGGTTCGGATGCGCCAGCAGTTTGGCGAAGAGTTTTGTGACAGCAGGTGCATCAGCCTTTTGCAGAAGATTATCGAGCTGGTTCAAGTCAGCAGCGCCCTGCTTCATCGCCACAGGTTTTTGTTCACGTTCGTAACGCGGCGCTTTTTTCGTGAGAATCTCTGCGGTGAGGTCGGCGTAGCATTTGCCGTCCATGAAGATCTGCAGATTTTTGCCTTCGGTCGTTTCACCGATCACCGCAGCGTCGAGTTCCCACTTGTCGAAGACGGCTTTCACCTTTTCCCAACTTGCGGGTTCGATCACCATGAGCATGCGCTCCTGGCTTTCAGACAGCATGAATTCAAACGGTACCATGCCGGTTTCACGCGCGGGTACTTTTTCGAGGTCGAGCCGCACGCCGACATTGCCCGAAGCCGCCATCTCTGACGATGAACTGACGAGTCCTGCGGCACCCATGTCCTGTATGGCGAGCACGAGTTTTTTCTGAATACATTCAATCGTCGCTTCCATGACGAGCTTCTCGAGAAATGGATCGCCCACCTGTACCGCGCTGCGCTCTTCTTCAGATTCTTTGCTCAGGTTCTTCGACGCAAAGCTCGCCCCGTGAATACCGTCGCGGCCGGTTTTCGCGCCCACATACACAACCCACTTGCCGGGGCCCGGAATCTTCGCGGTCGCCATCTTGTCGATGTCGGCGACGCCGACCGTCATTGCATTCACGAGCGGGTTGCGTGTGTAGCTCTCGTGGAAGAAAATCTCTCCGCCAGTATTGGCTATGCCGAGGCTGTTGCCATAGTCGCCGATGCCTTTGACGACGCGGCGCAGCAGGTATTTTGTTCGCGCGTCTTTTGAGGGATGTCCAAAGCGGAGCGAGTTTAACGTCGCAATCGGACGCGCGCCCATCGTGAAGACGTCGCGCATGATGCCGCCGACACCGGTCGCCGCGCCCTGGTAGGGTTCGACCGCCGACGGGTGGTTGTGCGATTCAACCTTAAAGACCACTGCCTGCTTGTCGTTGATTTTCAGCGAACCGGCATTCTCTTCGCCGGGTTTCGCGAGCAGGCGGTCTGATTCTGAGTAGAGTTTCTTTAAGAGTAGGATTGAATTTTTATACGAACAATGCTCCGACCACATGCCAGAAAACATCGCGAGCTCGGTAAAAGACGGCTTACGGCCGAGGTGGCCGACAATGAGGTCGAACTCGCCGTCTTTGAGTCCGAGTTTCTTCGCCTCGGCGGCGGTGCCTTCACGATCTACGAGCAGCATGGCGTCTCAAATCAGACCTGAGACAGCCGGACAACCACTCGTAATAATATTAGAAGCATGGCGCAGCCATGCTTCTAATATTATTGCTTAACCGGTTCGACCCACATCGTGCCGCTGCCTACCGAATTGGAACCCCATTCAATCCACATATAACCTTTGTCGCCCCACCACTCACCCCACGAGTTGCGGATCAGCCACGCGCGTTTCGCGTTGTCCCAACCGACGATGTTGATCGCGTGGTTCGTGGTGCCGCGCGCACCTTCATTAAAAACGCCACTCTTATAGCCAGAGAACATCCGAGTGACGAGCACACTCGTCGCCAGCACGCCATACTGGCACAGCGCATTCTTAATCGCCTGTGGGTCAGGGATACCGCCCTTCTCGGCTTTCACATAACCGAGCTCCTGCACACGATAGTCACCTGGTACCTGGCCGAATTTGCAGATGCCCTTTTTCGCCTGATAAGGATAGTTGGGTTCGATGTCGACTTTCGTCTTTTTCATTTCATTCCACACGGTGCCGTGCCAACCACCGTTGCAGCCAAACTGCTTGGTGCAGTTGAGCATGAATTGTTCAGCCAGGTCGGGAGACTGTTTGTTGTGTATCACGTACGCCGACTCATAGGCGCCCATGGCCGCAAAAAGATAACAATCCCCGCAGCTACCCTGGTTGCGCACCGGCGACACGATGCCGTGCTCGCGCCAGTCGAAAGCTTCGGCAGTGGGGCTGCATTTGGCGCGCACGTCACCCGCCGGCACCGGTGCCGGCGGAGTGTCGGGAGTCACCGGTGGCGCGGGGGTCGGTGTCGGCTTCGGGGGTGGTTTGCTGCCGGTGATGTCAGCAATTTTCATTTTCATCTGTTCGGTGATGTCGACCTGAAAAGTCAGGCCTTTCTTTTTCACTTCTTCGCGCATGCTATTGATTTCGTCTTGCAGCTTTTTCAATTTCGCATCGTTGCTGGCTTTGACCTCGTTAAACTTACTGTCGATGCGCTGCTTCATGTCATTCGCATCCTGAGTGCTGAGAGAAGGAATTGCCACCAGGGCCAGAACAGCCACAGCAGAGAGGGAAATCCGCGCGTACTTCATGAGCGTCTCTGACGCAGCAGACCAGAATGTAAATGAGAAAATTCAACCTGTTTTTGCGGCGCCGAAAATGAGGATTGTTCTCAGCGGAAAAAAATGGCCTCGATGCCAAAAAAAATCCGACCCTTTGCGGTGAGCACAACGTCTAATACATGATAAAGACCCCCTTTCGGCTTGACCCGTGAAGCGCCCGCGCTATACGGGGCAAACCCAATGGGACAACTCTCTGGCAGTGCCTCATCGCAGGCGGGGTTGGGGAGAAAAAATGACAGGAGAATATATGAAGAAATCAGGATACTTAGCTTTATTTGCGCTCGCATTCCTCGCAACATATTGCGGCGGCAGCACAAAAGGCATGCAGGATATCAGCCAGGGCGAAGGCTCAGTGGATGAAATGGAAGGTGGCTTTGTCGGTGAAGACAAGCTGATCGTTAAGGGTGTAGGCGTTTCAAAAGAAGGCCTGAGAACTCAACTGCAAAAAGAAGGCACAGCGAAAGAAGCAGCGCGTATGGACGCGATGTCAAAAGTGATCGAAATCTGCCGCGGTGCTAACATGCAAGCTGCAGCGACTGTTGAAAACAACCAACTGGCTGGTTCAGCAATCGGTAAAGACCTCAAAGGTCGCATCAAGGGCGCAAAAGTGAAAAAATCCAACTGCAAACCGGACGGCGAACTGATGGGCTGCAAAGTGATCATGGAAATCGAAAAGAAAGGCATCAAAAAAGATTGCGAACTCGCCATGGGCGAACTCGCTCAGTAATCTTTTCTAAGATTGCACTTCAAAAGGCGGCTTCGGCCGCCTTTTTTTGTATTGAGCCGCCGGTCGGCGCCGCAATAAGCTGCGAGCAGGCCGCTTCGGCCGCTTTAGCAGGCGTTGCCTGCCAACTGGCAGCAATTCGCGAATGCGAATTGCGAGGCTTGCAGCTTATTGCGGCTGTATTGCCGATCGGCGGCTAGTCCTCATCTCGGTGCATTTCACGCGGGGCGGTGATGCCCAGCAAAGACAACCCCTGCTCGAGCACTTGCGTCGCCAACAGACACAGATTCAGCAGCGCATCGGCTTCGGCGCGCGAGGTCGCCAGCAGGTCTTTAATGCGGTTATTCTTGCCGTGGTAGAATGACGTGAACAGCGTCGCCAGCTGGTACAGGTATTCGGGCAGGCGCTGTATTTCATTGTTGCGCGCGATGTCGTGCACCAGCTCAGGAAAACGCAGCAGGTAGAAGAACAAGGCCGTGCGTTCTACGGGGGCATTTAGCCCATGAATTGATTCATGGGCTAAATGCCCCGAACTCAATTTCTGCGTCGCCGCATCAAACCCAACTTCTCGGAAGATAGAATGTATGCGCGCATTGGCGTACTGCACATAGTAGACCGGGTTTTTCTTTGACTGGTCGAGGGCCAGCGTCAGGTCAAAATCGAGGTGTGTGCTGAGCGCGCGCGTGACAAAGAAGTAACGGCAGACATCCACCGGAATTTTTTCGATCAGGTCGCGCATCGTCTGGAACTTACCGAGGCGCTTCGACATCACAACGGGTTCGCCGTTTTCGAGCAGGTTCACCTGCTGCGCAATAATCACTTTAAAGGACTCGCCCGCTTTTTCACCAAAGCCCAGTGCCTTGAGCGCGCCGGAGAGGCGCGCGATATAGCCGTGGTGGTCGGGACCCCAGATATCGATGATACTTTTATAGCCGCGGCTGATTTTATCCGCGTGGTACGCAATGTCGGCCAAAAGGTAAGTCGGCCGACCGTCTGAGCGCACGATCACGCGGTCTTTGTCGTCGCCGTATTCGGTGCTGACAAAGACCTGCGCCCCTTCATCGGTGCGCACCTTGCCCTGCTGTTTCAGGCGTTCGCCCACAGCAAGCACCGCGCCTTTTTCATGCAGCGTCGCTTCGGAAAAAAATGCATCGAATTCAGTGCGGAAATTTTTGAGGTCGGCCTGCTGGTCGGCAAGAATGCTGCGGATGCCGAGCGGCGAGAAAAATTTTGCCGCCCGCGCGAGCCAGTCTTCTTTATTCATCTGTGCGGCTTTGCCCACGTCGAGCAACAGATCAGCAGGAATAACTCCGTCGGCGATCAGCTTTTCGAGGTAAGCGATGATATATTCACCCTGGTAACAATTTTCGGGTAACTCTACCTGCACAAATTTCTGCAGGTAGCGGTAGGCAAACGACAGGCCGAGCAGTTCAACCTGGTTACCATAGTCGTTCACGTAATATTCGCGATGCACTTCGTGGCCCGCCGCTTTGAGCAAGCGTGTGATGCTGTCACCGACAGAAGCGGCGCGCGCCGAAACGATATTCATCGGCCCGGTCGGGTTGGCAGAAACATATTCAAAGATAATTTTGTCGGGGACGGTTTCATTTTTCACCGCTTCGAGCCACTCGGCGACCGACGTAAATGAGAGAGACCCGGCGATGGTAGCGTGATTGAGGGTGAAATTAATGAACCCCGCACCGGCGATTTCGATTTTGTCAAAGCGTGCGGCGTCGATGTTTGAGATCAGTTTTTCTGCGATCGCGCGCGGGTTCTGTTTGAGCAGCTTCGCAAGCTCCATCGCCGCGGGTGTCGCGTAGTGGCCGAACTTTAAATCGGGGGTATAATCGATGCGCGGCTGAAAATTTTCAGGCAAAACTGCGCCGCTCTCGCGAGCGAGTTTTTCAGCGGCGGCGGCGACCGATTGGCGTAACAGATGGCGGAGCGTCATGACCGGCAGCAATCGGAAACCGACTCACAGTGAAAACTCGTAGCCTTCGGGAATCATATGCGCTGAGGGGAACAGCTTCTTTGCCTCACCTTCCATCTGTTTCAGCGTATTATCAGTGTGCAGTGGATCGTGGTGGATCATGTGCAGGCTTTTGACGCCGCCGGTTTTGCAGATCGCGATGCCGCTTTCATAGGTTGAATGTCCCCAGCCGATTTTGCCGGCGTGGTATTCAGCCATGGTGTACTGGCAGTCATAGGCGAGCACATCCGCGCCCGCGGAAAAATGCGCGAGTTTTTCGAGCATATCATCGTTGTGCTCGACGTCGGTCGAAAAAACGAATGACTTTCCCTCTGCCGTAAAACGGAATGCGAGTGTTGAATTGGGGTGGTGTAGCGCGAAACATTCGACATCCACCTCACCGATACGCAATTTGGAAGCGGGTGTGATTTCGTGGAAGGTTTTGTTCGAAGACATATACTTGGTGCCGACGGGAAAATAGATGAAATGCTGCTGCATCTTGAGCACCTTTTCGATGTTCCACTCTTCGTCGGCGCCGTCGAGACCGGGCACGGTTTTGGTTTCGCCGTAGATGTCGAGCGTGACATTCGGCAAAAATGCGGGAATAAAAAACGGAAAGCCCTGAATGTGGTCCCAATGGGTATGCGTGAACAGCATATGAATGTGCCCGCCGGTTTTCGGCAGTTCGCTGCGCATCAGATCAAGGCCGAGTATGCGGATGCCGGTGCCGGCATCGATGACGATTTTAGTGTCTTTGTGCTGTATGAAGCAGCAGGTGGTATTACCGCCAAAACCGGCAAAATCGCCGCCGCTGACGGGGAGAGACCCCCGAACGCCATAATATTTTACTTTCAGTGACACGCTTAATCTCAATATCGTTCGGCAGACGCGCCAACTCAACGAGCCAGATCATAAATATGACTACCGATGTAAAACGCTTCACCAGCCGCTATGCTTTTCCGTCTACCGAGGCGCTTGGCGAGGGCATGTACCTCGGCGCCGGTGCTGACCTCGAAGTCGATACTCTGCTCTATGCTTACAGCCACGGTTTTTTTCCGTGGTATGAAGAAGAACCAATCCTGTGGTGCTCACCACCGCTGCGCATGGTGCTGCGCGCGGGCGAAATGCGCATCAACCGCACCATGCACAAGGTGCTGCGCCGTTCGACACACACGCTGCATAAAAATCGCGATTTCCGCGGGGTCATTCGGCTGTGCGCACAAACCCGGTCAGAGACATGGATTACCCCGGAAATGGAACGGGCATACATTCGGCTGCATGAACTCGGCTGGGCTCACTCATGGGAAACCTGGAATGGCGACAAACTCGTCGGCGGGCTCTATGGTGTCGTGCTCAACCGTGTCGCATTTCTTGAATCGACTTTCCATCTTGAAAACAATGCCGGGAAAGAAGCCTTCGTATTCATGTATAATAACCTGACCAGCGAAGGAGTGCGCCTGTTCGATTTTCAGGTGCACTCAGAAATCGCCGAATCTTTCGGCGCGTATGAAATTGAACGCAGCGACTTCGAAAGAGAACTCAGCCGGGCGCTCGCCTGATGGCCCTGCACTACCACACAGCAATCAGGCTCAGCGATCTGTTTGATCCGCTGTACCGGCAGGTGCGCACAGAGCGCGAACAACTGAGGCCGCAGACGCCGCAGACAATCGTCGTCGGCACCCTCGATACCGAAGCATGGCTGCAGACAAAGTTTCTGGAGGCGGATGAAATTCTGATGAGCGTGAATTTCCCGTTTCTCGAAGCGGCGATTGAGAATTTTATCCTGCGGCTTGACCGAAAAAGCCCGCCCTCCGCCAGCGAGAGCTGGTTTTCGGCACCCGCGGCCACAGCAACCGGACAGCATTTTGCCGGCATGCCCGAGATCGAAATGATTCTGCTGCGCATGCTCAGCGAAAAGACGAACGAAAAAACTTTTGCGCACCTGGGCTACAACATTTCGGATTTAACTGCACTGCAAAAGCCGGCGTTGGCGCGCAACATTGCAGGCACCTTGCGCGAACACCTGCTGCACGCACCGCGCGCGATGCAGAAGCTCAGGGAGAAAAAAAGCGCCGGTACGGCTCTGTCACTCGCGGTACTATGGCAGTCGGTTTCTCTTGAGCTCGAAAAACGCAGGCTCGTTTCACCTTTACTCAAACCGGAATTCGCTGAGCAGATGATTACAGCCGCGGAAAAGACTGCCGGACAAGGTGCTTTGCTCCTGTTCGGCATGCCGCTGCTTTCGGCATACCACATACAGATGCTCGCTGCGATCGCAGCATTCTGCGACGTGCATCTCTATGGCTTTGCGCCGCCCGCAGAATCTGCGATTGCCGGTAATTTTATTCATCCGGTCGCCCGGCGCTACGACCACTACCTGAAAGTGCTGGCAGCAGAAGCCGCGGAACAGCGCGTGCAGTTTATTCACACCCAAGTGCCTATAGCAGAACCAAAGCCTGTACTGCCCCGGCTTGAACTATGGGGGCTGCCGGGCAAATGGCGGGCGCCGGAAATTCTCGCTGACCACTGGCATGAAATGCTCGCACAAGATGCCGGCTTGCGGCAGGAAGATATCGCCGTTGCGCTGTCGGATATCGAAGGCCAGCTTGCCCCCTTTGAACTCGCGGGAGGCAAACGCGAACTTTGCATCTATACGAAGCATAAGGTGATGCAGAAGCCGCAGCCGATGGTCGAACTCGTCCGGATTTTTTCCGAAGCTGCGCTCGGCGGCCTGAGCCGCGCAACCCTGCTCGATTATTTTGGCAACGCTGCGGTGAAACGTGCCTTTAATCTCACGCCGGAACTCGTGCAACTCTTTGCCAGAGCGTTTGAGACGGCACACGCCTACCGCGACGACTACCCTGAAAGCCAGACAGAATTCAATTTTGATGCGGCGTTAAAACGCATTTACCGCGGCAATCTGATCGACGGCCGCGGGGAGAATCTCACCGGCGTACTAGGCTATGCAGTCATACCCGAACTGGATTCGGCAGAAACCGCGGATCTATTTTTTCGCTGCAGCACTTTCCTTTTACGCTCCGCCCGCCGCCTTGCCGGCGCACGAGGCACCGCGCTGACGGCAACGCTGCGCGAGCTGTTCGCCGACGGCCCCTTTTCGGGGGATGAAGCTCTCAAGCAGGTGCTTGAACTTCTCGCGCGGCTTTCGCTTGCCGGTGAACCCGATGACCTGAACGTACCACAACTCACAGCCATTCTCAGAGAATACGCGCCGGGTATGTCGCTTTTGCACTCGCAGGCGGGCGAAGGCATTTCGCTGGCGCCGCTGCATGCAGCCGGTTTCGTCAAAACATTTCAGGCCATTTTCGATGTGAATGAAGATCTCGAAGCGCGCGAAAACGACCGCGCCGGGCAATTGCCCGAATATATGACCGCCGCGACCCGCCTTACGGCAGATGAACAGCTGAGAATCACATTTGTTACGGCTCTGCTCAGCGGCTGCCGCGAACTGCTGTTCGCCTATTCGCAGACAGACCCGGCGACGGGTGCCGACAAATATCCGCTGCGGCAGGTTGAGGAGTTGCGCGCTGCACTGCATTCTGCCGGCGTACCGTTGACGCAGCGCAACGATTTTTCGCAGACTACTTTGCAGAGAGACGGTGCAGATGATTTGCCTCTGTCATCGATCGGCGACGCGCAAACCGCGCGCCTGATTGCGGCAAATTACCCGTTGGACAGTGCAAAACTCGTGGCACAGCTTTCGCCCGGCGCCAAGGAAAGCGATCGGACACGGTATTCACTGTCTGATCTCGAACGCTGTCTCAGTAACCCCGCGGTGGCGAGACTCGCACAGCACGGTGTGGTGCCCGAAGAACCGGTGGATTTCCGCCGTGAAGAACCCGGCCTCAGTGTGAGCTCCGGTTCACGCCTGAAATTCTGCGAAGAGTACCTGCACACGGCGCTGTTTTTTGCCGCGGATGCCACAGTACCTGAGCCGATGGCAACCATTGTGCAAAAACAGCTGAGCGGCAGCGGCGCACCCGACGGCTTCGACCATGCAAAAGTGCTGCTCTTAGCAAACGATAACAACAACCGTTTGACGCTCACGGCCACAGCAGAGCGGGAAAATACCCGCCTCATTGAATATGTTTTCCATGAAAAGGTGACATCCGCCTTTGCCGTTCAGGAGACCGCGCGCCTCGAACGCCGCTACCTGCCGGCCGTGGTGATCGATGACCTCACCATCACGGGACGGTCTGCGCTCTTGCTGCAGCGCCAGGGTTCGCCCAACCTGGTTCTGCTCGACACCTCAGTCGGCGATTACCCGAAGCGCACCGCGCTGCTCGTCAGGGCGCATCTGCTGCTGTGTGCGCTGCGTGTTACGGCGCAGCGC
>Ga0138256_10008578_pt1 | contig 10727 bp, 5 predicted proteins | sample KNB2016incub_MG_FD_105486 | JGI IMG/M metagenome (GOLD analysis project Ga0138256, IMG submission 105486) | Active sludge microbial communities from wastewater in Klosterneuburg, Austria - KNB2014incub_MG | ecosystem: Engineered > WWTP > Activated sludge > Unclassified | place: Austria... | reverse complement strand
GTCGATCGATTGCAGGGCATCGACGAGGGGATGCGGCTCGGCGAGCGGGGGTTCCGGCGCGGCGGCGAAGAGGTCGCTTTGCACCCCGTTGTCGAGTTCGCGATTTTCCAGCTGGCGCAGGCGTCGCTTGGCTTCGCGGATGACACTGCCGGGAATGCCCGCCAGGGCGGCAACCTCGATGCCGTAGCTCTGGCTCGCCGGGCCGTCCTCGACGGCGTGCAGGAAGACGATGCGACGGCCGTGCTCGACGGCGTCCAGATGCACGTTCGCGCAGCCGGCATGGTCCTGCTCAAGGCGGGTCAGTTCGAAGTAGTGCGTCGAGAACAGTGTGCGGCAGCGGTTGCGCTCGATGAGGTGGCGGGCGATGGCGTGGGCGAGCGCCAGTCCGTCGAAGGTCGAGGTACCGCGGCCAATTTCGTCCATCAGTACCAGGCTGTGCTCGGTCGCACCGTGCAGGATGGCCGCCGCCTCGGTCATTTCCACCATGAAGGTCGAGCGCCCGGAGGCGAGGTCGTCCGAGGCGCCGATGCGCGTGAACAGGGCGTCAACCGGACCGATGCGGGCGGCCCGCGCCGGGACATGACTGCCGCAATGCGCCAGCAGCGTGATCAGTGCGACCTGCCGCATGTAGGTCGACTTGCCGCCCATGTTCGGGCCGGTGACCAGCAGCATGCGGCGGTTGCCGTCGAAGCGGCAATCGTTGGCGATGAAGCTGTCGACCTGGCGCTCGACGACCGGGTGGCGCCCCGCCTCGATTTCGATCAGGGGATCGGCGGTGAATTGCGGCCGGCAGTAGTCGTGGCGCACCGCGGCAACGGCGAAGGCGTTGAGGCCATCCAGCAACGCCACCGCGCGGGCGATGCGCTGCAATGCCGGGATGGAGGGGGCGAGATCCAGCAGCAGCGCGTCGTAGAGTTGGCGCTCGCGCGCAAGGCCGCGTTCCTGGGCGGACAGGGCCTTGTCCTCGAACGCCTTCAGTTCGGGCGTGATGTAGCGCTCGGCGTTCTTCAGTGTCTGCCGCCGGCGGTAGTCGTCCGGCACCCGGCCGGTATTGGCGTGGGTGATCTCGATGTAGAAGCCGTGCACCTTGTTGTATTCGACGCGCAGGCCGGTGATGCCGGTGCGCGCCCGTTCGCGTCCCTCGAGGTCAAGCAGGAAGGCGCCGCAGTTGCGGTTGAGGGCGCGCAACTCGTCCAGTTCGGCGTCGAAGCCGTCGGCGATGACGCCGCCGTCGCGCAACAGCGCGGCCGGCTCCGCCTGGATCGCGTGATCGAGGAGCCCGACGCAGTCGACCGGGGTCGCCAGCTCGTCGCGCAGGCGGATCAGCAGCGCCGCAGCCGGCTCGGCGAGCGCGGTGCGCAGGTCGGCGAGGGCGTTCAGGCTCGCGCGCAGGGCGGAAAGGTCGCGCGGGCGCGCGCTCTTCAGGGCGATCCGCGCGGTAATGCGATCGATGTCGGCGAAGCCGCGCAGGCGCGCCGCAACGGCTTCGTGACGCGCCGGGAGCGCATCGCCGGCCAGTTCGCCGACGGCCTCATGGCGTGCGGCGGCTTCGGCGCGGTCGGCGAAGGGGTGGTGGAGGCAGTGGCGCAGCCAGCGCGAGCCCATGCTGGTGGCGCAGGTGTCGAGCAGGGAGAGCAGCGTCGGGGCCGGTTCGCCGCGCAGGGTTTCGGTCAGTTCCAGATTCCGCCGGGTGCTCGCGTCCATGCGCAGCCAGGTGCCGGAATGCTCCATGGCGAGTGCGGTGACATGCCCGAGCGCCTGGTTCTGCGTGGACTGCGCATAGCGGAAAAGGGCACCGGCGGCGGCCAGTGCGGCGGTGGGCGCTTCCCCCGCCCCGTCCGGCAGGAAGGCGGCGAGGTCGCGCGTCCCGAAATGGTCACTGAGCAGGCGCACCGCAGCATCGCGATCGAAGTGCCAGTCGGGCAAGCGTGTCGAGGTGGCGGGGTGGTTCTCCGCAAGCAGCGGTGGCGCTCCGTCGGGCAGCAGGATTTCCGCGGGGCGCAGGCGCTCCAGGTGTGCCCCGAGCGCGGCGGGGCCGGTCTCCAGAACGCGAAAATCGCCGTTGCCGAGGTTGAGCCAGGCAAGGCCGAGCAGGTTCTTCGCCGGCAGGATCGCCATCAGGAGGCAGTCGGTTCGATCGTCCAGCAGGGCGGCGTCGGTCAGCGTGCCGGGCGTAACGATGCGCGTCACCGCGCGTTCCATCGGGCCGCGCGCCGCGGCCGGCTCGCCGACCTGCTCGCAGACGACCACCGACTCGCCCAGCCGGAGCAGCCGGGCCAGGTACTGTTCGACCGCATGATGGGGCACGCCGGCCATCGGGATCGGCCTGCCGGCGGACTGCCCGCGCGTGGTGAGCGTGATGTCGAGCAGGCGTGCCGCCTTCTCGGCATCGTCGAAGAACAGCTCGTAGAAGTCGCCCATGCGGTAGAACAGCAGCCGTTCCGGGTGCTGCGCCTTCAGACGCAGGTACTGCTGCATCATCGGGGTATGCTGGGCGATGTCGGGGGCGATATCCATGGGGGCCGGACATCTTAGCCGAAGTCGCGCCGCGTCGTGCGTGGTGCGCCGGCCCGGAATGGAGTAAACTAGACAAAAATCAAAGTCTAGTCGTTCGGCATGGCGTGGGCGCCCCGCGGGGCGCCCACGCCGCACGGGCGCGTCAAGGGCGGTTTCCGGAGGATCTCATGGCGATTGGCAGTCGTAGCACAGCCCCGGCGGCGGGCAAGAAGAGCCGCGCCGGCAGCGGCAAGAAGCAGTTCCAGGTTGAACTCCCGCGGAGTGCCTTCCGCCGCCTCAACCGCAGCGCGGCTGTCGACAGCCCGCAGCCGTCGCGGGACGAACTGGCCGTTCGCCTGCAGCGTTTCGGGCTCTTTTCCGAGTTGCCGGAGCGGGTGCTGATGGATCTGGTCGCCGCGGCCTGCATCCGGGTTTACCGCACCGGAGAGCATGTCTGGCATCGCGGCGAGCAGGACGCGCACGCGATGTTCATAGAGTCCGGATTCGTCAAGGCGGCCAGGCGCAATGCGGATGGCGTCAGCCGCACCTACGGGCTGTACGGCCCCGGCGATTCCATGGGCATCTTTGCCATCTGGGCCGGCATGAAGTACCCCACCGACGCCGTCGCCGTCAGCGACGGGCTTTCGGTCATCATGGTCAACTCCGCGGCCATCCTGAAGTTCGCGGAAAAGCATCCGCGCCTGGCCGAACCGCTGCACAAGGAAATGACGCGTTTTGCCGACGCCTTCATCAACAAGATCGAGATCGTCAGCGCCGGCACCGTGCCGCAGCGCCTGGCGGTGATGATGGCACAGCTGGTCGACCGTTACGGCGTCGAGAAGAAGGGCAACCAGGCGCGGCTGCCCATGGGCCTGACGCTCGAACAGATCAGCGAGATCGTCGGTGCCCGGCTGGAAACCGTCGCGCGCACGCTGGGCGACTGGAAGCGCGCCGGCTGGCTGCACATCGATTCGACCGGGATGCATTTCGCGCGCCTCGACCTGGTCCGGGCGCTGCGGCCTGGCTGAAATCGGGCCGGGCGCTGCTACACTCCGCCGCATGCGTCGGTTCTCGATTTCCAAAGTCTCCGTTCGCGATCTCGCGGCCACCGCCGGGCCGGTTCTGCTGCTGGTGCTGGCCGGCTTCTGGGCCGCGTTCCAGTTCGTCGAGCCGGCGCCGCCGCGCAGCATTTCCATCGGGAGCGGTGGCGCCGGCGGCGCCTACTACGTCTTCGCCGAGCGCTACCGCGCCGTCCTCGACCGGTTCGGCATCCGCCTGGACATCCGCGCGTCCGCCGGCTCGATCGACAACCTCGGGCGCCTGAAGGAGCATGCCGGCAGCGTCGACGTCGCCTTCGTGCAGGCCGGCATTGCGCAGGAAGAGCAGGATTCCGAACTGGTTTCCCTGGGCAATATCTACTATGAGCCGGTGTGGGTGTTCTACCGCGCGGGCGTCGCGCTGGACCGGCTGACCCAGCTGCGCGGGCGACGCATCGCCATCGGTGGCGAGGGCAGCGGTACCCAGCTGCTGGCGCTGCAATTGTTGCTGGCCAGCGGGTTCGAAACGGATTCTGCCGGCCTCACGGCGCTCGGCGGCGAGGCGGCCGAAGCGGCGCTGCGCAAGGGTGAGGTCGACGCCGTCTTTTTCATCGCCGCACCCGAGTCGGCGGCGGTGCAGCGCCTTTTGCGCCTGCCCGGCGTACGCCTGATGAGTTTTTCGCAGGCCGAGGCCTACGCCCGGCGCATGCCCTTCCTCTCCGTGGTGACGCTGCCGCGCGGCGGCGTCGATCTGGTTGCCGACATTCCGCCCCGCGATACCGTGCTGGTTGCGCCGACGGCGCATCTGGCGGCCCGCGCCAGCCTGCATCCCGCGCTGGTCAGTTTGCTGGCCCAGGCGCTGACCGAGGTTCACGGCAAGGCCGGCCTGTTCAACCGGCCGGGCGAATTTCCGTCTTTTCGCGACCAGGATTTCCCGCGCAGCGCGGAGGCGGCGCGCTACTACAAATCGGGCCCGCCCTTCCTGCAGCGCTATCTGCCGTTCTGGGCGGCGGTGTTCATCGAGCGGGTCGTGGTGATGCTCATTCCGCTCGTCGCGCTGCTGATTCCGGCGTCGCGCATCGCGCCGGCGTTGTATGCCTGGCGCATCCGTTCGCGCATCTACCGCTGGTACGGCGAGCTGAAATTCCTTGAGCACGAGATCCGCGAGCACTTCACGGCCGAGCGGGTGGCCGCTTTCATGCAGGGGCTGGACCGCATCGAGGAGCAGGCGAACGCCAGGCCGGTTCCGCTGGCATACACCAACGAGTTATACATCTTGCGCGAGCACATCGACCTCGTCCGCGGTGCCCTGGCGCGTCGGCACGCGATGGCCGGTGCGCCAGGCGCGGCTGCCTCAGGCGGCGAAAACCAATCCACGGAGGCGCGCAGTGCCGAAGCGCCGTCACCACCTTCCGCGTGGAAGGGGCCGGGGGGAGGGTAGCTCGGGATGCGTGCCGTTCAGCGCGTGCTCGATGGTGCCTCGAAGACCGGCGGCGGCAGCGTGACGGCCGTTTTCCAGCCCTTCTTGCGGCGCTCGGCCACGACGGTGGTGAAAATGCCGCCGCGGACGAAGAACTTCGCCGTCAGGCGCATGAAGCGCGGCCGCACGGCGCCGGCCAGGTCGTCGAGGATGCGGTTGGTCACGGCTTCGTGGAACGCGCCCTCGTTGCGAAACGACCAGACGTAGAGCTTGAGGCTCTTCAACTCCAGGCAGGTCCGATCCGGCACGTAGTCGAGGATCAGGGTGGCGAAATCCGGCTGCCCAGTCTTCGGGCAGAGGCAGGTGAATTCCGGAATCTCCATGTGAATCAGGTAGTCGCGGTCCGCTTCGGGATTGGCGAAGGTTTCCAGGGTTTTCGAAGGCTGACTCGGCATGCTGGTGGCTTCGGAAGCGGGTGGGGAAGATGGTATTATAAGCGCCCGAATCCCCGCGGCGCGGGGCGACCGTACGCGCCGTTCCGACCAAATACAAGAGCGTTTCTCAGACGTGCGTCTAACCAAGCTGAAACTCGCCGGGTTCAAGACCTTCGTGGACCCGACCTCCGTCCTCACGCCCGGCCAGCTGGTCGGCGTCGTCGGCCCGAACGGCTGCGGCAAGTCCAATATCATCGACGCGGTGCGCTGGGTGCTTGGCGAATCCAAGGCCGCCGCCCTGCGCGGCGAATCGATGCAGGACGTTATTTTCAACGGTTCCGGCGAGCGCAAGCCGGTCGGCCGCGCCAGCGTCGAACTGCACTTCGACAACGCACAGGGGCGCGCCGCCGGCCAGTGGTCGCAGTACGCCGAGATCGCCGTCAAGCGCGTGCTCGAGCGCGACGGCGAATCCTCGTACCACATCAACAACATGCACGTGCGCCGCCGCGACGTCATCGACCTGTTCCTCGGCACCGGCCTGGGGCCGCGCGCCTACGCGATCATCGAACAGGGAATGATCTCGCGCATCATCGAGGCGAAGCCCGAGGAGCTGCGCTTTTTCCTCGAGGAGGCGGCCGGGGTCACCAAATACAAGGAACGCCGGCGGGAAACGGAGAACCGGCTCGCCGATGCCCGCGAGAACCTTGCCCGCGTCGAAGACATCCGCGGCGAACTCGGCCACCAGATCGAGAAGCTGGAGGGCCAGGCGCTGGTCGCCGCGCAATACCACGAACTGCATGCGCGCCATACGCGGCGGCAGAACCTGCTCTGGCTGTACAAGCGCAACGAGGCGCGGGAGCAGCGCGAGAAGCTGACGCGCAATGTCGAACAGGCGGTGAACCGCCTCGAAGCCGAAACCGCTTCGCTGCGCGAACTCGAAGCGCGGGTCGAAGGGCTGCGCAGCGGGCACTATGCGGCCAGTGATGCGCTGCATGCCGCGCAAAGCGAGATGTTCGCGGCCAATGCCGAGGTGGCGCGGCTCGAGGCGGAGCTCCAGCACTTGCGCGATGCGCGCAGCCGGGTGGAGGCGCGCCTCGCACAACTCGCTGCCGAGGATGCGCAGTGGCGTGGCCAGGCCGAGGCCTCGGATCGAGACGAGTTGCGCTGGCGCGAGTTGATGGACAACGCTGCCCAGCGTGTGGCGGCCGGGGCGGCGCGCCATGATGGCGCGACGGCGCGGCTGCCGGAAGGCGAGGCCGGCTTGCGGGCGGCGGACGCCGCCGCCGATGCGCTGAGGCGCGAACTCGCGCAGGCCGAGCAGAGCCTGCGTGTCGAGGAAGCGCACCGGAGCCATGCGGACAAATCCCTCGAAGGCCTTGCGCAGCGGCGCCACCGGCTGGAGTCCGAACGCGCGACGCTGGCGCGGCCCGACGATGCGGCGCTGGCCGCGCTGCAGGCGCGGACGGCAGAGACTGAAGCGGCGCTGGCGGCGCGGCGCGCCCGCGTCGCGGAACTCCAGCGCGGGCTGCCCGAACACGAGGCGCAGCGGCGCGAGGCGATGGAGCGGCAGGCCAGTGCACAGAAGCGCCTGACGGAGACGCGCGCGCGCTCCGACGCGCTGAGGCAGTTGCAGGCGCGCGTGCAGCAGGAAGGCAAGCTTGGCGACTGGCTGAAGCGCCACGACCTTGACGCGGCGGAACCGATCTGGTCGAGCCTCAAGGTGGAGGCGGGTTGGGAAACGGCGCTGGAGGCGGTGCTGCGCGAACGGCTGGGCGCGCTGGCCGGTATCGCGCCGGCGGCCGCGGAACGGGCGCTGGCGGATCCGCCGCCGGCCACGCTGGCGCTGGTGTTCGAAGGTGCGGCCGCTCCGGTCGCCGAAACGATCGGCCTCGATCCCGACGTACCGCTGCGCGACAAGGTGCAGTGCACCGACGCGCGCTGGCAGCCGGCATTGAACGAATGGCTGGCCGGCGTGCAGGTTGCCGATGATCTGGCGCTGCTTGCGGCACGCCGCGCGTCGCTGCCACCCGGCCGCCTGTGGGTCAGCCAGGCCGGCCACCTTGTTTCGCGCAACAGCTTCGTGCTTTATGCGCCTGAGGCGCGTACCCACGGCGTGATCGAGCGCCAGCGCGAGATCGAACAGCTCGACCGCGCCTGCAAGCGCTTCGATGACGAGGCGGGCATGGCGGTCGCAACCGTTGCCGCGGCCGAGTCCGGCCTGGCCGCGCACCGCGGGCACCTTGCCGACGTCCAGCGCGAAACGCAGGAGCTGCAGCAAAGCCTGCACGCGTCGCAGGTGGAAGGCGTACGCCAGGGCGAAGCGGTGGAACGCTATCAGGCGCGCGTGGCGCAAATCGAAGCTGACCTGGCCGAGGTGGCGGGTGCCGAAGCCGGCGAGCAGGCGCGTCGCGGCCAGGCCGAAGCCGAAGTGGGGCGACTCGGGGCCGCCGCGCAGACATTGCGCGGCCGCACGGAGGAGGCTGCCGCCGAGCAGCGGCGCTGCGATGCGGCCTTGCGCGAACTGCGCGCGACCGAACAGGCGCTGGCGCGCGAGCTGCAGGAGGCGCGTTTCGCAGAGCGCGAATGCACCGGCAAGCTGGAAGAGATCGCCCGCTCTCGCGAGATGGCGCGCGAGCAGATCGAACGCATCACCGCCGAGGCGGCCGCGCGGCGGCAGGAGCGCGAGGCCATCAGCGAGGGCGCGACGGAGGGGCAGTTGCAGGCCGCGCTGGCCGCCCGCGCTGCGCGGGAAGGCGCGCTGGCCGCGCACCGCGACGCGCTGGAAGGGGCGGCTGCGGAACTGCGCCAGGTCGAGGAAGCACGGCTGAAAACGGAACAGGGCCTCAACCCGCTGCGTGACCGGATCGGCGACCTGCGGCTGAAGGAACAGGCGGCGCAGCTCAACGAGGAACAGTACGCCGGCCGCCTGGCGGAGGCAAACGCCGACGAGGCGGCGCTGGCACCGGAGCTGACGCGCGAAATCCGCGAACCGCTGCTGCAGGCGGAACTGGCCGCGCTCGCGGCGGAGATCGAAGCGCTCGGCCCGGTGAACCTGGCCGCGCTGGACGAGCTGACCGCCTCGCGCGAGCGCAAGGGATTCCTTGACGCGCAGTCGGAGGACCTCGACCAGGCGATCCGTACCCTGGAGGACGCGATCCGCCGCATCGACCGCGAGACGCGCGAGCAGTTGCAGGATACTTACAACAAGGTGAACCAGCAGTTCGGCGTGCTCTTCCCGCAGCTTTTCGGCGGCGGCGAAGCGCGCCTCACGCTCACCGGCGAGGAAATCCTTGATGCCGGCATCCAGGTGGTCGCGCGGCCGCCGGGCAAGAAGAACAGCAGCATCCACCTGCTTTCCGGCGGGGAAAAGGCCCTGACCGCGATCGCACTGGTGTTTTCGCTGTTCCAGCTCAACCCGGCGCCCTTCTGCATGCTCGACGAGGTGGATGCGCCGCTCGACGACAGCAACACCGAGCGTTTCTGCGACATGGTGAGGCGCATGTCGCAGCAGACGCAGTTCCTCTTCATCAGCCACAACAAGATCACCATGGAGATGGCGCAGCAGCTGATCGGCGTCACCATGCAGGAGCAGGGCGTCTCGCGCGTGGTCGAAGTGGACATCGAGGAGGCGCTGCGCATGCGCGAGGAACTGGCGGCATGAGCGAGCTGCAGCTCTCGCTCATCGCACTGGGCGTCGCCGGTGTCGCCGGGGTGTTCGCCTACAACAAATGGCAGGAGCGCAAGCACCGCAGACTGGCCGAGCGGGTGTTCAGCTCGCAGCACGCGGATGCGCTGCTTGGCGGCGAAGGGAGTGCGGCGGTAGCGGCGACGGAGCGCTCCGGCGAGGCGCGCATCGAGCCCGGCCTCGGGTCCGCCGAGGTGCTGCCGGATGCAACGGCGCCGGCGCGGCTGCCGCCGCCCGATGCGCCGCCACGCGAACTGGTAGATGCCGCCGTGGACTGCGTCGTCCGCTTCGAGTCGACGGAAGTCATCGGCGCGGGCTACCTGTGGCAAGCGCAGCGGCAGGCACTGGGCAAGATGACGCGCGTTCCTTTCTGGGTTGGGCTCGATGAGGCTACCGGTGCGTGGGAGGCGCTCGCCGCCAACAGCGCCGGCGGTTACCGCCGGCTGTGCGCCGCGCTGCAACTGGCCGACCGTCGCGGCCCCGTCTCCGACGCCGAGCTGACGCTGTTTTTCAATGGCATGCAGCGCCTGGCGGACGAGTTCCTCGCGGTTGCCGACGTGCCGCCGCGCGGCGCGTCGTTGGCCCGCGCGGCCGACATCGATGCCTTCTGCGCCGGCGTCGATATCCAGATTGGCATCAACGTCATCGCGGCTGGCGGCGTTTTTTCCGGCACCCAGCTGCGCGGCCTCGCCGAATCCTTCGGTCTGGAATTGCGCGAGGATGGCATGTTCCACGCCCTGGACGAAGCAGGCGGGACGCTATTCACCCTGGCCAATCTGGAGCCGGCGCTGTTCGCCGCGGACGAACTGAAGGTGCTGACCACGCAGGGCGTCACCTTCACGCTCGACGTGCCCCGCGTCGGCGCGGGTGCAGCCGCTTTCGACCGCATGATCGACCTTGCGCGCCAGTTTGCCGCCAGCCTTGGTGGCCTGCTCGTGGACGACAACCGCTCGCCGCTGGCCGACAGCGCGCTGGAGGTGATCCGCGAAAAAATCGGGCAGATCGGGCAGACCATGTTGGCACATGGCCTTCCGGCAGGCAGCCCGCAGGCGCTGCGCCTCTTTTCCTGACCGCAATGCCTGCTTCGCGCCCCGGAGGAATCCCCCTTCTTGGGGTGCGCGAGGCCGCCGACCGCGTGCGGACGCTGCGCGCGGAGATCGAACGGCATAACCAAGCCTACTACGTGCTCGATGCGCCGACCGTGCCGGATGCCGAGTACGACCGCCTGTTCCGGGAATTGGAGGCGATTGAGGCACGCCACCCGGATCTGGTCAGCCCCGATTCACCGACGCAGCGCGTCGGTGCCGGTCCAGCCGCGGCATTTCCCCAGGTCACCCACCGCACGCCGATGCTCTCCCTGGCAAATGCCTTCAGCGAGGCGGAGGTCGCGAACTTCGACCGGCGCGTGCGCGAAGGACTGGAACGCGACGAGATCGAGTACGCGGTTGAACCGAAGTTCGACGGACTCGCGATCAGCCTCACCTACACGGACGGGCGCTTCGCCCTGGGCGCCACGCGCGGCGACGGCTATACCGGCGAAGACGTCACCGGCAACCTGCGTACCGTGCGCAGCATCCCGCTGCGCCTGAGCGGGGAGGCCTTGCCGGCGCTTCTTGAGGTGCGCGGGGAAGTGCTGATGCTTCGGCGCGACTTCG
>Ga0138256_10008575_pt1 | contig 10728 bp, 10 predicted proteins | sample KNB2016incub_MG_FD_105486 | JGI IMG/M metagenome (GOLD analysis project Ga0138256, IMG submission 105486) | Active sludge microbial communities from wastewater in Klosterneuburg, Austria - KNB2014incub_MG | ecosystem: Engineered > WWTP > Activated sludge > Unclassified | place: Austria... | reverse complement strand
GTTTCACCGTGGAGCCCGGCGGATACTGCCCCTGCATGGTGCGGTTCAGCAGCGGGCGTGCCGGCGAATCGCGCAGCGCCGCATAGTCGGCGCTGCTGATGCCGGACACGAACAGGTTCGGATCGAAGCTGGGCGCGCTGGCGATCGCGATCACGCCACCCGTGCGCGGATCGATGGCCACGACAGCGCCGAGTTCGCTGCCGAGCGCCTCGTAGGCGACGCGCTGAACCTCCAGATCGAGCTCGAGCGTCAGGTCCTGCCCGCGCACCGGGTCGGTGTGGTCCAGCACCCGCAACGCGCGTCCGCGCGCGTTGGTCTCGACATTCTCGTAGCCGACGGTGCCGTGCAGCTCGTCCTCGTAGAATTTCTCGATACCGTTCTTGCCGATCAGGTGCGTGCCGCTGTAGTCGACGCGGTCGATCTCCCCGAGTTCCTGCTCGTTGATGCGCCCGACGTAACCCACCGCGTGCGCCAGCAGCTCTCCATAGGGGTAATGGCGCACCAGCTCGGCCTCCACCTCGACTCCGGGCAGGCGGTAACGGTTCACGGCGAGACGCGCTATCTCTTCCTCGTTCAGGTCGAACTTCAGCGGCACCGCCTCGAAGGGCAGGTGGCGCGCGAGCTGCTTGCGAAAGCGCTGCTCGTCGTCTTCCGTCACCTCGATGATCGTGCGCAATTCCGCCAGCATCGCGTCGATGTCGAGCGCGCGCTCGCGCGTGACCATGATGTTGAAGATCGGCCGGTTGTCGGCGAGCAGCGTGCCATTGCGATCGAAGATCAGGCCGCGTCGCGGCGGCACCGCGCGCGCGTGGATGCGGTTGCGATCGGACTCGGTGCGATACTTCTCGTGATCGACGATCTGCAGGTGGAAATAGCGCCCCAGCAGCACCGCGGCGAGCGCGAGCACGCCGGCGGCGGCGATCACCACGCGCTTGCTGAAGATGCGCGTCTCGGTGAGGGTGTCCTTGATCGCGAGTCGCTCGGCCATCTCGCGCTCAGCGGTGGTACGGATGGGCGCCGAGGATGCTCCACGCGCGATAGATCTGTTCCATCAGCACGATGCGCACCAGCGGATGCGGCAGCGTGAGCCGCGAGAGCGACCACTGGCTCGCCGCGCGCGCGCGACACGCATCCGCGAGACCGTCGGGCCCGCCGATCAGGAAGGCCGCGCGCCGGCCCTCGTCGCGCCAGACGCGCAGCCGGGACGCGAGGTCCCCTGTGCTCCACGGCTCGCCGCCGACCTCGAGCGCCACCACGTGCTCGTCGGCGCCGAGCGCCGCGAGCAGGCCCTCGCCCTCCTCGGCCACCGCGCGCGCTCCCTCGCGGCGCGACACCGGGATCTCGCGCAGCTGCACCGCGAAATCGCGCGGCATGCGCTTGTGGTACTCGGCGAATCCCGCCTGCACCCAGGCCGGCATGCGCGTGCCCACCGCGAGAATGCGCAGACGCGCCGCCATCAGCGCGTCTCCGGCATTTCCGACCAGAGCTTCTCGATGGCGTAGAAGCGCCGCGGCTCGGCGCCCATCACGTGCACCACCACGCCGCCGAAATCCGCCAGGATCCACTCGCCGGCCTCGGTGCCCTCGACGCCGATCGGGCGCTCGCCGGCATTGCGCAGTTCCTCCAGCACGTTGTTGGCGATCGACTTGACGTGGCGCGACGAGGTCCCGGTGGCGATGACCAGGTAATCCGTGACGTCGGTGAGCTTGCGCACGTCCAGGCGCACGATGTCCTGGCCCTTGAGATCCTCGATGGCGCGCACGGCGAGCGCGGCCAGTTCCGCCGAATCCTTCTTGCTCAATCTGTATCTCCCGTGTGCGCAGGGGCGCGTGTGTAGATGCGGTGTTCCCGGATGTAGTCGAGCACCGCCTCCGGCAGCAGGTAACGCGGCGAGCGCCCCTGCGCGAGCAGTTCCCGGATATGGGTCGCGGAGATCGCGAGCTGCGTCAGCTCCAGGCGCAGCACGGCACCGTGCGCCGCGGCGCACAGCGCCGTGCCGGCATCGGCGGCGAGCCGTGCCGAGGCCCAGCGCGCAACCGCCTCGTGCAGCGCCGGCGCGACGCCGGGACGCTGCACCACCACGATGTGCGCGTGCTCGCCGAGCGCGCGCCACTCCCTCCAGGTATCGATCGCGGCGAAGGCGTCCAGGCCGACGACCAGGCATAACCGCGCCGCCGCGCCGAGCTCCGCGCGCAGCGAGCGCAGCGTGTCGATGGTGTACGAGGCACCGCCGCGCACGAGCTCGCGGTCGTCGACCACGAAACCGGGGTGCGCGTCGGTCGCCAGCTGCAGCATGCGCAGCCGCTCGGCAGCGGTGGCGAGCGGCGCACCGCGGTGCGGCGGCACGCTGGACGGCACCAGGCGCAACTCGTCGAGCGCGAGGAGCTCGGCCAACTCGAGCGCGGTGCGCAGATGACCGTTGTGGACCGGATCGAAGGTTCCGCCGAGGATACCGATGCGGCGCGCCGCGCTGTCGTTCACCCGGCGTCCCGCGCGTGTTCAGCGGCGCACATGCCCGTCGCCCAGCACCACGTACTTCTGCGAGGTCAGCCCCTCGAGACCGACCGGGCCGCGCGCGTGGATCTTGTCGGTGGAAATGCCGATCTCCGCGCCGAGCCCGTACTCGAAGCCGTCGGCAAAGCGCGTCGAGGCGTTCACCATCACGGAACTCGAATCGACCTCGCGCAGGAAGCGCCGCGCGCGGCTGTAGTCCTCGGTCACGATCGCGTCGGTGTGCTGCGAGCCGTAGCGCGCGATGTGCTCCATCGCCTCGTCGATCCCGGCCACCACGCGGATGGCGAGGATCGGGGCGAGGTATTCGGTGCCCCAGTCCTCTTCCGTGGCCGCCAGCGCCCGGGGCAGCAGCTCGCGCGTGCGCGCGCAGCCGCGCAGCTCCACGCCGTGCTCGGTGTAAGCCGTTGCGAGCCGCGGCAGGATCGCCGCGGCAACGGGGGCCGCCACCAGCAGCGTTTCCATGGTGTTGCAGGTGCCGTAGCGCTGCGTCTTGGCGTTCAGCGCCACCGCGAAGGCCTTGTCGAGGTCCGCCGCCTCGTCGATGTAGACGTGGCAGATGCCATCGAGGTGCTTGATCACCGGCACCCGTGCCTCGGCGGAAATGCGCTCGATCAGCCCCTTGCCGCCGCGCGGCACGATCACGTCGACGTATTCGGGCATCGTGATCAGCAGCCCGACCGCGCCGCGGTCCGCCGTCGCGATCACCTGCAGCGCACGTTCCGGCAGGCCCGCGGCGCGCAGCCCGCGGTGCATGCAGGAGGCGATCACGCGGTTCGATGCCAGCGACTCCGAGCCGCCGCGCAGGATCGCGGCATTGCCCGACTTCAGGCACAGGCTCGCGGCGTCGGCGGTCACGTTCGGGCGCGACTCGTAGATGATCCCGACCACGCCGAGCGGCACGCGCATGCGCCCGACCTGGATGCCGCTGGGGCGGTAGGCGAGGTCCGTGATGGCGCCGACGGGGTCGGGCAGCGTGGCGACCTGCTCGAGCCCCTCGATCATGGCGTCGATGCGCGCATCGGTGAGCTTCAGGCGGTCCAGCGCCGCGGCGTCCAGCCCCTGCGCCGCCGCGCGCGTCATGTCGTCGCCATTGGCCGCGACGAGTTCGGCACGCGCGGCCGCGATCGCCGCGCCCGCTTCCTGCAGCGCGTTGTTCTTGGCCTGCGTCGTGGCGCGCGCCATCAGCCGCGAGGCGGCCCGCGCTTCGCGGCCGACGTCGGCCATATACGACCCGATATCCATGCGATGTCCGGTTCCGAATGAAAGTGAGACGCGCCGGGATTGGCGCAAAGGCGTGGCATTATATCCCCGCCCTCCGCCCGCCGCACGCGCCGACCCGGCACCGGCCCGACGGCGGGTGACCGCAACCCGTGCAGGAATACCGTCGCCGATGCCCTTTGCCTCCTTCGATGCGAGCGCCCTTCAGCCCTGGCTGGAACAGCATCCCGCCTGGGTAGCCGCGGCGATCGCGCTGATCTCCTTCGCGGAATCCTTCGCGATCCTCGGCATCGCGGTGCCCGGCGTGGCGCTGCTCGGCGTGGCTGCCTTCGTGGCCGGCTCGGGCGCGCTCGGCCTGCCCGAATGCCTGCTCGCGGCGTTCGCGGGCGCCGTGGCCGGCGACGGGGTCAGCTTCCTGCTCGGGCGCATCTTCCACGACGACATCAAGCGCGCCTGGCCGTTTCGCCGCAATCCCGAGTGGATCGCCAATGGCGAGCGCTTCTTCGCGCGCCACGGTGCCAAGAGCGTGGCCATCGGCCGCTTCGTCGGTCCGATCCGCCCGGTGATCCCGCTGGTGGCGGGCATCCTCAACATGCGGGCGCGCCCGTTCTTCCTGATCAACGCGGTCTCGGCGCTGGCCTGGGCACCGGTCTACATCCTGCCCGGCTACTACCTCGGCGCCGCGGTGGAAACGCACCTGGCCTCGCCGCGGATCCTGCTGACGATGGTCGTGGTCGCGCTGGCGGCCGCGGGTCTCGTATTCTGGATCCACCGGCGCTTCCTCGCCGGCAACGGCGGCGGCCCGGTTCCGCCTCACGACTAGGGAGATCACGACGTGAAACTGGAATTCTTCTTCGATTGCTCCAGCCCCTGGACCTACCTCGCCTTCGAGGGCGTCCAGCCGATCGCCGAGCGCCACGGTGTGGCGATCGACTGGCGCCCGATCCTGGTCGGCGGCGTGTTCAACGCGGTGAACCAGGAGGTCTACGCCGCGCGCGCGAACCCGAACCCGCGTCGCTGGCAGTACACGATGAAGGACCTCGCGGACTGGGCACGCTACTACGGGCTGGAGATCGGCTGGCCCGCGGTGTTCCCGGTGAACAGCGTGAAGGCGATGCGCGGCGCGCTGGTGGCGCTCGACGAGGGCCGGCTGGTGCCCTACGCGCGCGCCGTGTTCCAGCGCTACTGGCGCGACCTGGCCGATATCTCGCAGCCGCAGGTCGTGGCGGACATCGCTGCCGCGGTAGGCTTCGACGGCCCGGCATTCCTCGAGCGCATCGAGCAGCCGGCGCTGAAGGAGCGCCTGCGCCGCAACACCGAGGAGCTCGTGGCACGCGGAGGCTTCGGCACGCCGACCCTGTTCCTCGACGGCGAGGACATGTACTTCGGCAACGACCGGCTGGTGCTGGTGGAGCGGGCGATCGTGACGCAGCGGGGCCTCAGGAACTCCCCATCGCCTTGACGAGGCGCTCCAGGTACGCGAGCCGCGCCAGCGGTTCGGGTTCGGCCAGCACCGCGTAGCGCTCGGCTTCCTCCAGCGGCAGGTATTGCGCCAGCGCCCAGGAAAGGCTCGCACGGTCGGCCCAGCTGCCGCGCACGCCCAGGCGCGCCAGCGCGGGGTGTTCGGCCAACCCGCTCATGATGTCCTGCAGGAACTGGTGCTCGTCCGCGACCGGCCCGTTCCCGGGTTCCGCCAGCCACTGCACCTCGCCCCACAGCAGTCCGTCGGCCTGCACGCGCGTGGTCGCCACACGGAATCGGCGCGAGCCCTCCACCGTGATGCGCAGGCGCCCCGCGGGCAGCGCATCCCAGTCGACGATGCGCGCCAGGGTGCCGATCGGCGCGGTCTGCGGCGGCGTGGTGCCCTGCGCGATGATCACCTCGTGCCCGCTGGTGATGCGCACGATGCCGAAACCCGAATCGGTCTTCATGCAGCGGCTCACGAGATCGAGATAGCGCGGCTCGAATATCTGCAGCGGGACGCGCCCGCCGGGCAGCAGCACGGCGCTCAGCGGGAACAACGGCAGCTCTTCGGTATTCATGCGCGCCTCATGCGTCCGCGGAATGGAAATCGCCGTCGCCCGCCCGCGGCCTGCGGCCGGCGGGAAGCCTGGACCAGCGCAACAATGGCGGCAGCAGCGCCGCAAAGCCCGAGGCAGCCGCCAGCGCCAGCGCGCACAGCAGCCCGAAATGCGCGCTCGGGCGGAAATCCGATGCCGCGAGCAGCGCAAACGGCGCGCCGACGCCCAGCGGAATGTAGCACAGCAGCGCCGCCGTACCGGCGCCGCAGCGCTGCGGCGCGCTCGCCCGATCGGCGCCGACGCGCCACAGGCAGTGCAGGGTGGCGGCGGCGCAGCTCGCCGCCGCGAGCGCCGCGAACGCCACCGACAACGTGCCGAGCGGCACGCCGAACCACCCCATCGCACCGCCGACCACCACGGCCGTGCACAGGCTCGGCGCCAGCGCCAGCAGCGCCAGCAGCGGCGAACGCCAACGCGCCAGCACCAGCAGCGCGAGCGCGGCGCAGGCCGCCGCGACCGCGATGAACTGGGTGCGCCACAGCGTGCGCAGCGCATTGCCCTCCAGCACCGCGAGCCCGCCGATGCGCACCTGCCCGGGCGCGAAGCCGAGCTCTCCCACCAGCTGCGCGCGGATGCGCTCGATCAGCTCATGGCGCGCCGGCGCCGGCCCGCTCGCGTTCAGCCCTACCACGATCAGGGTCCGCGCCGTGGAGGCCGACAGCCAGGGATCGAGCAACAATGCGCGCCGCGCGGCCGGCATGCCTCGCCAGGCCGCAGCCAGTTGCTTGTCATCGGCCGGGCCGTCCAGCAGCTCGGTGGCGGTCGCGCCGAACAACGCCAGCGAGCGCACCGCGGCGCTCTCCGGCAGCGCGTCCAGGTAGTCGTGCGCCTGCCGCAGGCGCTGCAGGCCGCGCGCGCTGTACCACGGGTTCGCGGAACCGGCACCCGCCTGCTGTGGCGTATCCGACTCGAGCACGATCGCCAGCGTTTCGGCGCCGCCGAACTCGCGCTCGATATTCAGCATGCCTTGAAACAGCTCGCTCGATGGGCCAAAGCGATCGAGCAGGCGATCCTCCGGCTGCAGCTTCTGCATGCCGGCAAGTCCGCCGGCCAGCAGCGCCAGTGCCAGCAGCGCCACGCTGATGCCGTAGCGCCCGGCCAGCCCCCCCAGCAACACGCCGGCACGCGCGGGCGCCACGGGCTGGCGCCCGCCCCCTGCCCCCAGCAGCAGGAGCACCGGCACCAGCACGCAGGCGACCAGAGCCGCCAGCGCGATACCGGATGCGGCCGTCACGCCCAGCGCGGCGACCGCCACCAGCGGGCTCGAGGCGAGCGCAGCAGCGGCCACGGCGGCCACGGCAGCGCCGCCGAGCAGCGGCGCCAGCGCAGCGCGCAGCGTCTCGCCGAGGACTTCGCGCGGCGCACGCGCGGGCTGCCGCGCCAGGCACTCACCGTAAGCGCAGACCAGGCGCAGCGCCATGGTCGCCGCCGCGACCAGCGCGACCGGCAGCGCATAGGCCGAGACGCCGCCGAGCGGGCGCCCGCTCCAGCCGAGCAGCCCCAACAGCAGCACGCCACACGCGGTGGCGGCGGCGGGCGGAACCAGTGCCCACGGCAGCCGGCGCAGCAGCGCGACCAGCACCAGCGCCATCACGGCGAGCGTCGCCGCCCCGAAGCGCACGAGATCCCGCTGCACGAAGGCCGGCATCGCGGCGGCGGTGAGCGTCGGGCCGCCGAGGAACAGGGTGGCCTCGTCGCGATGCCGCTCCAGCACCGCCTGCAGATCGTCGAGCAATCGCTGCTGACCCTGCAGCAGGGCCTCCGCGGCTCCGGGCTCCAGCGTGACGCGCAGCGCGGTTTCCTGGCCGTCACCGGAGAGCAGCGACTGGCGATACAGCGGGCTTTGCCTGAATTCCGCGCGCGCGAGCTCGGTGTCCACACCGGTATGCTGCAGCCGCTGCAACTCCCCACCGATGTCGGCGAAGCGAATCGGCGGACTGAACAGCAGCGGCACCTCGAGGATGCTGCTCACGTCGTGCACCCCCGCCACCGCCGCGAGCTCCGCGCGCAGCCGCGCGATGCGCTCCAGCACGCGCTCGGCCATCAGGTCGTCGCGCTGCGGCCGGTAGGTGACAAGGAGGAATTCCTGCGGGCCGAACTCCGCGGCAATCTCGGCGGCGAAGCCGCTCGCCGGGTCATCCGCCAGCAAGGTGTCGGGCGCGGCGTCGAAGCGCAGATCGGGGATATGCGCGCCGACGATCAGCAGCAGCGCCAGGATCACCAGCAGACTGTGCCAGGGCCGCGCCAGCAGCAGCCGCTCGCACAGTGTCAGCCATCGTTCGGTCATCGTGCGCAATCATCCTCGCGGTACGGCATCGGGATACGGCATCGCCCATGCCATCGCGGCGCCCCGGGCAAGCTGCAGGCAGCGGTTCGATCGGGGGGACAAAGGGGGGCTGGCACGCGCGCTGGGGGTGCCCCAGAGCGGGCGCGACTCTAGCATCATCGGTCCGGCTCAGGCCAGCGCATCCAGCAGTTCGTCGAGCATCATCAGCGACAGCCCCCAGATCCGGTGCTCGCCGAACATGTAGCACGGCAGCTCGATCGGTACCCCGTTCGGTGCCAGGCGCATCTTTTCACGGTTGGCGCGATCGGCCAGGAACGGCAGCGGCACCCACACCAGGCCGGCCACCTCGTGGTTGGGCACGAGCGGCGGCAACGAATGCAACTGGAACACGTAGGGCGTGATGATCATCGGGGCGCCGCGCAGGCCCGGCTGCGTGGCGATGTCGGAAAGCCTGCCGAGGAGGCGGGCATGGCGATCGGCATCCAGCGCCACCTCTTCCAGCGTCTCGCGCTTGGCGGTCGCCAGCGTGTTGCGGTCGCCGCGGTCCTTGCGCCCGCCCGGGAAGGCCATGTGCCCGGACCAGGGGTCGCCCTCGCGCTCGGCACGCTTGATCATCAGCACCGAGAGCGCGCCGGGCAAGTGATCGCTGAGATAGAGACCCACCGCGGAGCGCGCCAGGATACGGCGCACCAGCTTGCGTCGCGGGCGGTGTTCCGCCAGCAATTGCACCGCCGCGCCGATGTCGCGCAGCGCGGGGCTCACACTGTTTTCCTGCTGTTTACCGGCCATCTGGATCTACCGCTGCGATCGTCGCGCTTGCTCTTCGGCGACGAGACCGGACAATAGCCGATCCACGAGGGATTTTCACCGCATGCAGCACCACCACACCGCCCCGGTCTCATCCTGGTTGCGCTTTCGCGACGTTTCCGTGCGCCTGCACGGCAAACTGTTCCTGCGCGGCCTCGACTGGAGCGCCGCGCCGGGCGAGCAGTGGGCCGTGCTCGGCCCGAACGGCGCCGGCAAGACGGTGCTGGCGCAACTGATCGCCCGCGCACTGCATCCGGCGAGCGGCGAGCTCACGCTCGCCGCCGACCTAACGCCGGCGCGGATCGCCTGGGTCTCGTTCGAGGCGCAGCGCGAGCTGTGCGCCGCCGACGCGCGCCACGACATCAGCGATTACCTGGAGAACGCCGTCGACGCCGGCACCACCGTGCGCGCGCTGCTCGCAGCGGCGGCGCGCCGCCCGGAACGCGTCGAGGAGATCGCCGCGATGCTCGGCATCGAGGCGCTGATGGAGCGCGGCATCCGCTTCCTCTCGAGCGGCGAGACCCGCCGCACGCTGTTCGCCCGCGCCCTGCTGATGGAGCCACGCCTGATGGTGCTGGACAACCCCTACGAAGGCGTCGACCGCGCCTCGCGGCAGGTCCTGCGCGCGCTGGTCGACGAGTTGCTCGGCGGGCCCACGCACATTCTGTTGCTGACGCGCCGGCCGCAGGACATCGCGCCCGGCATCAGCCACGTGCTGCTGCTCGACCACGGGCAGGTACTGGACCGCGGGCCGCGCGAGGCCGTGCTCGAGGGCGACGCGTCACAGCGCCTGTTCGGCCCCGGCGCGAGCTGCGCGCCGGTGCCGCTGCCGGCGGCGCCCGATGCCGCGCCCGCCCGGCCCTGTGCCGGCGCGCTGATCGAGCTGGAGGACGTGCACGCGCACTACGGCGAGCACGAGGTGCTGGACGGCGTCAGCCTGCGCCTCGCGCCGGGCGAGCACCTGTGCATCGCGGGGCCGAACGGCTGCGGCAAGTCGACGCTGCTGGCGCTGATCTGCGGCGACAACCCGCGCGCCTACGGCCAGCACGTGAAGCTCTTCGGCCGCCTGCGCGGCAGCGGCGAGTCGGTATGGGAGATCAAGCGGCGCTTCGGCATCGTCAGCAACCAGCTGCACCTGTCCTACCCGGCGCGCACGCGCGCCTTCGACGTGGTGGCCAGCGGCTTCTTCGACACACTGGGCCTCTACGACACCTGCGGTCCGCAGCAGGCGCGGCTGGCGCGCGAATGGCTGGCGGTACTGGGGCTGTCGGCACGTGCGGGCGAGCGCTTCGACGCGCTGTCCTTCGGCGAGCAGCGCATGATGCTGGTCGCGCGCGCGATGGTGAAGAACCCCCCGATCCTGATCCTCGACGAGCCGTGCTCGGGTCTCGACGAGGCGAACCGCCGCCGCGTGCTGGAACTCATCGAGCGCATCGGCCACGAGACGAACACGCAGATCCTCTACGTGAGCCACGAGGCCGAGGAAATGCCGGCCTGCATCACGCGCCGGCTGGAGTTCCGCCGCGATGCCGCGGGGCGCTACCGGCTCGAGCCAACGGAACTCCGACCAGCCTAGTAGGCGGGTTCATGGTGCGACATGCCGCAGGTCGGGCATCAGAGATTGTCGCAAAGGCCATCAGGTTGCGGGCGAGCGGCCCGGTGCGTCGCTGGCTGTGCTGCCCGCTCTTGGCTTGCGGACCCTTGTGCCGCAGGACGCGGCGCGGAGATACAGAGGGTGTTGTAAAACCGTCTGTGCTCGGGATAACGAGCCCGACAATCCCGCGTATCGCGAGCCATCGGCGCCCGAGCACCCATCGGTGC
>Ga0138256_10008574_pt1 | contig 10730 bp, 7 predicted proteins | sample KNB2016incub_MG_FD_105486 | JGI IMG/M metagenome (GOLD analysis project Ga0138256, IMG submission 105486) | Active sludge microbial communities from wastewater in Klosterneuburg, Austria - KNB2014incub_MG | ecosystem: Engineered > WWTP > Activated sludge > Unclassified | place: Austria... | reverse complement strand
GATCTTCGTGCTCGAGGACGACGCCCAGAACGGCTCCGACCATGTCGACGCCCATCGCTCCATCGGTTTCATCATCAGCCCCTACACCCAGCGCAAGGGCGTGGTCGACAGCACGCTCTACACGACCTCGGGCTTTCTCCGCACCATGGAACTGATCCTCGGGCTCGAGCCGTTGTCGCAGTACGACGCGGCGGCCACACCTGCCTACAATGCCTTCTCCCTCGTTCCCAACGTGGCGCCCTACGCCGCGCTGCCGCCCCGGATCGACGTCACGGAGATGAACGATCCGAGAGCGTGGGGGGCCCAGGCCTCCGCGGAGATGAACCTGGCCGAGGCGGACCGCGCTCCCGATCTGCTCCTGAACGAGATCGTGTGGAGATCGGTGCGAGGTCCTCACTCGAAGATGCCTCCCCCCGTCCGCGCGGCCTGGCTGAAGCGGGGCATGGGCGAAGACGAGGAGGAGGAAGAAGAAGGCCGACGGAAGTGAGGGAGAGGTAGGCCCACGGATGATCGGGGCGGCCGCCGCGGTTCTGAGCGCGCTCGCCCTCGTCGATCCGCGCCTGCGCGGCAGTATCTGGGCGGGCCTGGGCCTGGCCGCCATCGCCCTTCTCCGAGACCGGAAAAGGGTCTTCCTCCCCGTCCTGGCCCTTCTCCTCGCCCTGCCCTTCTTCCTGGGCTTCTCCATCGGCGCGGACTCGATGGACTACTACGCCTACACCTCCTCCCTGCTCGGCGATGGCGACCTGGACTTCTCCAACCAGTGGTCGCGGCTTGGATTCGAGCCGCAGCCAAAGACCGCGACCGGCCTGAGTCCGAACGTCATGCCCGCGGGCCCGGGCCTCGTGTGGGCTCCCGCGGTCTTCGTGGCCCATCTGTGGCTCACCGTCACCGGCGGCCCCACGGACCCCCTCCGCCTGTCCCCGTCTTACTACTCGGCGGCCGTGGTCGCCACCCTGGCCGTCCTCCTCGCCGCGGTTCTCGCCCTGGGTCGCGCGCTCGCCGCGCGGTTCGGCGGGGCCGAGGGGTGGATCGCGGTTCTCTCCGTGGTGCTCGCCTCACCGCTCCTCTTCTACGCCACGGTGCAGCCGCTGATGTCCCATGCCCTCACCTTCGCCTTCGCCTCGGCCTGCGTGGCCCTGACCCTGCGCGCCGAGCGCGAGCGCTCGATCTCCCTCTGGGCGTGGTGCGGCGCGAGTCTGGGCCTCGCCATGCTGTGCCGCGCCCAGACCGTGCCGTTGCTCATGGTTCTGCTTGCCGGTCTGTGGCGCGCCCGCGCCGGATGGAAGACGGTCCTCGTTGCCGGCCTCACCGCCTTCCTCTGCTTCTCTCCGCAGCTCCTGACCTGGAAGGCCCTCTACGGTTCCTTAGTGACCGTTCCCCAGGGGGATAACTTCATCGACTGGTCGGGGTCGCACACCCTTGACGTCCTCATCTCGGCCGACCGCGGTCTCTTCAACTGGCATCCGTTGCTGCTCTTCGGTCTTTTCGGTCTCCTCGTCGCCATGAAGGGGCTCGGGGCGTACGCGGTCTCGGCCCTCGCGGCCTTCGGCTTCACCGCGTTCCTGAACGGGAGCGTGACCGACTGGAATGGATCCGGGGCCTTCGGCGCCCGGCGTTTCGACCCGGTCCTGCCCCTCCTGGCCCTGGGCATGGCCGCGTTGCTGTCGAGACTCCGCCCTCTCCTCGCGAGCCGGCCCCTCCTCCTGCCGGCCCTTGGCCTCGCGCTCGCCGTCGCCTGGAACATCTCTCTCATCGACCTGGTCCGGGGTCGACCCGCGACCGCCATCCCCCTCGACGATCTCGCTCGCCGCCAGACTCTCCAGGCGCGCCGCGCCCTGGATGCCTCCGTGGGGCGGCTCGGTCCTTCGGCCCGGGACGCCATCTACCGCGCCTTCGTCGGTCTCTTCGCCTACCTGAACTACCGGCCGGGGGGTCACTTCGACCTCGCGATCCTCGAGCCCCGGTTCCTGCGGCCGGGCTGGTCGGAGGTCCAGCGATGGGACGACGGTACCGCCTTCCGCTACCTGCTGTTCCCCGCGGCCTGCATCGCGATTCCCCTCGACGAACCCCTCGACCTCCACGGCTTCGTGCGCGCCCGTTCACCCGCGCGTATCCACGACCAGCGCCTCACCCTGACCCTGAACAGTCACTGGCTCGCCACCGCGGCGCTGCCCGCGGACTGGACCGACATCCCGTTCGAGGCGCCGAGCCGATTCTGGCAGCGGGGTGAGAACGAATTCTGCGTGAGCGCGGCCCGGAAGCGGCCGGGGGACGAAGGCGACGACCAGGCCTTCGCCGCCGCGGTGATCCGGGTTCAGCTTCCCTGATCGGACAGGGCGGGCCGGCGCCTGCCCCTTCTCCGGACGCGCCTCTCTTTTCGACTTTCGAGAAGTGCCGTGAACAGGGCCGCCCGCGGATCGACCACCCCGAAGCCCTGCTGTTCCGGCTTCAGTTCATCGACCCGCCGCGCGGTCCGGGTCAGGACGGCCTTGATCTCCAGCGGCTTGAGCGAAGGATTCGCCTCGATCATCTGGGCGGCGATGGAGGCCACGATGGGGGAGGAGAAACTGGTTCCATCGACGTGCTTGTACGACTCCGAGATCACGTTCTGATCGTGATACTTCGCGGCGACGAGTTGCCTTATGAGCGGCGGCGCGAGCCCGGCCGCGTTGTCGAGAGCCTCGTCGATCCCGGGGTGATCCGCGAGCACCTCGGCGAGGCGCGCATCCCCGGTTTGAAGGAGCAGTGAATAGAGTCCGGCCTGCTGCGCGGTCTCCGTGCCGGGGAGCAGGGGCGCCGCGAGCCAGATGCTCGGCGCCACCAGCTCCGGCTTCTGCAGGCCGTCGATGGTGGGGCCGTAGCTCGACTGGTAGGGCGTGACCCCGAAGCGGCTGAGGCGGTTGCGGTCGTTGAAGCCGCCCACCGAGAGGGCCGACGGAGACGAGGCGGGAGGAATCACGGGATGGCGGGGGGAATGGCCCGCGTTCCCCACCGCGGCGCAGACCAGGATCCCCGCGTCCGTGGCCGCTTCGACCCCTTCGCAGACCGGGTCGTCGAGGTAGCTCGCCTCGTAGTCGCCGCCCACGCTCACGTTGACGATGCGGATGTCGTGCCGGTTTCGATTCTTCAGGATCCAGTCGAAGCCGCGCCGGATGTCGTTGTGAACGACGCGCTTCGCGGTGCCGCACTGCACGAGGACCACCTCCGCCTCGGAGGCGATGCCGCGATAGAGGCCCTGCGACAGCGCGCCGTTGCCGCAGGCCGCGACCGAGGTCATCATGCCGTGCCAGCCCGTGTCCAGAGGCTCGTCGATGTCGGCCCTTCGGGAATCGTTCCGGGTGACGTCCACGTATTCGCGGATCCGGTCCCTTGGCGTCACCAGGTCCGGGTGCGCGTAGAACCCGGCATCCAGGAACGCGATGGTGACGCCCCGGCCCCGGTACCTTGAGGAGGCGCCGAGCCGCAGACCGGTGGGCAGTATGGGCGGGCTCGAACCATCCGTCATGCCCGCGGCGCGAAAGTAGGAGAGGGCGCGCCGGAAGCGGCGGGCGCAGGAGGCGCAACAGCGGGTGCGCGCCTCCAGCCACGGCAGATTGATCCTTATGAGCGACTCGAGCTCGGGGGCGGGATGGACGGTCGCGCGCGCGGCCAGGCAGATGGAACACAGCTCGGTCATGCGCTCGGTGGAGTTTACGAGCGATCGCGCCCCGGAGCGCGCCACGTCCCCACGCGCTAGCATCGGGCATGCGACTCGAAGGCCGGCCCGAAAGCAGGAATGTCGAGGATCGGCGCGGACAGCGCATGCGCGGCGGCCCCGCCATCGGCTGCGGCGGTCTGATCCTGGTGCTCGCGGTCTCCTACTTCACCGGCCAGGACCCGCGGACCCTCCTTCAGCTGCTGAGCTCGGTGCAGGAGCAGACCGCGCCGCCGGAGACGGCCCCCGCCGGCGAAGCGCCCAGGGACCAGCTCGGAACCTTCGCCCGAACCGTCCTCGCCGACACCGAGGAAACCTGGAGGGGAATATTCGCGGGGGCCAACCAGGCCTACGAGGAGCCGCCCCTCGTCCTCTTCTCGCAGGCCGTCCGCTCCGGCTGCGGGACCGCCTCTTCGGCCATGGGGCCCTTCTACTGCCCCGCCGATCGCAAGGTCTATCTCGACCCGGTGTTCTTCGACCAGTTGTCGAAGCGATTCGGAGCCCCGGGCGATTTCGCCCAGGCCTATGTCATCGCCCACGAGGTGGGGCACCACGTGCAGAATCTCACCGGCGTCTCGGAGCAGGTGAGCGCGGCGCAGCAGCGGGGAGGCGAGGCCCAGGCAAATGCCCTCTCGGTTCGGCTCGAGCTTCAGGCCGACTGCTTCGCCGGGGTGTGGGGCCACCATGCGAACCGGGATCGGAAGATCATCGAGCCGGGCGATTTCGAGGAGGGCATGCGCGCGGCCGCCTCGATCGGGGATGACAACATCCAGGAGATGACCGAGGGGTCGATCCACCCCGAGTCGTGGACCCACGGTTCCGGCGAACAGCGTCAGTTCTGGCTGCGTCGCGGTCTCGAGTCCGGCGACTGGACGCGCTGCGACACCTTCAGGGAGAAGAGGCCCTAGGCGAGCGCCTCCCAGGCCTCCTCGGCGCTGAAGGTGTAGCGCAGCCCGCAGAAGTCGCAGTCCACCTCGATGGTCCGCCGATCGGCGAGGAGGCCCTGGATCTCGTCCCGCCCGAGCGCTCTCAGAACCGAGGCCACGCGCTCCTTCGAGCATCGGCAGACGAAGGTGACCGCGCGCTCGGGAAGCAGCCGGACTTCTTCCTGATGGAAGAGGCGATGGAGGATCTCGGTGTCGCCGAGTTCCAGGAGTTCCGCGCGGGTCACGGAGGAGGCGAGGGTCCGGATTCGATTCCAGGCGTCCGGGTCCGCCTCCGCGTCCGCCTTGCCGCCCTGCTGCGGCACCTTCTGAACGAGCAGCCCCGCGCACCCCGAACCGTCCGCCGCGAGTGCGAACTGCGACTCGATCTGCTCGGAGCGGGCCATGTAGGCGTTGAGCACGTCCGCGACCGAAGCGTCCTCCATGGGCACGAGACTCTGGTAGGCGTCGTAGTCGCCGCCCGGATCGATGGTCAGGGCGAAGGAGGCGCCCCGCGCGAGGTCGGTGAGCGACAGTCCCGGGCCGATCGAGGCCGGCGCGTCGAATCGCGCCATGGCCCGCACCGTGTGGTCGGCCCGGCACTCGGCCACGAGGAGGGAGACGGGTTTTCCGCCCTGGATCTGGAGGGTGAGCCGCCCGTCGCTTTGAAGCATCTTCAAAGTCGAGGAGAAGAGCGCGGCCGCGGCCAGGCACTCCCCGAGGAGGGATGTCACCGGTTCCGGATAGGCCCGGCGCGCGAGAATCGCCCGCCACGACTCGCCGAGGCGCACGTACTCGCCCCGCACCGCGCCCGGGCCGATGACGAACCTCCGGGTGGCGTCCGTGATTCCCGAAACCATGCCGCGCTACCCCTCGGGACTTCTAGTCGAGGACCACGGTCTCCACGTGTCGGGGCACGTGTGTTTTGAAACCGCGATCGGCGTTGATCTTCACCGCGAGGGTGAGGGCGGCGTCTTCCTCGCCGTGAGTGACGAACACGGTCTTCGGCGGGTTCTTGACCCCGGACAGCCAGCGCATCAGCTCATTCACGTCGGCGTGGCCGGAAAGACCCTTGAGGTCCGTCACCTCGGCCAGCACGGGGACCTCGGTCTTGTGGATCCGGACCGTGGAGGCCTTTTCGATGAGCCGCCGCCCCAGCGTCCCTTCGCCCTGGTAGCCCGTGATCAGCAGGGTGTTCTCGGGGTGAGGCAGTCGAACCCGACAGTGGTGCAGGATGCGGCCGCCCGACAGCATTCCCGAGGACGAGATGATGACGGCCGGGCTCTTCACCTTGTTGAGCGCCTCCGATTCCTCGCGGCTGCGGGCCAGGCGCACCCACTTGCTGTTCAGGACGCTCTGTCCTCCCACCAGGGTCAGCGCGTCCTTGAGCGCCTCGCCGTGCCGCGCGTAGATGCGGGTCGCGTCCACCGCCATGGGTGAATCGATGTAGATGGGGAACGGGCGCAGCTTCTGCTCGTGGACGATCCGGTCCATGAGCCAGATCATCTGCTGGGCCCGGCCCACCGCGAAGGCGGGGATGAGCAGGACGCCGTTCCGCGCGAAGGTGCGCGCGATGACGGTCTGGAGTTGCTCCTGGACGGAGGTGACCGGATGCTGCCGGTTTCCATACGTGCTCTCGATCAGCACGTAGTCCGCGTCGGGACACGGTTCCGGGTCCTTCGCGAGCACCGCGTTGTATCGCCCGAGGTCTCCCGAGAAGAGGATCCGGCGCGAGCTTCCCTGGGCGTCCTCCACCGTCATCTCGATGGAGCTGGCGCCGAGCAGATGTCCGGCCTCCCGGAACATGAAGGAGATTCCCGGAGCGGCGATATGGGTCTTGCCCAGGGGAACGGGCACGAAGAGTTTCAGGGCCCGTTCCACGTCCTTGTCGTCGAAGAGAGGCAGCGCCGGCTTGTGGCTGGTGAGGCCCTTGCGGTTCAGGTACTCCGCGTCCTCCATCTGCAGGTGGGCCGCGTCCTTCAGCAGCACCTCGGCGAGTTCCACCGTGGGCGGGGTGCAGAAGATGGGTCCCTTGAAGCCGTTCTTCGTGAGCCTCGGGATGCGGCCGATGTGGTCGAGGTGAGTGTGGGTGAGAACCACCGCCTCCATGTGGGGGGCGGGGAACTCGGGATCCACCCAGTTGCGCTGACGGATTTCCTTGCGTCCCTGGAACATTCCGAAGTCGACCATGACCTGCGACCGGCCGGAGTCGACGAGATAGGCGGACCCGGTGACCGTGCGCGCGGCCCCGAGGAAGGTGATGGAAATGGGCATCTGGTTCTCGCTTTGCTTTGGTTTGAGGGCGTCGTGACCGCGGGCGGCCGCCTCAGAATAGCCGCATGGCCCCGGAAAGGAACTTCTTCTGATATGGTCCCGCCCGTTGTGACTCTCACCGCCATCATCGCGCGCCGTTATTACCGCCCGGGAGGGACCCGGGTGGCCTAGAGCAACGTTTCCGCTCCGGTCCGCACCCACGGGCCCGCTCTTCAAGAGAGCGGGCCTTTTCTTTTGTTTCAGAAAGCAAGGAAAGGAACCATGAACAGCACACTGGTCGAAACCGCGGTCGTGACGCTTCCCCCGGGACACCCCGGAGAAGGCGATCCGATCTACATCGCGCGCCGGTCCGCCCTCTCGAGCCTCGTCGCGTCCGTCGACGAGCTCGGGGCCACGCTTCCCGAGGTGAGATACACCGAAGAGGAGACCGAGGTGTGGCGCGCGGTCCTGGACCGGCTGTCGAACCTCCACGAGATCCATGCCGCCTCCGCGTATCTGCAGGGATTCCGGCGGCTCGGAATGTCCCCCTCGCGTCCGCCCGTGCCCGGGTCGCTGGCTCAGCGCCTGAAGGAGCAGACCGGCTTCGGCCTCGTCCTCACCGACGGCCTTCTCGATGCGCGGGTCTTTTTGAGCCACCTCGGCGAACGCCGTCAGCCCTGCACGGTCTACCTGCGTCACGGCTCGCGGCCCGACTACACCCCCGAGCCGGATCTCGTGCACGAGGCGGTGGGCCACGCGCCCATGCTCACGGATCCCGAGGCGGCCCGGCTGAACGAAGTCATCGGCCACGCCGCCGCGCGCGCGTCGGCCCGGCAGCTCCAGGCTTTGCTCAGGCTCTACTGGTTCACGCTCGAGTTCGGTCTGGTCGAGGAAAGGAGCGGGCTTCGCGCTTACGGCGCGGGGCTGCTCTCGTCATTCGGCGAGCTGCCGCATGCCTTCTCGGACGCGGTGGACCGGCGGCCATTCGGGCTCGAGGAGGTGATCGAGCAGGACTACGCTCACGACCGGATGCAGGATGTGCTCTTCGTGGCGCCGGGCCTGGGAATGGTGCTGGGCGAGGTTCAGGTGTGGCTCCGGTCCCGGGAGTACGAGGCGCTCTAGCTCAGCATCTTTCTGAGAACGGTCTGGAGGATGCCGCCGTTCTTGTAGTAGTTGATCTCCACCGCGGTGTCGAGGCGGCAGGTGGCTTCGAACGAGAAGCTCGTGCCGTCCGCGCGCTTCGCGGTGACGGTGAGGGTCTGGCGCGGGGTGAGGCTCTTCTCGTCGAGGCCGCCGATGGTGATCGATTCGTCGCCCCGAAGGCCGAGGCTCTCCGCGTTCTGGCCGTTCTTGAAGACGATCGGGAGGACGCCCATCCCCACCAGGTTCGAGCGGTGGATGCGCTCGAAACTCTCCGCGATGACCGCGCGCACGCCGAGGAGCAGCGTGCCCTTGGCCGCCCAGTCGCGTGAGGAACCGGAGCCGTACTCCTTGCCCGCGAGGATCACCAGAGGGGTTTCCGCCTCCTTGTACTTCATGGCCGCGTCGTAGATGGTCATGCGCTCGCCGCCGGGCTGGAACACGGTGACGCCGCCCTCGACACCCGGCACCATCAGGTTCTTGAGCCGGATGTTCGCGAAGGTGCCGCGCACCATCACGCGGTCGTTGCCGCGCCGCGCGCCGTAGGAGTTGAAGTCCTTCTTCTCGACCCCTCGCGCCTTGAGGAAGTCGCCGGCCGGAGAGGCGGCCGCGATGTCGCCCGCGGGCGAAATGTGGTCGGTAGTGATGGAGTCCGAGAAGATCGCCAGCACCCGCGCGCCTTCGATGCCCTTGAGGGGAGGCGGCTCCATGGACAGGCCCTGGAAGAACGAGGGCTCCTGGATGTAGGTCGAGGCTTCTTTGAAGTCGAACAGGGCGCCTTCGGCCACGGAGATGGCGTTCCAGTCGGGATTGCCGCCGAAGACGTCCGCGTAGCTCTTCGTGAAGAGTTCTCCGGTGACCGAGGCCTCGGCGTCCGCCACTTCCTTCATGGTCGGCCAGATGTCCTTGAGCATCACCGGCGCCCCGGAGCGGTCCTTGCCGATGGGCTCGGTGGCGAAATCGATGTCGGTGGTTCCCGCGAGCGCGTAAGCGACCACCAGGGGCGGCGAAGCGAGGTAATTCGCCTTCACGTCGGGATTCACGCGTCCTTCGAAGTTGCGGTTTCCCGAGAGCACGGCCGAGGCGACGAGCTTTCCGTCGTTCACCGCCTTCGACACCGCGGGAGGCAGGGGACCGGAGTTACCGATGCAGGTGGTGCAACCGTAGCCGACCACGTTGAAGCCGATGGCTTCGAGATCGCCCATCAGGCCCGACTTCTTGAGGTACTCGGTGACCACCTTCGATCCCGGAGCGAGAGAGGTCTTGACGTAGGGCTTCACGTTGAGGCCCTTCGCCACCGCCTTCTTCGCGACCAGGCCCGCGCCGAGCATGACCGAGGGGTTCGAGGTGTTGGTGCAGCTCGTGATCGCGGCGATGGTGACGGCGCCGTGAGCGAGGGTGCTGGTGACGCCCTTCATCTCGACCGCGGCGGTGCGGGTGAGATCGTCCGGGCCGAGGCCGAAGCCGCGATCCTTCACCGGAGCCACCAGGGACTTGCGGAACGACTCCTTCATCGCCTTCAAGGGCACGCGGTCCTGCGGGCGCTTCGGACCGGCGAGAGACGGTTCCACGGTCGAGAGGTCCAGTTCGATGGTGTCGGTGAAGACCGGCTCCGCGGAATCCTTCGTCCGGAAGAGTCCCTGCTCCTTCATGTAGCGCTCGACCAGGTCCACCTCGTCGGCAGTGCGGCCGGTGTTGCGGTAATAGCGGAGCGTCTCGTCATCGACGGGGAAGAAGCCGCAGGTGGCGCCGTATTCGGGCGCCATGTTCGCGATGGTGGCGCGGTCGGCGAGGGGCATGCCGTCAAGGCCTGGGCCGAAGAACTCCACGAACTTCTCGACCACGCCCTTCTTGCGCAGGGCCTGGGTGACGGTGAGGACCATGTCGGTGGCGGTGACGCCTTCGCTCAACCGTCCCACGAGGCGCATGCCGATGACCTGCGGAGTCACCATGTAGAGGGGCTGGCCGAGCATCGCCGCCTCCGCTTCGATGCCGCCCACACCCCAGCCCAGGACGCCGAGGCCGTTGATCATGGTGGTGTGCGAGTCGGTGCCGACCAGGGTGTCGGGGAAGGCGTACCTTTCGCCGTCCACCGTCTTTGAGAGAACGCCCTTGGCGAGGTACTCGAGGTTCACCTGGTGGACGATGCCGGTGGCCGGCGGCACCACGCGGAAGTTGTCGAAGGCTTTCTGGCCCCAGCGCAGGAACTGGTAGCGCTCGTTGTTGCGCTCGAACTCGAGCTTCGAATTCTGGGCGAGAGCGTCGTTCGTGCCGTACGCGTCGACCTGGACGGAGTGGTCGACCACCATGTCCACGGGAACGAGGGGATTGACTTTGCGGGGATCGTGGCCGAGGCGCTTGACCGCGGCCCGCATGGAGGCGAGATCCACGACCGCGGGCACGCCGGTGAAATCCTGGAGGATCACGCGGGCGGGCATGAAGGGGACTTCGATGTCCTTGGGCGCCTTCGCGTTCCAGGCCGCGAGGTTCTTCACGTCCTGCTCGTGCACCAGTTCGCCATCGACCGATCGAAGGATCGCCTCGAGGACGACGCGGATCGAGAACGGGAGCGTCTCGAGGCCGGGGGCGATGCCCGCCTTCTTGAGAGCGTCGAGGCGGTAGATCGAAAAGCTGCCGGACTTGGCCTGGAGCTTGGCGCGCGAACCGAAAGAATCCTTCTTCATCCCTCCATTTTACGGCCCCGGAGCTACTTCGCCCCG
>Ga0138256_10008572_pt1 | contig 10730 bp, 9 predicted proteins | sample KNB2016incub_MG_FD_105486 | JGI IMG/M metagenome (GOLD analysis project Ga0138256, IMG submission 105486) | Active sludge microbial communities from wastewater in Klosterneuburg, Austria - KNB2014incub_MG | ecosystem: Engineered > WWTP > Activated sludge > Unclassified | place: Austria... | reverse complement strand
ATTGATCAAAAGGGAAGCGACTAAGATCAACGTAAACATAATGACATAAGGTGCAAAAGTCGTCATATTCAAAATGGGTAGGATTTTAGTTGTTTCCAAACTGAAGTAGAAAATCGGTACCTCTGAATTTAAGACCACAAGGCCGAAGCAAATAAAAAAGGTTTCTATGATCAAATCTAGCAGGCTTACCTTTTGATTTTGTTCAGGTGCTTTTTCAAGATCACTTATTTTCCAGGTATCCGATACAAGCGCATCTTTCTGTGGGCTATAGTACTCAAGCAATGCAAAAACCAGCGTGATCGTACCAAGTGTTCCAATGCCTGAGGAAAAAATTTCAGCTGAAAGATTTAGGAAGAGCCCAATTCCTGAAATGTCGGATGACAGATTCAAAAAGTTAGCAACTGTGATGCCAATGGCAGTACCCACAAGCGCAATTTTCACAACGAGCCAATAGGCATCGATGTAACCAGCGCCAATCAGACTACGAGGGCTTGTTTGATAAGCTTGAGCAACCGTTTTAGGATGCCCCATGGCGCGGAGAGCCGATTCAATCTCGCCGTTAGTATAATCTTTTTTTCCAAAGTTCTCTTCAAGATAATCGTAGAGGTTCGCTTCAATTTCTTTCAAGACGTCATCTCTTTGGGATGACGTCAAATATTTTCCTATCGTATATAAATAATCTTTAATCATAATGGGCCTCCAAGTAATTCGGACATAGACTGTTCAAGTGTTTGCCATTCGGTTATAAGCGCATTTCTGACATCTCTGCCAAGCGCGCTTATTTGGTAATACCGTCTCGGTCTGTTTTCTTCTATTTGCCAAAGCGAGTCAAGCAGACCTTGTTTTTCTAGTCGTCTCATTAGTGGGTAAAGCGTGTTTTGTTCAACCGCCATACCGAGATTGCTTAACTCAGTGATCAGTGTGTAACCATATTGTGGTTCATCAACTCGAGTTAATACAGCCAGTACCAATGTGCCGCGTCTCATTTCTTGTCTAAAATTCTGTATGATAGTTTCAAATTCTACCATCTGATCACCACCTTTGATTACATTATACTGTACGACACACAGTGTTGTCAATAAAAATAAAAAGCCTTTTTGGAGGCTTTTTATTGGGTTGTTCGTCTATACGGTCAGTCAATTTTATAACGCCCGAAACCGGCTTCATCCAGTTCATCGTTTGGAATAAATTTAAGTGAGGCACTGTTAATGCAGTAGCGCATCCCGCCTGAAATTTCTGGCCCGTCGTCAAAAACGTGTCCCAAATGGCTATCGCTCACTTGACTTCTCACTTCAATTCTGTGCATCAGAAAGGTGTTGTCTTCTATATAACGTATTGCTTCTTTAAAAACGGGTCTTGTAAAGCTAGGCCAACCACATGAGGACTCAAATTTGTCTTTTGAACTAAATAGGGGTTCACCCGATACGACATCTACATAAAGCCCTTTCTCGAAATGGTTCCAATATCTATTGTCGAAAGGATGCTCAGTGACGCCAAGTTGTGTCACTTGATACTGTATTTCAGTCAATTGTCCCTTTAAAACATCTAGGGATGGTTTTTTAAATTTTTTGTCAGTCTCGCCCATGCATTTTCTCCTTCTGCTTTTTAATCATAACCTTTCTTTACCCAAAAAAAGGTTGAATAAGCTAGAATGAAACAAAAAAATTAGGGTATTATGTAAAGGATAAAGCAAAGGAGGCACAAGATGCAGTCAGATGACACCCTTATGAGGCTCATGGATCAACTTAAGTTGCATATTGATCAAAGTGATAACATTGTTTTTTTCGGGGGTGCAGGTGTTTCCACGGAGAGTCATATCCCTGATTTTAGATCTCAGAATGGCCTTTATCAAGCAAATGACCATCAGGCTTATCCACCTGAGACAATTTTAAGCCATCACTTCTTTATGAAGCATTCTGAAAGTTTTTATGCATTTTATAAAGAAAAAATGATTTATGAAAATGCAATGCCGAACGCGGCACACATTGCGTTAGCCCATCTAGAAGCAAGCGGTAAACTGAAGGCTGTCATTACACAAAATATTGATGGGCTGCACCAGATGGCTGGTTCAAAAAATGTGTTTGAGCTTCATGGTTCTATTCACAGAAATTTTTGCATGACCTGTGGAAAATTTTATGGATTACACAAAATCATCCACAGTGCGTCGGTACCAAACTGTGACATTTGTGGTGGCTTGGTGAAACCAGATGTCGTATTATATGAAGAATCGTTAGATGAGCATACGATTGAAGGGGCTATTAAAGCCATACAGCAAGCGGATTTGCTGATTGTAGGTGGTACATCTTTAGTTGTCTATCCAGCGGCTGGATTGTTGGATTATTATAGAGGGCATAAACTTATTTTGATCAATAAGAGTGAGACGTCACAAGACCATAGGGCGTTGCTTCAAATTAATGCCTCTATTGGCGACGTCTTGGCGTATTGCATACAGGGTTATTAGAATTATAGGAGGGTTTATGAGAGCACATGATATTGAGTACCAATTGTTTGGTGATGACATGCAATTTGTCGAAATTGAATTAGATCCAAAGGAATCGGTTCTCGCTGAGGCGGGTGCAATGATGTACATGGAAATGGGCGTCGATATGGCCACTATCTTTGGTGATGGCACGGAACAACCAGGTGGCGGTATTATGGGTAAACTTATGGGCGCGGGCAAACGTGTTATCACAGGTGAGAGTTTGTTCATGACGCAATTTACAAACAATTCAAGCGATAGAAAGAAAGTTGCTTTTGCTGCAGGATACCCAGGTAAGATTTTGTCTGTTGATTTAACGGAATATGGTGGTCGCCTGATTGCACAAAAAGACGCATACCTTTGTTCGGCTATGGGTATTTCTATAGGCATCGCCTTCCAAAAGAAAATCGGGATTGGCTTCTTTGGTGGTGAAGGTTTTATCATGCAAAAACTTGAAGGAGATGGTTTGGCATTCTTGCATGCGGGGGGCACGATTATCGAAAAAGAGCTTGCATCAGGTGAAGTCATCAAAATCGATACGGGTTGTCTCGTCGCATTGACGGGCTCAGTCGACTATAATATTGAGATGGTAAAAGGTATTAAAAGTGCTGTATTTGGTGGAGAAGGTCTTTTCTTAGCCACGTTAAAAGGTCCAGGAAAAGTTTGGCTTCAGTCATTGCCATTCTCTCGTATGGCAGATAAAATCCTCTCAAGTGCGCGTGCACACGGCGGTAGCTCTAAAGGCGAAGGCAGTTTACTTGGCACATTAGGGAATATGCTTGATGGTAAATAATTAAATAATTAATTAATCACGTTCTACGGACAACGCCCATAAATAAAGGGATGCGACACTGCCGTAGGGCGTGTATTTTTTTTTGTAGCGCTCAAATGTCGCACGATCGAGTTCAGTCAAGCCATAAAGACGCATCATGCCGCGGCGAATGGCTAAATCATCCCAACTGACGATGTTTTGTCTTTGCATAGAAAAGATCATGAGCATTTCTGCAGTCCAAACCCCTATACCTGGCAATGATTTCAACCTTTTTGCAATTTCATCATCGGGTAGCGTGGTAAGGCCATCGAGGTCAAAGCCACCACTAAATATTAATTCAGAGATGGTTTTGATGTAAGTAGCTTTTCTCATGGACATCCCTCTGGACTGAATATCTGCAACGTCTGTATGAGCGACGTTTTGAGGCGTCACATCGCCAACTAGATTTTCGAACCGTTTCCAAACGGTATCCGCCGCTTTACTTGAAATTTGCTGCGCGATGATACTACTGATCAGGCCTTTAAATAAATCTGGCATAATTTCTCTTTGAATCATGCCAATGCGGTCAATGGCAGCGCCGATTTTTTTGTCTTTCTTTTTTAAGGCCTGAATGGCGGTGTCCCCATATTCAAAGTAATGCATAAACCCTCCTTAGGTAATCTTCTGAATCCATTATAACATAGTGAAAATTAAGAGAATGAATAATTATCTCTTTCATGAAAACGCATAATCATGTATCATAAAATCAAGAAAGTGGTGTAGAAAGGTTGGGTGTATATTGAAACGTATTATTTTAATGGGCATTATGATCTTAACAATAACTTTATCAGGTTGTTCAGTTTTTGACGAAATCAGGCGGGACACAAACCCTCTTTTAGAAGCAGAAAGAATAAGTTCTAGTTGGCGTGTTTTTACAGATGAACAGTCAGGACTGTTTGGATATATGGATAAGAAAGGCAATGTTGTTATTGAACCAAAATTTCTTGAAGCTTGGGAATTTTATGGCGGCCGTGCAATCGTTAAGGTTGAACCGCCTGCAGATAGTCTGTATTATGGCAAATTAGCAGAGGGCATCTATGGCATGATTGATCCTTTGGGTGACTATGTTTTTGAGCCAAACGGATTGATTACGCGCGTTGATACATGGCATTATTTATACGCTGAAGCAAAAGAATTTTGGCCGGGTTACGGTGTGGATGGCAATGCCGTTATTAAATATGATTTAATTGACGGGGTTGGAGAGGTCCATGGCGATAAATCTTTCTATTATGTGTACCCTGTTCGCGATAATGTGTTCCTTGCCAATGATGGCACCCAGTCGTATTTTATAGATGATGATGGTAAAGACCTAGATGATTATCCGATTTTCGATTTTCCAGTGACAGCGACGCAGGAAGGTGGCAGGATTTTTATTACCCCGATGGATGATACAATGCAGCGTATGCGTTGGTCGATTTCTCTTGATGGGAAAAACCTTGAGGCATCCTTTAAATCTGAAAGTTTGGGTAATGGCCTGACGTATTCCACAAGGCTTATGTCACCATACATTGGCATCAGCGTCTTTTACCCTTTATTTGCCACTGAGGATTTAGAGCGTCAAGAAATTCTAAACGCTGTGATTTTAAAAGATGTGAACGCCTATCGCATTACAGATTTTTCTATGAATCCTGAAGAGATGGTTGATTATAATCTTGTTGATCAAATCAATTATTCGGCAAATCTTGATTACAAACTATCTATCGTTGGCAATTTGCTCAATTATGAGACGGTTGGTTACTGGTATGGGTTTGGTGCAGCGCATCCGAATTCAATTTGGACGACGCATCACTATGACATAGAAACAGGGGCGTCTTTGCCTTTTGAAAGTCTCTTTTTAACTGAACTGGATTGGCGAAATGCGCTGGCTAAAATCATCGATGATCAATTCATGAAGGATGAAGCGACGTTTCTTTACATTGATAAAAGTACACCTGTGCAAACGCGGTTAGAGACATTTGCAGAAGGCAGTTTTAATATAAGTTTTGAAGCAGAGGCTATGAAAGTTTATTACCCACTTTATGAAATTGCCCCTTATGCAGCATGGTTTCCAACGTATGAGATTCCTTATACTGAAATGGCAGCTTATTTCGATACAGAGAGTGCCATTTACAAAGCACTGTTTAATCCGTGAAACGTACTTTTTTGCAATCTTCGAAAATGCGTTTGACGCGTTTCGTTACTAATGGTATTTTAAATGTAGGAATTGTAACAAAAATATAACATTATCTGTTCAGAAAAGGATGATTTTATGGCCATTGCATACGATTTAAAGGATGCGATCCAAATTAACGACGCCGATTTTGACGTCTTAGAACGGTTGGTTGAAACACCTACAATTATGTTGAATATGCATAAGTTATTGTTTGTTAATGCCGGGTTTAGGCAGCATTTTGACTGTGAAGGTCAAATGCTGTCGCTAAAGTGTTTATTGAGCATCATCCATACCGATTATTTGAGTCATTTTGAAACGATGCTTGATTGTGCACTTTCGGGAAAAACATATGTGGACCACGGGGAATTATGCGTCAAAACTAAAAATTCTAAAGCGTTTTGGATGACTTATACGCTGCGTGTTGTGACTTACAACGGTTTGCCACATGCACTGATTCAACTGTATGAGAACAACGAAAAAAAGCGCACCGATACTTATAAAGAACGTTTAATAAAACTTAGTGAATCCATACTTGAAGTAACGCATTCTATTGTAAATGCCGACGGCATCAATGAACTGTATCGCGTCATCATGCAATGTGCAGTAAACGCCATTAGCAATGCAAGTCATGGCAGTATTATGAAATTAGAAGGCGATTTTTTAATACCAGTGGCACATATTGGCTTTGAAACCAATGCAATCAGGCGTGTAAAAATACCTTTAAAAACACATATCCTTTATAAAGTCGTTGGTGAGAAACTAGACCAAATTATAAAAGTGAATGATTTAAAGACAATTGAAACAGACAGTGTTATGCATTCAGCCCTATCAGCCCCAATATATATTAAAGGAAAATTTTTCGGCGTGGTAACAGTGGAATCAAAGCGAATGGATTCTTTTGACGACGATGATGTGAATCTAATGGCGTTTTTTAGAAACAACCTTGAGATTGCGATTACCAATCAGTACTTAAATGAAGAGAAATCTTTTTTGTCGAGATTTGATAGTCTAACAAGTCTATATAATAGAAATTACTTTGATGAAGTTTATGAATTAATCAAAGAGCGCGCCCAACGTTATCATGAGAATTTTAACCTTGTCGTATTTGATTTGAACGATTTAAAAGGGACTAATGATGCATATGGTCATATGGCAGGGGATCTTTTACTTAAGCATTTCGCAACTACCTGTAAAAATCTGATTCGTAAAAGCGATGTTCTTGCTAGATACGGTGGCGATGAATTTGTTGGCCTTTTTTTCAACTGCAGTCAAGGTAAGCTTCGAAAAAAAATTGATGGGCATTTGAAATATCTAAATGAAAACCCGATTTTTTATAAAAACAAAACCATAATATGCTCCTATAGTTATGGTATCGCCCAGTTTAACGAAGATGGAACAACTTTAGGAGAGCTCTTTAAAGTAGCGGATGACCGCATGTATGAGAATAAGATGAGATATAAGCTTGGTTTTGATTTTATCGAAATGTTTGAACCGAGTCGAAGGAACACTTTTTAAACCGCGACATATAAAAATGCGCGGTTTTTTTCGCGCTTATAGTATGCTATACTTTATCGGATGAGAAATCTGTGTGGATATGGAGGAATGGATCAATGGATGGTAGTTTTTACAGTTATGCTTTAATGGTGCTCGTATGCACGATGGTACTTTCGAATGATTTAAGAAAACGCGTTATGTCAAAGGACACGATTCTTTACAAAATTAAAGATAAAAGAAAAACGAAAACAATCTTTTATGTGCTTGGCTTATTTGTACCTTTTCTGATATTGGTAACAGGGCTTGCACTTGACTATGCGTTGGCGACACGCTTGTTAGTGGTCGTTATGGGTCTTGAAATGGCCGTTTTATGGACCATGATCCAACTCTCAGATGGTTTGGTGACTAAAACCCATGCGGGTAAAGTATGGTTTACCCGATTTGATCAGGTGGCTTTTTATCAGATTATGGAGATGAAGGGCAATCATTATTTCCTTTTTAAAAAACACAATGCAAAGCGTCAAGAGATGCTGTTGGTAAATCAAGAAGATATTGAAGCTATCAAAAAAATTCTGAATAATCTAGGTCTTAAAATTTACTCAGAGTATGTGAATCACTAGGTATTCCAACGATTATGTAACCATTTCAAAAATGTTTTGTTTAAAGTTAAAAAAAGTATAGCAATTTGTAAAGTTTTTGGTACAATAGAAAAGTACGGCTTAGTAAATTTCTTAGATGTTTATTTATTAACAAAGAGAGAAAAGTAGATAAATCGGATCAATGAGCACGTATAATAATCTTAATAAAGGGGTAACAACATGGCTAAAAAAATTAAAGCTTTAGTACTTGCTGCTGTTCTCGTTATAACACTTGTTGCAGCACCAGGTGTATCTTACAACTCATTCGCAGCAGACACGACAACTTCTGCATCAACTTGGACACCTGCTCCAACACCAGCACCAGCACCTGTTAAACCGGCACCCGTTAAACCAGCACCAGCACCAACTACAACAGTAACAAAACCTGGCGTTACAGTGCCAACTACAGTTGTTACTGCACCAGGTACTGCAATTCCAATGATCACAAGAGTGCTTCATTTCGGCTCAACTGGCGCAGACGTTGTATTGCTTCAAAAGTATTTAACAACTGCTGGTCATTCACTTACAGCAGACGGCATGTTCGGTAACTTAACGCTTAAAGCTGTAAAAGCATTCCAAGCAAAATCTGGTTTAGCGGCAGATGGCTACGTTGGACCTGCTACGAACAAAGCGCTTAATGCTTTAGCTGTAACACCAGTTGTTAAAGTAGACGTGGTAACAACAGCGTCATTAGTAAACAACATCGCTGCTTTCAAAGCAGGTATTTCAGCTAACGGAAAATGGATCGTTACAACACTTGGCGATTTGGTTTCTAAAGAAGAACTCGTTCTTACTGGCACATTTAAAAATGGTAAAAAAGATAAAGTCACTGGCGAAGAAGTTGTCGCTAGAAAAATCGGTTTATATACACAAGATGCAGATAAAAACGTAACAGCAAGATTTAAATTAACAGCACCTAAATTAACAATTGAAAGCCCAAATGCAAGCCTTGCAAAAGGTACATTCGTTGGCGATATCTATGTTAATGCTGAAGGTTTCAAATTAGTTGATATGGTTGTTGAGGGTAACATTTACTACTTAACTCAAGCAGCTAAAGATACAGCAGTTATCGACGCGACTTCTAAAGTTTCTGGCGAAGTTTCATTAATCGAAATCATTGCAGGTACTGACGTTGTAACTTCTGCTTCTTTAACTTACGACAATAACACATTTAAAAAATCAATGTACGGTAATGGTACTTGGATTATTTCTACTTTAAAAGATATGACGTTTACGACGCCGCTTGCATTAGCTGGCGATCTTAAAAACGGTAAAAAGAATGCAGATGGCACTGATGCGATCCAAAGAAAAATCGCACTTTATAGCCAAGACGATGCACACAAAGTTACGAGAAGATTTACTGTAACTGCACCTTATTTAACGGTTCTTAGCTTAAACGCTAGAATCCAAGGTGGTACATTTGTTGGCGACATCTACGTAACAGGTCTTAACTTCCAAATAGTTGACGCAACAGTAAAAGGTAACATTTACTTCACATCACAAGCGGCTAAAGATTCATTTAAAGTAGACGCAAAAAGTAAAGTTATTGGTGAGCAAATCTTAACACAACCAGATGCTGTGGTTTCACCATCACTTTTTAGAAATGAAGACCAACTCGTTAAAAACCTATCTAAAGATGGTACTTGGATTGTCTATGCTGGTAACGATGTTAAAACAGACAAAAACTTGTACATGATGGGCGATTTCAAAAATGGTGAAGTTGTCGATAGAAAACTTGCACTTTATAGCCAAGATGACAAAAGAGTCGTTACAAGAAGATTCACATTAACGGCACCTATGCTTGTTATCAGTAGCCCAAATGCAAGAATTGAAAAAGGTATATTTAATGGCGATATTTATGTAAACGCTCCAAATGTTAAATTAAATGATATGGTTGTTAATGGTGATATTCATGTTAGCGTTAAAGCGACTGGATTTACAACAACTAAAGGTTCAATTACTGGAAGCATCATATACGATACACAAGCAGTTAAAGATGCTGCTAAAATCGATGCGCTTACAAAAATTGAAGGCGTACAAGCAATCCAATAACATTTAAAAAGTTAAGCATTTAAACCCCTTTTATAGGGGTTTTTTTTATTTGTTCAAGATAGGTATTGATTTTATTGGGTTATATGATAAAATTTCTAATAGGAGCGTTTAATTATGATTAATAATAATTTAACGATTCAAAAAAAGATAAGGGGATAATAATTATGAAGAGAAGTAATGGTAAATTTTTTGCTTTAATGCTTGTTATGATGCTAGTATTAACTATGGCAATGCCAGCATTTGCTGCTGACACAACAACTTCAGCAAGTCCAGCTTGGACTGAAACACCAGCTGCTCCTGCACCTACTACACCAGCTCCTACTACACCTAAACCTACAACGCCAGTTACAACAGTAACACCAGTTGCTGCAGGCGCACAAGTTTATGTTGTTGTTAAAGGCGACGTTTTCTGGAAAATCGCTATGGATAACAAATTAACAACAGCTGCATTAGTAAAATTAAACCCACAAGTTAAAAATCCTGCTGTCATCCAAATCGGTGACAAGATTATCATTAAAGCTGGAACTGCAGCACCTACTACACCTGTAACACCTACAACTCCTGTAGTTGTTGCACCAGTTGCTGAAAAATTATACGCTGGTTTAGGTATGGTTGACAACTTTAGAATTAGAACTGCTGGTAAACATCAATTTAACGTTGTTGCTACAAGCGCCGTATTTGATGCTAAAGGTAGAATCGTATCAATCGACATCGATGTAACTGAACTTGCTATGGGAGAATTCCAATGGCCTGCAGATACTGCTACAGCTGCAGAACTTGCTGCTCATCAAGTAAAATTAGAAACTGAAATCATGACTAAAGGCGAACTCAAAGAAAACTATGGTATGGCCGCTAAAGCGACTACTGGTTTAGAGTGGTACCAACAAATGGCAAACTTTGAAAAATTCTTTATTGGTAAAACACCATCTGAAATCAGAGCTTGGTACATCAAAAACACTGATGCTGCTGGTAAACCAATCAAAATTGGCACAGAATTAAAAGAAGCAGATCAAGCTAAAGTTGACAAATTAACAGCTGCTGAAAAAGCTGTTCTTGCAGACGTTATCACTGGCGCAACTATGTCATTGCATGATGGTCACGGAT
>Ga0138256_10008571_pt1 | contig 10731 bp, 6 predicted proteins | sample KNB2016incub_MG_FD_105486 | JGI IMG/M metagenome (GOLD analysis project Ga0138256, IMG submission 105486) | Active sludge microbial communities from wastewater in Klosterneuburg, Austria - KNB2014incub_MG | ecosystem: Engineered > WWTP > Activated sludge > Unclassified | place: Austria... | reverse complement strand
GCGCGTACAGACCCACGATGCCGGCGCTGAGCGTGCCATAGATGAGGCCGCGGCTCAGGATCAGGTCGATGCCGTAGAGACCGTGGCGCAACACGGCGATGACGATGAACAAGGGCACGAGGCAGAGCGGAAGGACCAGGAGGAAGGTTTCGGCGAAGTTCAGGTAGAGCACCCTGGCCAGGCCCCCTTCGTCGACAGCGGGAAGCGCCGAGGGCAGCAGGCCGTATAGGGCGAAGCCGGTCACCACAAGACCCAATCCCCACAGCACCCACTGGGCCTGCCGGCGCTGGCCCAGGCTGGACATCCTGCGGTAGCGATGGACCTGGGCCAGCAGGCCGATGGCCATCCCGCCCGGAACCAAGACACCGAACCACAGCCGGGAGGCCCCCTCGAAGTCCCCGACCGCCAGCGGGGTGAACGGTGAGACGAGGATCCACAAGACCCAGGCCACGGTCAATTGACGGGTCCAAGGGGGGACGAAGCGCCCATCAGGGAAGAGGTAGGTGAAGATGGGGAAGCAGCCGATGCCGGCGCCCTGCAGGAAGCGAACGGGCAGCTCCCAAGAAGGGTTGGAGCGGATCAGCGGATCCAGCAGCGGCGAGCCGGTGGGGCCGAGCAGCAGAAACCACAGCGAGACGAACCAGGCGACGCCGTCGTCGGACTTGCGCCAGGCGAGGAAGGCGCCGACGCAGATGTAGACAAGGGCGAAGGCTCCCACCTGCAGGGTCTGGTACGCGGCATAGGCGTCCAGAGTCACACCCCAGCGCTGCAGAAGGTGGACATCGGCGAGCGCCAGCTGTCCCGGCACTTCCGCGCCGGCGGCGGCGACGCGGCGCGCGGCGTGATGGAAAGCCGGCAGGGCCACGGCGACCACCGCCAGCGACAAGGCCAGCAAGGCAAGCCAGCTGACCCGCGCGGCGAGCAGCCGGCCACCGCGCAGCCGCCGGCCGTCGCCGCCGGATGGCTCGAGGGCGACGGTCGACGGCTGGGCGACGGCTGTCGAGGCCATGGACGGTCCTGCTGCGGTCATGCGGCGGCGACGGCCTGGCTGGCGGAGGACGGCGCATGCGGCTGGCGGAGCGCCATCCCCAGGAGCAGGAAGGGCAGCTGCCAGCCGGCGAGCGCCCAGGCATTGTAGCCGCCCTCGCTCAGCGCCAGGGCGGGGATGAGCACCAGGAAGGTGTAGAGCCCGCAGAGCAGCGGCGCATAGCGCAGCCAGCCTCGCCAGAGCCCCGTCCGCAGCACGGCGACGCCCGCTAGCAGCAGGCCCAGGCCCTGGACCATTGCGGCCAGGCCCAGCAGCATGCCCCCCAACGAAAGGTTGACGGTGACGAGCACCTCCAAGGGCAGGAACAAGACGCTGGCCACGAGGGCCAGCCCCAGGCCGGTCTTCGCCATCCGGCCGCTCCCAGCGGCGCCGGAGCGTGCGAAGCCGATCACGCCTACCAGGACCAGGCTGTTCGCGACGATCACGATCAGCTGCATGACGACGTTCTGCGTGGTGCCGAAGGGCGTGGGCAGCAGTCCCTCCTTGATGCCGATCCCCAGACCCAGGAGCGCGCCGGCCACCAGCCACGAGCCGGCCTTGTGAATGAAGCCACGGTCTTCCATGACGGCCTCCCTCTGCCTAACCTGCCCGCGCCCCGATGGCGCGGGCTCGTCGATCCCCCCCGCTGTCTGCGGCAGGGGCGGCGACCAGCATAAGGCAGGGCGGGGTTCGCCGTCACGGGACCAGGGCCCTCAATCAGACAGGACATTAAGTCCCGCCCGCCGGGGGAGCGACGGGTTCGAATCGTGGATGCGGCGGGGTCCCGCGGCAAACGGCCGACGTCGACCAGGAGCCTCGGCTTCAAGGCGCCGCCGCGAACACCACCAGCCGCCGGCTGTAGGTCTTGGCCACAGCATCCCAGACCCCGTCGCAGGTGATCAGGCTCAGCTCCGCGCGCTCGCTGGCGCCGAAGATCGCCTGCCAGGTGGCCTCGTCCACCGCGTTGACGTCCACCAGGCGCTGCTCGCCGGCGGCGAAGGCCAATACCGTGCCGTCGGCGTAGCGCACCTTGATCTCGTCGCCCGGCTGCAGCTCCTTGAGCCGGGCGAAGACCGCCGGGCGGCCCTGGCTGTCGTCCAGGTGGCCGCTGAGGATCGCCCGTCCCGGCTCGCCCGGGCGGTAGCCCTGGCGGTACCAGCCGACGTTGCCGAAGGCCTGCGGCACGCCGATCTTCTGGTCGCCCGTCAGGTCCAGGGCCTCGATGGCCGCGTCCACCCGGATGGCCGGAATGGTGATGCGCGCCGGCAGGCCATGCGCCGCCCAGGGATCCGCCGTGGCAGCCGGCGGACGGGTGGGCAGGGGCGCGGCGGCCTCCGGCCCGGCGCCGCAGGCAGTCATGGTGGTGGCCAGCATCAGGGCCAGGCAGATGGCGGGGGCCGGCAGCGGGATCATGGACCGGGTCATCGTCATACCTACAACTCTCGTCGGGTGGCGGGCATTACCTGGGGCAGGCGCGAAGGCGCCGTGCCCGTCGTCAACTCACCGCGGAGGTCCACCTGGATCAGGCGGCGCACGTCGCCGGGCGGCAGGCCCAGCGACAGCAGGTAACGCAGCTTGGCCAGGGCCGCCTCGGCGGTCATGTCGCCGCCGCCCACGGCACCGGCATCGGCCAGGCAGGAGCTGGCGGCGTAGTCGCCCAGCGCCGTGCCGCCCTCCAGGCATTGCGAGGTCACCACCACCGCCACGCCCATCGCCGTGGCTTCGCGGATCGCATCCAGGAAGGCCCCGTCGTTGCCCGGCCCCGTGCCCGCGCCGTAGGCCTCCAGCACCAGGCCGGCCACCGGCGGCAGGAGCATCGAGCGGATGACGCCGGCGGCGATGCCGGGAAAGAGACGCAGCGCGCCCACCAGCGGTTGGCCGAGCTCCACCACCCTGAGCGTCGTACCCGACGGCGGCGCCGGGCGCACCCGCGGCCAGTCGATGCTGATGGCCACCCCGGCCCGGCCCAGGGGCGGGCAGTTGGGCGAGGCGAAGGCCTCGAAGTCCTGCGTGTGTACCTTCGTGGTCCGGCAGCCCCGAAGCAGGAGGCCGCCGAAGTACACGCAGACCTCCGGCAAGGGCTGATCCGCGGCGATCAGGATGGCGGTGAGCAGGTTCTCGAAGGCGTCGTTGCGCAGCTCGCAGAGCGGCACCTGCGAGCCCGTGAGGATGACCGGCTTGGCCAGGCCCTCGAGCATGAAGGGCAGGGCCGAGGCCGTGTAGGCCATCGTGTCCGTGCCGTGGGCCACGACGAAGCCGTCGAAGTCCTCGTAGTTGGCGGCGATGTCGCGGGCGATGCGCGACCAGTCCTCGGGCGTCATGTAGGCGCTGTCCAAGAGCGGCTCGTGCTCGTTCAGCACCACTTCCGGCAGCAGCGGTGAACGGAAGGCGGGGATCTCCGCCAGCTGCTCGGCGAGGAAGCCCGGCGCCGGGGCGTAGCCGGCCGGCCCGCGGCGCATCCCGATGGTGCCCCCGGTGTTGGCGATGTAGACGCGGCGGCGGGCGCGCATCGCTTCGGTGCCCTCGGCGCTCAGCCCTGCCCGATGGCCGCCAGCTGGGCCTCGATCTCCGCCAGGCGCTCGCGCTCCTTGGCCACCACGTCGGCGCGGGCGCGCTCGGTGAAGGAAGGATTGGCCAGGCGCTGACGGATGCCGGCCGCCCGGCCCTCCAGCTCTACCCGCTGCGCCGCCAGTCGTTCGCGCTCGGCGGTCAGGTCGATCAGGCCCGGCAACAGCAGCTCGGCGTCGCCGCTGAGGGCGGCCGCGGCGTCATCCGGACGCGTCGCGGCGGCATCGATGGTCAAGGTGGCCAGGCCGCCCATGGTCCGCAGCACATGCGCCAGCTCGGCGAAGGTGTCGGCCGTCTCGCCGCCGGCCCGGGCCAGCAAGGCCAGGCGCCTGGCGGGCGGCACGTTGTAGCGGTTGCGCAGATCGCGCAGGGCGCGCACGGCTTCCTGGACCACCGTGAAACGAGCCTCCAGCGCCTCGTCGCGGGCGAAGTCGGCGGCCCGCGGCCAGGCGGCGCGGATCAGCAGCTCGCCGCCCGCCAAGGGCGCGGCCACGCCGCGCTGAGGGGCCGCGGCGTTCAGATGGCCCCAGAGCGACTCGGTGATGAAGGGCACGAAGGGATGCAGCAGGCGCAGCACCTGGTCGACGGCCGTGGCCAGCACCTGGCGCGCCGCGGCCGCGTCCGCGCCCCCGGCGCCGAGGCGTGGCTTGAGCAGCTCCAGGTACCAGTCGCAGAGCTCGTTCCAGAAGTAGTCGCGCACCGCTGCCACCGCCGCGGCAGGGTTGTAGCGCTCGAACTGGCGGTCGACCTCGGCGATGGTCGCCGCCAGGCGCGAGAGGATCCAGCGGTCCTCCAAGGCCAGGTCGGTGACCGCCAGAGGGCGGAAGGGCGCGCCGTCCAGGTTGCCCAAGGCGAAGCGGGCCGCGTTCCAGAGCTTGTTGCAGAAGTTGCGGCCGACGATGAAGCGGTCGGAGATCAGGCGCGCGGCCGGCACATCCGGCATGGTGCCCAGCACATCGAACTCCTGCCCCGTCTGCGGGTCCAGGTAGGTGAAGATGCTCTGACCATGGCGGGCCGTGGCCAGGTCGATGAGCTCGCCGTTGAAGGGCGAGATGGCCTGCACCGGCAGGCGGATGTCCTGGGTGCCGGTCTGCATCTCGCAGAGCACGTAGCGCATGGCATCGGTGCCGTAGCGCTCCAGGATGTCCACCGGATCGATGCCGTTGCCCTTGGACTTGCTCATCCGCTCGCCCTTGCCGTCCAGGATGTTGGCATGGATGAAGACGTCTTCAAAGGGCAGATCACCCAGGTTGTAGAGGCCCATCAGCACCATGCGCGCCACCCACAGGGTGATGATGTCGCGCCCCGTGACCAGGCAGGACCCCGGGTAGTAGGCGTCCAGGGCGCTGCGGCCACCAGGGGCGGCGGCGCCCAGCGGCGTCTGCCCCGGCTCGACCCTCGCCGTGGCGGGATCCGGCCAGCCCAGGGTGCTGTGCGGCCAGATACCGCTGGAGAACCAGGTATCCAGCACATCGGGATCGCGCAGGAAGCCCAGGGCCTCCAGGGCCGGCGCCGCCGCGGCGTCGACCGTCGCATCGCGCGGACAGACCAGGAATTCGGCCCCACCCGAAGGGTCGCCGGCCAGGAAGTCGGCCAGGTCGGCGGCCTTCGTTTCTGGCGCCAGTGGCCGGCTCTCGCCGTCCTTGCGTCCCAGGCGCGCCGCCAGATCCTCGCGACCCAGATGGGGCTCGAGCTCAGCCAGGCCCGCCGCCAGGCCGGCGGCGTCGACCGCCTTCGACCAGATGGGGATGCGATGCCCCCACCACAGCTGGCGGCTGATGCACCAGTCGCGCTTCTCGGCCAACCAGTTGAGGTAGGTGCTGGCGTAACGCTCATGGTCGGGCCAGAAGCGCACCTGCCGTCCGGTGGCCGAGCGCCAGTCACCGGCCACGGCGTCGATGGCCGACTGCGCCAGGCCCGGACTGGTGAAGGGCTCACCGGTGCCCTGCCCGCAGACGATGCCCCCCGGTCGGTCGCCCATGGCCACGAACCATTGCCGCGACAGGTAGGGCTCGATGATCGACTTGGAGCGGTCCGAATGGCCCAGCTCGATCTGCCGGGCCTCCTTGAGGGCCAGCAGGCCGCGGGCGTCCAGGTGGGCCTCGACGCGCTCGCGGGCCACGAAGCGGTCCAGGCCGGCGTAGGCCCCGGTCGCGGCGCTCAGGCTGCCGTCGGGCTCCAGGATGTTCAGGATGCCGATGCGTCCCTGATGCCGCTGCCATACCTGGTAGTCGTTGGGATCGTGGCCGGGGGTGATCTTGACCACGCCGCTGCCCAGCTCCGGCTTGGCCCAGGCATCGGCGATGATCGGGATGGGCCGTTCCATGAGCGGCAGCATGACCTGCCGCCCGGCGCGGGCCATGGCCACCAGCTGGCGGAGCAGCGGCAGATGCGTCTCGCGCCGCGCTTCCAGGGCCGCCAGATCGGCCAGCGCCGCCTCCTGCTCCCGGCCGGGCGCGCGCTCCAGGCGGGCGCGGGCCTCCTGGATGCGGGCCTCCAGGGCCGCCTCCGGATCTGGATGGCAGGCCACGGCGGTGTCGGCCAGCATCGTCTCCGGCCGGGTGGTGGCCACGGTCACATGGGTCGGTTCGCCCGGCTGCGGGTCGATCACCGGATAGCGCAGGTGGTAGAAGAAGCCGTCGACCACCTTGTGCTCGATCTCGTCGTCGGCCACCGCGGTCTGCAGCTGGCAGTCCCAGTTCACCAGGCGCAGGCCGCGGTAGATCAGACCGTCGCCGAAGAGCCGGAAGAAGGTCCAGCGCACAGCGCGGCTGCAGACCTCGTCCATGGTGAAGCGCTGGCGTTCCCAGTCGCAGGAGCAGCCCATCCGCTGCTGCTGGGTGACGATGCGCCGCTGGTACTGGTCCTTCCAATCCCAGATGCGCTGCACCAGGGCCTCACGACCGATGTCGTTGCGCGTCCGGCCTTCCAGTTCCAGGAGGCGCTTCTCCACGACTGCCTGGGTCGCTATGCCGGCATGGTCCGTACCCGGCATCCACAGGGTATCGCAGCCGCGCATGCGCTGACGGCGCACGAGCAGGTCCTGCATGACGTTGTCCATGGCATGCCCCATGTGCAGGGCGCCGGTGACGTTGGGCAGGGGCATCATGACCACATAGGGATCGGCACCGGACGCCGGATCGGCGCGGAAGGAGCCGGTGGCCAGCCAGCGGGCGTAGATGTCCGCCTCGACGGTCTCCGGCTCGTACTGCCGGGGAAGCTCCTGCGGTGTGGGAGTGGTCACGCTTCACCTTCCTGAGCGATGTGGATGCAGGCCAGGCGCCCTTCGGCCAGGGCGACGAGGGCCGTCGGCCCTGTCATGCGGTTGCTGACGCCGCGTGCCGGCCCGAAGGCCAGCACGCTGTCCGCAAGGGTCCAGCGGAGCCCCATGGTCCGCGCGACGCGCGCGGCTCCGCCGAAGGGAATCAACGATACCGTGTCGCCCGACCGGCCCTCGATGCGCTGTTCGGCCTCGCCCTGCAGCAGCCAGACCCGTTGGTCACCGTCCAGGAGGCAGACCTCACGACCGGCCAGGTCGGGATGGGCCAGCAGGCAGAGGTTGGCCAGGCTATGGTCGATGCGCCCGCCCCAGGCGCCGAGCACCCAGATGGGCGCGTCGATCGGCGCCAGAAGCGCGGCGCGCATGAGCGCCAGCTCCAGATCGGTCTCGTCCTTGTTGACGGGATGACGATCGAAGGGCGGGGACGAGGCCTCCTGGGCGGCGGCGGCAGCCCAGTCCTCGTCGGCCAGCGAGTCGCCGTCGCCCACGACCAGGTCCGGCATGCGGCCCGCGGCCAGGGCGAGGCGCGCGCCGCCGTCGGCCGCCACCACCAGGGGTGAGCGGGCCAGCAGCTCGCGCCAGGGCTCGAGGCTGAGTCCGGGGGCACCTGCAACCACCAGGACCGGCGGCCGCCCCTGCCAGGCGCCGATCACTGGCCCTGCCGGATCCGGTCGATGGCCCCGACGACCGCGGCGGAGATCTCCGCCACCGAACCCTCTCCGGGGATTTCGTGCAGGCGGCCGGTGGCGCGGTAATGGGAGAGCACCGGCCCGATCTGCTCGTGGTAGATCTCCAGGCGTCGGCCTACCTTCTCCGGAGCGTCATCCGCGCGACGCTCCAGCAGGGCGCCGTCGGCGGGGCAGGTGTCGCCGGCCAGCAAGGACCGGTGGTAGGGAGTCTGGCAGGTCGGGCAGACGAGGCGGCCGGAGATGCGCGTGATGATGACCGCGTCGGGCACGTCGATGAGCACGGCGCCGTCAGCGGTCTGGCCGAGTACGGCCAGCATGGTGTCGAGCGCCGCCGCCTGCGCCGCCGTGCGCGGGAAGCCGTCGAGCAGCACGCCCCCGGCGGCGTCCGCTTCGGCCAGACGCTCCGCGATCATGCGGATGGTGACGTCGTCCGGCACCAGTTCGCCGCGGACCATGTAGGACCCGGCCAACTCGCCCAAGAGCGTCTTGAGGCCCAAGTGATGGCGGAACAGGTCACCGGAGGCCACGTGCAGCAGGCCCAGCCGTTGACCGAGCGCCTTGGCCTGCGTGCCCTTGCCGGAACCGGGCGCGCCGAGGAGGACGATGTTCATGAATAGCTCCGTGCTGCTATGAAAATGCGCCGCGGTGCGGGCGGCGGCGAAGGGTCGGGATCCTTCGGGCCAACGATTATACATGGCGCCTCATGCCGGGTTGCCGCTCTCCTGTCGCATCCTTGTCGCAGCGTCGCCGCAAAGCCCCCTCCATCTGCCCCCCAGATCCGCGATACTCTCTCCGGATGCGCCGGTCAGGACAGACGACGCCTGCGTGGATAGCGCCACAGAATTGCAGTGATGAGGTTGGAGCCCGGACCCCGGCGCGACATCGCCGGGGTCCAGCGGCGCTCAGGAGCCGCTCCCCCCGCTCACCGCCAGCCGGAAGCCGCTGTTGTAGTTCCAGATGGCCGGCAGGGCGAAGTCGCGCGAAGCCGCGCGGGCATAGGGATGGGTGTAGTACCAGGAACCGCCGCGTCCGACGCGCAGCACTTCAGGCGCCGCATCGGGGTTCTCGCGACCGTCGCCGGCGTGGTAGGGATAGCCGAAGCGCGGCTGGACGCTGTCCTCCCCCAGCAGGCTGGCCGTCCATTCGAAGACGTTGCCGGTCAGATCGCCGACGCCTTCCGGCGTGTCCCCGGCAGGGAAGACGCCCACGGGGCTGGTCTGCCGCAGCCGGGTCTCGGCGGTGTTGCCCATCAACGGATGGAACGCGTCGCCGCCTGCGTAGCGGCGGGCCGGGAGCCCGCGCGCCGCCGCCTCCCATTCGGCCTCGGTCGGCAGGCCGACGGTCATCCCGCTCTGGGCGCTGAGCCAGGAGCAGTAGGCGCGCGCCTCGTACCAGCAGATCCCCACCACCGGTTGCGAAGGGCCGTTGAAGCGCTCGTCGCGCCAATAGCGCGGCGCGGTCAGACGCTGCTCCGGATAGGCCTCGCGGAGGTGCCGCTCCAGCGCGGTGGCCGACATGGCCAGCCGGCGCCGCCAGCGCTCGCCGGCCTCGTCGTCCAATTGCCCGCTGGCCACCAGCTCGGCCAGGAACTCCGGGCGGCCCCTAAAGCGCGCCAGCCATTCGCGGATATCGGCGTGGATGCCCGCGGCGGTGCCGCGGCCTTCCCGCCAGCGCCGGCCGGCGGCCGTGTCCCACCAGCGCGCATCCTCATAGCCGCCGGCGGTCATGAAGCAGCCCCACTCCGCGTTGGTCACCGGGTAGCGACCGATCTGGAAAGGCCCCAGGCGCACCGTATGCCGTGGCAGGTGGCTGCGCGTCTCGCGCTCCAGCCAGACCACGGGGTCGTCGTCGCCGATGGGATAGTCGCCGCCGGCGATCGCCACCAGCGCGGGGCGCCGGTACGGCCCTTCCGGGCCGCTATCGAGTGGGAAGCGCGGATCGCCGAGCGGGCCCAGGGCCATCGCGGCGGCGATGCGCGAACGCAGATCCGCGGCGGGGTCGCGGCTGCGCGCCATGAGCGCCTCGCGCAAGGTCTGCAGGAATGCCTCAGGCAGCCGCTCGCGCAACAGCGGGGTCGCGGCGGCGCGACCAGCCAGGGCGAGGTTGGCGGCCATCAGCGGCCACAGGAAAGCGGCGGGATCGGGGGCCATCGCCGCCGCCAGCAAGGTGGTCTCCTCCCAGCCGGTCTGCGGCAGGGGCGGCAGGGCCTCGCCGGGCGGCAGTCCGGCCAACAACTCGGTGGCGCCTGGCGCTACCTCGGCCTCGCGCCAGGGCGCGGCCACCAGATCGGCGCGGGGCGCGCGGACCAGGCAGCGGGCGGCGAAATACTCCTGGAAGAGCTGATGGCGGAAGCAGAGGTCTTCGACGGCCGGGTCTTCATCCAGCACATCCAGGGCCAGCCCGGCGCGCAGGATGTCGCCGGCCTGAGGGAGGTCGATGAGGGCTTCGGCGCCGTCGAGGCTGATCCGCCGTTGGGCGCCGGCGCCGGCATCGCCTTCCAGCTGCATGCCGTAGGCCAGGCGGGCCAGGCCGGGCATCAGCGGACCGCGCTCGGGCAGCTCGACCGCATCCTGCCATCGCCACTGCGCCAGGCGCCGCAGATCCCGTTCGTCCAGCAGATCCTCAGGGAGAAACAGCGGATGGCCCTGCTCCACCTCGCGGCGCAGGGCCCGGCGGACGAAGTCCGTCAACAGGCCCACGCGATGCGGCACCACCGCCTCGTCGGCCGCCGCCTGCTGCGCCAGGAGCGACAGGAAGAACGGGCTGCGCAGGGCTTCCAGTTCGGCCGAGCCGCGGATCTGCTCCCAGACGCGATCGCCGCGCCGGCCCAACACCCGCTGCAAGAGGGCCGCTACCTGTTCATCCGCCATGGGTTCGACGCGCAGCTGCGGTACCCGCAGGGCGCCGCTCGACAGCGGGGCGGAATAGTCCAGGCTGCGGCAGCTGAAGAGCACCCGGTTGCCCGGCGTCGTCTGCTGCAGCTGCACCAGCCAGTCCTTCCAGCGGGCCACGCGCTGATGAAACTGCCGCGGACCAGAGCAGGGCATCTCGTTGAGCGCATCCAGAAGCAGCACCATGCGGCCGTCGCGCAGCAGGGCATCCAACGGCGGCAGGCCCGGAAAGCGCTCGGTCCAGCGCGCGGCCAGCCATGGGCCCGGAGCCGGCGG
>Ga0138256_10008570_pt1 | contig 10731 bp, 6 predicted proteins | sample KNB2016incub_MG_FD_105486 | JGI IMG/M metagenome (GOLD analysis project Ga0138256, IMG submission 105486) | Active sludge microbial communities from wastewater in Klosterneuburg, Austria - KNB2014incub_MG | ecosystem: Engineered > WWTP > Activated sludge > Unclassified | place: Austria... | reverse complement strand
TATCTCGCTGTCGGTCTTCTCTTCTACATTACTTAAAAAATAATGTGTCTTTCCCGTTACCTTCCCGTCCCTGATCTTGAGAATCATTCCGCAACCGTCATTTCCTGATTTTTCATATGCAAATATATCACGGTCAATGATCTCATCATCCACCATCTTTTGTTTCGAAGAATAAACCTCTATAGCATTCAACCTGTCCCTTAATCCCGCCGCTTTCTCAAACTTCATCTCTTCGGAATATTTATTCATCTTCTCTGTGAGCTCCTTTATAAGAGTCTTTGTCTTTCCGTTCAGCAATTTCGCAACCTCATCTATCATGTCATTGTATTCCTTTTTCAAAACATATCCGACACAAGGCGCTTCGCATTTATGAATGTGATAATCGAGACAGACTGAGAATTTATTCTGAGCTATTGATTCTTCCGTAAGATGAAGGCTGCATGAACGTATCATGAAAATATCCCTTATGGTCTTCAATGCATAACGCATATTTTTTACATCTGTATAAGGTCCGAAATATCTGGAACCGTCCGAACGCTTTTGTCTTGTCGGAAATACTCTGGGAAATGGCTCATTAGTAATTACAATGTATGGATAGGATTTGTCATCTTTTAGATTAATATTATACCGGGGTTTCAGAGACTTGATAAGATTATTCTCAAGTATAAGCGCTTCTATTTCATTGTCGGTCGTGATCACCTCAAGATCAGTTATTTTACTGATCATTATTCCCAGCATTCCTGATACAGGTTTATTCTGAAAATACTGCCTTACTCTGTTTTTAAGAACTTTAGCTTTGCCTACATATAATAATTTTCCGTTCGCATCTATGAACTGATACACGCCAGGACCGGACGGTAGATTTTTTAATTTCTGCTCCAGACTGGCTGGTTTATTAACCGGGTTATTTGAATCTGTATTTTCAATATTATCGGACATTCAGAGATTTCCGTTTTTATATTAATCTTTATTAACTCTATCAAAGTTAATTAATTTTTTCTAAGCGTCTTATGTTAATAAAACATCTTTTTTTTCCAAACGCTCCTTTTCCTACGAAGGTGACATTTTTTTCTATGTGCTCTAAGTTCCTATGTTGTTAAAAAACTATTTTGTCTGAGACTCTGTAAGTTCCATCAAAACGCTGTTCGTAGACTTCGGATGAAGAAACGCAACAAGCATCTCATCAGCTCCGATCACGGCTTTTTCATTTATGAGCCTTATACCGCTTTCACCTATCCTGTCAAGATTTCCCTGAATATCATTTACACCGAAAGAAACATGGTGAATTCCCTCTCCTTTTTTTTCGATGAATTTACTGATCGGCGACTCGGGATCAGTACCCTCAAGAAGTTCGATATCGCAGTTATCTAGCTTTATCTTTCTTACATTTACCTTCTGTCCTTCGACAAATTCAAGTTCTCCCGCTCTTACATCGAATATTTTTTCAAATACAGGCACTGAGTCATTTAAAGATTTTACTGCTATTCCTATATGTGCTAAGTTCATTTTAGTTAATTGTGTTAATTGTGTTATTTCTGTTAATTGATTGACTATATTGAATTAATACTATTTACTCCACACACTCCACACACTCCACACACTCCATACACTCCATACACTCAGAGATACTGCTCAAGCCCTTTTCTTCTAAGATAATCAACGACTTCTTTAACTTTTTGAGACTCTCCTTTTTTACAGATCAGCAATCCGTTATCTGTATCGATGATGATCAGATCTTTAACTCCTATGGTTGCCACTATCCTCTGATCATTTATTATCAGACAGTTTTCCGTATCGATCGCAACAGCTCTGCCCTGTATCACATTACCTTCGCTGTTCTTTTCTTTAATATTAAAAACCTCATCCCATGCGCCGACATCATTCCAGCCGAAATGACTTCTGATTATGTAGACATTCTCAGATTTTTCCATTACACCATAATCAATTGAGATACTTTTTAATTTGGAAAATTCATCTTCAAGAAATTTTGGAAAATCATTGGATAATATGGTTTCAGATAATCTTCCAAGCGATTCATGCAGCTCGGGTATATAGTTCTTTATTTCTTCCATCATTGTATCTGACCTGAAAATGAACATCCCGCTGTTCCATAAAAAATCTCCGCTCTCCAGAAATACTTTCGCCACTTCAAGATTAGGTTTCTCGGCAAAAGTTTTAACTTTGTATATGTTTTCAATTTTACTTTGCCCTTCTTTTTCAATCTCAACTTCGGTTACTTTATCAGCATCATACTGAATATAACCATATCCGGTCTCCGGCTGAGTTGGGTGAATTCCCAGCGTTACGATCCCGCCGTTTTCACTTACAAATTTTAATCCGCTCTTTATTACTCTGTGAAATTCTTCATTGTCGCTGATCAGATGATCTGCTGCAAGCACGAGTACATTTGCTTTCTGATTGAACTGGTTTATAAAAAGACATGCAAGTCCGATACAAGGCGCTGTATTTCTTCCTATCGGTTCACATATAATATTATCTTCCGGAATTCTCGGAAGCTGTTTCCTTACTTCATTTTTATAATTCACATTTGTTACAACAAATATCTTTGAATCATTGAACAATCCTTCAAGCCTTTTATATGCCTGTTGTATCAATGTATCGCTGTCATCAGCAATCTTCAGGAATTGTTTAGGGAGCTTTGTAGAACCTTTTGGCCAGAACCTTGTTCCGACTCCGCCGGCCATAATTACAGCATAATTATTCATTTGTTATTTTTTGAGTATTTAGTTTTTTTTCTTTTCCGTTTTTGCAAATATTTTAACCGGATCATTCAAATATGAAATAAAAATATCTATGTCCTCCGTATCTCTGCCCATCGTAAGAAGTTTCAGATTATGTATCATGTATCCGAATATTTCTTTGGTTTCTTCTGTCACGGGATTTATTCTGTAATTCTGAAGAAACTTAACGAATATATAACCCGCTTCCGAGAGCTGTACCATTTTCATCATTTTCAATTCTTTGGAAACTTTCACAATGTCTTTGAAATTATTAAGACTTCCGGAAAGACTCCTCAAAGCTTCATATATCTGATATTCACCCGTTATATCATCAAGTGATTTAAAATTATTTTCAGTATCCTTAATATATTTTTTTAATAAAGAGATCTTGTTTTTAGCTGTTTCATCCGGAAATCTTTTATCCAGATTTTTTTCAACCTCAAGCTTTTCCTGAAGTCGCTTCAGATAGGTCTCTCTCTTTTGCCTCTCTTCTATCAGGGTATTCCTTATATTCTCAATTGATTTCAGTATATCTTTATATCCGAAATAGTTATCACCGTTGATAAGACTTAATACAAGCGTCAGCCCTTTTTTAAATAGATTCAGAGTGCTTTCTGTAATATCATATTTAGCTTCTGATATTTTTTCAAATGAAAGAGTGATAGTCTGATAAATATTAGAAATCACCTCAAGTGACATTTTCCTGGACAGCTCCTCAAGATGTTTTGAAGTTTCAATTATGCTTAAAATTATCTTTGTTCGCTCTTCCTCATCTTTACTCTTTTCAGCAAGCAGCTTTATCATGTTTTCAAATTCTCTGTCGAGATATCTGTTCCGGTCTCTTACTTCACTTTCATATTCAATAAACAAAGTATTTGCCGGTTCCGGCTCAAGCTCCTCTATATCCTTTAAAAGTCTTTTTTCGGATAGCTCCTGACTATCTTCTTCGTCAACTGCATCTCCACTCTCATCAAACATATCGAGCTCTTCCTGTATTTCATTGCTTAATTGTATCTTATCCGAATTTTCAGGTTCAATATTTTCTTCTGAGATTCTTTTTTCTGTTTTACTTCCGTCAATTACCTTTTCCTGCTCTGCGTATAATTCCTCTTCCGAAATATATCCTGATGCATTTTCCTCTTCTTTTGATTCGGTTGATAGGGTTGCTTTGGATGTATCAGTTGAATCAATTAAATTAATTGAATCAATTGAATCAGATATATCTGAACTCATTACCCGCTCATCTGCAACATCCTCTGATGCATCATTTCCGGTATCAATGCATTTTTCCTCATCTGTTAATTTATCGGTTTCTTTATTTTCATTAGATTCAATTTTACTTTCATTAATATCTTCATCGGGCAGATCCAATTCGGGATTACTAAACTCCAGCTCATAAGGATCTTTACTTTCCATCCCGGGCAGTTCATATACTACACCTGTTTCATCTTCCTCGGTTTGGATCAGTTCAAGATAATTTTTTCTGAATTCCGTTTCCTCCTTTTCCGATCCTTCTGCTTTTTCTTCTTTTACTGATTCTTCTTTATCCTTTTCAACTTCGTCTGAAATTTCTTCTTCTTTGTTTAATTTTGCTTTGTCAGAATCTTTTTGCTGTTTTAAATTGTATCCGGAATCAATATCTACAGGTTCAGGCTTGAATACTATTTCATTAACGACCTTTCTTTCGGGATTTGAAAGATATGAAAGTATCTCGTTTTGAATGAACTCAGTATCATTTTCAAGATTAAATAAAAGATTTTCAAAATTAATGACATTATCTTCCAGTTTTTTCAGAATGAAGATCATGTATTTACTCAGATTCTTAAATTCTTTTATGTTATAAAGAATAAACAAAGAAGCATGAGGATTTTCAGAATTAATTATTTTTCCGAATATATTCTTTATCAGATCAGAATCTTCCGCGCTTATCTGATAACGGGTTAAATTCTTCTTCGTCCTGAAAAACAAGTAATTAAGATAATCTTTTTTTAATTTTGATTTCACCGTATGTTAATTTTCCGTATAAATTCTTTTAACTCTTTTTGTGATACCGCAAATTACCTCATAAGGAATTGTCTTCATTATGTCCGAAAGTTTATCTGCCGGATATTCATTACCAAATAAAATTACTTCATCATTCTCGTTTATTCCTGAATACAAACCTACATCCGCCATTATCCAGTCCATACATACCTTACCTGAGACTGTTTTAAATTTTCCGTTTACCAGTATTTTAGCTTTGTTTGATAAATGTCTTGAATAGCCGTCTCCGTATCCTGCAGGTATTGAGATCACCTGCGTTTTGTTTTTTGTATAATATGTTCTGTCATATGATATGCTTTGATTTTTTTCAAGTGTCTTTATGAATTTTACTTTACTCTTAAATGACATGACAGGCTTTATGCCAATGTCTTTTACAACTTTTTGTCTGTCAGGATAATAGCCGTAAAGTGAAATCCCGGGTCTTACCATATTGAAATAAGGATCAAAAAAATTTAATATACCTCCCGTATTACATATGTGTTTCAATTCAAATTTTACGGTATTGTGTTCTGTCTCCTGTATCAGTTTCTTAAATTCGCCTAGTTGCCTTAATGAATAACTGTTGCCCGGGATCTCACTTGTAGCAAAATGCGAATAAATTCCTTTAATTTTTAGATTTTTCAGCGAAATTATTTTCTTAACAGCTTCAAAAGCTTCATCTATTTTAAAACCTGTCCTGTTAATTCCTGAATCTACCTGAATTTGTATATTTACCCTTACATTCATCTTCTCCGCAAGCTTATTTATCATAACCGCACTGTTAATATCTGCAATGGAAATTTCTATATTCCGCTTCAGTACTTTACGGGCGACTTTCTCATCATTGAGAATGCCCATGCACAGCACAGGTGTATTTTTTTTCGAATGCTTTGCAATATGATCAGCTAAAATTATTGATTCATAATAGTCGGCAGTTGCAAGAAAGTCAGTACCTGTATTGGATAAATAACTTCCGATTTCATTCATTCCGTGACCATAGCCGTCAGCTTTTACAACAGAGCAAATCTTTATTTTATCGCTTTTTTGCCTGTTTACAGTCTTTTTTATTGCTTCAAAATTATTTTTTAATGCACTTAAATTAATTTCAGCATATGTGTCCGGAATGAAATTTTCTTTCGTTCTGATCTTATTTATTTTCACACTCATTTTCAAAAGTAAAAAATCTGAATACCAAAAAATATTTAAATATTTATCTGATTTTTATATTTTTTTCCAAAGTTTTTAAAATCAAACTTGACTATATAAATCAGTTTAAGTAATATTATTAAGTTCAATTTACATATAAATTTTTGTTAGTAACTTGTTCATAATTTTTACTTTGCTCTTTTTATTTTTATTGTTTTATATAAACAAATCATTATTATTAACAATCAATGTTAATAACTATTAATTCACCCATTAAATAGTAGATTTATATAACACTTAACAAAAAAGATATTTGTTTAAAAAAAGGCTTTTTTGTTAATAATTTTAATAAAATTTTTAATCGGATTTAAAGTAAAATATTAACTAACTTTCATTTGTTAATAATTTTTTAAACCTCTTAGCGTGATAAACAATCTTTCTTCTTCTTTTAAAGGCAACAATGATAATTCGGATATAACCAAAAATAATGGGAATGAAAACGAAGGGAAATCCGAATCCCAGATAAATGCCGTTTCTGTGTGGAAAAAGTTTACAGAACTGCTCTCTGATAACCTAAAAACCAATGAAGTAAATACATGGTTTTCAGTTATAGTCCCAAAAAATCTCGAGGGAAGCGTACTTACCATAACCGTTCCAAGCGAAGACTATTACAGTCTTATAGAAACCCGTTATAATAAAGTAATATCTAAAATAATAGAAACACTGCTTGGTCCCGAAGGCAAACTTAATTATGAGATCAGTCAAATGGGACTCTTCAGTAATAATGACAGCACAGAACAAAACAATAAAGCGATCCGACATACCGAGGCAACTACATCTCTTATAAATATATCTCAGGAAAATAAATTCATAGACAATATTAAATTAACTGATTCTGATCCGCAGGAAGAGTTTAACTCAAATCTTAATCAGAAACACATATTTGATAATTTTATAAAAGGCGAAAGCAATGAGCTTGCCGTAGCAGCCGCATATGCCATAACAAATAATCCGGGTAAAATTTATAATCCGTTTTTTGTATATGGCGGCGTAGGGCTTGGTAAAACACACCTTGTTCAGGCAATAGGAAATGAGATTCAGAAAAAATATCCCGAGAAAAAAATATATTATACTACAGCTCCTGACTTTACTACTCAGTTCACAACCAACATTGCTCAGAGCAGAATTGATTTTTCATCAAACAGGAACGGCACCAAAAAGCTTGATTCATTTTATAAGTCTCTGGACGTTCTGATACTTGACGATATCCAGTATCTCAGCGGAAAAGAAAAGACTCAGGATTTTATGTATCAGATATTCAATACTCTCTATAATGAAAAGAAGCATATAATTTTTTCCAGTGATAAACCGATCAGTCAGATAAAAGGGATTGAGGAAAGACTTATTTCAAGATTTCAGTGGGGCATCACGGTCGATATGCAGCCGCCTAACTGGGAAATGCGTGTAGCCATTATTCAGAAAAAGTTTGAAGAAACAAATATAGATGCGCCGGAGGAAGTCATTCACTTTATAGCCACTAATGTAAAAGACAGCATAAGAACAATGGAAGGCTGTATTGTCGGAATCATTGCAGACAGTGTATTAAGATACGGTGGCGAGGTAAATCTAGAAATTGCCGAGAATGTAATAAGCAGAGTAATTGGTAATGTAAGAAAAGCAAAGAATATCTCTATTGAGAACATTATTTATACAGTTGCTGAATATTACAGCATTTCCGAAAATCAGATTCTTTCAAGAAAGAGAACCAAAGAGATAGCTTTCGCCAGACAGGTTGCAATGTTTCTTGCTAAAGAACTTACGTCACTGACCCTGGAAACTATTGGATTAAACTTCGGGGGAAAAGACCATGCAACAGTTTTATATTCATTTAATTCTGTTTCAGCGCTGATCAAAAAAGATAAAACTGTTTCGGATCAGATTATAGAAATAAAAGAGCTTCTTAAAAATCTCTGATAAAATTTCATTTATAAAATTTAGATTTTAAAAGGTTTGCCGGATAAGCAAACCTTTTTCATTTTTATATTAAATACATATTGTTAGTAACACTCTAATATCTTATTAATAAGTAAATGTTACTGACAAAATTCCGTTAAATTAAAAGCACTCTTATCCTCAGTTGTTAATATTTTATAATTAAGTTATTTTTATTAACATGTTATCAGATGATTTTAATCAGTAATAATGATAATATCTGAGATACTGACAATATTAACACCACTACTAATGCTACTACTTTTTTATATAAAATAATAATATATAATAGGATGATAGAGAGGCTATACATAAAAAATTATCTGATAATAAAAGAAGCCGAGATAGAGCTTGACAGAGGGCTTAATATTCTCACAGGGGAGACAGGGGCAGGTAAGTCTATTATACTTGACGCACTGGCTCTTATCCTTGGCGAGAGAGCAGATTATTCAAAGATCAAGAAGGACGAAGACAGGCTCATAGTGGAAGGACATTTTAATTTTGCGGAAAATAAAACAGTACAGAAAGTAATCAATGATATCTTTCCCGATGAAGAATCCGGGAATGATAATATTATACTCAGAAGAGAGCTAAATAAAAAAGGAAGCAGCCGTAATTTTATAAATGACTCACCGGTGAATATATCGGATATGAAAAAATTCGGGGATGCAATTATAGATATTCACTCACAGAATGAACATCAGTCTTTATTAAATAAAGAAACGCACATTGGGATACTGGATAATTTTTCACTTAAATCTGAAATAATCGGAAAATATCTGAAAAGCTTTACTGAGCTTAAACATTTAGTTAATAAATATAAAGAACTGGAAGCAAAAAAATACGAGCTCATTACAAAAAGAAATTTTCTAGACTTTGAGTTAAAAGAAATTAATAATGTAAATGTCACCTCAGGAGAAGATACTGAACTTGAAAATGAATTAAAAAGACTCGAAAATACTGAAGTAATTTCAGAAAGTACCGTAAATGCAATTAAGCTGCTTTATGAGGATGATGCGAATGCAGGAGGATTAATAAAATCTGCAGTTAAGGAATTGAGTAAAATTACTGAGTATGATCAAGAACTGAAAAAGATTATAAGTGATCTTGAAAATGCAAATATATTAGTTAAAGAGAGTTCGGATTTCCTGATAAGCTATCTTGATAAACTTAATTTTGATGCAGACAGAACTGAGAAAGTAAGAAACCGGCTCAGCGATATTGTTCACCTTAAGAAAAAGTACGGATTGACTTTAGACGAACTGATTCTGAAAGCAGAGAATCTTCAGAAAGAATTTAACTTTGCCGATAATTTTGATTTTGAGATAGAAAAATTATTAAAAGAAATTGAAACGTTAAGAAAAGAAGTCTTCAAAATAGGAAATGATATTTCCTATTTAAGAAAGAAAGGCGCAGTAGAGCTTGCAAAAAATATCAATAAAATTTTAAATGAAGTCGGACTCGAAGGTGCGGAATTTAAAGTCAATATTGAAAAAATTATCGGGGAAAAAGATGATCTGCTTTCTTCCGGTTCGGATAAAGAATTTGTAAGGCTGTCTCAAAATGGATTTGAATCGGTTGAGTTTCAGATTAAGATAAACAAAGGATCGGATTTTACGCCGCTTCAAAAGTCAGCTTCCGGCGGTGAGATCTCGAGAATAATGCTTGCCATAAAAACCGTTCTTTCCGAAAAAGATAATATAGGAATACTTGTCTTTGACGAGATCGATGCCGGGATAAGCGGACGCATAGCCCAGAAGACAGGAAAAGTTCTTAAAGCTCTTGCCGCATCACATCAGATAATCTGCATTACGCACCTGCCACAGATAGCCGCAATGAGCGACAGACATTTTCATGTTAGCAAGAAAGAGGATAAAGTCAGAAATGAAACTGTCGCAAGTATCAAGACATTGAATGAAAAGGAAAAAATAACCGAAGTGGCAAAACTGCTCAGCGGTGAGAATATAACCGAAGCTTCTTCTAAAAGCGCTATAGAACTCATCAAAGCTTAACATTAGAGTTAAATATAACGGTCTGAAAACAAAAAACCCTGTATGATAAAATATACAGGGTTTAATTAAAGGAAGAACAAATATGAAAGAACAATAGCCGACTGGCGTCGACTGTTACAAACATAATAAAAGTTTTAATTGTATACAATGTTTTTCTGAATTTTTATAAAAAAAATTTTAGAGGACGATTTCATACTAATTTAAAAAATTCTTATTGAGTTTATGTTTAGTAACAAACGGATTATCCTTTATGAAAAATCTGTAAGGAAGATCTGCGCCATTACTTAACCCGATTCTTTTTGATAAAAGAATTTCAAATTCAGTATTGATTTCGGATTCTGAAATGAAAATTTCCTTATCAGAAGTAAGATCTCTGCCATAAAATTTTTTATCTATTTTAAAAGCCATGCAAAGCTTTGCAGGACCGTTTGTGAGATCATGCGGATTTTCTGTATTCTTTCTGTTTACTTTCATTACATCAATTCCTTCAACCGGTTCAACTGCTCTGATGAGTACTGCATTTGCGATTCCTTTTGCACCGCATACTACATTAAAACAATAATAATTTCCGTAAATAAAATAAACATAAGCCAGTCCTCCAGTCTCGTACATTACTTTATTTCTATCGGTAAATTTTTTATAAGCGTGACTGCCCGGATCAAGATCGCCCATGTAAGCTTCAGTCTCGACGATCTTTCCTGTAAGCAGTTTATTACCATCACGTTTTATAAGTATCTTACCGAGTAAATTTTTTGCAACTGTGAGGGAATCGCGCAGATAGAATTTTCGGGGGAGAGGTTTGTAGAGCATTTGGTATT
>Ga0138256_10008569_pt1 | contig 10732 bp, 8 predicted proteins | sample KNB2016incub_MG_FD_105486 | JGI IMG/M metagenome (GOLD analysis project Ga0138256, IMG submission 105486) | Active sludge microbial communities from wastewater in Klosterneuburg, Austria - KNB2014incub_MG | ecosystem: Engineered > WWTP > Activated sludge > Unclassified | place: Austria... | reverse complement strand
GTTGCGAAACTGCTTTGCAACACACCGGCCCAACTTCCACCTTGCACGGCGCCATTGCTGGCCTGCGCTTGCTGGATCTTGCGCACGCACTTGTCCTGCGCCCGCATCCAGCGATCGCGTTTCGGGTGGGTGCATGGCATGCGGCCAATGAGGTTGCTGATGTACTGACTTGTCAACGCCACATCAATGTTGGCGCCGAGCTTCACTTGGATCTGCGTGCCTTGCAGGTCGGTGATGTTGGTGGCGTTCTCGTCACTCTTCTCCACGGCGGTCAACAGGAACTCGGTGGAACGAGCAAGTATGTTCGCGAACAGACCGCTCTCCGGTGTGCTGCCAGCACGCAATAGGGACATGGCGACCATCGCCGTAGTGGCGGGATCACTAGGCGATGCATGCGGGTCCATTACGTTCTGGCTCGCGTGGTTGCCCGCCGCAAAACCACCGTCGTTGTTCTGCGCGCTCCTCATCCAATCGTACGCGCGGTTCTCGCTGGTCAATACCTCCTCCGGTGTCTTCAGCATCATGTTCTCGTGAACACCTTCGCCCTCGTAAACGGTTTTGAACACGCAGCCCCCTATGGATCGGGACGAAGACGCCTTGGGCTGCGCGTCTGCCGGCTTGTGACAGCAGGCATTTGTCGCGGAAAAATCGGCGGGTGAAGTGGTGAACGAGAGGAGCGCTGCAACGCCTGCGCTGATGGCGGCGGCTGATAGGCCTAGCACAATGGTCTTCTTCATGGCTTTCTGTGTTTGGATCGCCGACCCGTACACGCCATGTGGGGACAGGTTCGATCGAACCCACCCGAAAAGACAATGCTCCTACTTCCGACAGTGTGTTAGGCCACAGCCGCCTTGCTCGCCTTCTTTCGGTCGTTCTCGTCGAGGAAGATCTTGCGGATGCGCAAGCTCTTGGGTGTCACCTCCAAGTACTCGTCGTCCGTGATGTACTCCATGCACTCTTCCAAGGAGAACTTCACCGCAGGTGCAATGTTCTCTTTGTTGTCCGTACCGCTGGCGCGCATGTTCGTGAGTTGTTTCCCCTTCAGGACGTTCACTACCAGATCGTCCGTCTTGGGGTTCTCGCCGATCACCTGTCCTCCATACACTTCTTCTCCGGGATCAACGAAGAACTTACCGCGATCCTGTAACTTGTTGATGGAGAATGCGATGGCCGTGCCAGTGCCTTGGCTGATGATACTGGCCGCGCGACGCACGCCGAGTTCACCTTTCCATGGCTCGTAGCCCTTGAACCGGTGCGCGATGATGGCCTCTCCTTCCGTTGCTGTGAGCAACGGATTGCGAAGACCGATGATGCCGCGCGCTGGGATGTTGAATTCAATATGGAGGCGGTCGCCCTTGAGCTCAACGCTCAACAGTTCGCCTTTTCGACGGCTCACCAGGTCAATCACTTTGCTACTGAACTCCTCGGGCACCTGTACAGTGAGGATCTCAACCGGCTCGCATCGCTCGCCGTCGATCTCTTTGGTGATCACTTGCGGTTGGCCCAATTGGAATTCGTAGCCCTCGCGACGCATGGTCTCCACTAGGATGCCGATGTGCAGGATACCGCGGCCGTACACCAACAATTTGTCCGGGCTACCGGTCTCTTCAACGCGCATGGCCAAGTTCTTCTCGATCTCCTTGAACAAGCGATCGCGCAGGTGGCGGCTGGTCACATACTCACCTTCGCGCCCGAAGAACGGTGAGGTGTTGATGGTGAACAGCATGCTCATCGTGGGTTCATCCACCTTGAAGCCCGGCAGTCCTTCAGGGTTGTCGAAATCGGCAACGGTATCGCCAATGTCGAAACCTTCAAGGCCCATGATGGCGCACAGTTCACCGCTGTACAACTCGCGATCCTTCACTTTTTCCTTGCCCAAGCCTTCGAACACCATCAGCTCGGCCACCTTGCCTTTGGTGATCGTGCCGTCGTTCTTCACCATGCTCACGTTCTGGCCGGTCTTGATGGAACCACGGCGAACGCGGCCCACGGCGATACGTCCTTGGAAACTGCTGTAGTCAAGACTGGTGATCCGCATTTGCAGCGTACCGTCCAGCTTCTTCGGCGCCGGGATATGCTCCAGGATGGTATCCAGCAAGTAGCTCACATCTTCCGTCGGGGTCTTCCAGTCCGGGCCCATCCAGCCCTGCTTACTGCTTCCGTATACGACCGGGAAGTTCAGCTGGTCCTCGTTCGCTTCCAACGTGAACATGAGGTCGAATACTTGCTCATGCACTTCCTCCGGCGTGCAGTTCGGCTTGTCCACTTTGTTGATGACCACGATCGGCTTCAGCCCCAAGGCCAACGCCTTACCCAACACGAAGCGCGTTTGCGGCATGGCGCCCTCAAAAGCATCCACGAGCAGCAATACACCGTCGGCCATGTTGAGCACGCGTTCCACCTCACCACCGAAGTCACTGTGGCCCGGGGTGTCGATCACGTTGATCTTGATGCCCTTGTACCGCACGCTTACGTTCTTGCTCAGGATGGTGATGCCGCGCTCACGCTCCAGGTCGTTGTTGTCCAACAACAATTCCGCGGTCTCCTGGTTTTCCCGGAAAAGCTGGCATTGGTGAAGAATACGGTCCACCAGCGTGGTTTTGCCGTGGTCCACGTGGGCGATGATGGCGATGTTGCGCAGCTCGGTCATGAGAAAGGTTCTGGAAATGGCGCGCGAAAGTAGCCGTTCCCACCGCGTGAAGCACTCGGACCCCCTACGTTAGCGCCCATGAGCGCATCAATCTCGCCCGTGGCACTGGTGGCCGCGCTTTTCACCCTTGTCTCATGCGAAAGGCCCCCCTCGACTTCCGGGACTTCGACCCTACTGACGGCTGATACCCTCACGTTCGAGGGCGAATACCGTGGGACCGATGGGAAAGGGCGTTGGATGCGATGCGGGGATGGTCATTATTTCCCCATAACAGGCCCTAAGGCCGACAGCTTGTACAGGGTATATACTGCACAGGTCGGGCATATCGGCGACGCCGCCAAGGTGTGGTTGCGTGGCGCTTGGACCGCCGACAGCAGTGTGCATTTGAACACCTTGCTGCTTCTGGCCCCTGCCATGCGTTGTGACCCCATCCCTACCTCACGTGGAGCCGGAAGATATCTCGTTGAAATCGCCGGCAGTGCGGAAAACAAACGATCCATACGCATGGATCTTTTCGCGAACGGACGTGCAAGCCAATATTCAGTGGTAGGCAGTGCTGGGGAACGTGAAGAAAGTGGCATGTGGGGCATGGATAGCGATGGGCGCCTGATCGTGGAGTTCCCACAACGCCCGATGATCCTAACATATGCGCTCGACGGCGATAGCCTGCGGCAATTGGCCCCACTTCCTGCAGGTGCGGTTCTGGTGCTGCACAGGACCGGCCCTGCCGATGCGGAGTATGGCCTGTTCGCGGAGGTGCGCAATTTCATTCTTGAGCAACCCACCGCGGTCGATCCGGCCGGAGGAGCAGCTTCCGTGCTGCCGTCAACGTACTTGAGCACGCTCCTTCCGAACGATACGGGTCTCGCGGCGCTCGAGGCTGCAACCCGAAAGCGTTACGGGATGGAAGCAGAACTGAGCCAACGCCGTTGGCCCGCGATCGTGACCGTGCATGACCTCACCGAGCTTGTGCGCCACACGAAGCAGTGACCCTGCGCGTGGCCACTCGGTTATCTTCGCCGCCGTTGCAGCGTGATCTGCACATTGGCCCCGTAGTTCAATTGGATAGAATGGCAGATTCCGGTTCTGTCGGTTGCAGGTTCGAATCCTGCCGGGGTCACGAACAGGATGTGGAGATGTGAAAACGCGGGGACGTGAAGATGAACGGGCGAGCATCATGTGGGTTCCCCTCCTCAAAAGAAGCCCGGTGTTCTTTCATCTTCACATCCAAACATCTTCTCTTCTGAGCCTTGCGCCTCGATAAATTTCTTTGGTGCGTTCGATTGTTCCCAACGCGGAGCGAAGCCACAGAGGCGTGCCGCAACGGCAAGGTCCGCTTGAATGATCGCGAGGTAAAGGCAGCAACGGAGATCGGGATCGGCAGCGCCTGCTCAGTCAGGCGGATGCCCATCTGGAGAACGTATGAAGTGATCGGTATCCCAACAGCGCGCGTTGGTGCCAAACTGGTACCCGGTCTGATACGTGAAACCACTTCACTGGACGACCTGGAAAAGTTGGAACAGGCCAACCGAACGAGAGCGGAAAACTTCGGTGAAGGCCGTCCGACCAAGCGCGATAGGCGGGAACTGGACAGGTTCTCCGAGGGCTGAACCACTTAACACAACTTGGCGTTCGTTAACAGGCCTTCCCTGGACACCGGGATAGTTTCGCCTTCGTCAATGACCATCACCATGAACCGCACTGTTCCCCTCAGCTATCTCGCCATATTCCTTGCTTGTGCACCGAGTTGTTCGCTTCGCGCTCAGACCGCCGAAGAACCAAAGGCAAAGATCAGCATCTCCATTACCGAGGACGGTGAAACCAAACAGATGGAGCGCGAAGTCCCGCTCAATGACCCGGATGCACTGGAAAATGCGCTCCGGGAACTCGGTATCATGCAGGAATTCAATATCGATGGCGGCGCCAATCGCATCGAGATCAACATCCGGAAACGCGGCGATGATGGAGTGCTGAAGGACATGGACCTGAGTTTGTTCATGGACGAGCCTGGTGCTGCGGTTTGGGTCGCGGGCGAACCGCGCGCCTATTTGGGTGTGTACTCCGGCAATTGGAATCAGAGCACCTGCGAAGACGACAAGAGGGAGAACAAGAACAATACTTCCGTGAAAGAAGGTGCTTGCATAACCCATGTTATCGAAGGCACGGCGGCGGAAAAGGCGGGATTGAAGGAAGGGGATGTCATCGTGGCCATCGATGACCACCAAGTGAAAAGCCATGGCCACCTGAGCGAATCCATGGCCATGCACAAGCCGGGCGATGCCGTTAAGGTGACCTACTGGCGCGATGGCAAGAAGAACACTGTAACGGCCAACCTTGGTGAAACCGAGGGTGAAGAAGTGTACACGTACGGCTACGAATTCGGTGGCGGTAATGGAGCCAGCAATGCGTATGCATTCAACATGGGAGGGGCTTTTCTGGGTGTAGTGCCTGGAGAGACGGTGAACGGCGGACTGTCCGTGGAAGATGTTGTCGACCGTAGCAGTGCAGAGGCCATGGGACTTCAGGACGGCGATATCATCAAGTCCCTCAACGACCACAGAATCGCGAACTTCGATGATCTGGTTTCCGCAGTGGAGATTACCGAGCCCGATCAGGATGTGCGGTTGTCCATCGAGCGCGGTGGCAAGCCCATGGACCTCAAGGGCCAAATGGGGCGCCATGAAGTCTTTGCCTTCGAGATGCCGGAAATGCCACCCATGGCGCCTATGCCTCCTTTACCACCTATGAATGGTTTAGAACATATGTCCGATGCTGATAGGGAACAATACGAGAACGACATGGAGCAGCACGATCGTGATATGGAGCAACATGGTCGGGACATGGAACAACACGACCGCGATCTGGAACAACAGCGCAGGGACATGGAACAACTGCGCAGGGACATGGAAGAACTGCGCGAAGAACTGCGCGGTGGTGTCCGCCGTGAAATGCGTGTGACGATCGAGCGCAAGGAACTGACCCAAGAGGAGACCGCAGTACTGCGCAACAAGGGCGTTGCAGGCTTGGACAGCAAACTCGACCTCACCGATCTACGTTGCTTTCCGAATCCCAGCGATGGATACTTCCGGCTTCAATTCAACGTGCCCACCAAGGGCGACTTGAACGTTGACGTGCATGACTCCAGAGGAGAGCGTGTGTACCATGAATCCATAAGCGATTACGAAGGACAGTACGAGCGCACGCTCAACCTGAGCAGCAAGGCCGATGGCGGCTATTATCTCGTGATCACGCAGAACGGAAAAACCTTCACACAGAAGTTGGTGAAGGAATGACGTGATGGGGTCGTGGAAGGGTGAACGCCGTTCCGGCGTGAGTGCACATCTTCACATCCTCATCATCTGCACATGAGGATCCTTATCCGTCTCGTTCTCTCAACACTTGCCGTGCTGGTCAGCGCCAAGCTGCTCAATGGCGTTCACATCGATGAATGGACCACGGGCATCATCGTAGCCATCGTGCTCGGTTTGCTCAACACCTTCATCCGGCCACTGCTCATCTTGTTCACCCTGCCGGTGACGTTGCTGTCCCTCGGGCTTTTCATTCTGGTCATCAACGCCGGCATCGTCATGCTGGTGGACCGATGGATCGATGGCTTCAGCGTTGATGGTTTCTGGTGGGCCCTCGCTTTCAGCCTGATGCAGTGGGCCGTACAGGGTTTCCTGAACGCATTGGAAGGAGGTGAAAAGAAGAGGGAACAGGCTGAGTGAACGCGGCGCTAGCCTCAAGCGCAACGTGATCGCGGAACAGAGCCTAGGACGCGCGGCGTCAGCCTCGCTCAGTTACTTCCCATCGAGCAAGCCCCCGAGGCCACCGAGCAAACTGCCCTCCCCTTGGCGACTGCCACCCAGCTTTGGTGATGCCCGAACAATGTTGTCCGCCAACCGGCTGAAGGGCAGGCTCTGGATCCAGATGTGCCCGGGTCCTTGCAACGTGGCGAAGAACAAACCCTCACCACCGAACAAGGTATTCTTGATGCCTCCCACGAATTGGATGTCATAATTCACGCTGCTCGTCATCGCTACTAAGCAGCCGGTATCCACCCGCAGCGTCTCGCCCGGTTGCAGATCGCGCTGAACCGTTGTGCCACCCGCATGGATGTACACCTGACCGTCGCCATCGAGTTGCTGCATGATGAAGCCCTCGCCGCCGAATAGGCCGGCGCCGATCTTCCGTTGGAAAGCGATCCCGATGCTCACGCCCTTGGCTGCACAGAGGAATGAATCCTTCTGGCAGATCAACCGCTGACCATAATCGGAAAGATCCAACGGAATGATCTTGCCGGGGTAAGCTGCCGCGAACCACACCGTGCGGCGCACGCTGGCCAGATTGGTATAGGCCGTCATGAAGAGACTTTCACCGGTGAGAATGCGCTTGCCAGCTCCCCACAGCTTGGTCATGAAGCTCTGCTCCTGCCCATTGCCGTCACCGAAGATCGTCTTCATCTCGATGCCCTCGTCCATCATCATCATGGCGCCGGCCTCAGCCAGCACGGTCTCCTGCGGGTCGAGCGTGATCTCGACGCATTGCATGTCGTCACCTACAATGCGGTGATCCAGTTCGTGTGCGGTGCGGGACATTGGAAAGAGTTGAAGGAATAGAATATGCGGATGATCAGGCCCGAGAACAGCGTTCGCGAACGTCGACAAAGCTATCGGCGCTGTGGCATGCGCGCGCTTCCACCTGCCAAGTAATTTGGCCGCTCACGTAGATCCTCTCCTCCCCGTGTTGAAGACAGCCCCCAAAAAGGAAGCCATCGACAGTGCCACCCTATTGAGGGCTTGGGAACTCATGTGCACGGCCAAGGCCATGACGGAAATCTATGAGGAGCACTTCAAGTTCACCAGCAAGTACGTGCACGCGACCAGTCGTGGGCATGAAGCGATCCAACTGGCGCTCGGACTTCAATTGAAGCCCCAGGACTTCGTGTCACCATACTACCGCGATGACAGTATCCTGCTGGGCATCGGCATGCGCCCGTATGAGTTGATGCTCCAGTTGATGGCCAAGCGCGACGACCCCTTCAGCGGAGGCCGCAGCTATTACTGCCATCCGAGTTTGAAACGCGAGGGCATGCCCCGCATCCCTCATCAAAGCAGTGCCACTGGTATGCAGGCGATCCCTACTACGGGTATTGCCTTGGGCTTGCAGTACAAGGAGGCCGCAGGTGTTCAGCACGATGTTCCAGGCGAGGCACCCGTAGTGGTCTGCTCGCTCGGCGATGCTTCGATCACCGAAGGCGAAGTGGCGGAGGCCTTCCAGATGGCGGTGCTCAAGAAGCTGCCGATCATCTACTTGGTGCAGGATAATGAGTGGGACATCAGCGCAAGTGCTGCGGAAATACGTGCTGGTGATGCCAGCGACTACGCGAAAGGCTTCAAAGGTCTTGAGGTACGCTCGATCGATGGCACCGACTTCTTCACTTCATACAACACTCTGAATGAGGTGATGGGGATCGTACGCAGCGAGCGACGTCCGTTCCTCGTTCACGCCAAAGTGCCATTGCTGAACCACCACACGAGCGGCGTTCGCATGGATTTCTACCGCAGTGCGGAGGACATGGCCGAGCACCGTAAGCGAGATCCCTTTCCGCGCTTCTTCCAACAACTTCTCGAGCATGGTATCAAGCAGGAAGGATTGAAGGAACTGGAGAAGAAAGCCATCGACACGGTAAAAGCCGACTTCGACCTGGCCAGAAATTCCGAAGACCCGCGGCCAGAAGACCTTCTCACCCACGACTTCGCCCCAACCCTCATAACTGAAGAAAAAGGAGAACGTGAGCCAAAAGACCGTGAACCAACGGTGATGGTGGATTGTGCACTTTTCGCGATCCGGGAATTGATGCAGGAGGACAAACGATGCCTGCTCTATGGTCAGGATGTTGGCGCGCGCCTTGGTGGTGTTTTCCGCGAAGCGGCAACGCTTGCGAAGGACTTCGGCGATCACCGGGTGTTCAACACGCCGATCCAGGAAGCCTTCATCATCGGCAGCACGGTGGGCATGAGCGCCGCAGGCCTGAAGCCGATCGTGGAAGTGCAGTTCGCGGATTACATCTGGCCCGGCCTTAACCAGCTCTTCACGGAAGTCGCGCGCTCGTGCTATCTCACCGTGGGCAAATACCCGGTGAGTTGCATCATACGCGTGCCCATCGGGGCATACGGCAGCGGTGGTCCCTACCACAGCAGCAGTGTGGAAAGCGTGCTGTGCAATATCAAGGGTATCAAGATCGCTTACCCCAGCACCGGTGCGGATCTGAAAGGCCTGATGAAGGCAGCATATCACGACCCCAACCCGGTGGTGATGCTCGAACACAAGGGACTCTACTGGAGCAAGATCAAAGGCACGGAGGATGCAAAGAGCATCGAGCCTTCACCGGACTACATCATCCCGTTCGGCAAGGCCCGCATCGTTCAGCAAGCAGATCAGAAGGCGATCACCAATGGTGAAGCCGCTGTGATCGTCACCTATGGCATGGGAGTGTATTGGGCAACAGCGGCAGCCAAGGATCTCCTTGGACGCGTCACCATCATCGACTTGCGCACGTTGGTGCCACTGGATGAGGCCACCGTTATGAACGCAGTGCGCGCGCATGGTCGTTGTTTGGTGGTGACGGAAGAACAACTGACCAATTCGTTCGCTCAAGCACTTGCGAGCCGCATTGGCAATGAGTGCTTCCAACAGCTCGATGCACCGGTACGTACACTCGGCGCAGTGGACATGCCTGCGGTGCCGCTCAACAGCACTCTGGAAGCGACGATGATCCCGAGCGCGGAGAAAGTCGCGGTAGCACTTGGTCAATTGCTGGCCTACTGATGGCGAGTTCGGAGCACCACATGCGTGTGGGCCGCACAGCACGCTACCACATGCTCGGCGAACCGGCTTCCGCAAAAGAACTTTGGGTCGTTCTGCACGGCTATGGACAACTCGCACGGTACTTCCTCCACAACTTCGATGGTTTGGAGGACGGACGCTGCATAATAGCGCCGGAAGGACTGAGCCGATTCTATCTCGACGGCACCTTCAGCAGAGTGGGCGCCACATGGATGACACGCGAAGACCGGGAAAACGAGATCGCAGATCATGTCGCCTATCTCGATGAACTCTGTGCCGAGATCCGCAAAGCGTGCCCTTCCGCTGCACGACTCACCGCCCTAGGATTCTCACAAGGCGTAGCAACTCTATGTCGATGGGCCATGCTCGGTTCGACACGCATCGACAGACTGATCATTTGGGGCGGAAGTATGCCACCCGAACTCGACCCTACGGATCTGAGCCGCCGTTGGAACGCCAAGGTACTGGACCTCGTGCATGGAACGGACGATCCCGTGGTGAAAGCGGAGGTGCTGCAGCGCAATGCGGGCCTGCTCCGATCGGCAGGTCTGCATTTCTCCACGCACAACTTCAAAGGTGGACATGCGCTGGATAGGTTTACCCTCGAGCGGCTCATGGGGGCGAACAGTTGATCGTGGGGTTCAAAGCCACGCGCTCTTTTACCCCTTGCAGGCAACTTGAACCGTGGCGTGACGGTCTATCCTTGCAACAACCAAAACCGAGGAATATGAACCGTACGCTACCCTCTCTCGCTGCTCTGTTCACAAGCAGTCTCCTCATGGCGCAAGCCACGAACTACCCCAACGGCAGCACAGTTGCCGACTTCACGGTCACCGATGTGGAAGGAAACACGCACAGCCTCTACAGTTACACCAGCCAAGGCAAATACGTGATCCTTGATTTCTTCTTCGATACCTGCCCACCTTGCCAAGCCACGTCGCCCTACTTCAGTGAGTTGAACCAGACCTACGGTTGCAATGAAGGCGACTTGATCTGCTTGGCCATGAACAATGGCACTGATAGCGACGCAGAGGTGATCGCTTATGAAGCGACATATGGAGGTCCGTTCGCACATCCACCTGCGGTAAGCATGGACGGCGGAGGTGGCACTGTAACGAACACCTTCGGCGTGGGCGCATTCCCCACCTACTGTCTCATTGGTCCGGATAACCTGATGAAGAACTACGACATCTGGCCAGTGAGCGACATGAGCACCTTTGTTGCAGCATTCCC
>Ga0138256_10008566_pt1 | contig 10734 bp, 6 predicted proteins | sample KNB2016incub_MG_FD_105486 | JGI IMG/M metagenome (GOLD analysis project Ga0138256, IMG submission 105486) | Active sludge microbial communities from wastewater in Klosterneuburg, Austria - KNB2014incub_MG | ecosystem: Engineered > WWTP > Activated sludge > Unclassified | place: Austria... | reverse complement strand
TATAAACCTATAACCTTCTAATCTCCTAACCTTCTAATCTCCTAACCTTCTAATCTCCTAACCTTCTAATCTATAAACTTATAAACCTATAAACTCTATAAACCCTATAATCTTTCCATCCAATCACATATGTTTACTTTTATAACCAGGATGAAGCAGGTTGCTAATCCAGCAGGTAATGCATATTATGGGGAATATCCTCTTTTTTGTTTTGCGAATCTTTAAGACTATTCGGACCGGCTGGTTGCGACTGACCGGAAGAACGGAATCGGATGTCCATGCCCGGCGAATCATATCCGGCAAGTCATGGGAGGAATTTTGTGATAACCTTAAGACTGCCGGAGCTGCCTTGGTTTATCCAGGCACTCCTCGTGATCCTTTCCAACAGGCAGAAGGAGTTCGATATCTCGCCAGGCTTACAAGAGCGGCACTTGAAGCCTATGTAGAATATGGGGACGTGGCATTTCCAGAATTGCGAAGGATGGTCCATGAAACCGTAAAATTGGGAGCAGATAATCCGGACAATTTTTATCTCAATGCACAGATCAGTGGAGCCTACGAATACCGCATCACCGGCAAACGAAACACGATAAATTATATTGGTTTTTTTACACAAAATGGGACCTATGGACAACCTGGTGGGATGGCTCCATGCGGTGTACTTGAAGGCAAAGACCTGCACATTGAACAGGATGGTAGTTTCGAAATCATTCTGAGTAAAGAAAGAAAAGGAGTAAACTGGTTGAAGATCGAAGACACCAGCTCTCTTCTTATGGTCCGGCAGACTTTTATGGACAGGCAAAATGAAATTCCGGCTGAATTGAAAATTGAAAACCTTGATGACCGGAAATTTCCTGATCCTGTCACTCCTGAAAGAATTGACAAAGGATTATCTACAGCGGCATTGTTTGCTGCGGGAGCCCCGATCCTGTTTGCTAAATGGGCAAATGGATTTAGAAAACACGCCAACCAGTTGCCCATATTTGATCCTAGAATTTCAAATGCAGCTGGTGGTGACGCAAGCATAGTATACCATCATAGCTATTGGCGGTTAAATGCTGATCAGGCATTGATCATTGAATTTATACCCCCTGATTGTGATACCTGGAATTTTCAGTTGAACAATTACTGGATGGAGTCACTTGATTACAGGTATCACCCGATTTCGATCAACAAGCATACTGCTGTAAAGGATACGGATGGAAGGATAAAGATTATAGTTGCACATACAAATCCAGACTTGCCCAACTGGATTGATACTTGTAATCATTCAGAAGGAACAATGTGCCTGAGGTGGTATCGCCTGCAAAATGATGCACAGCCTGTTGTGCCCGATTGCCGGGTCGTTTTATTAACTTCGATAGCCAGGCATGAGTAATCAGCGGGTGGTAAGTGCTTCAAGTTTTCATGATAAACCTATTTGGTTTAACATGATCAACCGTTCATGGAAGAGAACCTATTCCTTAGGCACAAGAATCAATCTTGATAAAGATTATCTCATCAGGTTTGCCAGAAAACAAACCGGACTTACATCTTTCGGAAACGATTTCTGGGAAGAACCCCTGGACAGATTGCTTCAGGCAATTGAACATGAAGCACAGTTGCATCCTGTTGGAAGGTTTATTACACAACAACGGATGACAAGCTTGTTGGCTATCCGCTTAAGAGCTGAAGCGGGATTTAAAAAGTATCCTGAAATTCTTGAACAGGAATTGCATCCGGTACAATTGATTTGCGGGCTACAACGAACAGGCACAACGAAATTGCAGCGGATGCTTTCTGCGGATCCTGATAACAGGGTTTTACTTAGTTGGGAAGCGATCAATCCTGTGCCCTTAAGTGATAAGCCGAATGAAACTGAGCAACGAAAAAAAGCGGCTCGCTTAAGTGAGAAAGCATTGCGGTGGATGGCACCTGGTTTTTTTTCAATTCATCCTGTGGAGTACGAAAAGCCTGAGGAAGATATCCTTTTATTGGATACAACTTTCTTAAGCACCACACCTGAGGCTACTATGTTTGTTCCCTCCTATGCATCATGGCTCGAACAAACGGATCAATCACCTGCGTATGCATATTTAGTCAAGCTGCTAAAGTATCTCCAGTTTCAACGTCCTGCTAAACGTTGGGTATTGAAAAGCCCGCATCACATGGAATTTCCTGACCTGGCTAAGAAGTACTTTGGGGACGTTCATTATATCTGGACGCATAGGGATATCCAGGAAAGTCTTCCTTCTTTTTTAAGCATGGTAGCCCATAGTCAAACCATTTTCAGTGATCAGGTGACACCTGAACGAGTAGCACAACATTGGGTGAGAAAAACCGGGTACATGCTGTCAAAGGGAATTCAATTCAGAAACGAACATCCTGATGAACGGTATACGGATGTCATGTATCCCCAACTTGTTACCTCACCATTGACGGCGCTGAAAGATATTTATCGGTTTGGTGATCCTATAACTCCGGAATTGCAACAGCTATTTCTTGAAACTGAAAAGCAAAACACGCAATTCAGATATGGCAGGCATAAATACAGTCTGGATGATTTTGGGGTGCGTCCGGATGCGTTAGATAGTGTAACGAAAATGTACAATGAGTTGCTTAAGACAATGAAGTAGAAGATGGCACAACAGAAAGAAAGATATTCAAACGCTTTTACCGCAACACTTACCGGTATTGCAGACTTGTTTAAGAAGCAAAAGAATGTCGTTGTCCTCAAGGAAGATGATTTGTTGCATGGTAAAAATGTATTGATCACTGGGGCCAGTTCCGGGCTTGGATTGGAAGCTGCTGTGCAATTGGCGCAACGTGGTGCGCACGTATGGATGGTATGCCGCAGTGGGATTCCAGACAAAGGTGAATACGTTCAGAGAGTTTCCGGGAACGAAAATGTGAAAATGTTGTACGCCGATCTGTCAGACATTGAGTCTGTCAGGCAGTTGATCGGGCAATTGATTGTAGCATCTGTAAAATTTGATATTGTCATTGAGAATGCCGCTGTCGTGCCTGCTAAAAGCAGGAAAACTAAGCAAGGCCTTGAAGAGATGTTTGTGGTCAACTACCTTTCTAAGTTCCTTTTGATCCGGTGGTTGCTTGACAACAATTTATTTAATACGCATGAAGGTAGTTTGCCAAGGATTATTTTTGTTTCTTCTGAAAGTCATCGCAATCCAAAAGCTTACGATTGGGATGGATTTGGATTGTACAGGGATTACTCCATGGGCAAAACCGTTGAATTGTATGGCTACTATAAATTATTAATGACCACCTTTGCCAATGCACTAGCGGTAAGGCTCAATGTACCAGGGCAACTTCACTATTCAGTCTTTGCGCTTTGCCCCGGACCTATCAATAGCAACATAGCAAGAGAGGCTCCTGTTATTTTTAAACCATTGTTGAAACTTGTTTTTGGTATTTTTTTCAGGTCCCCGAAAGTCGCTGTTCAGCCGGTCATTTATTTTGCAACGTCTAAAGAGGTTGAAAATAAATCCATAGACTATCTGTTTCTTATGAGTAGAAAAGAAATGGATACAAAAGCAATGGATATTGAAAATGGTGATCATCTGTGGAGACTATCAGAAGAGTTGCTAAAGAAATATGACATTGTTTTTCATAAATCATTTACAACATAGGCGCCAACTGATTTACACTGATGGCTTACTTCGAAAGTACATGATATTCGGTGGTCAGATAAGTTTCCATCGTCGGATAGTCAATAAATGATTTGGTGTCCACATACACATGGACCATTCTTGGAATAATCAAAAGGGGGTTTCCAAAAAATTTAAATGGATTGAGCAGATCGGATGATTTTCGTACCTGTTCTTCTACGATCCCATCGAAGGGAATAGAATCTGCAGTCAATCTTTCGTTGGCTACATTGCGGTTATAATTCCATAGCGGATGATAACGAAGGGATAGGGGCGTGTGGTTGTTATGCCATCGGTCAATAAACGTTTTGTATTCAATAGTTTTCTTTTTTGAAAACAAGGTAAGCAAACAGGCACCTGGTGTAGGCGTGCCATCGGTCCAGTCTTTTGAATACATAACGGGCAATGCTTCAGTTACACGATATGCACCATAAAAACCGTCTGCATCAATCAGGTTGCTGATTGGATTGGTATCTTGCTTGTAAACAGAAACGGCCGTTATTAATTTTTTACTAAAGGGGATGATCGAAACAGCAGGAGGAGCCTTTGCGGTAATCGTATATTTTATACCGCGGGGTTTTAATGTTTCGGCTAAAAATTCTACCATTCCTGAAATCCGGGAGTTGAATCCATTATAGTCTTCATCTTGTACCCCCTGAATAAGATATATTTCTTTAAGCATATTGATAATCCCTTGTAATGCTATATTTTGCCACGAGTATATAACAATATGATGACAAAATCAAACAAGGGGCATGCTGCATTGAATATCCTCATCACCGGCGGTTCAGGATTCCTGGGTAAAGCTATTGTTGCAGAATTGCTTGAAAGCAATTCGCCGCTTAGGTTGGGTTCATTAAAAATCTATGATCTATGCTCTTATGATGGCATCATTGACAGCCGTATTGAATTTATCAAAGGAGATATTTGCAACCAACAGGATATCAAGAGAGCTTGTGTTGGAATAGATATGGTCATCCATACAGCCGCCATTGTTGATTGGGGAACAAAGTCTCCGAAGGAAGTTTACCAAACTAATTTTGTAGGTACGGAGTATGTGGTGCAAGCATGTAAAGAGAATAATGTTGCAATGCTTTTATATACAAGTACGCTTGACACAGTGATCACCGGCAAACCATTGAGGAATATTGATGAACGCCAGCCCTATCCTGACAAGCATCTCAACATGTATTGCGAGAGCAAGTGCCTTGCAGAAAGACTTGTCTTGTCTGAAAATAGTGATTCATTCAGGACCATGGTGTTGCGGCCTTCTGATATATGGGGTGAAACTGATCCATACCATATTCCACCCTTAATTGAAATGGCTAAGTCCGGATTTTATGTCCGTATTGGTGATGGTACCGCAAGGAACCAGCATGTCTATGTCCGTAATATGGCCTGGGCTCATATCCTCGCTGCATCAGCACTTGTAGAAGGGAATGATAAAGTAAAAGGTAACGCCTATTTTATAACAGATGGTCCCGGTGCTAACTTTTTTACCTTTTTTGATGACATCGTGATACGCTCAGGCTATAAGATATGGCCCCATAATTTGTGGTTGCCACGCAACTTCACGTATGCATTAGGAGCTATGTCAGAGTATATTGCTTTTATGGTTCGGCCTATAAAATACTATGTTCCTAAACTCAGTCGGTTTGCGGTGATGTATACAACTACAGACTTCACCTTTACAGCCGCGAAAGCAGAACAGGATTTTGGATTCTTTCCGAAATACAGTCATGTGGAAGCGATGGAGAATACAGTTAATTACTTCAGAGCGTAAGACCGTAAGACCGTAAGAGTGTAAGAACGTAAGATCGTGAGAACGTGAGATGCCTTCGCGAAAAGGCTTCGGCATCCGAAGGAGGAGTGGGAGTGAGAGAGAGGTGTCGAGTTTCGAGTTTCCAGTTTCGAGTCAATTGTCAATTGTCAATTGTGAGTTGTGAGTTGTGAGTTGTTATATTTGATTCCTTATTTCTGACATCTGACATCTGGCATCTGGCATCTGAAGTCTGACATCCTACTGTTCAATCCACTTGATGATCTTATCGCAGTCAGGCTCGACATCCGGTTTGACCATTCCTTCCAGGGTGCCATCTTCATTGATCATGAATTTCTGAAAATTCCACGTCACCGGTGCGTCCATCACGCCATTTTCTGATTTACTGGTCAGCCATTGATAGAGTGGGTCTATTTCATTGCCTTTTACAGAAATCTTGGACATCATTGGAAAGGTCACATGAAACATGGAAGCGCAAAATGTTTTGATTTCCGCGTTAGTCCCTGGCTCCTGGCCTCCAAAGTTGTTAGCCGGGAATCCGACAACTACAAAATTTTCCCTACCATATTTCTTATACATGCTTTCCAATGTTTCGTACTGGGTTGTATTTCCACATTCGGAAGCTACATTGACTACAAGTACCTTCTTGCCCTTGAATTCACTCATTTTCACTTCGTTGCCATCAATGTCAGTAGACGTAAAGTCATAAAAGCTCTTCGTTTGTGCTGTAGTCATAGATAGTAGAGAAAAGAGTAGTGGTATAAAAAGCAGGACTTTCATGTTTTTTATTTGTGGTAACAAAGTATGAAAGGTATGGTTCCTGTGAAAGCAGAAAAATGTGTGGTAACCCCCTGCCCCTGAAAGGGGGAATTGATTATTCAAACCCCCTGCCCCCTGAAAAGGGGGATGATCATTCAAACCCCCTGCCCCCTGAAAAGAGGTTTGAAAAGCCATAAAAGAATTCAAATTTCCCTATTAACCCAATCGCTTTTTGGCCTCCTGGGCCTCTTTAGCCTCTTTTACCTTTTCCACCCTCCACCTTTCCACCATTTTACCCCCATGGGTACTGAGCTGTCGCAAAAGGTTGAGGGTTTGCAAGTCGAAGTATGGGGGCTAGGGGGTAAAAACGACTCTTTTACCTTTTCCGCCCTCCCACCTTTCCGCCTTTTTACCCCCATTTAGGGCGTCAGGGGGTAATAACGACTCTTCAACCCTTCCGCCCTTCCGCCATTTCTCCTTTCTGCCTTTTCCCTAACATATTGAATATTAGTGTAATATGATAAATCAGACCCAGTGAGGCATACATATTATAGAAAACTGGCATACGTTTTGCTTCATGTTTGCTATCAGGAATTTATGCATGACGATAAACCGTCATGTAACAACAGGATCTAACATGAAGAATCTTATTTTTTACCCAGGTTCCAGCCCCCATGGCCCACATTTCAGTCGAAATGTAGCTTGGTGGGTTCTTTCAGTATGGCTGGCCTTTGGCCCTTTTGTATTTATACAAGGGCAAGTCACCATCACCTGCCCAACCACCATCACGATATCGTGCAATACGGATCCCATACCTGCCAATACAGGCAGTGCAACCGGAACCACCCTTTGCGCGTTGTCACCTGCCGTTACGGTTACCTACCAGGATAATACGAACCAGATGAACGGCTGTATGGGAACAGGCACCTTGCTCAGGACCTGGACAGGAACAGACATTTGCGGTGCAACAGCCACATGCGTTCAAACGATCATCATCGAGGACAACACATCGCCGACACTGACATGTCCGCCCTTCAGGGTCATTTCTTGTGCATCAGATACTTCAGCGGCTGCCAATGGTATGGCGATCGCAAGTGATAATTGTACACCTACCAACCTGATTACAATAACCTATTACGATAATACACAGAACCTTGGTCAGTGCAATGGTACCGGATCCTTTACAAGGCATTGGCAGGCAGAAGATATGTGCGGCAATATCGCAGCGTGTATCCAAACCATTATGATTGTAGATAATACAGCACCAACTCTAACTGTACCACCATCCATAACTATATCATGTGAGGAAAATACATCCGTAGAACACACTGGCATGGCAACGGCATCAGACAACTGTACGCCGACAGCTGATATAATCATTGCTTTTTCAGACAATGTCTTTGGGCTCAACGGCTGTAATGGCACCGGCACCATCGTAAGATCATGGACTGCCAGAGATGCATGCAACAGGCTTGCTTCAGGTACTCAGTTTATCACCGTTCAGGATAATACACCTCCTGCCATTTCATGCCCTGCAAACATTACTGTATCATGTGAGTCTTCGATACTGCCAACCGTGACTGGCACAGCAACAGCAAGTGATATCTGTGGTTCTGTATTTACTGGTTTTACTGATCAGGCCAATCTTACCTGTAACGGAACCGGTACAATAGTACGTACCTGGTCATCGATAGATGGTTGCGGAAATGTGACTTCATGCGTACAAACAATCACGATCACAGACCTGATCGCTCCATCCATTACATGCCCTACCAATATCATCGTTGATTGCGCGGTAGGCATATTACCTTCTGTAACAGGAAGTCCGTTAGTAAGCGACAATTGTACACCTGTAGCCAGCCTGACGGTAACACATACAGATGTAGAAGTAGCACCCCTCGGTTGTAATAATACCGGAACAATACTAAGAACATGGAACGTAACTGATGCTTGTGGCAATAGCACAAGCTGTACTCAGACGATTCAAGTAACTGATCTGCTAAAACCAACATTAACCTGTCCACCGCCTGCAACCATCAGTTGTGAATCTTCTGTTTTGCCCGACATAACGGGCTCTGCCACTGCATCAGATAACTGTACACCAACAGCATCCATTGTCATCACCTATACGGACAATACATCCTTATTGTTTGGATGCAATGGTACAGGTATTCTAAACCGGACCTGGAAGGCAACAGACTTATGTGGTAATTTTTCCACATGCGTTCAACAAATCTGGATCATCGATGATACAGATCCTGTCATCACGTGTCCGGCAAATGTTGAAATCAGTTGCTCCGGCTCAGCAGATCCATCCAATACCGGGTATGCAACGGCTACAGATAATTGCACTGCGAATGTTGAAATCACCTACAATGATAATCTTCAATTGACGGGTTGTAATAATACAGGCCTTATCCTTCGGATGTGGTCAGCTAAAGATGCCTGCGGTAATGTGAGGACCTGCACACAATTGATCACTGTTGTAGATCATACAGTACCGGTAGTGATTTGTCCAAAAGATACGCTTATCGATTGCGGTATTTACATCAATCCGGATGTCCTTGGATACCCAACAGGATATGACAATTGCACACTGAATGAAGATATTGATCTAGCATACACCGATGATCTTACAGGATTGACCGGATGTACCAACACAGGTATTATCCTCAGGACCTGGTATATGACAGATGCTTGCGGTAACGTGGGCAGTTGTGTCCAGACAATAACTGTAGCCGACACTATACCACCAACGATCATTTGTCCTGCTAACACGGTGATTACCTGCAAGGATCCGACTACGCCACAGTTTAATGGAAGGGCCACTGCAACAGATTATTGCACAGCCAGCCTTTTTATAGATATCAGCTATACAGATGATTTGTCCCAGGCAGGGCAGTGCAATGGTTCAGGATATATCTATCGTACCTGGATAGCAGAAGATGATTGCGGCAATATTGCTACTTGCGTCCAGACGATTCAGATCGTGGATAATGAGGCACCGGAAATTCAATGCCCTGCATCCTATGCGATATCATGCGAAGCTGACCGCTCACCAAATACACAAGGCCGCGCAAGGGCCACAGACAATTGCACACCTGCACCTGAAATATTTATTACCTATAGTGATGATGTTTCTAACCTTACCGGTTGTAATTATACAGGTAACTTATACCGCACATGGACTGCTAAAGATGCATGTGGAAATGCAACAAGTTGTGTGCAGGTATTGACGATTGTTGATACAAAAACGCCAGTTGTCACACCACCTCCAGCTATCACTGTGTCATGCGAATCATCAATTGATGTATCCGTGACCGGCAATATCCAGGCTTCTGACAATTGCACACCTGGTGCCGCTCTTATAGTAACACAGTCTGATGACCTGACAGGAATTGTTGGATGCAACCAAACAGGGACCATCAAGCGCACATGGGTTGTTTCTGACCTGTGTGGGAATTCAAAAAGCTGCACACAATCCATTCGTATCATCGACACGACTCCTCCTCAAATAGCTTGCGGAGGCTCACTCGAAGTTAATTGTGGGGAATCTGTTGATCCATCAGCTTTAGGATCACCGGTGATCAGCGACAATTGTACTTCTATAGAAAACATGGACCTGCTACATTTTGATAACACTACAGGTTTGAACGGATGCAATGGCACAGGCACGTTGTATAGGACCTGGGTAGTTTATGATGATTGTGGAAATGCCAATAGCTGTGTTCAGACAATACAGGTAGTGGATAATACAGCACCAACGCTCACGCTTCCAGCCAATCTGACCATAAGTTGTGAATATAAGGATGACATTGATGAATTAGGCAGAGCTACTGCATCTGACGAATGCTCACCAACTGCATCTATAGTTGTTACATACCAGGACAATGACCAGGGTCTTTCTTTTTGCAATAGTACAGGCAACAGGGAGCGCATATGGAAAGCCACAGACCTTTGTGGTAACTATTCTACGGCCATCCAGTACATACAGTTTATTGACACCCTGGCACCCATTTTTTATACACCGTTTGATGTTGTGATTGATTGTGATGATAATCCACTTGACCTTGGTTACACAGGCGAAGTTGAAGTATTTACTGACAATTGTGCTGAGATTAAAGATGTAGTCGTTTCATGGCATGATGATATGTCTGCTTTGGAAAACTGCAACAGTAATCCTGTAATCCATCGTATCTGGACATTGACAGATCCTTGTGGTAACGCCAGGTCTTCAGTTCAAAAGATTACAGTGACAAATTACAGTATGGAGCAGGTGCAATTCCCTGATGATGCATACATACCCTGCGATGCAGACATGATGAACCTTAACCTGACTGGAAATCTATTTATGCCTGCGAATGCATGTGGCTACCTCATTGATACTATGTATTCTGTAGAATTGGGAGAAATAGCTCCGTACCAGTTTGGACGTAAATGGGTTTGTATAGACTATTGCGGTCATGTGGAGGAACACACACAGATGATTTATCTCATCGATGGTATTCAACCACATCTTTCAGTCAATGATATAGGAATATCTTTTGC
>Ga0138256_10008565_pt1 | contig 10734 bp, 12 predicted proteins | sample KNB2016incub_MG_FD_105486 | JGI IMG/M metagenome (GOLD analysis project Ga0138256, IMG submission 105486) | Active sludge microbial communities from wastewater in Klosterneuburg, Austria - KNB2014incub_MG | ecosystem: Engineered > WWTP > Activated sludge > Unclassified | place: Austria... | reverse complement strand
CCAAATCTTCGTAAGAACTAATAGTACAAAGTATTTTATACTGACCCCGTATTGCCTCAGGCGATACGGGGTCTTTTTTGCGTATTAATCAATTGTTGCAAGCTCATTGCCAGCCCTTTATCAAAACCTTAACGAGGCATTTTTGGAGCTTTATTTTTTTTAAGTAAGTTTTGTCTTTAACAGTTAACTTTGCCAACCTTTATGAAATTTACCTGGATATTATTTATTGGAATTGTTTTGAGTAGTTGCGGGGGAAGCATGACAAAGATTCTAAAGAATCCTGATCCTGCTTACAAACTTCGTATGGCTGAGCAATATTTTGTAAAAGAGAAATACGGACTTGCACAGCAATTATATGAGGATGTAATGCCTTATTACAAAACAGGAAAAGAGTTTGAGGACATTTATTATAAGTATGCGTACTGTGCCTATAATCAGGCCGACTATATGAATGCCGAAAACCTTTTCAAAAGCTTTTTACAGATATTTCCCAATAGTACAAAAGCAGAAGAGGTGGATTACATGAGAGCTTATTGTTTTTATCAGCAATCGCCAAAGCCACTATTAGATCAGACCAATACCTTAAAGACCATTGGTATGATGCAAACGTTTATTAATACGCATCCGGGATCATTACGAAATAAAGAAGCAGCAGAAATAATTGCTATTTGCAGAGAAAAGCTGGAAACAAAGGATTATAAAAGTGCTCAACTTTATTACGATCTTGGTCAATTTAGAGCTGCGGGAGTTACTTTTGCTACTTTGTTAAATTCTTACCCTGAATCAGTAAAAGGAGATGAATACAAACTGATGATTATTAAATCCTATTACAGATATGCAGAATTAAGTGTAGAGGAAAAGAAGGAAGAAAGGTTTACGCAGGTTGTAAATGAGTGCAATGAGTTTACAGATCGTTTTCCTGAAAGTAAATTAAAAAAAGAAGTAGATCAATTTTATACGCAATCACAAAATAATATTAAAACTCTTAAATAATGAGCAAACTAAGACGTCAGCTAAGTGCTGGCATAACCAATAACGTTGAGACCCGTAATCTTAATGATATTAAAGGCAAAACAGGTAATCTGTATGAATCTATTGCTATAATCGGTAAAAGGGCTAATCAGATTAATATTGCAATTAAGGAAGAACTTCATAATAAATTAGAAGAGTTTGCAAGCCACACCGATAGCCTCGAAGAAATTCATGAGAATAAGGAGCAGATTGAAATTTCTAAAGCTTACGAGAAAATGCCAAACCCTGCATTATTAGCCACACAGGAGTTTTTGGATGATAAAGTGTATTTCCGTAAAAGTGAGGATGAGCTATTTAGTTAATAAGTTCAATCAGGTATAAATAATTTTCAGCGACAGAAACCTGTCGCTTTTTCTTTTTAACAGGGAATTGCCAAATACGTTATGACCTTTTATAAGTAAATGGTACTTTTGAGAAAGCATGATGCAAGGGAAAAAAATATTATTAGGTATTACCGGAAGTATTGCAGCTTATAAATCTGTTTACCTAGTCAGAATGTTTGTAAAAGCAGGAGCTGAGGTTAAGATTATTATGACACCTTCTGCCAAAGACTTTGTTTCGCCTCTTACACTTTCCACATTAAGCCGTAATCCTGTGCTTGTCGATTTATTTGATGAACAAAGTTGGTCAAACCATGTAATGCTTGGCAGATGGGCTGATGTAATGTTGGTTGCACCTCTTAGCTGCAATACAATAGCAAAAATGGCCAATGGCCAATGTGATAATCTTCTGTTGGCTGTTTATTTATCTGCAACTTGCCCTGTGGTTGCTGCACCAGCAATGGATGAAGATATGTGGCATCATCCAGCTACAAAGTTTAATGTTGCTAGATTAACATCATTTGGCAATAAGATTATTCCTGTAGAGAAGGGAGACCTTGCCAGTGGATTGCATGGTGATGGACGAATGGCCGAACCTGAAAACATTGTAAAATATTTGGAGACCAATTTTTTTTTGACCGGTCAGTTAAAAGATAAAAAAGCAATAGTTACTGCTGGCCCTACATACGAACCATTGGATCCTGTTCGTTTTATTGGTAATCATTCGTCTGGAAAAATGGGGCTTGCTATTGCAAAAGAACTTTACAGCAGAGGAGCAGATGTTACATTAATAATGGGGCCTACTCATTTATCTTTTTCTGCAAATGGAGTTAGCCTAGTTAATGTTACTACTGCAGATGAAATGTATAATGCTTGTATGGATAAATTTGAAGAGGCAGATATAACAATAATGGCAGCAGCAGTTGCAGATTATACACCAATCAATACGGCTGATGAAAAGATTAAGAAGAAAGAAAATTCAATAAGTATTGAATTGACGAAGACAAAAGATATTTTAAAAGCACTTGGAGCAAAAAAGAAAAATGGACAGGTATTAGTTGGATTTGCATTAGAGACAAATAATGAAGAGATTTATGCAAATCAGAAATTAAAAGAAAAAAATACTGACCTTATAGTACTCAATTCACTCAATGATAGTGGTGCCGGGTTTGGGCATGACACCAATAAGATTACTATATTCGAAAAAGGTGGGCAAGTTTTCAGGTTTGAAACTAAATCCAAACAGGCGGTGGCAAAAGATATTATTGATAAGATAATTCAACTTTATTATGCATAAAAAAAAATGGCTTCTTTTATTTTTTATTGCGTTTGTTGTGAATGCTCAAGGGCAGGAACTACAGGCTCGATTTTCTGTTATTGCCAGTAAAGTAAGCACTACGACTGATAAAAAAGTATTTCAAACCTTACAAACAGGACTCACCAATTTTTTAAATAACCGGCGTTGGACCAATGATGTGTTTCAGCCCAATGAAAAAATACAATGTAGCTTTCTATTGACGATTGAGCAGGATTTAGGTAATAATATTTATAAGGGAAAACTTACTGTGCAAGCGGCTCGTCCGGTTTTTAATACCACTTATGATTCGCCAATTGTCAACTTCCTTGACGATAATATTGTTTTTAAGTACATCGAGTTTCAGCCAATTGAGTTTAATGAAAACCGTGTGCAGGGCAATGACCCGATAGCTGCAAACATTACAGCCGTGCTTGCTTATTATGCAAATATTATCGTTGGATTGGACTATGATTCATTTTCTCCAAGAGGTGGAGACGTTTATTTTCAAAAAGCTTGGAATATTGTAAACAATGCACCTGAAAGTAGAGATATTACCGGATGGAAATCTTTTGAAAGCTTGCGGAATCGGTATTGGCTTGCTGAAAATCTGAATAGCAGCCGTTTTGCTTTAATGCATGACGCCTTGTATTCTTATTACCGTTCTGGCCTGGATATTTTTTATGAAAATGAAGACATGGGAAGAACGGGTATTCTTAATTGCCTCAATTTTCTAAATACTTTAAATACAGAAAACCCCAATTCAATGATCATGCAATTCTTTTTTCAAGGGAAGAGTAATGAGATGGTTAAAGTATTTAGCAAAGCTTCTGCAGAAATGAAAGGAAGGGCAAGGGATTTATTGACAAAACTTGACATTACTCATACACAGGATTATAAAGAGTTGAAATGACACGAGTAGTAATTGCCTTTTTTTTATTCTTTGTTGTAGCTGGTTGCAACAACGCAGATAAGATTCCCAGAAATGTTTTATCGCAGGAAAAGATGAGAGCATTGCTTCAGGATATGATGAAGGCGGATCAATTTCTGTCAGATTATGTTTTAAATACAGATACATCCAAAAAAAGAGAACCTGAAAGTATTAAATTGTATAACCAAGTATTTGCAATTCATCAGGTAGAACCGGATAAATTTTATGAAAGCTTGAATTTTTATCGGCAACATCCATCATTGTTAAAGGATGTTTTTGATTCAATAAGTAAGAAAGTCGAAAGATTACCTCCTCAAATACTTCCTGTAATTACTGATTCACTTATCAGTAAACCTGGGCTTTCTATAGAAGAAAAGGCAGTAAAAGAATAATAGCATACGTACAGTTCTCTTTAGTCTGCGGTTATTTTACTTATACAATTAAGTTCAGTATTTTTATCACAATCTAAATTTATTGCATGAACAAAATAGTTGACAATGCTGATAGTGCAATCAATGATGTAAAAGACGGAGCAGTACTTATGCTGGGTGGCTTTGGTTTATGCGGTATTCCAGAAAATTGTATTGCAGCATTAGTAAAAAAAGGTTTAAAAAATCTTACCTGCATTTCCAATAATGCCGGTGTGGATGATTTTGGCATTGGATTATTGTTGCAGCAAAAGCAGGTTAAAAAAATGATAGCTTCTTATGTAGGCGAAAATGCAGAGTTTGAAAGGCAGCTTTTAAGTGGAGAAATGGAAGTTGAGCTAATACCACAAGGAACATTAGCGACAAGGTGCATGGCCGCAGGTTATGGAATGCCGGCAATCTTTACTCCCGCAGGTGTAGGCACGGAAGTAGCCGAAGGAAAGGAAGTAAGAAATTTTAATGGGAAAGATTATTTATTGGAATATGCTTTTGATGCAGACTTTGCGTTTGTGAAAGCCTGGAAAGGTGATGCAGATGGAAATCTTATTTTTAAAGCTACTTCAAGAAATTTTAATCCATTAATGGCGATGGCGGGAAAAATAACGGTTGCTGAAGTCGAAGAACTAGTTCCATCAGGAGAACTAGACCCGAATAATGTTCATGTGCCAGGAATTTATGTGCATCGAATTTTTCAAGGAAAAGATTATGAGAAAAGGATAGAACAACGAACAGTAAGAACGAAAGAATAAATGTTGAAAAATGGCTTTATCTAAAGAACAAATAGCACAACGCATCGCAAAAGAATTAAAAGATGGATATTATGTCAATCTTGGTATTGGAATTCCGACTTTAGTTGCTAACTATATTCCTGTAGGAGTAAATGTGGTGCTGCAAAGTGAAAACGGGTTGCTTGGAATGGGGCCTTTCCCCTTTGCCGGAGAAGAAGATGCTGATCTGATCAATGCAGGTAAACAAACAATAACAACACTTCCAGGTTCTGCATTTTTTGATTCTGCTATGAGCTTTGGTATGATAAGGGCCGGAAAAGTGGATTTAACGGTGCTGGGTGCCATGGAAGTGAGTGAGCAAGGAGATATTGCCAATTGGAAAATACCGGGTAAAATGGTAAAAGGAATGGGCGGTGCGATGGACTTGGTGGCGAGTGCCCAAAACATTATTGTGGCCATGATGCATACTAATCCAAAGGGAGCATCCAAATTATTACCGGCTTGTACGCTACCACTTACAGGTGTAAAATGCGTAAAGAAGATAGTAAGTGATTTAGCTGTCTTGGATGTTACGGCAAAAGGTTTCAAATTGCTTGAAAGAGCACCGGGTGTAACGGTAGAAGAAATCAAAGAAAAAACTTCGGGGAGATTAATAGTAGAAGGAGAAATTCCAGAAATGCAATTCAGTTAATCTATCAGATTATTTTTTACTGCAAAGAAAACAAGGCCTGCTGTATTCTTGCATCCAAATCGTTCCATCAATCTATCTTTTATAGCTTCAACTGTTCGTGGGCTGATTTCCATTTTTTGAGCAATTTCAGCAGCGGTAAATTCCATACAGATGAACCTGAGTACATCCTTTTCTTTATCGCTTAAAGTAATCTCACTATTTAGGGAAGGAATAACTTTTTGTCTTGCATGAGATTTTTTCAGCAATATGCGATTCACAAAATTATTCAGGTAATATCCTTTTTCAAATACTTCCATGATGGCTCGGCGAATCTCGTTGGGTTCAGAATTTTTAAGCAGGTAGCCATTGGCACCATTTTCCATCAGGTGATAAACAAATCGTTCATCTTCGTACATGCTAAGCACCAATACTTTTATTTGTGGATATTGTTTGCTGATTGTTTTAGTAGCTTCTATTCCGTCTTTACCCGGCATTCTAAGATCCATCAACACTACATCAGGTTCCGAATCTTTTAATCCGTTAAGCAAATCTTCTCCGTTTTCAGCTTCTTGGACAAACTTTATATTGGTAAATGTGCGTAGAGAAAGTATAACTCCTTTTCTGAATATTTTATGATCGTCTGCAATAGCTACTTTAATGACTTCCATAGATTATAGATCTTGTGACAAAGTTAATTGATTAGAAGGGTTTATTGCACTTAAAACCCCTTCAAATAAATTATTCATACGGCGTATCTTGTGGCAGCTCAACAGTTACTTTATAATAGGTTTGAGAAATATCTTTTTCAAAATTTATATTCCCTTGTACCAACCGCAAACGACTGGTAATATTCTTAAGGCCAAGACCTACATTACTTTTATTCAGCTTGTCAAAATCTGCCTGAACGATGCCGCGGCCATCATGATGTATTCTTAAATAGAATTTTTCTGCATGCACATTTTGTGTGAGATGAATAAAGCTAGAGTTACTATGCTTAAGAATATTATTGATAAGTTCTTGCACCACACGGAAAATGATTAGTTCTTTTTCTTCCTTAAGCCTGTCTTTATATTCATGAAAACGGCTGCTGGCATTGATGCTGCCGGAACCGCTTATTTTCTGAAACAAATCGTTAACAGCAGACTCTAACCCAAAGTTTTTTAATGTAGGTGGCATTAGACTGTGGCTGATGTTACGAACTAATTGTATGGTGTCATCAATAATCTGCCTTGCCTGAAAGATGGATTGTAATTGCGTAGCCTTATCTTGGTTCACTAAATTTTCATTTAGGTAAAGGCGAGCAGTTGCCAGTAGCGGACCGGCATCATCATGTAAATCGGCAGCTAGGCGTTGCCTTTCTTCTTCTTGTAGCTTGATGGAGGCATTCAGCAATATCTTTTGCTGATCGGCTTCCATCTGCTGAATCTTTTTATGAAAACGTAGCACCCGGCGCTGGTGCATAATAAGGAAAACAACGAGACCGACCACCAGTATAATCATACCTACTGTTCCGAGAAACAGCACAGTTGATACGGAGGTTTTGGTGGCTTGCAGAAAGAACATAATGGTTTTGGTGGTGGTTATTAATTCATATCCAGATAAGGGATAGAATTATAGTTAGTTTCTTTTGTTTGGTTTTTATTTTTAGAATAAATGAAAATACCTATCACAAATAATATATTTTTAAAAACTTCAGTTAAATAGGTAATGTTGCCAAAAGTATTAATCTGCTCAGCACTTAGGTGGTTAATTAGAATGAAAAAGAAAAAAGAGCCACCAAGGTATACCAAAATACCAGCAGAAAGCCAGAATATATAATGATCATATATATAAGTAGTTCCAGAATTTTTTGAAAACTGTAAGAAGAAGTAAACAATATATACTAGCATTAAGATTGTTTCAATTCCTACGGGAACAGAGTCAAGCCTAGAATTATTGGAATTGAAATAATATAATATTTGAAAAACTAAAAAAAGGATTGATGAAGCAACTATAAATCTTTTAAAAAGCTTATTCTTAATAACTGGCCAAATTAAAAATGTCAAAAATAAATACTCAAGATATGTATAGCAGAACAGATATGTTTTTATGTAATCTTTGGGAATATCTTTATAGGTGTTTAATAGAAAGAAGAAAACTATCCCATATACTGCTATCGACAGGGGGATTTTATCCTTTAGCTTATTTTTAAGTAATAATAAAGAGAGAGGTAGTAATAAGTAGGAATAATAGACTATATGTAAAAAAAGCTTTTCTATAATTTGGATTTTGTCCAAAATTAGAAAAACTTTTCTGAAATTTGTAAACTAGTTGAAATTCAAATGTGAAGAATTAATCTTCCCAAACAAATATATCAACTTCCATGTTCCAATTCCTTTTCATAACAGTAACGTTTTTAAAGCCTTATTCGAAATATCTCGTAGTGTAAAAATTAGAAACAGTTACATTTAATACAATCATACTTTCGCTAAATAATTACGCCTAAAGTGCTTATAAGCTAGTACTGTCAAGGGTTTTAACGAAATATAATAGAAAATATACTTGCCTAAATAAGGTATGTTTACTAGGTAAATATAGTATTTTTACGGCATTAATAATAGTAAGATTACCCAGTAATTGTCCGGTTGTTAACAGTTGTGGATAATAAAAGGAGTGGATTTGCACTTCCGGCTATAGAATTTATCCTTCGCTAAAGCTTCGAATAAAAAGGAAAAATAAGTTGATTGATATTGGATTTCGCTTACGTTTTCATTGGTATTGGAAATTCTATTCAGGACGGTTTCTAAGGACATTGGACGATTTGAGGGGCTCGATCCTCCGTCAATCAACTTGCATCAAAAGTATATGCACATTCTTATGTGTACAAGAGCAAAACTTCCTGTTTTCAAACTATCGGTATTTACTACCAGTGTCGTAAACTTCCCAAGAGTAAATGAAAATACACGGTAAATCAAATGAAAAAATGCGATTGAATGAAAAATGGCTTGATTAGATGCAACCTGAGCACTTTTGCTTCAGGATTTGTTGTTACCGAAATGACGAAATTAATCCAGTGTTTTTCTTTTAAAAAGTATTAATCAATTCTCCATTAACTATTCACTTAAAGAAATTCCTTCCCGGCATCTTTTGGTGATAATCTCACATTTTTAATAAATTGAATAAAAATGCGGGAATTACTAAAATAACGTACTTTTACTCTTGTCCAAAACCTATTAAATTAACTGCAACCCAATAATCTATGTCCACCCAACAAATTAAAGTTGCCATTGCCGATGATCATAAGATTTTTCGGGATGGTATCAGAATGGCTCTTAAAGACAAAGAATATCTCAAAATTCTTTGGGAAGCCGAAGACGGCAAAGACCTTCAGCACAAACTCCAACTTAAATTACCCGATGTCATATTGATGGACATTCGTATGCCGGAAGTAGATGGTATTAATGCTATCAGTCTTATTCGTAAGGAATATGAAGCATTAAAAATTATCGTACTCACAATGTATGATGATCAAGAAATGATTACTAAGATGATGGAGATGGGAGCTAATGCCTACCTGACAAAAACTACTGATCCTGAAGAAATTTACCAGGCCATCCTCACCTGCATGAATGAGGATTTTTATTTTAATGAACTGGTAAATAAAGCTGTGTTGCTAAAGTTGCAGCATAAGAAAACGGTAAGACAATTCTATCCTAATCCTGTAAAATTCTCAGAGAAAGAAATCAAGATATTAAAATTGATTGCAGACGATAAAACAACAGAAGAGATTTCGAAAGAAGTTTTTCTAAGTCCCCGGACCATAGAAACAATCAGGCAGAATATGAAACAAAAGGTGGGATCTAAAACAATAGCCGGATTAGTCATGTATGCGATGCGGAATAAGTTGCTGGAATAATAGCTAACTACACTTCTAGATTTTTTTTCTTAAAATTTATAAATGCCAAATATTAACGATAGTTACTTCGATGGGGCTTACAAAGAACTATGGAGAACTATAATACCAGATGTGCTGACGGTAAAAGAAGTTGAGTTTATGATTCCTTACTTTAATCTAAAGTCAGGACGAAAGGTATTAGACCTGATGTGTGGTTATGGAAGACATTCTATCGGCCTTGCAAAAAAAGGAATTGAGGTAACGGCCGTTGACAATCTTGACGCATACATTAATGAAATCAATAACATTGCTGCAAAAGAGCATTTGCCTGTTAAAGCAATTAAGACAGATATTATAAACTATCAACCAGCAGATAAATATGAACTTGCGATTTGCATGGGCAATAGTTTTAACTTTTTTGATGAAGCCGATGCGTTGAAATTGCTAACAACAATCAGTTCATGTTTACAAGCTGGCGGTTATTTATTGATCAATAGCTGGTCCATTGCAGAAATAGCGTATAAAAGTTTTAGCAGTAGCAACTCGAGCCAAGTTGGTGATGTTCAATTCCAGAACGAATTAAAGTTTCTGTTACATCCCACTCGTATCGAAACAGAAAGTACAATGACTACTCCGGATGGCAACTCTGAAATAAAAAATGGCATTGACTATATCTATTCTCTCAACGAGATGGAGAAAATGATGAATGCTGCAGGTCTTTCACTAAAAGAGGTGTATAGCATTCCCGGAAGGAAAAAATTCACATTGGGTGAGCCAAGGGCTTATCTAGTTGCTGAAAAGAAATAACAACTCCTTACAAATTATTGGGGATAATGCACCTACGCTAAACTTCGGCGCATAAATAAAAGAACCCCGGCGTTATGAAGACCGGGGTAACGTTACTGTTATGAAAAGAAAAAGATTTTTATTTGTTGTGCTTCATAGAGACAAAGTTTAATGGCTGCACGGTTTTCTTTTCAAGAGGTATTGGATTTTAAAAACGGGTTTCGATTTATTATTCTCCATTTATACTTAGGAGAAAAAAGTAGAAAGTTGACTGGCAGATGAAGTGCTCCCGATTAAGATCGGGTGGATTTTCATGGGAATTGGTTAAATTCTTTCTGGACGGTTTGGACATTGAACGAGATGGATAAACAGATCATTCATGTCAATCAACTTTCTGAAACAAAAGTATATCCACATTGATATGTTAACAAGAGGGTAACTGCCCTATTTATTATTTATGGTATTTACTGTTTGTGTCGTAAAATTTCAGGGCAGGTTCGTAAAGTTTCGTTCTTCATTTCAGGATCCGGTATTTTCCGCAATTATTAAATTGGGTACATTCACTATGGTATATGTTACAGGAATTTAACATCTTGCATCATAGAAATTTTACTGATAACTTATTTATTAATAACAATCCAATTATGAAAAACCCCGAAACAAACACTGTT
>Ga0138256_10008564_pt1 | contig 10735 bp, 11 predicted proteins | sample KNB2016incub_MG_FD_105486 | JGI IMG/M metagenome (GOLD analysis project Ga0138256, IMG submission 105486) | Active sludge microbial communities from wastewater in Klosterneuburg, Austria - KNB2014incub_MG | ecosystem: Engineered > WWTP > Activated sludge > Unclassified | place: Austria... | reverse complement strand
CGGCCCGGACAGCACACCGATAGCCACGGCCTACGACGCCTTCGGCAAGGTGCGCAATGGCGACTACTCGGATCGACCCGGCGGCAAGCTCAACCTGCTGCCCGACACCGTGCGCGGCTTCACTGGCCATCAGCACGTGGACGATGTGCGCCTTATCCACATGAACGGGCGGGTCTACGACTACCAACTGGGCCGCTTCCTCTCGGTCGATCCCATCATCCAGTTCCCGGCCAACAGCCAATCGCTCAACCCCTACAGCTACATCATGAACAACCCGTTGTCGGGAAGGGATCCGAGTGGGTATGCAACCTGTTTGTCGACAGATTCAGTCTCGTGTCTTGAAGATGGTGTCAATACGATGGTGGACTCGAAGACCGGCAAGGAGACGTCCATCGTCGTGGGCAACGCGGGAGACAACATTGCCTTCAGCGGCAATATGGATGTCGCCAACTTCAAGTACATCAGTAGCAGCATCAATGTCGCGTACAACCCGTCTAACGGTGCCGAAAGCTGGGTCAAGAATGGACCCGCTGGAAGTCAGGATCCCGACAAGATCGGCGCTGTTTCTGAAGGCGGCAAGGGCTGCGCAGGTGGCATTCAGTGCTACAACGTTGAAAGTAGTGGAGGTCGCGTCTCGAGTTTTGAGCGCACATTCTCTGCAACAGGAGGCTACGGTGCCATCAACGGCATACTGAACGATGTTGGCCGAGCAATGCAGCTGATGGCAAGGCATGTACGAACGCGGTTCAGTGCGGATAGCTTCATGCTTGCGCACAACCCAACTGAAGGGTTCATCCGTTACCTTATCGAGTCGTCCATGGACAAGGCGGGACTGACAACCGGCATTTCTCGGCATTTTGGTGAAGTGCTTGCGGGCGCCGATCAGCCAATGAGCTGGCTTGCGCACAGTCAAGGCGGGGTGATTTTCGCCGAAGGCGCGCGACATGCCCTCAACAATGGCGCGGGCAGTCTGAGCAACCACAGCGTGGCGTTCGACTCCGGGGCGAACAACCGATGGGTCACCAACCGCATCCTGACTCGCGGTGGCATCCAGTTGCATCGCAAGGGCTACTATGATGCCGGCAATGATGCTGTGCCTCAGTTCATTGGACTGCGTGGCTTGACGAGCCCAATGAACTTGTTGCGTTCACTGCGTGATTTTCCGAAACTTTTCGGTCCGGACAGCCCGCATACCCCTCCACAACCCAATGAGTGAGGTGGGTAATGCTTCGCGTTTTTCTGGTGGTGGCCTTTGTGATCGTGATGAACGGATGCGCGACGATGAGTGACGCGCGAAACCTGCCGTCCGGAGACACAAGAAACTGGATCACCTATCGCGTCGAGGTGGGCGATCAAATTGTGCAGTTCACGATTCCGCCAGGACTGAACAAGGAATTTCTGGATCCTCCGGTTCCGCAAAGCATCGATCTTCATCAGCCCGGATTGTTTGATGAAGCTGGTTTGGGGCCAAGTGTGCTGTCCAGACATTGGAACTACCAAAAGAATTTCTATACGCATGTCGATGGAACACTAGAGGTGACACTCTCTTTAAAGCGCAGCGAAGGGGTGCTCAACGGACTAGATTCACTTCGACAAGCGATAGTGAAAAGTAGTGAACGTCATCGTCAGAAAAGGATTGCAGATCAACGATCCAGTGGAGGATACATTGGGCCTCCCAATCCGCCGATTAGGTTTGAGGAGCTCATCGTGGCAGGTCGGCCTGGTTTACGCGTGCACTTCAAGCTTATGCTTCCCGACTACGAAGTAGCTTTGAACGATCACTACTATCTAGTGATTTACATAAATTCAAGCGTAACCGAGCCAGGCTGGCGTGAGGATGCGAAGGCTGCTGCTGCCGCGATCTTCAACTCAATTCGCATCGATCCAAAGCCCTGATGCCGAAGCCCGGCGCTTCGCCGGACATGATGCTTTTAGCGGCTGGTCTGGGCGATGAGGATCGATAGGGTCACCATTTCGCCGCCGATCGATAGGATCGATAGGGTCAGTGTCGATTGATTTTGGGATCGATAGGGTCATTGTCGATTGATCTTGCATTGCCCTTGGCAAAATCGACTCGCTGCAAACGAAGCCCGGCCTTGCGCCGGGCTTCGTCATTCAGCGGTTGGCTTGCGCGATGACGCTGTCGATGACCTGCATGACGAAGCGCTGCTGGGTCTTGGGCAGTCGGGTGATGCGTTCGAGTTGCTGTTGCAGCTTGGGCGCAGGGCCGCGCTTGGCTGGCTTGGGGTCCTCTCCGATCAGTTCCTCGACCGACACGCCAAGCAGCTTGGCGATCCTGGGCAGGGACGACACCGGTACGCGGCGGCGACCGACCTCATAGGCGGTAATGGTCTGCTGCGAGGTGCCCAGTTGTTCGGCAAGCTGTACCTGGGTGATGCCTTCATCCTTGCGCAGGCGTGCGATGCGCGCACCCAGGTCGATGAAGAACGCGCGTTCGTCGCTGCTGATGGCCACCGTTGCAATCTCGTGAGACTGGAGCGCCATACCCTACCTCGCGTTTGTTATTGCGGTTGACGATACTACGAATAGGTGTATTCTGCGATCCGGTTATTCCCCTTGACAGGTTTTTTGGAGAACCGCCGATGGCCCGCATCCCCGAGTCCGTGCTGGAACGGCTGAAGGTTGAAGTCTCCCTGGTACGCCTGATCGAGGGCGCGGGCCATGTGCTCAAGGCGCAGGGCAAGGACCTGGCGATGCGCTGTCCGTTGCACGAGGGCGATGCGACGCCTTCGTTCATCGTGACGCCAGGCAAGAACGTGTGGCATTGCTTTGGCTGCCAGCAGGGCGGTTCGGTGGTCGATTGGGTGATGGCGACCCGCGGGGTCTCGTTCCGGCATGCGGTGGCGTTGCTGGAACAGGAGAGTCCGGCCCTGGTAGCGCCGCCCTCGCGGGCGGTGCGCAGCGCGGCGCCGGTGTTCGCGGCGACTGCGGACGATGCCGCGTTGCTGGATCAGGTGATCGACGCCTATCACGCGACCTTGAAGACGCATGCGCAGGGATTGGCGTATCTGGCCTCGCGCGGTCTGGAGCATCCGGACCTGATCGACACCTTCCGGCTGGGGGTCGCCAATCGCACCCTGGGCTATGGCCTGCCGGAGAAGAACCGGGTGGAGGGTGCGGCACTGCGCGGGGCCTTGCAGCGGATCGGCCTCTTGCGCGCCTCCGGTCACGAGCACTTCAACGGTTCGCTGGTGATTCCGGTGTTCGACGATGCACATGGATGTGCAAGTGCCGCGGGCGCAGGATGCGCAGGAGCGGCTGCGTCTGGCCGCATTGCCGAAGTCTACGGCCGCAAGCTGACCCCGGCGAACCAGTTGCGTGCGGGCACGCCCTTGCACCTGTATCTGCCCGGTCCACATCGCGGCGTGTTCAATCTCGATGGCTGGCGCGGATCGGACGAGGTGATCCTGTGCGAAGCGCTGATCGATGCACTGACGTTCTGGTGCGCGGGTTATCGCAACGTCACTTCGGCGTTTGGCGTGTCCGGCTTCACCGACGAACTGTTGCAGGCGTTCGTTACGCACGGCGTGCGCCGCGTGTTGATCGCGTATGACGCCGACGAAGCCGGTAATACGGCGGCGGCAAAGCTTGCGCCGATCCTGGAAGCCAAGGGCATGGCGCCGTACCGGGTGGTGTTTCCGAAGGGCATGGATGCGAACAGCTACGCCGCACAGGGACGTGCCAGTGCCGCGAGCGCAGGAGGCGCAGGAGCGGCGGCGCAGAAGGTGGGACCTGCGGCGAAGTCGCTTGGGTTGGTGATCGAGCAGGCGCGCTACCTGGGCAGCGGCGTCGCGCCGGTGCGTGGCAACGGTGCCGTACCCGTTGCGATCGAGCCGCCGGTGTCGCCCTCGGTGGAAACGTCGGCTTCGCCCGTGTTCTCCGATCTTCCTCCTTCGACGACGCTCAGGACAGGCTTAGCCGCTGCTTGCCCTCCTGCGGTGGACGAGGCCGCGCTGTCCGCGCCGCTGACGCCGGCCATGCCGGCTTCGCCTGCACTGGACCTGCGCGAAGACGAGGCCATCGCGCAGTTCGGCGCGCGCCGCTACCGGGTGCGCGGGTTCAGGAAGAACCTGTCCTTCGAGGTGCTCAAGGTGAACCTGCAGGCGAGCACGGAAACGCATCTGTTTATCGACACCCTGGATCTGTATCAGGCCAAGGCCCGTGCGGCGTTCGTCAAAGCCGCCGCGATCGAACTGGGGGTTGCCGAAGCGGTGATTGGCGGCGATCTGATTGCGCTGCTGCGCGCCCTGGAGCCGGTGCAGGAAGCAGCGATTACGCGCACCCTCAAACCGGAACCCGCACTGCCGGTGCTCTCGGCGGACGACGAAGCCGCCGCGCTGGCCTTGCTGCGCGATCCCCACTTGATCGAACGCATCGCGGCCGATGTGGAGGCGATCGGCGTGGTCGGCGAAGGTTCCAATGCGCTGGTCGGCTATCTGGCCTGTGTCAGCCGCCAGCTCGACAAGCCGCTGGCGATCCTGATCCAGTCGACCAGCGCGGCCGGCAAGTCGACGCTGATGGACGCGCTGTTGTCGCTGATGCCGGAGACGGAGCGCGTGCACTACTCGGCGATGACCGGGCAGAGCCTGTTTTATCTGGGCGAACAGGCGATGAAGCACAAGATACTGGCGATTGCCGAGGAAGAAGGCGTGCGTCAGGCGGCGTATGCCTTGAAGCTGCTGCAGAGTCAGGGCGAGTTGACCATCGCCAGCACGGGCAAGGACCCGGCAACAGGGCAACTGGTGACCCAGGAATACCGGGTTGAAGGGCCGGTGATGTTGTTCCTGACCACCACCGCGATCGAGATCGACGAGGAACTCCTGAATCGGTGTCTCGTGCTGACGATCAACGAGACCCGCGAGCAGACCGAGGCGATCCACCAGAAGCAGCGCCAGGCGCGCACCCTGGCCGGTTTGCTCGCCACCCGGCACGGCGAGGCGGTACGCAACCTGCATCGCGCCGCGCAAACCCTGTTGCGTCCGCTGGCCGTGGTCAACCCTTACGCCGAACGCCTGACCTTCCGCTCGGAATCGACCCGTCTGCGCCGCGATCACGCCAAGTACCTGACCTTGATCGACGCCATCGCGTTGCTGCATCAGTATCAGCGGGCGATCAAGACCATCGAGCACGGCGGCGCGATTGTCGAGTACGTGGAAGTGACGCTCGATGACATCGCACTCGCCAATCGCCTGGCGCATGAGGTGCTCGGTCGATCCCTGGACGAGTTGCCGCCGCAGACGCGGCGCGTGCTCGGCGTGCTCGATGGCCTCGTGCGCGAGCGCATGCAGGCGCAGGCGCTGGCACGCGCCGACGTGCGCTTTACCCGGCGCGAGGTACGTGCCGCCACCGGCATGCGCGACACGCAGGCGCGTGTGCATCTGGATCGGCTGGTTGAACTGGACTACCTGTTGCCGCATGCCGGTCGCAACGGTCAGCGCTTCGTCTACGAGCTGGCCTTCGATGGCGATGTTGCCAACGATGCGACTCAAGTCATCGGCTTGATGGACGTGGAAGCGCTCCGTTCGGCGACAACCTCGCGGGGTGCAGGGGCCAACCTCGCGGGGGGCTTGCGGGCCGCTGGCGGTGACCTTGCGGCCCGCTCGCGCCGTGAAGAAGCCCCCCGCATCGCAAGCGCGGACGCGGCTTCTCCCTTAGTCGCTGCTTCTGCTCTGCCAACCGCACCTCTGCGGCCCACGCGCAGCAAACCGTCGCGTCGTAACGGCGCTGCACAGGGACGTGCGAGTGACGCGAGCGCAGGATGCGCAGGAGCGGCCAGCGCGCTCACGGCGGAGCACTGAGATGGCCCACCCCGCCACCGAGCGCAGCCGCCTGTTCGCCGCCCCGAGCGCGCCGGACAGCGTAGCGGCCTGGCTGCGCCGCTATCTGGAGGCGTTGAAGGTGCGGCATGCGAACCCGATCAATCTGGCCGCCCGGCGCAGTCAGTTGGCACGGTTCAATGCGTGGTGCGTTGATGCGGGCATCGCCACGCCGGCCGAGGTCACCCATGCGCAGCTCGAACGCTTCCAGCGGCATCTGTATTACGCGCGCAAGCCCAATGGCGAGCCCTACGCGCTCAACGGGCAAGCCTCGGTGCTGGCCAACCTGCAGGCGTTCTTCCGCTGGATGGTGCGGCACCAGCACCTGCCGAGTAATCCGGCCGCCGATCTGGACCTGCCCAGGACGCCTTCACGGCTGTTGCGCGAGCCCTTGAGCCTGACCGAAGTCGAGGCCGTGCTGGCATTGCCAGATCTGGCCGAACCCTATGGCCTGCGCGATCGGGCGATCCTGGAGCTGTTCTATGCCACCGGCATCCGCCGCCAGGAGCTGGCGAACCTGAAGGTCGCCGACATCGACACCGAGCGCGGCTGCCTGCTGGTGCGCCAGGGCAAGGGCCGAAAAGACCGCTTCGTGCCGGTCGGCGAACGCACACTGGCCTGGATCGGCAAATACCGGCGCGAGGCGCGGCCGCACCTGCTCGGCGATCCGGCCGAACCGCGCTTGTTCCTGAACTACCAGGGCCAACCCTTAAGTGCTTACACGCTGTCCTGGCGCATCCGCAGCTACTTCGACCGCGCCGGCATCACCAAGGTCGGCGCCTGCCACCTGTTCCGCCACACCATGGCCACGGCCATGCTCGACAACGGCGCGGACCTGCGCCATGTGCAGGAGATGCTCGGTCACGCGATGCTCGTGACCACGCAGCGCTACACCCACGTCTCGATCGCGCGCCTCAAGGCCGTGCACGCGGCGACCCATCCGGGGGCGCGGCTGGAGCGGCGGCAAGGCGAGCCGGAAAGCGACGACGAGCCGGAGGCGTAGAATGCGCACAACGTCCTCGGAGCCTTCCATCATGACCGCCACCGCCAAGCAGGATGTCGAGCAGTTGTTACAGCAACTTCCCGACGATGCAACACTAGAAGACATCCAGTACCACGTCTACGTGCTGGAGAAGATCCGCCATGGCCGTGCTGACATCGCGGCGGGGCGTCGTTACACGACCGACGAAGCGCGCGAGCGTCTGGGCCGATGGTTGCAACGGTAATCTGGTCGCAGGAATCGCTCGACGACATCGACGCGATTGCCGAGTACATCAGCCGCGACTCGCCGTATCACGCGCAACGCGTGGTTGAAGCATTGTTCGATCTCGGCGAGCGGATCGGTGAGCAGCCGCTGATCGGCCGGATCGTGCCGGAGTTGGGGAATGAGCGTGTGCGCGAGCGCTTCCTGTACAGCTATCGGGTGCTCTACGAGGTCGGCGAGCGCCGCATCGAGGTGCTTGCGGTGATCCACGGGCGACGCCTGCTGGAGTCGATGGGCGAGCGCTTCGACTGAGATCGCCTCCCACCGCCGTCACGCGGCGTGCATGCGCTGCGCTTCCTCAGTCGTTCCCTCCTTCGTCGCTGTGCGCCGCACGTCGCGCGCCGGCTGCTTGCGTCCCTCCCTGGCCGTCTTCGTTGCATATCGGGCTTCGGCTGGACACGCTCGGCATCGTGCCTCGCGATGGTGCGCACCCGCGTTGCGCGTGCGCTGTTTGCCTGTCAGCTCAGGCGCGCCAGCTTCGCTCGCGTGCCTTCGCCCGCGGCCAAGTTACATAACGCGCCGTTGTGCGCTGGCTGCGCCCGTGCGCGCTGCGCGCCGCACAACCCGTCGTTATGCAAAATGGCCGCAGCACCGTCCCTGTGCTCATCAAGGTGCAGCGCTCCCGGCGCTGCGTTTACCGGCTCCTGCACGCTGCGCGTCTGCGCGCCGTCCCTGGCTTGCTTCGGTCGCTTCCTGCGTGTGTCTACGCGCGCGTCCTGCGCGCGCTCGCGGCGGCTTAACCGCTGCGCGGTTCAATCCTGTCCTGAGCTTGTCGAAGGGCCGACCGCTCAGCAAGGCGTGAAGGTCTCGAAAAGGGTCGCTGATGTCGTCTCAGGGTAGCGCCGTGCTCGCCGCGTCAAGGCCATGCCCTTGCGGGCGCGCTGCGCGCGGCCTTGACCCCGCTGCGCGCGACGCTCGGAGGAATCCGCCAACAGCGATCCACCCGGATCGCGGGCTTGCGGAGAAACCCCATGAACGAAGTCGAGATCGATTACGCGCTGTCCAAACAGGTGCCAGCGATGCACTACCGGGTCACCTTGGAAACCGACTACGGTGCCTTGACGCTGGAAGGCCGCGATGCGGAGAAAGTGGCCGCACTGGTGCAAAAGCTGCTGGAAGCCAAGCGCAAGAAGCTCGCGCGCTAACATCCCTGCGGGACAGCAAGATGCTGTCCCGCTTTTACCCTTAGCCGCTGGCCTTGATCCCGGTCGCGTCCCTGCGCGGTGTCCCAGCGCGCATCCGTGCGCGCAGCAAGCGGCTAATGGGAAAAGCCGTCTGCTCGGTTATGCTGATCGCCATGTCCGCGCTCTCACTCAAAACCGCACGTCGGGAAATTTTGCCGCATGCCCGGAAGCGCGTCGGGCGTTCGCATCACGTAAACCCGGATCGCTCCAGGGCAAAACGCACAGCGCCACGCAACTTCGCGTCGGGTCACCTTGTTTACATCATGAACAACCCACTCTCGGGCAGGGATCCAAGTGGGTATGCGGCTGAAACCCACACCGCCGGAAGTACGTGCGGTGCACTGGGAGGACAAGCGGATGGATGCGACGCCGTAACGTCGATTTCCTATGAAGCACTGGGGTCAGCGACAAAAGGTGTTGCACAGAAAGATAGTGGCAGTCAGAAGCAATCGACGACCGTAACCTCTTCAAACGCGGCAGATGCCACCGCACCCACCCAGCAAAAAGCTGTCAACAATCCGCAGGTACCGATGGGGCCAAGCATAGGGCAGGATGATCAGGGCCATCAACCGATTGATATCAGCAGCTACCTCGGTGGCCGCAAAGATGGCACCAAGGTGGAAAACTTCTTTGGAGAGCCCTTTGTCACCGTAGGTCGTGATTTCGCCAGTTTGGCCGTCTATCTAGAAGGCCTTGCTACGGGCAATGAGCGCATGATGGAAACTGCGCTTGATATAATGAGTGAAAACGAGTCGGCGAATAAGCAGATGGCGATTACACTGCTTGTTTCTACGCGAGGCGGGCCGAGAGGTGGCGCTGCAAATGGATTTCGCTCAGTAGATGAGTTGTCGCAAGCCGCCGCTGCAGCAGATCGTGGTGGACTATCCGCGGCTGGTCGAGCTCTTCAGAAGCACGGCGGACGCGAAGGCAGTGCATTTCCACCTGTCAGTGGGAACCCGGCATCGATTAACAGACAAGGGCAGTCTGTTGTTGATGACATCTTGACCAGCCCTGGTAGTATGACGGTGACTCGCAACCACGCACGATATGGGGAGGTGATGGAAGTCAGAGCGCCTGATGGGCGAGGTGTTCGATACGATGCGAACGGTAAGTTCATGGGGTTCTTGGAGCCGAAACCATGAGCTTCGTTATCGAAATCGCAAGCGTCCCGGACCGTGACTGCGTGGTCGCCGAGATATGGTGGAATGATGATATGGTCGCGGAACTGTACCGAAACGAGCATGGTAGCTTCCAGCTAGAGATTTACGCACGGAATTCTGGCGAGCCGTGGTCATTCGAACTGGAAAGCTGGCTCGTAGCATTGACACAAGCCCAACAGCGGTTGGGCTAATGCCAGTGCTGAAATCAAAGGTTCAGAGCAATTGATTTGCTCACCAACCGGGACAGCCACAATTCCGTGAGCTGGAATGTGATGCCCGGTGCCAGCCGCTATGAGCTGCGCGAGAGCATCAACGGTGCGCCATACACCCTGGTCTACAACGGTGCCGGCCTGAACTGGTCACCGCCCAGCCCCAAGCCCATCGGTCGCTACGGCTATACCCTGAGTGTGTGCCCCACGACCACCACCTGCGGCGCGCCCAGTGCGCCGGTCACCGAAGAAGTGGTGCCGGGCGCACCCACCGGGCTCAACCTCAATCCCGAGTCCAGCACGGACGGCAACTTCCAAAACCGGGACACCCACAATTCGCCCCCACAATTCGCCAGGTTGCCTAACGCGTCTTGCAAGACCGGCGGATGACGGTTCGGTGGCAGGGAGCGGATCGACTTTTGTTGTTTGACGATGTATTTGCCGCTTTGAATGTACTTGAGGCAGCCTTTTCATCCCTGGGCTGCCCAATCAGCCAGCCGCGCTCGCTCACGCTGTGAGCCGTTTCAGTTCCGCATGCTCGGTGCGGCTCAAGTGATCGGAGTTCGCATCAGCCGCTGGGCGCTGCCGATGCCTTTGAGCCAGTTCTGGCCGATGGCAGCGGCTTTCTCGATCAGGGATCGTGCCGTGCCAATGGCGCGCCAGTATCGCTGCTCGGTGCCCAGCATCTGGGCGTGCCATTGGCGAGGATTCAATCCGAGCTTCCTCAGGATTTCCGGTTCGCTGGCATCAAGGTGACCGCGCTTGTCCGCCCGCACCAGTCGGGCCGTCCAGTCGATCAGTTGCAGGTAGTCCAGGGTTCGAATCGTCAGGACATGGGCGATGGCTGGGGCGTTGATCGCGGTCAATGGCTGTGCGGCCACTTCTGGACTGGCTTTGATCGTCTGAATGCGTTGCACGACGCTGGTGTGGGTGGAGGTTTCCAGGGTTTCCGCCATGCCGGCCCGAATCGGATTGAGGTCCACATAGCTCATGCAACTGAGCACCGCGGCTTCATCCAGCAAGGCCTGACACGTGTAGCGACCTTCCCAGAATCGTCCTGTGCAGGCATCTTCCCGATTCG
>Ga0138256_10008563_pt1 | contig 10737 bp, 8 predicted proteins | sample KNB2016incub_MG_FD_105486 | JGI IMG/M metagenome (GOLD analysis project Ga0138256, IMG submission 105486) | Active sludge microbial communities from wastewater in Klosterneuburg, Austria - KNB2014incub_MG | ecosystem: Engineered > WWTP > Activated sludge > Unclassified | place: Austria... | reverse complement strand
GTATGTCGGTCGCGTGTGCTCGCGGCGCTGTGCTCGCCGCGCTGTGCTCCCCGCGCTGTGCTCCCCGCGCTGTGCTCCCCGCGTGTGCTCGCCGCGTGTGCTCGCCGCGTGCGTCGGCCGATCGCGTAGTTCCCCGAGGTGACAAGCCATTTGGGCGCGCCCATACTGGTACCGTCACGCGAGGCCAGGGCGCCACTTCGCCTGCACGCACCGCATGCTGGACTGCAACCAGCAACGGCCGCGACCGGCACCTCCTCCTGCCTTTCCTCACGTGATCCGAACGGGCGCCCGGCTGTCGCCGACGCCTAACGATCCCGCGCCGCATCCGCGGTGCACCCTTGCACCTCGACGAGGCACCATCTGTCATTGCCCGAGGGCCACCGCGCCCCGGAGCGATGGGCGCTTCGTCACGACCTGGAGGAGACCACCATGCTGACCCGCTCCCGCATCACCGCAGCGCTCGGACTCGCCGCCCTGTTCCTCGCCGCGTGCTCCGACTCGCCCAACACCCCAACTGCGCCCGATGTCGCGGCCTCGCAGTCGGTCGAACTGCTCGCCCCGCAGGGGAGCGACTACATCGTCGTGCTCAAGGAGGGCGATCGCTCGGGCGTGAGCGCCGCCACGACGTCGATCGCCGCGTCGGTTGGCGCACAAGTGAAGGACCAGTGGGCGGACGCCCTGCAGGGCTTTGTGGCCACCATGAGCGACGAGTCCGCCGAGCGGCTGCGCCGCCGTGCCGATGTCCTGCTCGTCGAGAAGGACGCGCCGATGCAGGCCAACGTGACCCAGCTCAACGCGCCGTCCTGGGGCCTGCGCCGCATCGATGATCGTTTCCTGCCCAACGATGCGAACTACACGTACAACAAGTCCGGTGCCGGCGTGCATGTCTACATCATCGACACCGGCATTCGCCCGACGCACGTCGACTTCGCCGGACGCGTCCTCGCCGGATTCAGCGTCATCGCCGGCGGGGTGATCGACTGCAACGGTCACGGCACGCACGTGGCCGGTACGGCGGCAGGACGGACCTTCGGCGTGGCCAAGAATGCCTGGATTCATCCGGTACGTGTGCTCAACTGCGCGGGATCCGGGACCACGGCGGGGGTCATTGCCGGCGTGAACTGGGTCCGCGCCAACCGCATCCAGCCGGCCGTGGCAAACTTGAGCCTCGGTGGTGGCTTCTCGGCCGCGCTCAACCTGGCCGTCAACAACCTCGTGGCCGTGGGCAACGTCGCGACCGCCGTCGCCGCCGGCAACAGTGGCCTGAACGCCTGCACGCAGTCTCCGTCGAGCGCGACCAACGCCGTGATCGTCGGCGCCACCGCCATCAACGACGTGCGACCGGCCTGGTCGAACTTCGGTCCCTGCCTCGACCTGTTCGCGCCGGGCGTGAATATCCTCAGCGACTGGTTCACCACCAATGTGGCCACCGCCGTGCTGAGCGGCACGTCCATGGCCGCACCGCACGTGGCGGGCGTGCTCGCCCAGGTGCGCCAGTGGGCCCCGGCCGCCAACGCCGCCGCCGTGCAGGCCAATGTGGTCGCCTCGGCGACGCCCGGGATCGTGATCAATGCCGGCGCCGGCTCGCCGAACCGGTTGCTGTACATGGGCTACATCCCCTGAGCCGCTGACAGCGTCCTGGTTGCGACGACGGGTCGGGGTCCCTGCGCGGGCACCTCGACCCGTCGTCCGTTCGTTGCACGACGTGGGCGACGTGCACGACGTGGGCGACGTGTGTTTCGCACGCGCCACGAGGCCGTGATCACCCCGTCGGCCAGGACCGCGCTCGCACCTCAGGGTCCCACGATGCTCACGACATGCTGCGTCGCACGAACCCCCGCAGCCCGATCGCCAGAAACAGCGCAGACATCGCCACCATCGCGGCGCAGGCAACCCACAGCGGCATGTGCGGAAGCGACGGGGTGAGCGCGCCGCGCATCGCCTCCGCGACGTAGACCAACGGGTTGATGAGCACGCCGTACTTGAAGGCGGGCACGGCATCGAGCCCGCGCCACGGGTAGTAGGCACAGCCGAACATCAGCATCGGGGCCACGATGATGGAAAACATCAACCCGATCTGCGTCGCCGAGATCGCCGTGCCGATCACCAGCCCCAACGAGGCGAAGACGGTGGACCCGAGCAGCGTCACGCCGAGCGCGAGGGCGGCGTTCGGCAGGTGCAATCCGGCGATCGGCCCCATGATCAGGCGGGCGATCGGGAGGACGACGCAGGCCGCGAGCACCCCCTGCAGGGCCCCGGACACCACCTTCTCGATGGCCACCAGGCGGATCGGGATCGGGGCGAGCAGGCGGTCCTCGATCTCACGGGTGAAGCCGAAGTCCTGCACCATCGGCAGCGCCACCGACTGCACCGACGACAGCGTGAGCGAGACCGCAATGATGCCGGGCAACAGCGCCGACGTGTAGCCCGCCTGCACGAACCCCATGCGCGGCAGCAGGTAGCCGAACACGATGATGAAGAGCACGGGCTGCATGATCGTGCGCACCAGGAAGGACGGCAGCTCGCGCCGCGCCACGCGGGCGTCGCGCCGGAGCAGCGCCCAGAACACCGACGCGGGAGACACGCGCGGCCGCTCGGCGGCGAGGGGAGAGGGGGTCGTCAATCGAGTTTCCTGCCGGTCATGGAGATGAACAGCGACTCGAGGCTCGGTCGCGTGAGGTGAATGTTCGTGACCACACGTCCCACGCTCTGCGCGGCCGTGATCAGCGCCGGAATCGCCTCCCCGCCCCGCTCGCTGTAGGCATGCAGGCCGGTGCCGTGCGCCTCGGCGCGCGTGACCCCGGCGACCGCGAGCGCCGGTGTCACGGCCGCCTCGGCCTCGCCGTCGAGCGTCACCTCGACCAGCGTCCCGCCGGGCGCACTGGCCTTGAGCCGCTCGGGGGTATCGCAGGCCAGCAGGCGGCCGCGGTCCACGATCGCGATCCGTTCGCACAACTGGTCCGCCTCCTCCATGTAGTGCGTCGTCATGACGATCGTGCGCCCGTGCGCGTGGAGATCCCGCAGGATCTCCCACAGGTCGTGGCGGGCCTGAGGATCGAGGCCGACGGTCGGCTCGTCGAGGAAGATCACCTGCGGCTCGTGGATCAGGGCCCGCGCGATCATCAGCCGCTGCTGCTGTCCGCCGGAGAGCGCGTCGACGCGCGCGTCGGCCTTGTCGGTGATGTCGAGCCGTTTCAGCAGGTCGACGGCGTGCTGCTCGGCGCGGTCCAGGGGAATCCCGAAGTACGCGGCATGAAAGACGAGGTTCTCCAGCGTCGACAGGCTGCGGTCGGGGTTCGGCCGCTGCGGCACGACGCCGATGCGCTGCCGTACGCGATCCGGGGCTGCGGTCACATCGAGACCGGCAACCATCGCCCGCCCCGAGGTCGGGGTCACACGTGTCGTCAGGATACCGATCGTCGTGGTCTTCCCGGCGCCGTTGGGCCCAAGGAGCCCGAAGAACTCCCCCTCGCGCACTCGAAGGTCGAGCGTGTCGAGCGCGACCACGCCCTTGTCTGTGGTGCGAACTGGCGCGAATGGGACGATCGGTGGCGGACCGCTCCCCCGCGACGACAGGCCACGAAAGCGGCGCATGGACGGGGCCGCGTACACCTTGCGCAGGTTCTCGGTGAAGATCGCGTCGGACATGTCGAGGGACTGGGGACGTGCGCGAACGGCCGGCACGTGCAACCACCGGGGGGGCCGGTGCGAGGGCCCGCGGTGGCAAGGGACGTACATGGGCGCGGCGGTGCGCCACCGAACGCTAACGCACGACTCCCCTCCTTCGCGACGGTCCGCACCGGGTCAAGCGCGCCGAGGGCCTACCTCACACCATTCCGCGCGTCCACCTTTACACGGCAGGACGCACAGCAATGCTGCCGCGGGGTCCGCGGATGTTCCGAACCACAGGAGTTGACGTGCTCATCAAGCGCTTCTACCACGACGGCCTCGCGCAGGCCAGCTACCTCATCGGATGCCAGAAGACCGGCGAGGCACTCGTGATCGACCCCAATCGCGATGCCGAGCAATACATCGCCGCGGCCTCGCGCGAGGGGGTGCGGATCACGCACGTGACGGAAACGCACATCCACGCCGACTACCTGTCCGGGAGCAGGGAACTCGCCGAGCGCAGCGGCGCGCGCCTCTTTCTTTCGGCCGAGGGCGGGACAGACTGGCAGTACGGATTCGCCGGCGCGGCGCAGGCGACCATGCTGCGCGATGGCGACGCGATCTCGGTCGGCAACCTGCGGTTCGACGTGCTGCACACCCCGGGGCACACCCCCGAGCACGTCGTGTTCGTCGTCACCGACCTGCCCGCGTCGCCGCATCCGGTGGGGGCGTTCACCGGAGACTTCATCTTCGTGGGCGATGTGGGACGCCCGGACCTGCTCGAACGCGCGGCGAACATCGAGGGGACGATGCGCGTCGCCGGGGCGCAGCTGTTTGATTCGCTGCAGCGATTCGTCGCGCGCTACCCGGACTACCTGCAGCTGTGGCCAGGCCACGGCGCCGGATCGGCGTGCGGCAAGGCGCTGGGCGCCGTGCCGCAGAGCACCCTGGGATACGAGAAGTTGGCCAACTGGGCGCTGCAGCACGACGACCGGGACGCGTTCGTGGATGCCGTGCTGGCGGGGCAGCCCGACCCGCCGCCGTACTTCGCCATCATGAAGCGGTTGAATCGAGAGGGGCCCGCCGTGCTCGGCCACCTCCCGACCCCGAATCACACCGCGGCGGCTCGGCTCGACGCGCTGCTCGGGACCGACGCGACCATCGTCGACATCCGGCGCGCCGACGCGGCTGCAGATCGGTTCATTCCCGGGACGCTGAACCTTCCGCTCAACAAGGCCTTTGTGGGATGGGCGGGATGGCTCGTGGACTACGAGCGCGATGTCTACCTCCTGACCGACGATGGCGACGATCGTGCGGTGCGCGCGGCGGCGGCCGAGCTGGCGATGATCGGGATCGACCGGGTCGTGGGCTGGTTCGGCGCCGATGCGTTCAGCGAGTGGGCGGTGTCGGGACGCGCGTTCGACGCCGTGCCGCAGATCGACCCGTCGGCGCTGGACGCCGCGGTGCGCGCCGGCTCCGTCACGCTCATCGACGTGCGGGCGGCGAGCGAGTGGGACGCGGGACACATTGCCGGGGCGAGGCACGTGCCGCTCGGGCGACTGCGTCCGATGCTCGCCACCCTGCCACGCGACACCAACCTGGTGCTGCAATGCCAGGCGGGGTCGAGATCGGCGATTGCCGCGAGCCTGGCGCGACAGCAGGGCATGGCACAGGTCGCGAACCTGCGCGGGGGCATCGTCGCGTGGCAGGATCGACAGCTCCCCGTGGAGCAGTCCACCGAAACCGCCGTGGCCTAGGTGCGACCGAAGACTGCCGCCCAGGGCATCGCCCGTCGCCTGCTGAGGTACTTCCTTCGCGGGCTCGTCTTTCTCACCCCCGTGGGGATCACGGCCTACATCTGCGTGGTCGTCTTCAACACCATCGACGGCTGGCTCGGGCTCCCCATCCCGGGCGCGGGCTTCGCCGTCACGCTGGGGCTCATCACGCTGTTCGGCTTCCTGGCGTCGGGCTTCATCACCCGCAGCATGATCGCCGCGCTCGACGACCTGCTCGAGCGGCTTCCGTTCGTCCGGCTGCTCTATTCGTCCACGCGCGACCTGGTCAATGCGTTCGTGGGCGAGAAGCGTCGATTTGACAAGCCGGTGGTGGTGGACCTGTTTCCCGGGGGAAACGCCCGCGCGCTCGGCTTCGTGACGCAGGAGGCATTGTGCGAACTCAACATGCCCGGCCATGTGTCGGTCTACATGCCGCATTCGTACAATTTCTCGGGGCAGATGTATGTGTTTCCGACCGCGGCGGTCACGCGCCTCGACACCAGCAGCTCCGACATGATGGCGTTCATCGTCTCCGGCGGCGTGACCGAGATTCCCACCCTGCAGCGCCAGGCCGAGGTGCGCAGCCAGCCGGTGCCCGCCTCGATCGATCCCGTACCGCCTCGTTAGGCCCGCGTCGTGTCCCGTGGCCCGCGGCCCGCATCCTCCCGCCTGCACCCCTGGTCCTCCATGCCCGTCCGTCGATTGTCGTCTGGCACCCACTCGCATCTCGTGCGGGCCGCATTCCGGCCACGAGCGCGTCGGGTCGTCGCCGTGCTCGCCGCGCTCCTCCCCGCCGCCGTGTTGGGGTCGGCGAGTGGTGCGCAGACGCCGACTACCCCGGCGCCCTCGGCGACATTGCTCCGTCCCGCCCGCGTGTGGGACGGCGAGAGTGACGCGGCACGCGAGGGGCTGGTGGTGCTGGTCGTGGGCGACCAGGTGCAAGCCGTCGGCCCGGCATCCAGCATCCAGGTCCCTGCGGGGGCGCGCATCGTGGATCTCCCGGGGCTGACACTCACCCCGGGGCTCATCGAGGCGCACTCGCACGTCCTCCTGCACCCCTACAACGAGGCAACCTGGGACGACCAGGTGCTGAAGGAGTCGACCGCGCTGCGCGTCGCGCGCGCGAGCAATCACGTGCGCGCCACGCTGCTGTCCGGCTTCACCCTCATCCGCGACCTCGGGACCGAAGGGGCCGGATACGCCGACGTGGGCGTAAAACAGGCGATCGACCAGGGGATCCTGGTCGGACCGCGCATGCTGGTCACCACCAAGGCCATCGTGATGCGCGGGAGCTACGGCCCGCGCTCGTTTGCTACCGACATCGACATTCCGCAGGGGGCCGAAGAGGCCGGCAACACGGACGAACTCGTGCGCGTCGTGCGCGACCAGATCAAGCACGGTGCCGACTGGATCAAGGTGTACGCCGACTACCGCTGGGGGCCGTCGGGCGAGGCGCGACCGGCCTTCACCGAGGCGGAACTCCGCGCCGCCGTCGAGATCGCCGAGTCGAGCGGGCGCCATGTCGTCGCGCACTCCTCGACCCCCGAGGGAATGCGCCGCGCCACCCTGGCCGGGGTCACCAACATCGAACACGGTGACGGAGGGACGGCGGAGGTCTTCACCCTCATGGCATCGAAGGGAGTGGCGCTCTGCCCGACGCTCGCCGCCGGCGATGCGACCCAGCAGTACGGCGGCTGGCGCAAGGGCATCGATCCTGAACCCGCCCGCATTCGGGCGAAGCGTGAGAGTTTCGCGCTGGCCCGTGCGCGTGGGGTCACCATCTGCAACGGAAGCGACGTCGGGGTCTTCAGCCACGGCGAGAGCGCGCGCGAATTGCTGCTGCTGGTGGACTACGGCATGTCCCCGCTGCAGGCCATGCGGGCCGCCACGTCGGTGACCGCGCGCGTCCTGCACATGGACGACCGCGTCGGGCGCGTGAAGACGGGGCTGTGGGCCGACCTCGTGGCCATGGACGGCGATCCCACGGTCGATATCGCGGCGACCCAGCGCGTCCGCTTCGTCATGAAGGGCGGCATCGTCTACCGGAACGACGCCACGTCGGGACGCTGAGTGCGTCCATCGCCCCGCCACCTCACCCATGTTTGACGCCGCGCCGCCCCGTCGGGCAGATTGCGGCATGATCTCGCGTACCCTGTTCTCGACGCGTCGGCTGGCGTGCCTCGCCCTCGCGCTCGCCGCCTGCGCCCCGGCGACCGACCGCGAAGACGCACCGGTGGTGCGTGAGCTTGCCTCCCCTGCGGGTGCGCCGAGCGGGGAGCCATTTCTCTCGACGGATGCGCAGGGCGGCGTTCACCTCTCGTGGTTGGAGCGATCGGGCGATTCGACCTTTGCCCTGCGATATGCCCGCCTCGACGGGGACACGTGGTCCACGCCGCAAACGATCGCCGAGCGCCCCGACTTCTTCGTGAACTGGGCCGACTTCCCCTCGGTCACGCCGACCACCGACGGCGCCCTTGTGGCCCACTGGCTGCAACGTAGGCCCGGGGGCAAGTACAGCTACGACGTGATGCTGACGCGTTCCAGTGACGCCGGACGCACCTGGTCGCCGGGACAGATCCTGCACGGCGACGGTGTGGCGGCGGAGCACGGATTCGTTGCGCTGTGGCCCACCGAGGCAGGCGGCATGGCCGCGGCGTGGCTGGACGGGCGGGCCACCGCCGACGCCGACACGGCGCGCCGCGCGATGTCGGTCTATACGACGACGATTGCCGCCGACGGAACGTTAGGCACGGAGACCCGCCTCGATGCCCGGACGTGCGACTGCTGCCAGGTGGCCACCACGCTCACGCCCCGCGGCCCTGTGGTCGCGTACCGGGATCGGACCGACCAGGAAGTGCGCGACATCGCGGTGGTCCGACAGCAGGGTGGCCAGTGGACCGCCCCGGCCATCGTGCATGCCGACAACTGGCAGATTGCCGCCTGCCCGGTCAACGGTCCCGCCCTCGCCTCGCGCGGCGACACCGTCGTCATCGCCTGGTTCACGGGAGCGCAGGACACGGCGCGCGTCCGGGTGGCCTACAGTACCGATGCTGGCGCGAGCTTCGCGACGCCGCAGCGCATCGACGACGGAATGCCCGCCGGTCGCGTGGACGTTGAAATGCTCGCCGACGGTAGCGCGGCGGTGTCGTGGCTCGAGCGCACCGACAGCGGCGGGGCCGAGGTGCGGCTGCGCCGCGTTCGCCCCGATGGGAGCGCGGGTGCCGCCGTGGTGCTCGCCCAGGCGTCGGGGGCGCGCGCGAGCGGCTTTCCCCGGCTCGCCCTTCGAGGCAGCGAGCTGTTGGTGGCATGGACCGATACCGGGGCGCCCGCCGACTCGCTGCGCACCGCCAACGGCGGCAACTCCAGCGCCGCCCCTGCCCGCGTTCGGATCAACCTTTTCCGACTCGATGCCCTGCCCTGACCGGGACATGGGCCTCTCCACGCTCGGGCGGCCTTCGGACTGGCCCGCGCGAGCTGCGAGGTCTCCCCTGCACACCATGAAGACACCGAGAATGTCCCTGCACGCAACACTTCGGACGGCGCTGCTTGTGAGCAGCGCGCTGCTCGTGAGTAGCGCGCTGCTCGTCGCCTGCTCCGGCGCCGAGCGCGCGCCGGCAGTCGCGACCGTCGGCGAGCTCGCACCGGCGTACTCGGCGGCGCTGCTCGACGGCGGCACGGCGTCGATCGCCGACTATCGCGGACAGGTGGTCCTGCTCAATGTCTGGGCGACCTGGTGCGCCCCGTGTCGGCAGGAGATTCCGTATCTCCAGTCGCTGCACGACGCCCACGCGACCCAAGGGCTGGCGATCATCGGGGTGAGCGTGGACGCGGCCGGCGCCGAAGGGACGATCCGCGAGTTCCGCACCGACTTCGGCATGACCTACCCGATCTGGCTCGACCCCGAGGAGAAGGTACAGACGACGTTCCTGGCGTTAGGCGTCCCGGCGACGTACCTCATCGACCGCGAGGGGACGTTGCGCTGGAAGCACCTCGGCACCGTCCGCGCCACCGATACCACCTTCACCAACGCCCTGCGCGAGGCGCTGGACGACGAGGGCTGAGCGGTCAGGACGCGTACAGCCCGTCCGCGAGTGGCGCGAGCCGGGCGGTGAAGTGCCGCAAGGCCGCCGGCTGCTCCACGATGCGACAGCCGCGCAGCGCGCTCGCGCGCTGCCGCACGAATGCCAGCACCTCGGCCACGTAGTCCACATGGCTCTGGGTGTACACTCGCCGGGGAAAGGCGAGGCGCACGAGATCCATGCGCGCCGGCGTCTCGGTGCCGTCGGGCTGCAGGCCGAACATGACCGTTCCGATTTCCGAGGCGCGAATCCCCCCTTCCAGGTAGATGGCGCACGACAGCGTCCACGCCGGGTATTCCAGCGGCGCGATATGGGGCAGCAGCTGGCGTGCATCCAGGTAGAGCGCGTGCCCGCCTGCCGGTCGCACCATCGGGACGTCGGCGGCCTGGAGCTTCTCGGCCAGGTACTCCACCGACCGGATGCGATAGCGCAGGTAGTCCTCCTCGAGCACCTCGTGCAGTCCGACGGCGATGGCTTCCAGGTCATAGCCAGCCAGCCCGCCATACGTGGGGAATCCTTCCGTCAGGATCAGGTTGTTGCGGCACCTGGCCGCCACCTCGTCATCGTTGAGGGCGAGGAATCCACCGATATTGGCCAGGCCGTCCTTCTTGGCGCTCATCGTGCACCCATCCACGTAGGAGAACATCTCCTCCGCGATGTCGCGCGGTGACCGCTCGGCGTATCCCGGTTCGCGCATCTTGATGAACCAGGCGTTTTCGGCGAAACGGCAGGCATCGAGGAAGAGTGGCACGCCGTGGCGTCGGCAGATGTCGTGCGCACCGCGGATGTTGGCCATGCTCACGGGCTGTCCGCCGCCCGAGTTGTTGGTGACCGTCAGCATCACCAGCGGGACCCGGCCCGCGTGCTCCGTCAGCGCCCGGTCGAGTGCCTCGAGGTCGATGTTCCCCTTGAACGGATGCTCCGCTTGCGGGTCACGTCCTTCACTGCACGGGAGGTCGAGCGCGATCCCGCCGCGGTCCTCGATGTTGGCGCGCGTGGTGTCGAAGTGCGTGTTGTTCGGGACCACGTCGCCCGGGCGAACCATGGTCGTGAACAGGATGCGCTCGGCCGCCCGTCCCTGGTGCGTCGGGAGCACATGCGCGAGGTGGGTGATGCCGTGCACGGCATCCCGAAAGCGATGGAACGACCGGGCGCCGGCATACGACTCGTCGCTCTGCATCATCGCGGCCCACTGGTTGGCCGACATGGCCCCAGTCCCCGAGTCGGTGAGCAGGTCGATGAGAACGTCGCTCGCGTCGAGGCGGAAGACGTTG
>Ga0138256_10008562_pt1 | contig 10737 bp, 8 predicted proteins | sample KNB2016incub_MG_FD_105486 | JGI IMG/M metagenome (GOLD analysis project Ga0138256, IMG submission 105486) | Active sludge microbial communities from wastewater in Klosterneuburg, Austria - KNB2014incub_MG | ecosystem: Engineered > WWTP > Activated sludge > Unclassified | place: Austria... | reverse complement strand
TGAAATCATCGAACAAAAAATGGCGAATGTGGTGGGGGTGATCCCCGGCAAAAGCAAGGTGAATGAATTCGTTGTCTTCTCTGGTCACTATGATCACCTGGGGGTAGGCAAACCCGTGGATGGCGATTCTATTTACAATGGGGCCAATGATGATGCAGCCGGTACCACGGCGGTGATCATGCTGGCGAAATATTTTAAAAGACTGGGCAACAATGAACGCACCCTGGTCTTCGCCGCTTTTACCGCAGAGGAAGTCGGGGGTTTTGGTTCCCAGTATTTTTCCAGGCAACTGGAAGCGGATAAAGTAATGGCCATGTTCAATATTGAAATGATCGGCACGGAGAGTAAGTGGGGCAAAAACTCCGCTTATATCACCGGGTATGAAAAAACCAATATGGGAGAGATTCTTGCCAAAGACCTGCAGGGAACAGCTTTCACTTTTTACCCCGATCCTTATCCCACGCAACAATTATTTTATCGTTCTGATAATGCCACACTGGCCAGACTGGGAGTACCCGCGCATACGATCTCCACATCTAAAATGGACGTTGAACCACATTACCACAAACTCACCGATCATATTGAAACCCTCGATATGGTGAATATGACGGAAGTGATTAAGGCGATTGCACTGAGTTCAAGAAGCATTATTGCCGGGAAGGAAACGCCAACAAGGGTGAAGGTGGATGAGCTCAGGTAGATTATTCAATCAGGCCGACCAGTCTTTAAACCAATGGTGGTATTATGAAATTGCCGGCTATTATTAAAGCTGAAATTCAAGGGAAGGCAATCGCTTTTTTTGTTTTTATTGTTTGGTCATCGGGTCTTCATTATTACTCATCCGCAGTATTGCCGGACTTTGATTGTTAATATCGTATTCTGTACCCAGAAATGCAATCTTTATTATTCTTCCATCTGTATATTGGAAGGTAATCGAATAATTCTTTACTTCATACGTGCCTGATCCGGGAGCAAGCCCGGGATTGATACAGTCATTATATTCATGGCACAAAACCCTGATAGCCCCGTTGTCATTGAATCCCCCGTCTGCTGTAAATGTGATGCCTGGAATTTTCCCAAATGCTTCACTCATTTTATACGTTCCATTAAATCTTGCCCCGTCAACTGGAGAAAGTTGGCGAAACCGGTGAGCGGTCTGGTTTGCTGTGATGATTAATGTTTGCCCTTCCATCCGTAATGGTATATCTGCATACGGCATTTTCAGGACACCAATTCCATCGCTAAAGCTGTAAAACCCCCAGTCCCTGCGGTTTATTTCTGCCGGAATCCTTGTATCCAGGTCATCTAACCCGGCACTTGGGAACTTTGGTCCAAAATAGGCCTGTCCGTTGGATAAGAATACAGGCGTATAAACATTGTACCGTAAGCCGGAGGATGCGGAGGCTTGCATGGAAATACCCTGCCATACACCTTTGATACCACCTCCTTCAACACTTCTGGCTGGCCCGATCAATGACTGTGGTCCATCGGCAAACTGCAAATGAAATAAAAACTCATTTACTGCACTTGAGTATGGAATCCTGTCATCCGCATAAAAAGAGGACATGCTGCAACTCCGGTTAATTGTTCTTGATTTCAGAACCGCCACCCGCTCAAACCGGTTATTTATTTTAATGACAAATAAATCAAGGCCATACTCGGGCGGGTAATCGCCAGTACCAATACGTACTCCGCCATTGCAACGGATATACTCCCAGCCCTGGAACGATGTCCTGACTGCTTCTTTTTTATAATTTCCCTCACCCAGGTAATTCATTTTTGTTCCATGATACATAGAGGCTGCTTCGTCAAAACTTTGCTGAAGGGCTTGTTCCATACTACCTGAAAAATTGAGTGGCTGCATAACCTGTATGGACAGGTGTTCTCCGGTAGTCAGATCCAGTGGTTTAAAGACAACGCCATCACTGAATACCTGGTGACTCCACCCGGCCGGGGGATCATAGCTCATCAAGCCGAACTTACCAGGGCCGCTGCCAGTACTGGTTTTTTCTGTAGTGGTATTGTTTTCTGATGCAGTTCTTGCCTGGTCCAGGTCAATGGATTCAAAAAAGCCGGTCATTTCCCTCAGGTAGGATTCATCATTCAGACTTGATCTTATACTGATCGTTTTCCCAAATCCACTAAGTACAGTCAGAAAAATATAGATATCGGCACCATCAACCTTTACTGGAGCTGCTGCTGCCACCATTTCCCAACCATCCTCAGTGGTTTCTGTTTGCGTTTCCGGATCAGTTTCAGCCTTGTATGGTTCTGCCACCAGTTTCTTCCATTCATTGGCAAAATCTTTTTGTGCATCACCGGAACTCGTCGTACTTGCATAAACAGTAAGTACACAGAATCCTCCATTAGTTGTATTGAAAGTTGTAAAATTCAATACACCCTGTCTGGACTCTTTTTTCCAGTCTTTGGGCGCCGTATAGGTTATGATGTCAAATGTTTCAGTTTGAGGGAATGCCTGTACTGAAAGCAGGAGACATACTATAAATGTCTGGCTGTAATTAATCAGCTTCTTCATATTGACTGGTTTTAGGGTTCCATACGTGTTTGCAAAATGTTGTTACCATACCATCCAGAGATAGTTTCCTGAGATAACTGTTATTTGAATTGCTGGCATCTATTATGATCAGGTTACCCTTTTTGTCGATGGCGATGCCGTTGGGTGCGTTGAAACGGGCACTTAAAGCCTTGCCATCCGTATACCCTGGTTCGGCAGCACCCGCGGGGTTGCCGGAGAATTTGAGTTTACCAGAACCTGCCACCGTTGATACTTTTCCATTGGCAATTTTAATGATACGGTTCAATCTTGTATCAGTGATATAGAGGTCGCCGTTTTTTGCAATGGCCAAGCCACTGGGGCAGGTAAGGACCGCCGTTTTTATATCACCTTCTTTGTAAACGGAGTTAAATATTGTTTTATCACACTGACCCGCTACTGTGCTGATTACACCTGTCGGAGAAATTTTTTTTATGCAGTGGCTCACACTGGCATTAACATACAGGTTACCCGCTGCATCGCAGGCAAGCCCGCGTGGATATTTTATTACCAGCAGACTGTCGCCCTCTTTTATTGTCGTGACTCTTCCATCGGTACTGATTTTCCGGATACAGTAATCACCCGTATTTGATCCGGTTTTAGCATAATCAGTAACATAGATCGTTCCTTTACTGTCAATAGCAATATTTTCCAGGTTACAGAAAGTGGCGGTTTGCCGGTTGCCATCATTCACTGCAGCCGTATTTGATCCTGCATAGGTTGTTACAACCGCATCCGGACTTATTTTACGAATACGGGACCCGTCAGCCAGGTACAGGTTATCTGCTGCGTCAATTGCAATTCCTTCCGGGTCATTGAACCCGGCATCCTTTCCCTTACCATCCCGGCCATTGCGACCTCCACCGGCAAATAATACTGCCTTGCCCTCCGGACTGATGATGATGATCTTTCTGTTATTTCCGGTTAAAAAGAAATTCCCTTTACTATCTGCCACAATGCCAAAGGAAGCATTAAAAGCGCCCGTGAGTTTTGATGGTTGTGCAAAAAAACTGCTGCTGTATATAATGAGAACAGGAAGAAGAAGCCAGGGCAAAAATTTGTTTTTCATGATGACTTATTTTCTGTACAGCGGAATTCTTTTGTCAATTTGTTTATCATCAGGTCGTACCGGGTAGGCTCCGTCAATTAAATTCTTCAGGAGGCTGTTATCTTTTAATTGTACCCCACTGCCAAAACCGGCCGTCAGGCCTTCTTCATGACCGACACTTTCTTTGAATTTGCCCATTTCTATCACTCCTTTTAATTCGGCTTCCCATAAAACTCCCAGGTCTGTAGGTGTCATTGTACGGTCGAAGGTTATATATACCTGTGATTTGGCTTCCGCTTCAATACCTGCCTTTATACCCGGGGAGTCAAAAAAAACTTTCGGTACTGCGGCCCCCACGCCAAAAGCCAGCGTCAGGTCACCGCTGCTTCGGGTATATTCCATTTTACCTACTAATCCTTCACCGGCTTCAATTTTATAAGTCTCACAGCTTATCTCCAGTTTAAAAGCGCCAAGATCAGCCTCGATCTTTGGTGTGAAATAACAATCCGGAGTAGTTATTTCTGCATCCGCTGTAGTTGTACTGCCACCTGACTTAAAATCACAGGGGTAAAACCGGTGAGTGTCATATTTTGTTTCCATAAAGCGGGTCGTGCTGATTTCATTCAGCCGGCCCAGGAATTCCGTTATCATGCGATAATAATCCATATGGAAGGCATCGTCGTTGATAGATGCCACGTAGGACCAATACGCCATATCGTTCAGGTAGTCTTTGTAATAAGCCAGTGTTTTTCGCTGAAGGATTTCAGTGGGTTCACTGTACAGGGGCAGGTAGAAGTTGTTTAGAGCAGTTATTTCTCTGCACTTGTCATCATCTGATGGACGGTCCATTTTTTCATATTTATCACGGATGTCCTTTAGCTCTTTTTCATATCTTTTATTGACAGAATCCCTTTCCCTGTAATAAGATTTTCTGTATTGCTCAAGGGCAACGGCTTTCTCTTTGTATTCCCGTCTGAGCGATTCTAATACTGCATTGCCAAACATGCCAAAGGGCCGGTAGGGAGTTTGTTTTGTTTTTTTGACTGCATTTATTTCTTCCTGTACGGAATTAACCGATGCTAATGTAGCCTGGGCGACCAATTTTTGATATTTGGTCATCGCCCGTTCGATCATTTTTTTATATCCTATATACTGCGGCTCCAGTTCTGCCACCTGGCTTACACTCACACACTGGGGAAGCATTTGAAATTTACTGATCTGAAAATATTCAGGTTGTTTATACCGGTGCCGGACATAATCAATCATCTTTGCATTGGGTTTCAGCCTGGTAAGGAGATTGTCAGCTTTTGAAGAGTATCCTCCCCGCAGGGAATTTTCAACATAATTAAGAGCTGCGGCTTTATTACCCCGGCTGTTATAGATATAGGCCAGTGTGAGATTGGCGTCTGGATAGTATTTATAACTGCTGATACAATTTAATAAATATTGTTCTGCTTTTTTGTCGTCGCCAAGGTCAAAGTAGGCCTGGCCAAGATTATTTTGTATAAGATTATTGCCGGGCTGTTTTTCCAGCACATACTCCAGCACAGGTATTCCGAAATAGCCCAGGCCGCAGCTGGTGAGTATACCCCCGGCATTATTTAGTAACAGGTTGTTTTCCGGATGAAGTTCTGCTGCTTTTACAGTTATCAAAACCGCTTCATGGATACTACCAGTCATCCATAAGCCGATTGCTGCCCCTGGTTGCTCCACAACAGTTTCAGGGATCCCGGAAATATCTGTGCCATATTTGTTTCTTAAGTAATCACTGAATTTTGAACCAAGATTATGCAAATAGGAAATCAGTTCAGTCTTGTTAAAACAACGGATAGGTAAAGAGTGGATGAGCTTGTTGTTTCTTGCAGGAATCGAAAAGGCAGTTGTGTCCCATTTACTGCCGGGGAATTGGGTATTTCCCGGAGCATTGTTTTTTATCGCTTTTTTTAACAGGCTGTCATTACTGTATTTTTTAGTCAGTGCCTGTGCCTCCTTTATCAATTTATCAATTTCAGCCTGTGTAGGGACCTGGGCTGAAGCAAATTGCATTGAAAAAGAAACCAATAATCCGGCAATTATTTTTTTCATGTGATTTAATTAAAGATTATTTTATTTCTTCTTCTGCCACTTCTCCGGCACTGTTTTTATATTCAATTTTTTTAAACAGGATCTTTATTTCATCGTATGCAGTGAATGGGGTTCTGTTGCCAGCTGAGTATTCGCCACTTTGTATTACTTGTTTATAGCTGCTGATCGAGGCATCGGTTAGTTTGATGGTGTAGCTGATTGCTTCCTGCCCGGTAGTGATTCTGCTTGAAATAGCATCAAACAAAAAAACCATACTCCTTTTTCTGATAAACGCATTCAGCAATTGTATAGTTGCTGGTATACCTGAGCGGAACCGGATGGTAATTGTTTCGTAATTATTTTTTCTGTCAGCACCTGAAGCACCCATTACAAAGCCGGTAAGTTCTGTCTGTTCTGCATGGGAAACGCTGCTGTTTTCGCCCGGTAATTTTACCCCTTCAACCCAGGCAGTCATAAAAATACCAGTTACAGGGTTTTGCAATTGATTGGAATTGGGGGCTACAGTCAGTTCGTTAATCACCGTTGATGTCCGGGGAGTTATTATTTGTGCATTGACCCGTCCCGGCCAGGTAATGGCAATATTATAAGTAACCCGTGCCACCATGGGTTTATTATTCGTATTACTGACCTGCCATTTTCCGGCTGCGGGGTTGTATTGTACTGTTGTTTCTTCCCGGTTGGTAACAGCTCCCTGGGTTGCCGGGTTCCAGCTGAGAAAAGAAGTGAATCTTACTGTTGGGTTATTATTTAAGTGCCAGTTGTCAATGAATGCAGATCCATCTGCCTGTATATCTGCCCTTGAAAATGAGTACTGAAAATGAGTTTCGTCCGCGTTGGGATAATATTCCACATTAAACCTTGCTCCGGCAGGTACAGGCTTGTTGTCCAGGTTAAATATGTGCCATTGTGATTTAAAGTAATAGGCACCAATGGGATGGGGATTCTGGATAATCCCTTTATCCAAAACCGGGGTTACAAATATGACGGCTGCCGGATTATTTGTCAGATCTGGCATATCGAGCAGGGTGCAATCATAGTTGCAGGAAATATTTTCCTTGCTGGCAGTATGCATGAATTTTTGCTGTGCCGGACTGTTTAAGCACATGAGCAGAAAATAAGCAGGCAGCAATAAAATATGAAGGACAGATTGTTTCATTTTTAAAACATTTTATCTGTTAAAAAGCCTGACCCCGGCAGTCAGCGGATAGGTAAGTATTTCACCGGTACATTTGTTTTTCATTTTTACACTACAGATGACCCGCTCCATACCCTGAGCAAAACTGATCTGCCATTTGGCCTGGGTGCTATTGGTATAATCAGGGATCACATACACGCTCGTCATAAATGCTTCCATAACCACTTCAAATTTATCGGTGCCGTTGCCAATTATATTCAGTTGATAACCATTGCCACCCGGATAAATATCCATAACCATTTGCCCGGAAGCCACAAAATAGACCTGTTCGGCTTTGGCCCTGCAACCAGGTGATTTCTGAGCTGATACTTGCACCGTACAGACCAGAACATAAAAGCTGATCAGGGTAAAAAATTTTCCTGACAGGTCAGATAAAGAGATAAACTGTTTCATGACGATTAGTTTTTGTTTGTAAAATCTTGTTTCCGGGTCAATGAATTCTGGCAGTTGATTGTATTGGCCCGTTCATATCTGTTTCAAAAAAAATAAATACTGGCGAGACACCACTCACCCGAAACAGTGATTCGGACAACGAATGGCTAGAATCACCTGAAACTGGTATTTTGAGTAAAATGTTTGATTTAGTGGGAGAGAAAGCCAACCTTTATAAAGAATACGAACCAGGCTATTCATGTTCACATTTAAATCATATTTGTTTGTTAGGGGACTGTTTTTTCTGTTCCTTGCTCAGAATTTGCTGCAGGCACAGGACATTCCGGATAGTCTTCTGCGGAAATTTGTTGCAGCACCTGATGATTCGGCAAAGGGGATCACGCTGTTGGAAATGGGTGAATCCATCGAACAAACATTGCCATTAAAAAGTATTGATTATTACAGGCAGGCGTTAGTGTTGGGTCAGCGGATAGCAAATAACAGGGTGATCCTTTCTTCTTATATTGACCTGGGTATCTGCAACATCAACCTGAATAAAATGGACAGCGCCATTCTCTTTTTTGAAAAAGCTATTCCGTTTGCAAAAGCATTACAGGATACGGTAAGAGAGGCAAGGGCGATGGCAAATATTGGGAATGCCTATTTACATAAGAAAGACCGGGTTACGGCGATTGACTATTACCTGAAAGCAGCGAGGATATGGGAAACCAGTACCGATAAAAAATACCTGGCCATTTTATATTCCAATACCAGCGCATTACTGGATGAACAAAAAGAGCATGCAAAAGCAGCCGAATATGGCAATAGGGCGGTAGTACTTGCACAGGAAACCGGTGACGAGTATTCGGAAGTAGTAGCACTGGTAAATCTTTCAACTACCTACGGCTATCTTGGACAACAGGATAAGGAGTATGAGCTATTAGAAAAAGCATTACCACTTGCGAAGAAGAATGCCGACCTGGATCAAATTGCTACAGTTTATCATAACATGGGGGATTATTTTTTCAAAAAGAATAATTATTCAGCAGCCCTTGAAAAATACCTGCAGGCACTCACCTATGTTAATCGAATGGGTAACAAATATCACCTGGGTGAATTAAGTACAGTACTGGCAATGGCTTATCATAAACTCAACCGGGATGATATGGCCCTGGATTATATACGGCAGGCAGAGAAGCTGGCTGAAGAAGTGGGTGTCAGGTCAAAGCTGAAGGAAATATACATCACAAGGGCAGAAATAGAGCAAAAATCAGGCAACTACAAACTCGCCAGCGAATATTTTTCAAAAGCAATAGTGGTCAGTGATTCCTTATTCAAAACAGAAACCAGTGAAAAGGTGGCTGAAGTGGAAGCCAGGTATCAAAATGAAAAAAAGCAAAAGGAGATCGGACAGTTAGAGAAGGACAAACAAATACAATCGCTGACAATCAGGCAAAAATCCACACTTAATTTTATCCTGATCGGGTCCCTGGTGGTACTGGTCATTGTAGTTTTTTTAGGATATCGGAATCTCCGGCATCGCCAGCAACTGGCAAAACAGCAGGATGAACTGAAACAGCAACGGATCAGTGAACTGGAAAAGGACAAGCAATTGGTGGCTGTTGATTCAATGCTCAGGGGCCAGGAGGAAGAAAGAAGCAGGCTGGCGAAGGACCTGCACGACGGCCTGGGCGGATTGTTATCCGGTGTAAAATTTTCCTTAAGCAATATGAAATCCAATTTAATTGTAACGCCTGATAATATGGCGGTGTTTGAACGATCCCTGGATTTGATTGATACATCCATCAATGAACTGCGCAGGGTAGCCCATAACATGATGCCGGAAATGCTCACTAAATTTGGTCTGGATGAGGCCCTGAAAGAATACTGTAATACAATCAATGCCACCCGGTTACTAACCGTGAAGTACCAATCCCTGGGCATGGATACCAGGATGGATAAATCGTCAGAAATAATTATTTACCGGATCATCCAGGAATTGCTGAACAATAGTATGAAACATGCCGGTGCGACAGAAGTACTGGTACAATTAATAAAAGCGGATGACCGGCTCAGTATCATGGTGGAGGATGACGGGAAGGGATTTGATACCGGCATGCCGGAAAACAATAAAGGCGCCGGGCTAACCAGTATCCGCTCAAGAGTGGATTACCTGAAAGGCCAACTGGAAATCCATTCAGAACAAGGCCGGGGAACCCTGGTCAATATCGAACTTAAAGCGTAATTATGATACGTGTTTTCATTACAGATGACCATCCTGTTGTTATAGAAGGGATCCATTCATTGCTGAAAAATGAAAAGGATATGGAATGGGCCGGGCATGCCATGAATGCCCAATCCTGCCTTGGCTTTTTTATCAACAATACAGCTGATGTTGTCCTGATGGATATCAGTATGCCCGGAATGGATGGGGTTGAATTATGTGCTGCCATGAGAGAAAAATATCCCGGCATTTTTATTTTGGGTTTAAGTACTTTCAACCAGGGTCTGTATATAAAGAAGATGATGGAGAACGGAGCTTCAGGGTATATACTAAAGAACTCGTCACAGGAAGAATTGATCCGGGCGATACATACGGTGAACGAAGGTGGAATTTATTTCAGTGGTGAAGCCGGACTGGCATTACAGGAGTACCAGAAATCCTCCCTGCAGGAATTGCCTGCACTGACCTCAAGGGAAAAAGAAATACTGGAACTGATTGCACAGGGGTTTACCAATCCCCAGATTGCGGAAAAAATATTTCTGAGCTCATTTACGGTAGATAGTCACCGGAAGAATTTACTGGCAAAACTGAATGTAAAGAATACAGCCAGCCTGATCAGGCTGGCTGTTGAAAAAAAACTGATATAATAGGCTACTGTGTCAAATCTTCACCGGCACACTATGCACCGCATCACTCATCTCCTTAATCAGACTGGCGTCTTTCTCAATGGCATTACCAACTACAATCACATCTGCTCCGGCCTTGCAGTTCAGATAGGCTTTCTCCGGTTGAATGATACCGCCACCAATGATCAGCGGCACTTCAATATGATCAGCCACCGCTTTGATCATACTTTCAGTGATAGCCCGTTTGGCGCCGCTGCCGGCATCCATATAGATCAGCTTCATGCCCAGCATTTCGCCGGCCATGGCCGTACACATCGCAATTTCATTTTTATCCGCAGGAACAGGTGCGGCATTACTGATATAAGAAACAGTAGTAGGAGCCCCGCCATCCACCACGATATAACCGGTGGGCATGATCTCGAGTCCGCTCTTTTTTACAAAAGGAGCGGAAACCACGTGCTGTCCGATCAATAACTCAGGATTACGTCCGGAGATCAGGGAGAGATACAATAAAGCATCTGCATATTTACTCACCTGGGACGGTGATCCGGGAAAAAGGATCACCGGTATATCACAACTCTTTTTGATTTGTTGTACACATTCATCCAGGTGATTGGAGATCACCAGGCTGCC
>Ga0138256_10008561_pt1 | contig 10738 bp, 8 predicted proteins | sample KNB2016incub_MG_FD_105486 | JGI IMG/M metagenome (GOLD analysis project Ga0138256, IMG submission 105486) | Active sludge microbial communities from wastewater in Klosterneuburg, Austria - KNB2014incub_MG | ecosystem: Engineered > WWTP > Activated sludge > Unclassified | place: Austria... | reverse complement strand
GGTCATCTATATCGAAATTTGGGTTAACTTCAGGGAATTCAACCAGCCGCGTGTTCGCAAGCGAAGCGGCGTATTTTACAAGCTGGATAAACTCATCCGCCCGCAAGCCGAGCGGTGAAGGTGCGGAGGTTCCGGGAGCGTCGGCCGAGCGGACAGCATCAAGGTCAAAACCGAAAAATGTACTTAACGATGTGCTGTGATGGACAAATTTGAGCCTTATGCTCTCCTTCAGCTCAACATCGGCCTCAGTTCTGGAACGCAGCAGGTCCAGGCTGATCCGATTAACTCCCAGCGATCGAATGTAGTCGTAGTAAACTGGCGAACAAAAGTGCGATTGAAAGCCGACCTCGTAAAAATAGCCCGGCGTCAAGAGGCCTTGGTCCAGAAGCTGTCGATAGGGAGTTCCGCTTGTTGCCTGATCGGCAATGCGGACATCAAGGTGCGAATCCACGTTGATCGCTATCCAGTTTTCGGCGCCGAATGTATTTGACATAGCGGCCCCGTCCGGATAAGAAATGTCGTTGCCGCCTCCGAGAACGATAATTCGCTTGCCGTCCGCCAATAGATCGCTTACAACAGCCAAATGGTTGTTGTGCGTTTCCTCAAGGCCGCCGCCGATCTGAGTGTCGCCAAGATCAAAAAGCCTATGTCTAATATTGAAAGGCGTTAGCTTATAAAACTGGCGGCGAATTGCCGTGGGTGCCTCGGCCGCGCCGGGACGTCCATTGTTCCTTTTTACGCCCTCATCTTGCGGACAGCCAAGGATGACGATGTCGGCAGACCCATATTCCGCAGGTTCGCGTTTCACGATCTCGCCTAGCTTCGGATCGTTTCGATCGTTGCGTGAAAAAAAGAGTTCCGGATCGGGCCGGTTAGTCAGCTCGAATATCTTGCTCATTTTCTACCGATTGAAATCCTATTTTGTTTCGCGTTCAATCAAAATCATACTCCACACAAATGGAATGGTGAAATCCGGACGAAGAATGTCAGAGATATTACTGGTATAAACAAGCATTAATTCGTTATCGGGCCATTGGTATCTTAACGCCATTATTTTCCGCAAATCTAAGAGCGTCTTCATATCCCGCGTCAGCGTGCCTGATGATCCCCATTCCGGGATCGGTAGTAAGAACGCGTTCGATTCGCTTAGCCGCGTCCGGCGTACCGTCCGCAACAATTACCTGGCCTGCGTGCAGCGAATATCCGATACCGACACCACCGCCGTGATGAAGCGAGACCCAGGTCGCTCCTCCTGCAACATTGATCATCGCGTTAAGATACACCCAATCAGCAATCGCGTCGCTGCCGTCTTTCATCGCCTCTGTTTCCCGATTTGGCGATGCGACCGAACCGCAGTCGAGATGATCGCGTCCTATTACTATTGGAGCCTTAACTATTCCTTCAGCGACCATTTGGTTTAATTTTAATCCAGCCATGGCACGCTCGCCGTAGCCCAGCCAGCAAATGCGGGCCGGCAAGCCCTGAAATTCAACTTGTTCCTGTGCCATTGTCAACCATCGTGAAAGATGATCATTCTCCGGGAAAAGGTTCATGATCGCTTCGTCCGTTCGATAAATATCTTCTTTGTCGCCTGACAATGCGACCCAACGGAACGGGCCCTTTCCTTCACAGAAAAGAGGGCGGATATAAGCCGGCACAAAGCCCGGGTATCCAAACGCATCGGCCACGCCATTATCAAATGCCCGCTGACGAAGGTTGTTTCCGTAATCAAACACGATCGCTCCGCGTTTCTGAAATTCGAGCATTGCCTCAACGTGGCGTGACATTGAATCCATTGCGCGGTGCAAATATTCTTTCTCGTCCGATTTTCTCAATTCCGCTGCCGCCGCTAAAGACAGCCCTATGGGAATGTATCCGTAAAGCGGGTCATGAGCAGATGTTTGATCGGTCACCACGTCAGGAAATACCTCTCGTTCGATAAGCTGCCAAAGAACTTCAGCGGCATTTCCCTGAACGGCGATCGAAAGCGGCTTTCGACTCTCGACCGCCTGTCTCGCCTGTTCAATGGCGTCGTCAAGGCCGGCCGCCGCGATATCGATCTGCCGAAGCTGAAGCCTGCGCTCGATCCGCCACGGATCGACCTCAACTAAAAGTCCGACGCCGCCGTTAAATGTGATCGCCTGTGCCTGAGCTCCGCCCATTTCGCCAAGTCCGGCGGTTAAGACCAGCTTGCCCGCAAGAGAATCCCAGCCATTTGTTCGTGCGAGCGAACCAAAAGTTTCGTACGTTCCCTGCAGGATGCCCTGTGTGCCAATGTAGATCCAAGAACCTGCCGTCATTTGTCCGTACATCATAAGGCCCTGACGTTCGTATTCGTCGAATTGTTCCTGTGTTGCCCAATGCGGGACGATATTTGAATTTGCGATCAAGACCCGTGGAGCGTCCTGGTGCGACTTAAATATGCCGACAGGCTTGCCTGACTGGACCAGAAGCGTTTCATCCTCATTCAATTCGCGGAGCGAGCGTAGGATAGCATCGTAACACTCCCAATTGCGGGCTGCCTTGCCCCTGCCGCCGTAAACGATCAGATTATCCGGGTCAAATGCGACTTCAGCGTCGAGATTATTCTGGATCATTCGATACGCGGCCTCGATAAGCCAGTTCTTACAGCTAAGGCCGGTTCCAACAGGTGATTTGACGATTCTTTTCATATTGAGAACTCGATGTGACAGACAATCGCGAGAATAACGAAACAGGTAAAGTTTTTCCAATCGGGCGAATTGTCCTTATGTTAATATTCTCCGTGCTAAAGGCCTATATTCAAAATCGACAGGAACCGATATTTCGATGAAAAACCTTATATTTCTAATTGTTTGTATAATTCTTCCCTCAACGGTTTGTTTGGCACAGTCCGGGCCGAAAGCTAGTGTTCCGGCTTACGACGCTGAGCTTGCAATGAAACTTGGCGGAGATAAGAACGGAATGAAGAATTACATCCTTGCGATCTTGAAGACCGGGCCTAATGACTCAAAGGTCATTGGAAGAGAGCGGACCGAAATGTTCAACGGGCACATGGCAAACATTCAACGCCTTGCCGACGCCGGCCAGATCGCGGTTGCGGGCCCGTTCATGAAAAACGATGCCGGCTTCAGGGGAATATTTATCCTAAACGCCGCAACGGTCGGTGAAGCGCGAAAGATCGTCGAAACCGACCCTGTGGTCAGATCTGGAATCATGCTGGTGGATCTTTACCCGTGGTATGGGTCAGCATCTCTAATGGCGACACCCGAGATCCATAAAAAGATCACGGCCCCGTCAAATTAGCCGACCTTCTCGAATATCATTCTCGATCCGGCAAAAGTAAATACTTCTCCTGCCGGCGACGCATTCAGGATATTGAAGTGGGTGATCACTAATGCGGCACGTTTCGTTAATTGACTACCGGCCCGGGACAGGCGCCGTTTTGAATGCATCAACTACTTGTTGGTGATAGACTCTTAATTTTGGACACATACAGTTTTAGTACTGATCGATTCCTTACCGCGAATGCAGAATAAAGCTGATCTTCTTATAGCAAATATCGGGGAGCTGATTACTTGCGCGTCCGGGGGCAAACCGAAACGCGGGACCGAGATGCGGGATCTTGACATTATCGAGAATGCCGCGGTTGCCGTGATCGACGGTAAGATAGCGGCTTTCGGGCGTTCGTCGAACGTTATTCAATCATATCACTCGGATCATACTATCGATGCCCGCGGCCGCGTCGTCTGCCCTGGTTTTGTCGATCCGCACACTCACATTGTTTATGGCGGCAATCGGCTTGACGAGTTTGAATTGAAGGTCAAGGGAGCTGATTACCTTGAGATATTGAAAAACGGCGGCGGGATAGTTTCAACGGTCATGAAAACCCGCGAGGCCTCGGTTGCCGAGCTTGCTGAACAGACGGGCAGGAGATTGGACAAGATGCTGGCAGCGGGCACGACAACCGCCGAGATCAAAACCGGCTATGGGTTGGATACGGACACCGAAATGAAAATGTTGGAGGTGATCGCCGAACTGGACCAGGTCCATCCTATCGATATTGTCCCGACGGTGCTTGCGGCCCACGCCGTGCCGCCAGAGTTTCGCGGCGTTCCGGATGGTTTTGTTGACCTAATTTGCGGCGAGATCCTCCCAAAAACTTGGGATTGGTACACTCGTTCACATTTTTTCGAGCAGAAGGTGCCGATCTACGCTGATGTTTTCTGCGAAAATAACGCTTTTGACCTGGCGCAGTCTGAGCGTATCTTGACAACGGCAAAAGCGCTTTGGTTCGGGTTAAAGGCACATGCGGACGAGTTTACAAATCTCGGCTGCAGCCGCATGGCCATTGAGCACGGAGCCGTGTCTATCGATCATCTCGATGCGATTTCCGCCGATGAGATCGAGATGCTTTCGACTTCGGACACGATCGCGGTGCTCACGCCGACGGTCAATTTCAATTTCGGCGGTGTCGAATTCGCGGACGCAAGAAAATTGATCGACGCCGGTTGTGCCGTCGCACTTTCCACTGATTACAATCCGGGTTCTGCTCCATGTCCATCTCAATCAATGACAATGGCTATCGCCTGCAGATATCAGAAACTCCTTCCCTCTGAAGCGATCAATGCTGCCACGATCAACGCCGCTTTCGCTATCGGACAAGGTCAGCGCACCGGATCGGTGGAAGAAGGCAAGCTGGCGGACCTGGTCATATTCAATACAAACGACCACAGAGAGATCGCGTATGAATTTGGCGGCAATCCGGTGGCGACTGTGATCAAACGAGGGAATGTCCGTTCGGGACAGGAATTGCACATTTAAATTTAATGGAAGATATTTTGATCGATGGCGAAAGCCTGACCTTTGAACAGGTTTGCTCGGTAGCGTTTGGAAAACCGGGCGGGCCGCGTGTTTTACTGGCCAACAATGCTCGCTCGAAAGTTGATCGTGCGGCCTCGGCGGTTGACCGTTTGTTGGAACGCGGTGAGATCGCATACGGGATAACTACCGGTTTTGGTGCTTTCAAAGATAAGATCATTAGCCTCGAAGAGGTCGGCCAATTGCAGCGTAATATAGTTGTGAGTCACGCTGTTGGTGTTGGGAAACCGTTTAGTACTCCAACGGTTCGGGCTATCATGCTCATCCGAGCGAATACATTGGCCCGCGGCTTTTCAGGCATACGCCCCGAGACGCTTGAACTTATTTTGGAATGCATCAACCGAGGTGTTCACCCGGTCATTCCGGAGAAAGGAAGTCTTGGTGCCAGCGGCGATCTCGCGCCGCTCGCACACTTTGGCTGCGTGCTTATCGGCGAAGGCCATGCAGAGGTTAACGGCAAGGTCCTGGACGGCAGCGAGGCTCTGGCGTCTGTGGGCCTGGCACCTGTGACCCTGAAGGCAAAAGAAGGATTAGCGATCACAAATGGTACTACCGTGATGACGGCGGTCGGGTTGCTCGAAACTGCCCGGTCAATGAAGCTTGCAGAGCTTGCCGATATCTCAGGCTGTTTGTCGCTGGAAGCGTTGAACGGTACCGTTTCCGCTTTTGACGAAAGAATTCACCAGCTTCGGCCGCATCCGCGACAGATCGACTGCGCAGGCAATCTTCGTTCGCTGCTTGAGGGCAGTGAATTCGTTCGCGGCTTTGATCCGACTAACGTACAAGATGCTTACACTCTTCGCTGTATGCCGCAAGTCCACGGAGCCTGCCGCGACGCGGTCGCATACGCCGAATGGCTCTTGAAGTTGGAATTGAACGCGGTGACGGACAATCCGTTGATCTTCGTAAATGACGACGGCTCGATTGAAGTGATATCGGGAGGCAATTTTCATGGCGAACCGCTCGCACTGGCGTTCGATTATCTTGCGATAGCTCTCTCGGAATTGGGAAATATTTCAGAAAGACGGATCATGCGGCTTACAGACGAATCATCAAACGCCCACGTTTTACCGGCCTTTCTTACGGAGAACGGCGGGTTGAATTCCGGCTTCATGATCGTCCAATATACGGCCGCCGCCCTGTGCACTGAAAACAAGATCCTCGCTCATCCCGCAAGCGTCGATACGATACCAAGCTCGGCGAATGTTGAAGATCATGTCTCGATGGGTTTGACCGCCGCTCTCAAATTGACGCAGGTTGCCGAAAACCTGCAAACGGTCTTGGGGCTTGAACTTTTTTGCGCCGCACAGGGTATCGATTTTCGAAAGAAGAGCATCGGAACAAATAGGGTTCTTGGGAAAGGCACATCGCCGGTCTATGCGGGGATCAGGGAAACGGTGCCTTTTATCGAAAACGATGTCTATATGAAGGAGCATTTAGACAACATTAGTGATTTCGTCAAGAAATTTATTCGCGAGTGATTGTGATCGGCCATGCCTGATAAGAAATCTCATTTTACGAGGTTCGCGCGGTGGATGGCGTTCTGGACCGGCCAACCGATAACGTTCTTTGCGGCAGTCGCGGTCATTGTTATTTGGGCTGCGGCAGGCCCATTTTTTGGTTTCAGCGATACTTGGCAGCTGGTTATCAACACGGGCACGACTATCATTACCTTTCTAATGGTCTTTCTGATACAAAACACACAAAATCGCGATACCGAGGCCGTTCAACTCAAGATTGACGAAATTATCAGGTCGATCAAGAATGCCAGGAACGATTTGATCGATCTAGAAGAGATGGACACAAATGAACTTGACCGGGTAAAAAAGGAATACTTAAAGCTCGCTGAGAAGGCACGTCATCCTATCGACAAGCAAAAGGGAGAGCAATAATAGATGTTTTCAAGTTTTGCGGGTAGGGACTTGATGCTTAGATTATTCTTTATGGCCTGCATTGTCGCCGTCGGCAATTTGGATCTGAAGGCACAAGAAGGATCATTTATCGAGTTTGCGCGGCACAGAGTCAACAAGGAAAAGGGTTTCGATCGTATTTCGGGAAAAGATTTAGAGGATGTCTGCAAGTTTGAAAAGGACGGACTTTCTAACAGAATCTTCTTTGAGTACGGCGCCATCTTCGTTGCATCAAGCAAGGTGCGAATACCGCCGTCATGCATTTTCGCATCGGCTTCAGATGTTGCGGCATTTCAAGAAAAGATCAAAACAAAGAAGAATACGATCGGCACGGTTGAAATAGAACTTCAGGCGGCGGCTATGGAAAATCTCTTGGATGCGGTGGCCGAGGCGATGCGTCAACGATTGAAGATCACGCCGCTTGATGGGGCCGTTGCCGGGAGTCGAAGTTACGAAGACACCGTAAGAATTTGGAATTCACGATTTTTGCGAGCGCTCGATTACTGGACACGGAAGGGAAAGATCACGGACCAGGATGCCGATTCTGCCCGATTTGCGCAGACAAGGGACCAGATAGATAAAGTAATTGCATGGGAAGAAAAAGGATATTACTTCAGCACTAACTTCTCGAAATCCATTCTCTATTCAGTAGCCCCGCCCGGAACCTCGCAGCACCTTTCGATGCTTGCATTTGACGTTGTCGAGGCTAACGATAGCAGGGTAAGGAAGATCTTGAATCAATTTGGATGGTATCAAACTATCCGGTCTGATCAGCCGCATTTCACATTTCTCGGCGTCACCGAAGCTGAATTGCCGGAACGCGGGCTGCGGAAAGTGCGGTACGATGGAAATGATTATTGGGTACCGTCACATGAAGCAAAGAATGGTCCGGATATTCCGGTCAAATGAGAGTTTTACCGACTCATGCCAAGCCAAATTATCCACAGTATAAGGCCTCCAAATGGAGTGTCCATGACTGAAATATGAGCCACCGTTCGGCAATAATCAAAACGGAAGAACTGTTCTATTCCCACCTGCCTGAGTCAGTATTGCCTTCGGGCGATCCGGTAGAGCAGCGCCTGCTTGCCGAGTATGGTGCTGTTTTTGTTGCCGCCGGCGGTGCCATTCCTCCGTCGAAGATCGTTTTCAGAAACGAAGACGAGGTTTTGGCATTTCAAGAAAGTTTTGCGCCGGGTGTTGCAATGATCGGAGGATTTCAGATCGAGTTGCAATCCGAGGCAATGAACAATCTGCTGGCGGCGATCGAGAAAGCCAATGATTCCGGACTTTCGATTACACCGCGCGGGCCGGACTCGGCTCGACGAAATTACACCGGAACGGTCGAATTGTGGCTTAGTCGTGTCGAACCCGGATTAAGACATTGGACTGAACAAGGCCGGATCGGCCAACCGGCCGCGGACCACATCCTTTCACTCTCTCCTTTCGATCAGGTCCGCGAGATATTGAAACTAGAACTCGATGGCATTTATTTCGCTAAGGACCTTTCCAAGTCGATAATCTATTCGGTTGCGCCGCCGGGAACTTCACAGCATCTCTCGATGCTGGCTCTTGACATTACCGAGTTCAACGAACCGCGAGTTCGTGAAATTATGGCTTGCTATGGTTGGTATCAGACAGTGATCTCAGACCTGCCGCACTTCACATTTCTCGGTATGACAGAGTCGGAATTGGTCGGGAAGGGGTTACGAAAAGTCGAATTTTCCGGGCGATATTTCTGGGTGCCGGACATTGCAGGCGAATGAGGCTTAACAGGAGTGGATCAGGTAGATGACCTATCTCATCTTTGCCGTGCAATTCTTGCTGGCAAACATTATGTACTTCCATTATCATCAGCCTTGAGGGTCATGAGTTAACTTCAACATCCGAGGATAATAATTTTGCAGCCAACCAATATTTCCGATCCTGAGTATTTCCACAAGGTAGTGGATTGTCAATACGCTTGTCCGGCGCACACGCCTGTGCCGGAATATATCCGACTTATCGCCGAGGGCAAATATACCGAGGCGTATATGATCAACTGGGATTCGAATGTCTTTCCCGGCATTTTGGGACGGACGTGCGACCGGCCGTGCGAACCGGCATGCCGACGCGGGCGGATCGACGAAGAGCCGGTCGCGATCTGCCGGCTAAAACGCGTCGCGGCCGACAATCGCGGCGATGTTGCGCCGCTTATGCCGAAAGGGCCGTTCAAATCGAACGGAAAGCGCGTTGCATTGATCGGAGCCGGGCCGGCTTCGCTGACGGTTGCGCGCGATCTTGCACCACTTGGGTATGAGATCGACCTTTTCGATGAGCAATACAAAGGCGGCGGGTTTATGCTGTCGCAGATACCGGCTTTTCGCCTACCGGAAAGGGTTTTGGATGAAGAGGTCAACTACATTCTCGACCTCGGAATCAAAACGCATTTTAAACATTATGTCGAAAGCCTTAAGTGGGTGCTCGATCAGGGTTACGATGCGGTGTTTGTCGGAACAGGAGCGCCGCGCGGACGCGAATTGAATATTCCGGGCCGCGAAGAAGGCGGTGCGAATATACACATCGGCATCAACTGGCTCGGCTCTGTGGCGTTTGAGCACACGAACAAGATCGGTAAAACGGTCATCGTACTCGGCGGCGGAAATACGGCGATGGACTGCTGCCGAACGGCCCGACGGCTCGGCGGCGAAGATGTAAAGGTCATCGTCCGCTCGCCGTTCGAGACCATGAAGGCCAGCCCGTGGGAAAAAGAAGACGCCCAGCACGAAGACATCCCGATAATCGACAACCACGTGCCGAAATCGTTCGTCGTCGAGGAAGTTTCAACGCAGAGACGCGGAGACGCAGAGGCAGAAACACGACCGGTAGGGAGTGTGCCGGATGCCGTTGGTGTCAGTAGCCCGCACGTAAGTAAGGGCTCAACGTCCGACACCGCAAACGAATCGATACCGAAGTATCGGCTGACAGGAGTAATGTTCGAAAAGGTCACGCCTGTTTATGACGAGAACGGCAAACGCTCGCTTGTCCCGACGGGCGAGCCCGAGGTGTTTTATCCCGCGGACGATGTGCTTGTCGCCATTGGCCAGGAGAATGCTTTCCCGTGGATCGAACGCAATATCGGCGTCGATTTTGACAAATGGGAAATGCCGGTTGTCGATAAAACGACATTCCAATCGACGCATCCGAAGGTCTTCTTTGGCGGCGATGCGGCGTTCGGGCCGGAGAATGTTATCACCGCCGTCGCCCACGGCCATCAGGCGGCTATCTCGATCGACCTGTTATGCAAAGGCGAAAACGTTCTCACAAACCGACCGCCGCCGCATGTCAATCTGATGTCGATGAAAATGGGCATCCACGAATGGGCCTACGACAGCAAGATAGACGAATACGACCGCCTCGTTGTGCCGCAGGCGCCGAAAACGAAAACGCTTATCAACCGTAAACAGGAGGTCGAACTCGGTTTTGATCCGCTCGCCGGTTATGAAGAGGCGATGCGCTGCCTTAATTGCGACGTGCAGACCGTTTTCTATGCGCCGAAATGCATCGAATGCGATGCCTGCGTCGATATCTGCCCGACAAGCTGCATCTCATTCATCCCCGATGGCGACGAACAAGATCTCCGCAGCCGCACAAAAGTTCCTGCGCTCAACCTCGAACAGGACATCTACGTCGCCGACGGCCTGAAAACCGCCCGCGTCATGGTCAAAGACGAAGACGTCTGCCTCCACTGCGGCCTCTGTGCCGAACGCTGCCCCACCGCCGCCTGGGACATGCAGGCGTTCTGGTACAACGTAACCAAAGCCGACGGCCTCAAATACGGCCCAACGGTCGTCGGCAATTTGGTGCAGATACAAAGTCAGAACCGGGAGCGGTAGCGACTGGGCTCTTGAATAGTCGGTTATAATGAGATGAGGAAAAGTTTATGTCAGAAATCGTATTAACATTACCCGACGACCTAGCCAAAGAAGCGG
>Ga0138256_10008559_pt1 | contig 10740 bp, 9 predicted proteins | sample KNB2016incub_MG_FD_105486 | JGI IMG/M metagenome (GOLD analysis project Ga0138256, IMG submission 105486) | Active sludge microbial communities from wastewater in Klosterneuburg, Austria - KNB2014incub_MG | ecosystem: Engineered > WWTP > Activated sludge > Unclassified | place: Austria... | reverse complement strand
CGCCGCATGCTGGCCGACGACGGCGCGGCGCGCCCACTCGGAGGCCAGGCCATGGCCGTGCATCGCGAACTCGATCGTCAGCTCGCGGCGCTCGCGGTCCCAGCGGCGCGGCGTGTAGTCGCGACGCACGACCTCGCCCGACGCGTCGGTGAAGATGAACTTGACGTGATCGTCGAACGAGTCGGAGACGAAGTCGTCGAGCGCCTCGCCGGCGAACGTGATCGCGAGGAAGTTGGGGCCGAGCGGCTGCAGGCCGGCGACCTGCACGTCGCGCCGGCGCGGCTCGCGGCGCACGCGCCGGACGCGGCGGCCGGAAGAACGGGAATCCATGAAGTGCCTGTTCTGGTTGATAATGTCAACATCATGCGCAAAGACGTTGACCTTGTCAACCACACGGCGAACGAGGCCTCGGACGACGTGATGGAACTCGTCCACGCCGTGATGCATCTGTACCGTGCGCGGCGCCAGCGCGCGCTGGGCGACGCCCCGCACGCGCTGACGCACATGGAAGGCAAGGTGCTGGGCTTCTATGCGCGGCACCCCGGCGCCACGCCGGGCGAGCTGGTCGCGCATTCGGGGCGCGACAAGGGCCAGGTGGCGCGGCTGATCGGCGGCCTGCGCGAGCGCGGCCTGCTCGAGGCGCGCGCCGACGCCGCCGATCGCCGCAGCGTGCGGCTCGCGCTCACCGCGCAGGGCAAGGCCGTGCAGCAGGCGCTGCAGCGGCACAGCCGCCGCCTCGGCGAAGCCGCCGTCGCCGGCCTCAGCGCCGAAGAGCGCCGGCAGCTGCTGGCGCTGCTGAACAAGCTGCGTGTGCAGCTCGAAGCGGCCCGCTGACGAGCCGGCTACGTGCCGAGCCGGTGGCTCTCCACCGCCGGTGCCGGTTCGGGCGGCGCCTCGACGGCGACGCCGTGCACGTGGACCATCTTGCCGCCGAGCCAGCCCGAGATTGCGAGCATGCCGATGGCGAGCACCGACAGTCCCAGCGTCGTCGGCGTCGCCGCCGGCGCCGGATCGACCGCGCCGCCTGCCATGCGCATCCAGGCGTTGGCGACGTAGAGCGCGACCACCGTCAGGTTGATCACCATGTGCGTGAGCGCGATGCGCTTCAGGCCGCCGCGCAGCGCGAGCATGTCGACGAAGCCCGGCACGGCGGCGGCGAGCGCGCCGACGATGCCGCCGACCATGGTGTAGAGCGCGACGACGGCCCAGTCGGGGTTGCCGCTGCCGCCGGCGGCGATCAGGTCGCACACCAGCGACATGATCCACAGCCCGATCGGCACGCCGACGAGCATGGGGTGGATGGGGTGCTTGGCGATCGTGGCAGGGGTTCTCATCGATCGGGTCCTCCAAGGGGATGCGATACCCGCAAGCGGGCAAGCGACGTGCCGAAATGCGCTGCGCTCGGTCCGGAACGCCTCCCGAGGTGCGTCGATATACTGGCTCGCGCATGGCCGATCGCCACTTCAACCACTGGCCGAGCGGGCTGCCGCGCCACCTCACGGTGCCCGCCACGCACCTGGCCTACAACGTCGAAGTCTCGGCGACGCGCTTTCCCGACAAGCCCTTCATCGTCTTCTACGACAACGCGCTGACCCACGCCGCGTTCCGCCGCGACGTCGAGCGCGTCGCCGGCTGGCTGCAGCGGGCCGCCGGCGTCGCCAAGGGCGACCGCGTGCTGCTGTGCGCGCAGAACAGCCCGGCCTGGGCGATCGCCTGCTACGCCATCCTGCGCGCCGACGCCGTCGTCGTGCCGGTCAATCCGATGAACCGCAGCGACGAGCTGCGCCACTACGTCGCCGACACCGGCGCGGCCGTCGCCTTCGTCGCGCAGGATCTGCTTGCCGAATGGCGGCCGCTGCTGCGCGAGCCGGTCGAAGGCGGTGCCGGGTTGCAGCGCATCGTCGTCGCGACCTATTCCGACTGGCTGCGCGAGCCGACGGCGCTGCAGGTGCCCGAGCTCGTCGCCGCGCCGCGCATTCCGCTCGATGCCGATCCGGGCCTCATCGCCTGGGCCGACGTCGTCGCGGCGGACCTCGCGCCCGGCTCGATGACGGCCGGCCCCGACGATCTCGCCGTGATGCCCTACACGTCGGGAACGACGGGCCGGCCCAAGGGCTGCATGCACACGCACCGCAGCGTGATGTGCAGCGCCGTCGGCGGCGTGCAGTGGTTCGGCCGCACGCAGGACGCGGTCTACCTGTCGGTGCTGCCGTGGTTCCACGTCACCGGCATGGCGGGCAGCTTCAACGGCCCGCTCTACGCCGGCGCGACGATCGTCGTGCTGCCGCGCTGGGACCGCGACGCCGCCGCGGCGTGCATCGCGCGCCACCGCGTCACGGTGTGGCAGGCGATCACGACGATGGTCGTCGACTTCCTCGCGCATCCGCGCATCGCAGAGATGGACCTGTCGAGCCTCGCCGGCATCCGCGGCGGCGGCGCGGCGATGCCCGAGGCCGTGTGCGCGCGATTGAAGGCGCTGACCGGGCTCGACTACGTCGAGGGCTACGGCATGTCGGAGACGATGGCGGCGACGCACATCAATCCGCCGCAGCGGCCGAAGCCGCAGTGCCTGGGCATTCCGATGTTCGACGTCGACGCGCGCGTCGTCGACCCCGACACGCTGCGCGAAGTCGCGCCCGGCGAGGCGGGCGAGATCGTCGTCGACGCGCCGCAGGCGATGCGGGGCTACTGGCGCCAGCCCGAGGCGACGCGCGACGTCTTCATCCAGCTCGACGGCCGGCGCTACCTGCGCACCGGCGACCTCGGCCGCGTCGACGACGACGGCTACTTCTTCATGACGGACCGCCTGAAGCGAATGATCAACGCCGCCGGCTTCAAGGTCTGGCCGGCCGAGGTCGAGGCGCTGATGTACCGCCACCCGGCGATCCAGGAGGTGTGCGTCATCGGCGCGCGCGACGAGCGCCGCGGCGAGACGGTCAAGGCGCTCGTCGTGCTGCGCCCCGGCGAGCGCGGCCGCGTCGCCGAGCGCGACATCGTCGAGTGGTCGCACGCGCACATGGCGGCCTACAAGGCGCCGCGCATCGTCGAGTTCGTCGATGCGTTGCCGCGCTCGGGCAGCGGCAAGCTGATGTGGCGCGAGCTGCAGGAGCGCGACTCGGGCCCGGGCGGCTGAGCGCGCGGCCGGCCCGCGGGCCGCGGCGCTCGGCCGTGCGCGTCAGAACGGCAGCCCGACGTAGTTCTCGGCCAGCGAGCTCTGCGCCGCTTCCGACGAGAACAGGTACTCCAGGTCGGTCTGCTGCAGCTTCTTGTCGTAGTCGATGCTGTCGGGGAAGGTGTGCAGCAGCGTCGTCATCCACCACGAGAAGCGCTGCGCCTTCCACACCCGCGCGAGCGCCTTGGACGAGTAGCCGTCGAGGCCCGAGCTGTCGCCGCTCTGGTAATGCGCCAGCATCGCGTGGTAGAGGTAGTAGATGTCGGAGGCCGCGCTGTTGAGGCCGCGCGCGCCGGTCGGCGGCACGATGTGCGCCGCGTCGCCGGCGAGGAACAGGTTGCCGTAGCGCATCGGCTCGGCGACGAAGGAGCGCAGCGGCGCGATCGACTTCTCGATCGACGGGCCGGTGATCATGCGCGCACCCACCTCGGCGGGCAGCCGGCGCTTCAACTCCGCCCAGAAGGCGTCGTCGGACCAGTCCTCGACGCTGTCGGTCAGCGGCACCTGGATGTAGTAGCGCGAGAGAACTTGCGAGCGCAGCGAGCACAGCGCGAAACCGCGCTCGTTGCGCGCATAGATCAGCTCGGGCGAGACCGGCTTGGTGCGCGACAGCACGCCGAGCCAGCCGAACGGGTAGACCTTCTCGTATTCCTTGAGCACCGTCTTCGGGATCGACTTGCGGCTCACGCCGTGGAAGCCGTCGGCGCCGATCACGAAGTCGCAGTCGACCCGCACGATCTCGTCGCCCGAGCGGTAGGTGACGTACGGCTTCGCGCTCTTGAGGTCGTGCAGCGCCACGTCCTCGGCGTTGTGGATCACGGTGCCCTTCATGCGGTCGCGCGCGTCGTAGAGGTCGCGCGTCAGCTCGGTCTGGCCGTAGACGACGACGGAGCTGCCGCCGCTGTACTTGTGCAGGTCGACGCGATTGAGCTTGCCTTCGTTGGCGATGTAGAAGCCTTCGTGGATCTCGCCCTCGCGGTCCATGCGCTCGCCGCATCGGGCCTCGCGCATCAGCTCGGCGAAACCGTGTTCGAGCACCCCGGCGCGGATGCGCGCGAGCACGTAGTCGCGGCTGTGCTTCTCGAGCACGACGTTGTCGATGCCCTTGAGGTGCAGCAGTTGGGACAGCAGCAGCCCCGACGGGCCGCCGCCGACGATGCAGACGCGGGTTTGCATGAATGTCTCCTCGTGTGATTGGACGCGATGCCGCAGCGTAGGTCCGTCGGCCCGACGGCGGAATGGTCGGATCGGACCAGTGCTTGTACGATTCCGACATGCCAGCCCCGCGCCGCCGGATCGCGTCGTACAGCCTGTTCGGCGAGTCGTCGGGTCTGCCCGACGTGATGCACTGCGAGACGATCGCCGAGCGCTCGGTGCTGCACGACTGGGAGTTCGAGCCGCACCGCCACGCGCGGCTGCACCAGGTGCTGCTGGTCGAGACGGGCGGCGGCCAGGCCCGGCTCGAGGGTCACGACGTCGCGCTCGGACCGATGTCGCTGGTCAACGTGCCGCCGGGCGACGTGCACGGTTTCTCGTTCCGGCCCGGCACGCAGGGCTTCGTCGCGACGCTGGCCGAGGAGATGCGCAACGAGCTGCTGGCGCAGGCTGCCGACGTGCAGCGCACGCTGGCGCGCTCGCGCGTGCTGACGGCCGACGAGCCCATCGTCGCGACGCTGCGCCAGATCTGGCGCGAGTTCACCGGCCACGCGCCGGCGCGCGCGCTGGTGCTGCGCGGCCTGGCGGCCAGCCTGCTCGGCCAGACGGCGCGCGCCGCCGCCGACGCCGAGCCGCCCGCCGAGCCGGCCGCCGGCGCCGACCATCTGCTGCGCCGCTTCGAGGCGCTGCTCGAGGCGCACTACGTCGACCACTGGCGCGTTGCCGACTATGCGCGCGCGCTTGCCGTGACGCCCACGCACCTGAGCCGCGCCGCGCGCGCCGCCACCGGCCAGCCGGCGTCGCACCTGATCGACGCGCGCCTGATGCGCGAGGCGCGCCGCCAACTCGCCTACACCAACATGAGCGTGACGACGATCGCCTACACGCTCGGCTTCGCCGACCCGGCCTACTTCAGCCGCGTCTTCACGCGCGTGCTCGGGGTCTCGCCGCGCGCCTTCCGCGAGCGGGTGGCGCGCTGAGCCGCGTGCCCGCGGCGCTCGCGGGCGTCGCGCGCGCGACTGTCGTCGGCGCCGCATTGCGGGCATCATCACGACAGCCGGCCCGCCCGAGGCCGTGCGACGAATCAAGGAGACACGCACCATGAACCGCCGCCTCACCCGCCGCGCCGCCGTTGCCGCCGGCTGCGCCGCCGCTCTGCTCGCGCCGCTGGGCGCCGCTCACGCGCAGGCCGGCTTCCCCGAGAAGCCGATCACGCTGCTCGTGCCGTGGCCCGCCGGCGGCTCGACCGACCGGCATCTGCGCACGCTGGCCGAGATCGCGTCGAAGCACCTCGGCCAGAGCATCCTGGTCGAGAACAAGCCCGGCGCCGGCGGCACGCTGGCGCCGAGCACGATGGCGCTCAACGCCAGGCCCGACGGCTACACGATCGCGCAGTACCCGCTCGGCATGCTGCGCTATCCGCACATGCAGAAGACGAACTGGCACCCGATCAACGACTTCACGTTCATCGTCGGCGTGTCGGGCTACACCTTCGGCTTCGTCGTGCGCGCCGACTCGCCCTACAAGACGTTCAACGACTACATCGAGGCGGCGCGCAGGAACCCCGGCAAGATCGACTTCGGCTCGACGGGCGTCGGCACCAGCCCGCACCTGCTGATCGAGGAGGTGTCGCAGGCGGCGAAGGTGCAGCTCAACCACATCCCGTTCAAGGGCAACGCCGACCAGATGCAGGCGCTGATCGGCGGCCACGTGATGGCCGCCAGCGACGCCACCGGCTGGGACAAGTTCGTCGACGCCGGCCAGATGCGCCTGCTCGCCACCTTCGGCGAGCAGCGCACGAAGCGCTGGCCCGACGTGCCGACCGCCAAGGACCTCGGCTACGGTGTCGTCTCGACGTCGCCCTACGGCCTGGTCGGCCCCAAGGGCATGGACCCGGCCGTCGTCGCCAAGCTGCACGACGCCTTCAAGAAGGCGATCGAGGATCCCAAGCACATGGACCTGCTCGCGCAGCTGAACCAGGAAGCGTGGTACCGCAGCCCCGAGGACTATCGCAAGTGGGCCACCGAGACCTTCGTGAAGGAACGCGCGACGATCGAGCGGCTGGGGCTGCTGGCGAAGTGACGGTGGCGGTCGCCCGATGACGCTGCCCGGCGGCGAAGATTTCCGCCCGATCGGCGAGCTGATCCGCGAGCACGCTCGCGCGCGACCCGCCGCGCCGGCGCTGGTGCAGGGCGAGACGACGTTCTCCTGGGGCGCGCTCGACGCGCTGATGGACCGCATCGCCGCCGCGCTGCAGCATGACGGCGTGCAGCCTGGCGACGCGATCGCGCTGGCCGGCGCGGCGACGCCGCTGCAGGCGGCGCTCTTCCTCGGCGCGCTGCGCGCCGGCGCGGTCGTCGCGCCGCTCGCGCCGTCGGTGACGCCGCGCGACTTCGCCGGCATGCTCGCCGACGCCCAAGCGCGGCTCCTCTTCGTCGACGCGGCCGCAGCGGCGCTGGTGCCGGGCGACGCGCAAGCGCGCTGCATCGCGCTCGACGCCGCCGCGCCGGGCCGCGCCTTCGACGACTGGCTGGCACCCGAGGGCGCGGCGCCGCGGCCGGTGGCGATCGGCCGCGACGCGCCGTTCAACATCATCTATTCGTCGGGTACGACGGGCACGCCCAAGGGCATCGTGCAGCCGCACGGCATGCGCTGGAACCACATCGCGCGCTCGGCCAGGTACGGCTACGGCCCGGACACGGTGACGCTGCTGGCGACGCCGCTGTACTCGAACACGACGCTCGTCGTCTTCTTCCCGACCATCGCGCTGGGCGGCTGCGTCGTGCTGATGGCGAAGTTCGACGCCGGCGACTACCTCGCGCTCGCCGCGCGCCATCGCGCGACGCACACGATGCTGGTGCCGGTGCAGTACCAGCGGCTGATGGCGCGGCCCGACTTCGGCGCCTGCGACCTGGGCGCGTTCCGCTACAAGTTCTGCACCAGCGCGCCGTTTCCTGCCGCGCTGAAAGCGGACGTGCTGGCGCGCTGGCCGGGCGGCCTGGTCGAGTTCTACGGCATGACGGAAGGCGGCGGCAGCTGCATCCTGGAGGCGCACGAACACCCCGACAAGCTGCACACCGTCGGCCGGCCCGCCGAAGGCCACGACATCCGCCTGATCGACGACGCCGGCCGCGAAGTCGCGGCCGGCGAGGCGGGCGAAGTCGTCGGCCGCTCGCCCGCGATGATGACGGGCTACCACGGCCGCCCCGAGCTCACGCGCGAGGCCGAGTGGTACGCGCCCGACGGCTCGCGCTTCATCCGCACCGGCGACATCGGCCGCTTCGATGCCGAGGGCTTCCTGACGCTGTTCGACCGCAAGAAGGACATGATCATCTCGGGCGGCTTCAACATCTACCCGAGCGACCTCGAGGCGCAACTGCGCGAGCACCCGGCGGTGGCCGAGGCGTCGGTGATTGGCGTGCCGAGCGAGCAGTGGGGCGAGACGCCGGTCGCCTGGGTCGTGCGCCGCGCCGGCGACGCGACGCCGTCCGAGGCCCTGCGCGAGTGGTTCAACGCGCGCGTCGGCAAGACGCAGCGGCTGGCGGATCTGCGATGCGTCGACGAGCTGCCTCGCAGCGCGATCGGCAAGGTGCTCAAGCGCGAGCTGCGCGAGCGCTGGCTGGCGGCGACGCCGGCGGAGGCGGCGAAGTGAGGCAAAGTGATCGGCGATGCAAGGTCACGGTGGACTGATGCCGCGAGCTGAGGGCCGCCGAGAGCGGCTATCCGACGAGCCTCGCAGTCTGAGGGTCATAGACAAGCTCCGTGATCGTTCCGTCCCGAATGCGTTCGACAACCTCGTCGATCACGTGCAGCGGCACGACGAACCATTCTCTCGGCTTCACAGGCTTGCCGAAACGATCCTCGATGGTCAAATCGAGCTGCACCGCGCCGAATACCCGATGAAAGATGTTCTCCAGCCGGGTTCGGCTGAGGTTGTGCAGCTTGTACTCGGCCACGATTTCGACCGGGGCCAGCAGGTACGTCGCCTGGTTCTCCGCGTCGGCGATGCGCGTCAGGACTCTGCCGCCCGTGACGCCGATCTTGTGGATCAGCTCTCGGTGCTCGGAAACAAACGGGTGCTTGGATAGGCTGCGCAATACGTAGATCGTGCCGGTCTCGATGTCGTCCGGCTCGGCTGCATCACCGAACAGCGGGCCGGCATTCGGCTCGCTGAGTCGCCGCCCATTGCTGTCCTGGGTCAGCGCCTTTTGCAGCGAGCGCATCAGCAGATTGCTTTCGGTCCCGTTGCCGTAGATGAGCCGCAGCCGCGCATCGGGCTGTCCGCTGCTGGTCTGGAACTCTTCTCCCTTCTCTGCCACGTAGGCGAACTGCCCGCCGACGACGAAGAAGTTCCCCTGTTCGATGCTGGCTTCGCCCTTGAACGGAATCGCCTTGCGCACGCTTTCGTTCAGTTCGCGCTCCACGCACACGAACAGCGGCTGCCCTTGTACGGGGGATTGCCGCAGATGTAGGTCTCACCCCCTTCGTTCTCGAAATCAATCTCCGTCTGATCGAGCGGCGTCTCGAACAAGTCGTCCCCTGTCACCTTCACGCCCGTGCCGGTGGGGGGGCACACGCCCAGCCAGTCCAGCCGCAACGCATTGCCGCAGACGATCCAGTTCTCCGCCGACAGCGGCAGAAATTCCGACAGCGCATCCTTCTGCCCCCGGTACAGCACGTCGCACTGGAACTCCGCGATGATGAGCGCCAGGCGCGCGATCTCGGCCGGGAAGCTGCGCAATTCGATGCCGCGAAAGTTCTTGATGGAGACTTCGCTGCCTAGATGCGTCTCGCCGCGCCGCCGGTTGATCTCCGCCTCGATCTCGCGCATCTGCTTGTAGGCGATGACGAGGAAGTTGCCGCTGCCGCAGGCCGGGTCGAAGACACGAATCCGCGCCATGCGCTTGCGCAGGTTCAGCAGCTTGATCTTGTTGTCGCCCGCGGCCTCGAGCTGCGCGCGCAGGTCGTCGAGGAACAGCGGGTTCAGCACCTTGAGGATGTTGGGCACGCTGGTGTAGTGCATGCCCAGTTCGCCGCGCTCATCCTCGTCGGCCACCGCCTGGATCATGCTGCCGAAGATGTCGGGGTTGATCTGCTTCCAGTTCAGCGTGCCGGCATGCAGCAGGTAGGTGCGTGCCATGCGGGTGAAGCGCGGCACGTCGGCGCTGCCGGAGAACAGGCCACCGTTGACGTACGGAAAGGCGTCGGCCCAGCGCGGCAGGTCGGCGGCGGCCCGGTCGGCGAGCTTCACGTTCATCGCGCGGAAGATCTCGGACAGCACCTCGTGGGTGTTGCCGGCGTCGCGCTCGCTCATCTGCTCCACGGTGCGGGTGAACAGGGCTTCGCCGTTGAAGATGTCGGTGTCCTCGGCGAAGAAGCAGAAGATCAGCCGGGCCATGAAATGGTTCATGTCCCCGCGGCGCTCGGCCGTGGCCCAGTCCGGGTTCTCGCGCAACAGCTCGACGTACAGCTTGTTCAGGCGCCCGGTGGCGCGCACGTCGATGGGGTTGTCCTTGATCTCCTTGACGGTGGAGATGCCGGCCAGCGGGAGGAAGAAGCCGAAGTGATCGGGAAAGTCGGGGTAGTCGCAAGCGATGGTCTCGCCGGCGGTCAGGTCTTCTGCCTCGAGCGTCTGGCCGTCGGTGGCCAGAATGAACTTGGCTTTGCCCTTGGCAGTGGCCGGGCTGCTGCGCAGCGCCTGCAGCCCGGCACCGGTGGTGCCGGGCCCGCAGACAGCGATGTGGATGTTGTTGCGCTGGAGCACGCCGCCGGGCACGTCGGAGGCGTTGTTGTTGCCGGCGCGCAGGCGCTTGAGCGTGGTGTCCTTGTTGCCGAAGGCGGCCAGGAAGGCGAAGGCGAACTCGGCGGCGTCGAAGGGCTGGAGCGCCAGGTCGGAAATGGCTTGTTCGATTTCTACGGCATTCATGTGCGTGCGGACGCTCCTCGGGCGCCGCAGCATGGTAGCAACCGGGTTGAGATCCCGGATCACGAGTGCCCGGGCTTTCGGTCCGTTCACGTCGCACCTCGGTCGATCAGCATCTCACCGAAGGGCGCGTTCATGCGTGACGGCGAAACCGAGCTCGAGACGTCTGCTGTACGCATATACAGCATTGCATCCGTTCACGCCCTCTGCCGCAAGTGGTGGTGGCTGCGGAGCCAGGTTCAATCTAGGGAGACTGCCGCACGACTCGCCACCCACCGGATGCATCCGTCATGAAGCTGCCGGGCCGCCCCCAGGTCGCATTCCGTCGCGGCTTCACGAGCTGAGCGACTGCACCTGCCGGCGCCGCACCGCCGCCGCGAAGCGCCACGCCAGCACCGGCAGCGCCAGCGCCGACACGGCGAACACGGGGATCGCCGAATGGCGGTCGACGACGATCGCCGCGCCGGCGACGCCCAGCGAGTGGCCGAGG
>Ga0138256_10008558_pt1 | contig 10740 bp, 7 predicted proteins | sample KNB2016incub_MG_FD_105486 | JGI IMG/M metagenome (GOLD analysis project Ga0138256, IMG submission 105486) | Active sludge microbial communities from wastewater in Klosterneuburg, Austria - KNB2014incub_MG | ecosystem: Engineered > WWTP > Activated sludge > Unclassified | place: Austria... | reverse complement strand
TCGCAACCGAAGCGAAGGCCTGTGGCTCGAAACAGGTCGTGGCCGAGGTCAAATCCGGTCCAGCCCGCGCCGATGCTGTCACAGAAGCGTTCGAGCATCTTGGCGTGAAAGTTGTCTTTGCTAAACAGCCCGCGGCCCAGTCCCTCGCCGAGTCCGTCGCTGACCGTGAAGTGATAATCCGCGTGGCCAGCACCGCGCCGTCCCGCCGCGTCGGCTAAAGCGCGCCGAAAGCGCCGGAATTTCAGGATTTTACGCCCCGGATAGCGGTACTGGCGTTGGAGGCGCCCCATGTTACAAGCCGCCATCTGTTGAACACCCTGGAATAGAGCATGGCGCGTATCCTGATCACCTCGGCCCTGCCGTACATCAACGGCGTGAAACATCTTGGCAATCTCGCCGGATCGATGCTCCCGGCAGACGTCTATGCGCGTTTCAATCGCGCCATGGGCCACGAGGTGCTCTTCATCTGCGCCACCGACGAACACGGCACGCCCGCTGAACTCGCCGCCATCGAGGCTAGCCAGACCGTCGCCGACTACTGCGCTGAACAGCACGACATCCAGAAGCGGGTGGGCGAAGGCTTCTCCCTGTCCTTCGACCATTTCGGCCGTTCATCCAACCGGCCCAACCGCGAACTCACGCAACACTTCGCCGATGTCCTCGAGGACAACGGCCTGATCGATGAGCGCACCTCGAAACAGGTCTATTCCGTCGACGACAAACGCTTCCTGCCGGATCGCTATGTCGAGGGCGTCTGCCCGAACTGCGGGTATGAAAAGGCGCGCGGTGACCAGTGCGACAATTGCGGGACACTGCTCGATCCCATCCAGCTCATCAACCCGTATTCATCCGTCTCCGGCTCGCGCAATGTCGAGATCCGCGACACGCGCCACCTCTATCTTCTGCAGGAAAAGATGCAGGACGAAGTTCGCAAGTTCGTCGACGATCGCGCGAAGGATTGGCCGAATCTCACAACATCCATCGCCTACAAATGGCTGGACGAAGGCCTGATCGCCCGCTCGATCACGCGCGACCTGTCATGGGGCATTCCCGTCACGCGCAATGGCAAGCCGCGCCCCGGCTTCGAAGAGAAAGTCTTCTACGTCTGGTTCGACGCGCCGATCGAGTACATCGGCTCCACCGTCGAGTGGGCAGAAGCCAACGGGGGCAATTGGGAGCGTTGGTGGCGCACCGACAAGGGTGCGGACGACGTCACCTATGTCGAGTTCATGGGCAAGGACAACGTCGCCTTCCACACAGTCTCATTCCCGGTCACGATCCTCGGCTCGAGAGAGCCGTGGAAACTCGTCGACAAGCTGAAGGCCTTCAACTGGCTCAACTGGTATGGCGGCAAATTCTCCACCAGCCAGAAGCGCGGCGTCTTCATGGACCAGGCGCTCACGCTTCTGCCCGGCGACTACTGGCGCTGGTATCTCACCGCCAATGCGCCGGAGGGTTCCGACACCGCCTTTACATGGGAAGCCTTCAAGGCCTGCATCAATTCCGACCTCAACGACGTCCTCGGGAATTTTGTGAACCGCATCACGAAATACGCCGCCGCGAAGTTCGAGGGCAAAGTTCCCGATGGCGGCGAACCCGGCGAACACGAAGCCTGGATGGCCAACGAACTCGCCACGCGCCTGCCTGCGCTGATCGGCTATTACGAAGCAATGGAATTCCGCAAAGCCGCCGCCGAAACCCGCGCCATCTGGGCCGCCGGCAACGAATACATCACCAAGGCCGCGCCATGGACCGCGTATAAAACATCTGTCGATCAAGCCGCTGTCGGCATCCGCACGGGCCTCAACCTCGTCGCGTTCTTCGGCGTCATCGCTCAGCCGATCGTGCCGGAAACCGCCAAGAACATTCTCGACGCCCTGGGCATTCCCGAAGACCGCCGCAGCCTCAATCCTGAAAAGCTCGGGCAGGGCGCAGCTCTCCTCGACGCTCTCCCGCGCGGCAAACCCATCGAAGTCCCCACGCAGCTCTTCACCAAGATCGAAGACGCGCAGGTGGCGGAATGGACCACTCGCTTCGGCGGCGGCTGATCCAGCCTGCTTCGGTGAAAGTAAAATATGGGAATATCGGGAACATCGTCCCGTTCGTCGCGACGCAAGCCGGAACCAGAGTCTCGTCCGTCTGCGCCGGAAAAGAATGGGGGATGGCCCCCTCGCGAATTCGTGAGTCGGCTGGAAATCTTCGCGCGGATTTTCAATCAGCTGGCGCAGCGATTTGTAGGAAACCGCTCTCCAGAATCTACCGGGCGCTGGGTGCGGATATAACCGCGCGCCCGTGAGACGGCACAAACACACGCACTCTGAGCTGGTAGCCCCGCGGCTTCCTCGGCTTTGACTGACAGCTGCGCCGCGCCTGTTTGTGATGCTCAGTGCCCGTCTAGCCCTGGGGTTTTGAGACCCGAGATGAGCTGGGGTCTCGTCCGCCGTCTTGCCTACCCATCCTGCACAGTTGCCCGCGAGTCCGTTGGCGCGGCGATCCCGCTCATGGCCATGAGACGGTTCGAAGACAACAATCCCCGGGGAACCAGGTGAGCAACGAGCTACGCCAGCCGCAGGATCACTCTAGCGATCCGTCCACCCAATATACAGGTGAGCAGCACGCGAGGTATACGCCCATTGAGCCACGAGGGCGTGCTCGCCACCGTGAGCCAAGAGCACGATGGAAGCGGACCTTCAGCCCGCCTTCGCGGGGCCCGCGCGGGTAGACTCCGCAACAGCCTGATCTGATCAGGCCAACTCAACGCCGCAAACTCGCCCCTCAGAGAGAATGCGCCCCTAGGCGCCGGCGCTGGGTCGCGCCATCACGCGCTCGCGCCAGGCGTGCACATTGGCCATCCCCTCCGGAATCGCCAACCCGATCCAGCCTGCAAAATCCACCGTCGACAGCAAGCAGATATCCGCGACCGTATAATCGCCTGTCGCCAGGAACTCTCGCCCCTTCAACTCTCCGTCGAGCCAGCCCAGCGCCCGCTCGTAATGCGCCCGGTTCGACTCCCCGAAATCCTTGTACTGCGGAACGACAACCGCGGCCGTGAACGGATGCGCGTGCCGCCAGAACATTCCCACCGGCGTCATCACCGCAAATTCGACCCGCCGAACCCATTGCTCGACCATCGCCTGCTCAAGCGGTGTCTTCCCGAACATCGGCGGGGCAGGGTGCAGGCCTTCGAAATACCGGCAGATCGCCACCGTCTCCGAAATCGTCGTGCCGTCATCCAGCTCCAGCGTCGGCACCTGACCCAGCGAGTTCCGCGCCAAATATTCCGGAGACTTATGCTCGCGCTTCATGATCGCGATATCTGTCATCGGGACCGTTACACCCTTCTCTGCGAGAAAGATGCGCACCCGGCGCGGGTTCGGCGCAGGCAGCGGCGCATTGTAGAGTTTCATGGGCAGTCCTCCCGATTGTTGCCAAGGCGTAGGCCCACCTTGCAAAGGATGGCAAGCGTGACGCCGCGTCGGGGTGACGCCGAACGCGCGAGCCGCTATCAAACGCCATCGCCACCGGGAGTCTCCAGCATGAAGCGCTCAGTTCTGGCCATCAGCGCCGTCTTGCTCGCCGCCTGCGTGGTCGCGCCGCTCGCCGCCGAAGCCGAGCCGGCTTTCACCGCCGACGCAAAAACACTCCGCCAGATCTACGAACACCTGCACCGCAATCCCGAACTTTCCTTCCAGGAAAAGAACACATCCGCGGTTCTCGCCGCCGAGATGAAACGCCTCGGCTTCACCGTCACCACCGGCGTTGGCGATAAATGGGTGAAAGCCCGCGCGATGAAGGAATACGGCAAGCTTGAGGAAGGCGTCGGCGGCTACGGTTTCGTGGCTGTCCTCAAGAACGGCCCCGGCCCCACGCTGATGATCCGCACAGACATGGACGGTCTGCCCCTCGTTGAGAAAACCGGATTGCCCTATGCTTCCACCGTCCGCGACACGGCCTGGAGCGGCGAGGAATCCGGCGTCATGCACGCCTGCGGCCACGACATCCACATGACCGTCTGGCTCGGCACAGCCCGCGAACTCGTCGCCCGCAAATCGGAATGGAAGGGCACGTTGGTGATGATCGCCCAGCCCGCCGAAGAAATCGGCCTCGGCTCGATGTCGATGCTGGAAGACGGCCTTTACACCCGCTTCCCGAAACCGGATCGCGTGATCGCCCTCCACGACAACGCCGCGCTGCCCGTCGGGTCGATCGGCCTAGGCTCCGGCTATGTGATGGCCAACGTCGACAGCATCGACCTGCTCGTCAAAGGGACTGGTGGCCACGGCGCCTATCCGCAGGATACGAAAGACCCCATTGTCGTCGCTGCCCGCATCGTGACGACGCTGCAGACGCTGGTCTCACGCGAAGTCGATCCGCAGGATTCGGCGGTTGTTACGGTCGGCGCGATCAATGGCGGCTTCAAGCACAACATCATCCCCGACGAGGTGAAGCTCCAGCTAACCGTCCGCTCCTTTGCCGATACGACCCGCGACAAGCTGCTGAAAGGCATCGAGCGCATTGCCAAGGCAGAAGCCATGGCGGCAGGTCTTGAAGGCGACAAGGCGCCGGCCATCTCGGTGAAGGACGACTACACGCCCTCGCTCTACAACGATCCAAAGCTGGTGGAGCGCGCCACAGCCTTGCTGACGAAAGAGTTCGGCGCCGCGAAGATCGCCACCGCCACGCCGACCATGGGCGGGGAAGACTTCTCCCGCTTCGGCCGCACGACAGACCGCATCCCAATTATGCTGATGTGGCTCGGCGCCGTCAGCCAGGCGAAATACGATGCGTCGCTGAAGCCGGGCGGGGCGCCGCTGCCCTCGCTGCACTCATCCCAGTTCCAGCCTGACCCCGATCCGACCATCGAGACGGGGGTGAAGATGATGGCTGTAACCGCGATCGATTTCCTGAAGTAGCGCTTACTCGCCCAGCTTCTTCGTCTGCTTCTTCTCTTCACGGAAACGCAGGAAGGCGAAGATCGCAGACCCAATGCCGGCCATGGCCGCGAGTACCGCAAACAGCGGCTGCACGCCTTTCGCCCAACTCACGATCTGGTCGAACTGCTGCACCTCGACGACGATGACATCGCGATAAGCGTCCAGCGGTTCCGCATCCAGCGAACCCGACGCATACCCGAAAATCTCAAGGATCAGCGTGTGCTCGCCGATCTCGGTCGGCGTGACGCGCCAGGCCCAGCGGTTGATCACCTTGCCCGACAGCCGCTGACGCTCGACCGTCTGCGACGTGATGTCGAACCCGACGCCCGTCAGCTGAGCCGATACAGTGTCCGACAGTTCAACATCGCGCTCCACGATCGTGCCGGGAAACCCTTGCAGCGCTTCCTGTCCCGCATTCTCGTTTTGGGTGGCGTTGATCACCAGCGAAACATCAACCGCCTTGTCGAGCGCAAGCTTCTGCGGCGGCCGGTTATACGTGACCTTCCGCGACTTGAACTGCGCCTCAAGGCCAACCGGCGTTGGCGCAGCTGTCACGCCAGCCTGCTGCGGCATCACGCGTGGCTCGGCGGGCTGAGCCTGCCGCGCCTGCGCTCGCGGTTGGGCAGGCGGAGCGACACGTGCTTGCGCTTCTGGCTGTGCAGTCACTTCGGGCTGAGCAGGCGCGGGTGTGGCAACCGGGGCTTCCTGCGGAGCGGCCGCCTGCGCTCCCTGCTGAAGTTGCGTCTGTACCCCCTGCTGGCCCGGCAGCTTCGGCAGGGACGGCAGTGAGGGAAGCTTGAGCCCGCCCTTGCCATCCAGCGTCGTCGGTAGCGAAGGCTTGGCGGGGGCTGCCGGTTCGGTCGTCGCAGGTTCTGTGGCGGCCGGTTCATTCGCCGTCGGCGCGGGCGTGGCGGGAGCAGGGGTGATGGGAGTGGACGAAGGCGTGGCCGGCGCGGTGCGCAGCGAAGCCTGCGGATTGCTCGCGGGCGGCTCGACCGGCGCCTGCGCCACGACGATCTCGGGTTCGCGAACGATCGGTACCTGTGGCTCGCTCACGCCGCCGGTCAGACCGCCGCCGAACTCTCCGAGTCCCCACACACCTGCAGCCAGCACCGCAATGATCGCAAGCCCGATGACAATGGCGTTCCGCATGCAACTCTCCTGAACGTCAGCCCGGCAGTCTAGTCGGCCTAGCCGTCAAATCCATCGTCGTCCGCATCTTCGCCAGGCACGGGCAGCGGCTTGGTTTTCGGCGCAGCCGGGGCGGCTCCACCACGGCGCGAGGCTTCATAGAAGGCAATCGCGGCCGCATTCGAAACGTTCAGGCTCTCCATCTGCGCGCCGATCGGGATCCGCGCCAGCCCGCTGCAGGCCTTGGCCACGCCTTGTCTCAGGCCCGCGCCTTCTGCTCCCATCACGATCGCCAGCGGCTCCGTCCCGGCGAATGCTTCGTCCAATGTCTGTTGTGCTGTCCCGTCTAGCCCGATCACCTTCCAGCCCGCATCCGTCAGCGCATCGATGGCGCGCGACAAATTCACTGCGCGGATCTCATCGACCATTTCAATCGCGCCGGTAGCCGCCTTCGCCAGCGCGCCGCCAAGCGCGGGTGCATTGCGCGTCTGCATCACGACACCGCCAATTCCGAACGCCGCCGCCGATCGGAAGATCGCGCCGACATTCTGCGGGTCGGTCACCTGATCGAGGATCACGAGTGGCTTGTCCGGCTGCACGGCCGCATCCGAAATATCCGGCCCGTCGAGCGGCTTGCAGCGTACGGCCAGCCCTTGATGCACCGCGCCGGGCGGCAGCCGCATGTCGATCTCTTTCGGTTCCATCAGTTCCGCAAACTTCGGCAATGCGCGAGCATCCAGACCCACACGCACGGCCGCGTTTGGGCTCACATAAGCCTTGCTGATCCGGCGCATCGGATTGGCCAGCGCGGCGGCGGCGGCGTGTATGCCCCAGATCCACACTTCGCCATGTTCCTCGAAAGAGGCTTCGCGGCGGTCGAACTGACCAGCCGGTGAGCGTCCGCTATCGCGGCGCTTCTGCTCAAACCGGTTCTGGCCGCTCTTGTTGAAACCGCCCCCGGGTTTGCCCTGAAACCCTTTGCCCGTTTCACCAGCCGGGCGAGCCGCCGCCCGTTCGCGGCTCCATGGCTTGTGGCCCGCGTCTGCAGAACGCTCCGTACGATCGCCGCCGGGATCACGTCCGCCACCCGGCGCACCGTCGCGATTGCGAGGGGCGCCGCCGTCGCGACCGCCAAAATCCCCTGATTTCCGGCCATTTCCTGGCCGGTTGCGTGGACGATCCTTCGTCACTATAAGACGCGCTCCCAACTGAGGCCGCGCTTCGTTTCGGTCTCATCTGCTCCGGCGTCAAGCCGTAGCTTCGTCCTGAAGAAGGTCGGCCCTGGAAGGGTGGGAGAGTGGTTAAATCCACGAGACTGTAAATCTCGCGCTTCACGGCTACACTGGTTCGAATCCAGTCCCTTCCACCAGCCTTCCTTCCGACAAGAGACTGTCCACTTTGGGAGCGCCAATTCGCACGCATTGCGGCGCATTTCGCGACTTCGAGCGTCTCTCATCCCGCCTCAATTCGACATTCGAGCCGGAATTTCAGCCCAAGTCTCTGATAGCTGCTTTGGCCGTCCACTTTCCCTGACTGTGAACAGGCATGGGGTCCCGATGCCGATAGGCGCGCTACGAGATTGATTTAGCGGGAAGCGGAGGGGTCATCTTTCTGTGCCTGTTAACAGATGCAAACATCGGGAACCGAGAGCAGGGGCAAGTGCTTCTGTCGGCGCGCCTCGCGCAGCAGCGCTTCCGGTTTGAAGACTGAGGGCGCCGCATAGTCTTTCTTCGTCCCACGCGGAGCAGCTTGATCGCTGCTACCCATGCACATCGCGCGGTTGCAGAACGGAGGGCGATCTATTTTTCGGGGAGGCCGGAGAGGGCTTTCGCTTGCGCGATCTCCCCGAATGCCACGGCGGAAGGTTTGATGTGTCTCTGCTGCGTCGTTCGATCGACACCCATCAATCCGAATTTTGGCGCGTATCCGGCAAGCCATTCGAAATTGTCGATCAGTGACCAATAGAAGTAGCCACGGACGTCGACGCCTTCCGCCATGGCCCGATGCAGCTTGGTGAGTGCGCTGCGGATGAACGCGATCCGGCGAGTGTCGTCGTCGCCAGCCCAGCCGTTCTCCGTAACAATGATCGGGGTCCTGGTGCGCTGCCAGACATAGTGGCAGGTTTCAGCCAGCGCCTGTGGCCGATCCTCATATCCCATAACGGTCAGCGGATGACCGGGCTCGGGCCCGAAGCGGCCGTCAGCGCGAACAACGACGCGGGTGTAAGTCTGGACGCCAATGAAGTCTTCCCCGGCCACTGCATCAAGACAGGCACCGTAGTACCGCTCCCGTCGCTGGTCGCGGAGATGCTCGGCTCCGGGCTCTGATTGCTCGTCCTGTATTGCCAACGTCACACCCACCTTCACATTGGGATGGTGGGACCTTATCGCGTCGCGTGCCTGTCGGTGCGCATCAAGACCCTGATTCACGATTGCATCGGGCGGTGCAAAAAGGAAAGTGCGATCGAGCGGTCCGCCGAGAATGGCCTCCGCCGCATTTTGGCAGGCAACCGAATCGGCATTCAAGGTGCGCACCATCACCTCCTCTCGGACCAGGAGCGGCAGATTGAGTTCATTGATGGTGCAAGCGATCTCGAAGCCAGTCAGCGATTTCGCGGCACGGTCACAATACCTGGCGAAGCAGTTAGCGAAAGCAGGGTCGGTGAGCCCGCCGCGTCGGGCGACCCAGAGCGGCAGCGTGAAATGATGAAACGTCAGCACGGGCGTAACGTCGTGTCGCAGGCAGGCGTCGATGCAGCGCTGATAGTGGTCCAGCGTCGCCTGCGAGAAGAGCCCTTCCTCGGGCTCGATGCGCGCCCATTCTATCGAGAAGCGGTACGCACCGAGCCCCAGAGTCGCGAGGAGCGCGATATCATCGTTGAACCTATGATAGTGATCGACTGCGTCGCCTGATCTCTCCTTGAACAGCGAGGGGGTCGCATTCTCAAGCGCCCAGAAATCCGATGAGATATTGCCGCCCTCGACCTGGTGTGCCGCCGTGGCAGCGCCCCACATGAAGGCTTGTGGAAACTTCAGCACCTCGAATCTCCGCACTGGCAGAACAACTCTAGCAGAATCCGCTCGCTCCGAAGCGGGGCGGCGCAACGTTTTTCGACTGGCCGCCGCCTGCAGTTACCGGACGCAGCGACGATTGTGACAATCGCACAACCTGAGGAAGCTCGCGAAGCGCGGCTTCCAGCCACCCCGGGGTTCCGGCGCATGTTCGTGGCCCCGCGGCGCAGACGCCGCGGATCGCAGACCGACAGCTCTGACGCGCCGTGGAGCTTCGCCGATGGACCGAACATGTCAGGTTTAGGGGTGTCGCCGAAATCGGTTGGTTTCAGCCTGCGGCAGAGGCGGCTCTGCGTGCTTCGCCATCGGGATGGTTGTTCGAAGCGCTCATGATCTGGCGCATTTCGCGAGTCTTGCGCGCCACGCTTCTCACCCGTCATCGACGCCTCCATCGCTGCCGGAGCAGAAATGGAATCAGCATTTGCTCGAAAACGCACGGGAGTTTTTCAACGGAATTGGCGAAAACCGGCCGTTGCAGAGACGATAGCATATTGGTCTGACAGCTCCCTGGCAGATATTCCAGCTGAGCACATCAGTTCGAAATGGCGCCGATACCCAGCCTCTGTGTTAGTGCTGCGTCGGTGCGATTTTCAATTTCATCGACGTCGTCGACCTCACCGGGTTGCAGGACCTGTTCGGACGTTTCCCGGAATATCTGTTCGACGGGTCCTTCAGATCGCATCAGATGAGGTCGAAGCGCCTCGGTGCTGGATTTTGCCTTAGGGAACCGATCCATCAGTGCGCCAACGCGTACCCCGACATAGAGCACCGTCGCATCCCGGACCGAGCAACCACCTGCCCGACATGCATGATAGAACATGCGATCGGCCTCCCGCCGCTTCTTGCGGTCACCATTTGAATCGACGCATGCTTGATCGTGTACCAAAGCGGCTCGCCGATAATCGCCAGTGTATGGGGAGCCGACAAGCCACCACAGTTGCGGCGGTATTGATGCGCCGTCCGTACGCATCTTCGCCGGAGCATGCCATCGCTTGCCGTTCGGATCATCGAACCAGAAGTCCGCGGTCAACTGCATATGTCGATCCGGCTCTTGTTCGGTCAGCCAAACCGCCACCGGTTCGCCTGAGAATGCCCCATGACCCATATCCGTCCCCACGTGAAAAGTTCGTCGCAACCAGCTTGGCGCCATCCTGCGGGTGGGGGAAGTGCCACCAGCGGCTTACCCATGTGTGAGGTTCACGCGAGTAGAGCCGGTGGTCGCGGGACTTCGGATTCTAGCGCCCAGGGGTTCTGTCAGGTAAACTCGGGCAGGTTTTGTGGGCCTTTTGAGGTCTGCGTCGATCAGGCCACCGCCTTGCTCCAGACAGAGTCCGAGCGTGCGCGGAAGATGCGCAGGGTTGGCCGACTGATCATGTGCCGTTGAACGTTGAGCGCGTTGTAGATCGCTGCGTGCGTTTCGAGGAAGCGCTGCGCTGAGTTTCGCGATTTGAAGTTGAGCATCTTTCGTTCGCGCCTTCGGATCGGCATATGGGAATTTTCAATGCGATTGTTCTCGCGAAGTCTGCCAGGTCGCTGGCGATCATCGAGTTCGATTTCGCGCTGAGCAGAAGCGCAGGATTTGAGTCCGTCGATGATAATTGTCT
>Ga0138256_10008557_pt1 | contig 10740 bp, 10 predicted proteins | sample KNB2016incub_MG_FD_105486 | JGI IMG/M metagenome (GOLD analysis project Ga0138256, IMG submission 105486) | Active sludge microbial communities from wastewater in Klosterneuburg, Austria - KNB2014incub_MG | ecosystem: Engineered > WWTP > Activated sludge > Unclassified | place: Austria... | reverse complement strand
CGAGGCAAATCGCTGTTCATCGAATCCACAGACTATTTTTCGGCCACTAATTTTTCGACGCGACTCATTGGCAAAACATTGTTTTTCTACCTTCCGGAACAAGCCCTCCGCCACGCAACGGGCACTCCGGAGGCAACCATCCCGCGATACCTCTCCTACAATGAGTCCCCTGCAGGGGGGGCCTTCTCCTTCGGTCCATCGGTTCTTACATATACCGATATTCACCGACCCATTGACCTCCCTGTAAATCCTACGATCCACATGCTGGTGGCGTGTAAGCTTGACACCCCCCTTGAACCCAAGTGCTCCGCACGCGGAGTTCTTGGTGATGTCAGCCAGCATTTCTATGTATCTAAGGATCATGCTTATCTTTGGAGTTACCCCTGGGTTTACTCCTTGTCTCTCGACTCGCTAACCCCGAAAGTTTTTCGGGTAAAAGGCAGCGGCGAGCCTATTTCGTACCTTGGATTTAAACAGACCGATTTTGCCCTCACGGTCATCGTCAAAGACATTCGAAACGCAAAAGGGTCGATCATCGACGAGGAACTCCCAAACGGCAACGCGACGCCTCCAGGCGACAATACCGCACCCGACGAACCCACGACTGAAGGCCCCGACACATCGCCCGCCAGAGTCGAGCAAGTGTTGAATGCCCTGACCCTGCCTCTTGTGAGCTTCGACGGGATCGGCTCGCAAAACCTGTCGGAGGCAAACGTCACCAGACTCTACTCCACAGGTGGAATCATCCAGACAAGCGCGCCGCGCGTGGTTGGACGTAGCTTTGTAATTCCATTTGCCACACTCGAAACCGAGCCGGTGAGCCCGACTTCTGCGCCCTCTAAAAACGACGGACAGAATTTCCTCGCTACATTCGACATCGACTCCCGCGCGTTCAAAATCTCAGAATGGTCAGGGACCATCACCCGCGTCGAATCACTTGGTGAAAACACGGCTCTGATCGTCGATCATGACCATTCCGCCTCTGCGCAAGCGGCACCATCGATAACCCGGAGTCTCCGACTTTCAACGATCAAGGCCGGGGAGAGGGGGATGGATTCTACCCCCATAAGTCAGATCTCGCTCAAAGGAGCCAGCGAAGGTGAGAGCAGAAGTCATGCCTTCTTTTATATAAACGATGCCAGTGGCGGCATGCTGGGATTGGCCGTAGTCAACGGCGGCTCAGATCAGGCCACATGGTTTGGCGCAGGCGTGTCTAATCTGGCCTTTGTTTCAAAAGACGCTGACCACAAACTAACATTGAGCGGAGTGGTCTCGTCGCAGGGAACACACGCACAGACCTGTGAAACATCTTGTGTAGACTGGTATGGCAACACCCGCCCCATTTTCATGGGTTCGCGTCTTTTCGCCCTCATGGGGTATGAATTGGGAGAGGTGACGCTACAGAATGGCGCAATCACCCGCCTGAATGCCCCCATTAACATGAAATAGCAAACACCTCTTGCGAGCGTGAATCTAAAATCTCATCTAATCCGCCACGCGATCGCTGGATGTTCAGCCATGCGACTGCGGCCTTTTCATCGAGCAAAATCGGACTGCGGTCATGCCCCGCAGCCCTGACTTCTGGCAAGGGATCGTCGGTGAGAAGTGCAAAGCCATGTTTAATGGCTTCGTGGTCGCTGTCGATTTGGCTGCATTCTGAAAAAATGACCGGCACCACCAGGTCCTCATGCAGTGTTGGCTTGAACGCCACAATAACATCACGCATCAGGGGATCTTTTTTCTCGGTCGCCGTGGGCTTGTAGGGCTTCCCCGCCGCCGTCACGCGGCGCTTGCGTGACTCCGCCTGACGCTCAAACTCCCGCGTAACTTCGTCTATGGTCACTTTTCCCGACCTAAGCAGGTCGCTGACTTTGACCCATTCAAAAAAACCCCGAATGACGATCACGCCATGATTGTACCCGACCATATCTTTCCAAAAATTCGAATGAAGGTTGTCACGCCGGGCGTTGTAGGCCGTGTATTTTTTAGGATCAGTCACAAACGACGGCGGAAACGCACCGTATCGCATGGGTTCGATCAATCTTTGTCCGTCACGCTCAATTACCACCGGCGCAAAATGCCCGGGAAAGATGCGCTCCTGGTCCATCGGTGGGTATTTTTTTGGATCCCGGGCAACAGCCTGCAAATATGCTTCGAAGTTCTCGCTGACGATGTTCGCGCCAAACTTCTGAGAGAGAAATGCTAGGTCTTTGCGAACTAATGCCGAGTAACACAAAACAGATACCTCCACGCGAAAGTCAGTGAATCGCTGGTTCTTTTGCAGACCAATTGGTTATATAATCACATTTCGCAGTGAGTCCAATCGCATTGAGATGAGAAACAAGAGGCACGTCCGAATGCATCAGGTCAACATGCATCAAATCATTAAGGCTAGCGACTATCGCATCATGCCCTGGAAAAACGGCCTGGGTAGCACGGTCGAGATCGCGATCGAGCCACCGGATGCCAGCGCCTCCGGTGATTTTAACTGGCGTCTTAGTGTCGCAACCATCGGCGCATCCGGTCCATTTTCTTCTTTCCCTGGATTTGACCGCATTTTGGTCCCCCTCAGCGGCGGAAGCGTCGAACTCGCACACGGCGAGTCCGCACCGGCTGTTAAACTTGCCAAATATGAGCCTTATAAATTCAAGGGCGAATGGGAGACTCAGTGCAACATCGATGCTGAAGTGGCGAGAGACTTTAATGTAATGGTAAAGCGCCTTTGGGGTAAGGCTCAGGTCAAAAGCCTGCAACTTGAACCAGACGGTCAGATAACGATCTCTTCAAACGCGGGAATTTTCTTTCTTTTTTGTATCGACTCTCCGCTACGCCTATCCATTCCCAAAGAACCAGGAGATCTGTTGGTCGACTCCGAGGAATCAATGAAATACGTTAACCCAAAGCCAGGCACGACCTTCAGCCTGCTTTTGAATAATGGTCAAAGGGCAGCGCGCATCCTGACTGTTGAACTTTCGGCTGTAGGCTGAAACCTGCGATGGGACCGATCCCCAAAAAGCTGAATCGCTTTTTTATATGGCGCGCACTCGGGGGAGGGGTTCGTCGGCGCCGTCCACCATTTTTGGCCGACAATTCGAATTCAGATCATGTTGCAGAAAACGCCCCGGACCTTTCGCAGCCCGCGCCGGAAGATTTTCTTCCTTCGCCGCCAAAACCGATGACACCCTTTCAAAAATGGCCGGAACAAGGTCAGGGCAGACCGGTCGCGATCATATTTTTACTTATGGTTTGCCTGAGTATTGCCGAGTGGGGCGTGCGCTGGCCCTGGGATTCCGGCAGTGTATATCAGGCGGATTTATGGACTTCCCGGGACGCTGTGTTTACGCGGGGTGAATACTGGCGATTACTTTCCGCGCTTTTTGTTCACGCTGATTTCATGCACCTTGCGCATAACGCCATGACATTTTTATTTTTTGGTTGGGTCCTGCGTGGGTACTTCGGCCGGTTGGCATTTCCGGTACTGTCATTCGGTATCGGCATAATCGCGAATTTGATTACCATTTGGTTTCACGAAAACGATATCCACCTATTGGGCGCTTCCGGCATGAACTATGGCATGGTGGCGCTATGGCTGACGCTTTATATTGCTTTTGATCGAACGAGCCCAATGCCCCAGCGCGTCGTCAGATCACTGGGTTTTTCACTGCTCATTTTGTTTCCCCAGTCCTATGAGCCCCGGGTGAGTTACCTTGCCCACGCGTCTGGTTTTGTCGTGGGGATACTCGTGGGGATGATGTCTATTCCCCTGATGCGCCGAACAGCTCCGGTCGTCCGGAATGGGGAAGCTCCGGCTCACTTTATTCAATGATAACAATTTATTAGGCGGACGTTTTCCTGCTGTCGCGGGTCGCGCCAGACTGGTACAATCGGAGCATATTTTTCATTTGATCAGCGATGGTTTTGAATCGCCCGTACCGCAACCAGGTAGGACGCAGAGGTTCGACATCGCAATAGACTTGTGGGAGCGGAATTCTATGAGTGAAATCGAACACAGTGAACACAGTGAACATAGAGATCAAAGCCGGTCTATTGAGGCTGGTGATCTCGCCGGACACCCCGCAGCTGATGTGCCTGCCATCGCGACACCGGAGGCAGTAAAGGAAGATCCGCTGGCAAAAGTCATTCCTTCACCCCGAGTGACTCTGACGTGCCGCGAGGATTTAGATGCAGTCCTGAAAAAGCACCAGAGTTGGTACCAGTCGGTGGTCGACCCCCGGGCCAACCTGCTTTGGGGCCACCGGGCCAATCTTTCGGGGCAGGATATGAGCGGCTGGAATCTCGAAGGAGTCGATCTGCGCGGTGCGGACCTGACAAACGTGCGCTTTGACGGGTGCCTGATGCAAACGGCTAATCTTGCGGGAGCGAAATTGGCAGGAGCTTCCTTTATTGGCGCGGACTTGTTTCGTGCGAATCTTTCACGAGCGAACCTGACGACGACGGTCATGAAGAAAGCAAACCTCAAAGAGTCAAACTTCAAGGATGCCCTCATGGAGCGTACCGACATGGAAGAGGCACAAACAGAAGGCGCGAATTTCACCGGTGCACGACAGGTTTTGGTAAAGCGCTAAAAAATACAGGCGCTAACCGCGATGCGCCAAAAGGAAGCCCTCGGATGCCAAAAGCGAAGTCTTATAAGCACGAAACCCAATGGCCGGTTATTCGCACTCTTGCGGAGCAAAATTCCACAGAAAAGCTGCTGGAATCTCTTCAACGCGGCGAAGACGTCTACGAACGTCTGGCCCTGCACCGGTTCGCCCTTCGCTTTCTGAGCTTTCGGCCATGGAACGGACGCAATCTCGATGTGGTCGTGGCAGTTTGCGATGCCGGAATTAAGACTGCCGCCCAGGCAGCTGAGGAAATCCCCGACGACTCGAGCTGGTTTCGTGAAGAGGCCAGCCAGATGGCTTTCACGACCTCTCAGAATCTCTGTGCGTGCTGGGACGATGGCTTCGGTCGCTCTCCGGAACACGCAAAAAAAGGGCTGGAATTAGCCAAGCTCGCCATCGAACTAAGACTTTCTTTAAAAAAGAACGGGGCTGCAGTCGGCACTGCCTGGAATTCCAAGGGTGTCCATGAGTTAACCCTAAATAAGATTGATCAAGCGCTCCAGTCTTTCGCGGAGGCGAAGAGGCTTTTCACCGAACATGCAACAAAACGGGGCACGCCCACTTCGATCACCCCGGCCGCTCCTCACGACCTCCTGTTGACCTATGGATTCGCAGCGATGGGCCGAATTCGCAGTGGTGCCGTTTCTACCGACGCTGACAAGGAGTTGAAAGCTGTCATCCAGACCTTTGAAGGCATGAAAAGTGGCGATGCCTCGACACGAGAGACGGCAGAAATCAGCTTAGAGCAACTAAATTCCCTTCGCCGAAATCTGACAAATGCCTGAAAAAAGGTCTAAATAACATGCCTGAAAGCCGGCCTGAAATTTTACCGGAACATCTGAGATCAAAGATCGACAGTATCGTCCGTGCGATTGAACCCGAAGTCCGTGCGGCGCGGCACGAATTTCACGCACACCCGGAACTTTCCTGGAAAGAGGTCGAGACTTCCCGACGCATCGAGTCGCAACTGCGAAAAATACCCGGGCTGGAAATCACGACCGGCATCGCTGAAACCGGAATCACCGCTCTCCTGAGGGGGCGCGGTGCGGGTCCAACGGTTGCGCTTCGTGCTGACATGGACGCTTTGCCAGTCACTGAAAAAACCGGCCTAACTTACGCCTCAAAGAACGAAGGGGTCATGCATGCCTGCGGACATGATGGGCATATTGCCGTCATGCTCGGCGCGGCAATGGCATTGAGCAAAATTCGCGAAGACATTCCGGGAGCAGTGCGATTCATCTTCCAACCTGCGGAAGAAGGTGGTGCCGGTGGTGATGCAATGTGCAAAGCCGGTGTACTAAAGGACGTTGACGCCGTGTTCGCACTGCACGGATGGCCCGAAGCCCCACTTGGGAAAATAGTTGTTTCGAGCGGAGCCATGCTTGCGAGCACGTCGGAGATCTTTATCTCAGTGTCGGGCAAAGGATCTCATGCAGCATATCCTCACCGTGGTACTGACCAGATTCTGATCGGCGCGCGCATCATTGAAGCCCTTCAGGGGATCATCGCCCGCGAAATCAATCCATGTCAGACTGCCGTCCTTTCGATGACCACATTTCATGGTGGTCGCGCCACTAACATCATCCCGGAGTCTATCGAATTAAGTGGCACCCTCCGTACGCTGGATCTGGAAACGCGGGACTTTTGTGCCACCCGAATTGTGGCGATTGCTGAATCAATAGCGAAACTCCACGGTGCCTCGGCTAAAGTCGAAGTCCGTCATGGGTATCCGGTAACCAAAAATCATGAAAAAGAAGCTGCTTTTGTTGCCTCTACGGCCAGGGCCGTTCTGGGTGCAGATGCGGTCGCACCATTTCTTGCACCTTCGATGGGTGCGGAAGATTTTTCCTACTATCTCCTGGAAAAGCCGGGCGCTTACTTCTTTCTTGGCGTCAATGATGGGCGGACGGGCGGATACCCGCCGCTGCATCACCCTGCCTACGACTTCAACGACCAGGCATTGGCCCATGGCGTTCGAATGATGGGTAACCTTGCCGTTCACTATCGCTGAGATGTCGACGGAGCACTAAATGACCCCGCGCCCGCTTAATCTGACGACATTGGGACTTTCGCTCAAAGTTCTGTTCTCGGGCTACCTTGTCGTAGTCGGGATTGGTCTTGCGATGTCTGGACTACAGATTTGGCTCACTCACGGCATGGCTGACGGGAAAGTCGGACTGTCGGTCGATGATATCGTCTATAGCTACTATGGAAATCGTGGCGGCAGTCGTCTTGAAGTTAAGCTCGAAGGAACGATGAAAGACAAGGCGGACTCACACGATCGTGCTGCTATCGTAAAATGGGTCCAGTCCGGTGCCACCAAAGAATCGTGGGATCAGGAGATCTCAGCGGTCTTTGCGAAAAACTGCGTGAAATGCCACGGGACCATTCCGGGCCTGGCCGACTTCACCTCTTACGAAAAAGTAAAACCTCTCTCGCATTTTGACGAAGGTGTGACAATTGATGCCTTAACCCGGGTCTCACACATCCATCTTTTTGGTATCGCATTCATTTTCTTTTTCGTGTGTTCCATCTTCAGTTTGGCAGTGGGATTGCCGCGATGGATCAAGGCAGCATCGATCGGTGCTCCTTTTGTGTTTCTTTGTGTAGATATTTTTTCCTGGTGGCTAACCAAGTGGTACCCGCAATTTGCCTGGTTCACCATTATTGGTGGGTTTGCCTATAACGCTGCAGCCGCCTTCATGATTTTGACTTCGTTGTTTCAGATTTGGGTCGTGCCGTGGCGACGCCACTCTTCTCCATCCTCACCGTGGCTGGACGAACGTTAGCAATGACCAGCGGCAGTCCCTCACTACCCGTATTGAATCACGGAAAAATGTTGCCAAAGCCGGAGTGAAAGTCCGGGGGAGGTTAGGCTGCTTCCTCATTCTCCGTCTTATTGAACTGACCCATTCCTATTCTCACAAGTCGCTCCCCAATGAGCCTCAATTTAGAATCCAGTCCACGTTTGAGGGGTGGAGATGCCCGCCCCTCGCTATTAATACCAATCAACATTTACAATTTAACGGAGCTGCCGTTAAATTGTAAATACTATGTATTATCAGTGTCTTCGACATCAAAAACTGCTTTAACTGTGCCAAATGTACCCCGTGGTGCTCGTCACCGGGCCGCGGCAGACGGGGAAAACCGAGCTTATTCGGCATGATTTTCCTGATCATAACTGGGTGCTTCTAGACAGCCCGCAATTAATTGCGCAGGCAATAAACGATCCCGAGCTCTTTCTAATCAACCCTCCTCCGCCCGTTTTTCTTGATGAAATTCAGCGGACGAAAGAACTGTTTTTACAAATAAAATCAGATGTGGATCTAAAAAAACCCAAATCGGGATCGTGCCTATTGAGTGGATCACAGCCTTTTAAACCCTTATACTGAGTGGCCGATTTTCTGACCACTAGGCTATTTATCCGGCCGGAGTCTCTCGAGGTTCATTGGACCCGCGTCCACGTAATCCACCTGAAATGTTGGGTCTTTGCTCTATGCCCCGCCGCCAATTTCTTATGGCACGCTCGTTGCTCTTAAGTCTGTCGGCTGGCTATGAAGTTCTTGTTTCTCAATTCCATTCTTTTAGTGAGGTTACTATGACAGGTCTATTGAATCCCTACTCTATGACGCGCGAACAAATGCGGGCTATCCTCTTCCAGGAGGATCTCAAACGCGTCAATCTTATCGGCCACTGGAACAATGATACTGGCTGCAATTCCGACGAGGATTAGCAGGACGCGGAGTGCCCCGAGGTGTCGGAGCACTCCCGTTTTTTCTCTGCCTGATATTCATTTCACGCTGGAGCTTACCAAGCATGACGCGCAAATACCGCAGATTCAAAGGACTCCATTTCGAGGTAACCCATCGCTGCAACCTGCGATGCGTCCACTGTTACAACATCAAGTACCTTGAATCGGGAGCGCTGGACCTATCGCTCAGCGAGGTAAAAAAAGTTATCGACATCGCCGTCTCGATCGGCTGCGAGGCGTTCGGGTTTACTGGCGGCGAGCCCTTTGCCCGCAAGGATTTTATAGAGATTCTTGAGTACACACCCAGTCCTATCCACATCCTGACCAACGGACTGTTTGTTCGCGAATCGCATTGCCAAGCGATCGCTGACATGAAAAAATTGGTCGAGTTTCGCGTCAGCCTCGACGGCCTCGAAAGCCACAAGGCCATGAGAGGAGTCGACTATACCTCTGTGACCAAAAAAATCCAAATGTTGCGCCGTCACGGTTTCATTGTCTCTGTCAACACGATGTTGACACCTTACAACGCAGCGGAACTTCCAAAAATGTTCGACCTCATGAAAGATCTCGAAATCGACCGCTGGAGGCTCGATTTTTTGTTCGAGGGAGGGAATGCAGCAAGAAATTCGCTACTCGTGGACTTTGACACAACCCTTGCCCAAGTGAAGTTCCTTGTCGAAAGATACCTGGCGGAGAAGCCGTCCTTCGCCTTTGATATCAGTAAAGTATTTCGGTCCACTCTAATTAACGGGAGGACAAAACCCATTTCCTACACCCACGACTCGCGCCCGTGCGATTACCAAGGAGCATTAACCATTCGTCCGAATGGCGACGTCTCATTTTGCGCATCATACGAGGAAACATTCGGAAATATCCTCCGAGACAGCCTCGACGAGATTATCGCCAACAAAAATTGGCGCCGTTTCTCGGAGGTGGCGGTTAAGGATCTGTCTGGGTGTCACGGATGTGACTTGCTCGCGATGTGTGGGGGCGGATGTCGGGCGGATGCATTCTATAGCTCGGGATCGTTAACAGCGAAAGACTCCGCGGCATGCCGCATCATGCGATTTAGCCGCGATCACATCTGGCCGCTAATTGCTGCTCACAATGCGAGACTGGTAGGATGAGCCAGCCCCTCGAACAGCACGGAGGAGTCGCCGAAGCATTTCGGTCACGGGGGTTTCGCGGGTTTTTCTTTCTGTGGCTGAGCGAGTTCTTGTCCTCGTTTGCTTCGGAGATCACACGGTTCGCATACGGTGTTTTAATCTGGAAACAAACCGGGTCCGTAACGTCTTTTGCGCTCGCAATTTTGCTTTCAGCGCTACCTCCTCTGGTGTTCGGACCACTGATAGCGCCACTGATTGATCGCAACTCAAAGCGCCTGGCCCTACTCGTCGGATTCGCCGGTCTTTTCGCTGCCACCGGTGTGCTCATTGCATTTAATCATTTTGGGGAAGTCACAACCCCACATCTCTATGTTTATGTGATTGTATCAAGCCTGTTACTCGAGATAGTCGTCCCAGCGCTGCTTGTCTCGATGCGATTCCTGGTGGCACCACGTCATCTATCGGTCGCGACCGGAATGACACAGTCAGGAATGGCCGTTTCTAAAATTGCCGCTCCCCTGGCGGGAGCAGCTCTGCTTACTTTCTGTGATTTTGGCACAATTCTGATCATGGACCTCGTAACATTCGCAATCCCAATCATTTACGTTATCTTCGCACCAATCGACTGGCAGGTCATGACACCCGAAACAGGTGGCGGGGTGCCCCTTCGCGGGCATTCGTCTGTGTTCGCATCGGCTTTTGCGTCAATAAAGGAAGGCTATACCTGGATAAAAAACGACCATACCTGCACTACATTGACCGCGCTGCTGTTCATTAACAATGTTTTCAGTGGAGCCTTCGTCGCAGTATTCACGCCGTTCCTGCTCACTGTTGGCTCACTCGAAATTCTATCTAAAACCAACGCCCTCGCGGGTGTGGGCGCGCTGATCGGTAGTGTTATAGTCACGATATGGGGAGGCCGCCGACGCGAATCGTCTCTGGTGTTGATTGCGGTCGGTTTGACAGGTCTCGCAGGGTGCGCCATTGGAATTCTAAAAGCCTACGTATTTCCTTTAATGCTATTCGCCACTCTACGTGCCGTGTTGGCTCCCGTGATCAACTCAAGTTCCCATGTGTTTTGGATGAAACGCACACCCATCCATATGCAAAGTCGAATTTGGGCCGCGCGAAGAATGATTGTTTGGGGTGCCTTTCCGATCGCCCAGTCCGTCGTCGGTCCGTTGACGGAGCGCGGATTCGCTCCCTTCTTCGACCCCATTTTCGGGGTCGGAGGAGGGCTTGCTGTGGTGATTTTTTG
>Ga0138256_10008556_pt1 | contig 10741 bp, 10 predicted proteins | sample KNB2016incub_MG_FD_105486 | JGI IMG/M metagenome (GOLD analysis project Ga0138256, IMG submission 105486) | Active sludge microbial communities from wastewater in Klosterneuburg, Austria - KNB2014incub_MG | ecosystem: Engineered > WWTP > Activated sludge > Unclassified | place: Austria... | reverse complement strand
TAATACCTGAGCGATATCTTCCATGGCATGAGATGCCTGATTCGAGACCATCATAGGTATACCCAGGTTTTTGCATGCAGCAGCGACCGCCAGGTCGGCACCTGGGTGCGCCAACTCCAACACTCCAATCGGACATAGAAACATGGGCAAAGGATAAGCAGATCCCAAAAAATTTACCGCCATTTGCCTTTGACTTACGTCGCGAAGCATGCGCGGAACAATTGGATACTTATCCCAAACACTGCGATTTGCTGCCTGAGTGGATTCCAGGCCTGCCCCTCCTGCAATATATGCATAAGCCTGAGATGATAGTTTGGATTTAGCAGCGGATTCCAATTGAGGAAAATCAACGGGTAAAGCGGGCCTCCGGCCGGCAAAACCATCAGTGTAAATATTTTTTTGCCTCGTTAAGGCATTAAATTCCATTGCCTAAGACTTGGGCGACTCATCTACAATGTCCGCATCTTCAATGTGGTCTTCCGGTTTGGTCAAAGGAGGATGTGACAATAAATCATTGAGTTGTTTTTGTTCCTGGGGATCTAATGGTTTGTCGGATTCAGAAGAGACCAGTGGGTTCACTTTTTTTACTTCGATGTCAACCGGTGCTGAAGGAGCCGGTTTTTTTTCCGAATTGTCCAGGAATTTTTTAGCCTTTTCAAAAAAATCATCATGTTTGGTCATGAGGGGTTCGGTAAGGTTTTTGTTTTCGGTGATGGGTTTTTCCGCAAATTCTCCTTTTGGTTCTTTGGCTTCTATGGCTTTTTCCCTCTCGATAAATTCGTCGATTTTTTGATTGAGTACCTGCGATTTCTCCTGGGCGTAATCTTTTGCTTTTTCATAGAGTTCTGAACCTTTGGTTTTGGCTTTATCAGACAGGTTTTCTGAAAAAGATTCAGCTTTTTTCCAAAAATCGTCCGTGGCTTCTACGACTTTTCCACTCAGATCTTTAGCTTCTTCCTTTACTTTGGAAAAAGTATCCGCTACTTTATCACCAACCTGACCCATCGTTTTCCGGATGGGCTCGACAAATTCAGACTCCGTTTTAACCGGTGTAGGTTCTTTTTCAACAAAGGGGGTATCGGATGATGTTTTAGTTTCCCATAAATCATCCACCTTATCCAGGATTTTTGCACCCTGTTTACCAATTTTTTCGCCGGTATCTTTTACAAAATCAACGGTTTTGTCAAAAAACTCTTCTCCTTTTTCTTTGGTATAATCCACTGCTTTTTCTGCCTGATGTTTGGTTACTCCTTTTACGCCGAATAATAGCTTTTTGATTGGATCCAGTATACCCATATAGTTGTATTTATTTACTGATCAAAGCTACGGAAAAATTGAATGGGTTTAAAAAGGGTTAAAAGGGAAAGGGGTTAAAAGGTTAAAGAGGAAAAGAGTTAAAAGGACGGGTTACGTAGCGGTGTACTTTAGTCGCCGATACTTTATCTTTAAAATATAATGGTTGAAGGGTGAAAAGGTAAAAGGGTTAAGAGGGTTAAAAGAACGGGTTATGTAGCGGCGTACTTTAGTCGCCGGCCCTTTATCTTTAAAATATAATGGTTGATGGGTGAAAAGGTAAAAGGGCTAAAAAGCCGGGTTACGTAGCGGCGTACTTTAGTCGCCGGCCCTTTATCTTTAAAATATAATGGTTGATCGGTGAAAAGGGTAAAGGGTAAAGGGCCGAGTAACGTAGCGGCGTACTTCAGTCGCCGGTACTTTTTATCTTTAAAATATATATGTTGACGGGTGAAAGGGTAAAGGGTTAAGAGGCCAAGTTACGTAGCGGCGTACTTCAGTCGCCGGTCCTTTATCTTTTAAAACCTAAAGGTTGAAGTGTTCAAAGGTAAACAGTTATAGAACAGTAGTTGATTTCCGCTGGAAATATCGACTAAACACCAAATGTAAAGTCCCGCACAATAACCAGGCCGGTAAGGTCAGGAAGGAAAGAAAAATATCCTTTGAAACGGAAAGGCTATAAAACAGGGTGAAACTCAGGCCCCATGCCAGAAAAACGGAAATATTAAATGTCAAACCTGATTTCTCTGCATAATTGGTTTGAATACCAAATCGATGTGCAAAAAAATGTTCAAATACAATAATCGCACCTACTGGCGCCAGGATAAAACCATATAAAGCAACAAATCCCAATAGTTTCATCGCAAATGCAGGGAAAAGACCTGCGATAGTGGCGATACTGCCTGCAAGTATAGTGACCCAGAATGTTGAGGCTTTTGGTATGATAGATTGAAAAGCCAGTCCTGCCCTGTAAATAGTAGGGTTGGCCGTGGTCCAGCCGGCAAGAATTACAGTAATCACTCCAAAGATGCCGATGGCATTGTACGCTAATGGGCCTGGAGCTACCGGAGGTGCAACGCCGGAGGAAAGAAAATTCTGTGCTTCAGGTGTTTTTAAATACACCGCGTATAACAAGGCCGCAGCAATCCATGCTATATAATGTCCCACATACATACCTGCAGCCGTGGTCCATCCGGCATTGGCTTTTTTTGCAAAACGCAATACCGATAAATCAGACATGCCGATATGCATCGCGGCATTACAAAACCAGGACCATAATACAACGTGCCAGAACGTATACTTAAGCTGTCCTGGAAATGGAGCTGAACCCTCACCCCAAATATTCCAGAATCCTTTTAAGTCTGACACTCCCAATTGCCCCAAAGCAACAATTGCGCAGGAAATAAACCCAACGACCAGTATCGGAGACATCCAATTTGCAGCCTTGGAAACCGTATTGTATCCTTTAGCGGCTATCAGAGAGACGACGGTACCTAATATTAAAACGATGACCACCCAGGTCAGACTGTTAGGCATCGTATCTTCGAGTTTAGGCATTTCCATATTGAACGGTATACCAATTGCAGTCGCGGAGACTGTAGTCATGGCCCCGGCCAGAAAACAAAATAAAACCCCATTGGCTACATTATATCCGGTTACCAGTTTTTTACCGCAGATTTTTTCCAACTGATAATAAAGCGTCAGTCTGTTTTTTACGGCGATTTCAGCAGTGAGGTAACGCCAGCAGATTACAGCTAAAAAATTACCAATCAACAATCCGACGATCAGGTCAAAGGCACTGACCCCGGCGGTGAGAAACAGGGGGCCAATCATAAATTCCGTGCCGGCTACATGTTCACCGGCATACATGCCAAGGAAATTTTTCCAACCTTTCAGATGGGAAACAGGTACGGGTTCTCGTTCAAATTCATCTGATTGAGGCGCCGATTGAGGATTGGTTTCCATGGTATATTATTTCGAAATGAGATGTTTATGTAAATCCGTCGTTTGCTCACAGCATATTTGTTCCATTACCTGGATCAATTGAGTTTTGATCATTCCAATGGTATGCTCACCACCGGCATCCCCCAAAGCGGACACGCCATACATAAAAGACCTGCCCATAAATACAAACTCCGCTCCACTGGCCAGAGCCCGAGCTACATCAGGTCCGGATCGTATCCCGCTATCGATCATCAATTTGATTTTGTTTTTATAGTTCTTTTGAATGGCAATTAGTGAATGAATAGTAGATTCGCCCGCATCCAATTGCCTGCCACCATGATTGGATATGATGAGCCCATCGATGCCTAGCCGGATCGCCATCTCGGTATCTTCTTCACTGGCTATTCCTTTGATGACTAATTTTCCTTTCCATTTGTCCCGGATGGGTTTTATTTTTTCTTCATTCAATCTGCCGGAGAACGTCTGATTCATGTACATGCCGAGTTGTTTCATATTTAAACCTTTGGGCATATATTTTTTCATGGTGGCAAATTGTGGTTTGCCCTGGACGAGGGTATTAATTGCCCAACGGGGTCTGCCCATGATCTGAAGGATATTACGGAGTGTCATTTTAGGCGGTATAGCCAATCCGTTTCGAATATCCCTGGGGCGAAATGCAAACGTAGGTACGTCGCTGAGCAGGACCAGGACCGGTAATTGAGCAGACTCTACCCGTTGTAATACATCATTGCGGACTGCTTCGTCTGCCGGATAATATAGTTGAAACCAGGCTTTTCCTTCTGTCAATGCTGCGATCCGTTCAATACTGGAAGTGGTAACTGTACTGGTAATAAATGGAATGTTATGTGCATAAGCAGCTTTGGCAAGGATTTCAGGACTGTTGGGCCAAATCAAACCCTGCAAGCCAATTGGTGCGATCCCGAAGGGTGCATCATAAACATGGCCAAAGAGCTCTGTCTTAAGATTGGCAGGTTGATGGCTTGCCAGATAAAAGGGTTTTAATTCTATCTGCCTGATGTCAGAAGTGTTTTTAATCAGATTTACATCTTCATTGCAACCTCCATCGAGATACTCAAAAGCAAATCGCGGGATCCTTTTTCGGGAAAGGTTGCGCAAGTCGTCAATAGACGGATAATTGGTATTATAAGGCCAGGTCATAAATCGAATAATTAAGTCCGGATGGCGTTGAATTTTAATGCTTCAACGCTTACAGGATGGGAAAATATTAAAATTATTTGGATTAGTCGTGGATTTAAAAAATATACCTCCAACCCGGATAAACCTTGTCTATTTTTTTGAAGAAATAAACATACAGACTTCCGGGTGCATGGAATACAATCGCCATTCGGTCCCGTTATCCACCAGGATTCCACTCGATTTATTTTCCTTCAATATTGGATTATTAGGGTATTTTTTCCAGTGGACAAGATCCGTTGAAACCGCGAGATTAGTACTCCATTCACTCCAATCCTCAAATGCCGTCCCATGGTAGTATCCATAATATTTTCCATTGTGCTTTATCACCTGGTTCATGGCAAGCCCATATTGATCATAGGATTCCGGCCCTTTTTCCAAAACGGGATAATCCCGGACATTAAACCATGTTTTCAAATCATTGCTTTTGGCCAGCCATATCCCCTCATCATTTCGTTCATAAAATAAATACCAGGTCCCGTTTTCCACCCAAACCGTTGGAGTACCATATGGTCCGGGCTCAATAGGGGAGCCATTGCTTTTCCTAACGTCCAGGTTTCCTTTTGAAGTCCAGTGGACTTTATCCAGCGAGGTCAGTAGATGGGCAATATCATGCTTGCCTTCCGCAAACATATAATAGATCGAATCGGCTTTGATGACCATCATATCTTCTGTCCACAATGAATCAAATATAGGGTTGTCAGGAAGGCGTGACCAGTGGATCCCATCATCTGAGGTAGCCAGGCCGAGAGACATGGATTGGTTTTCGCCCTCCCGGTATCCGGTATACCATAGAAAATAACGACCCTCTTCATATAAGATATAACCTCTTTCCCGGATGTGTGCATCCCATAGGGGCATCCCGCTACCACTGAAGAGCGGATTTCCGGGGTGTGCCTCGAATTCAACCAGTTGTTTGGGAAATTCCAAAGGGGAGGACTCTGCACCCTTTATCGCGCGATTATCATTTGATTTACAATCAATAAAAACCGCAATCACAAAACTATAAACCAGAATCTTAAAAAACATATTCCTAAACCCGGGATTAAAGATATCAAAGGAAAATGTTTAAGGAAACTAAAACAAACCTAAACCCGGGATTATCAAATCAAAATGTACTTTTAGTCTGACCAATTTCGTTAAAGTTTTATATTTAATCCAAACCTTATGTACAAGAATCACTTATATAAAGCCGCGCTCGGCATTGCCCTGCTTGCTTTATGGATAGCCGGATGCACCGGGTCGAAAACCGGAAAAAATGCTATAAAGGACTTAAAAATCGTGGATAAACCGATTACCTGGGACACTACCCGTAAAAGGCTTTCCCTGGAATATATTCACCAGCGTCATGGTCTGACCAATGTCAAAGCTCCATTGATCACGCCTTCCATGGTCGTAGTGCATTGGACAGCTATACCAACACTTGCCGCTTCGTATAATACATTCAGACCCAGTGTGCTTGAAGGACGGGATGAATTGCAGGGGGCCAGTCGGTTAAATGTGAGTACCCAGTTTATGGTTGACCGCGATGGCACCATTTACCGTTTATTGCCGGAAACTGCTTTTGCAAGGCATACGATTGGGCTCAACCATTGCGCGATTGGCATAGAAAATGTCGGAGACGGTGAACAATATAAACTTACAGACGCTCAGTTTAAAGCGAATGTCAAGCTCATACAATACCTGCATTACAAATATCCTATTCGGTTTGTAATTGGCCATATGGATTATACCCGATTTAAAAATCATCCTCTGTGGAAAGAGACTGATCCAAATTACATGACTGAGAAAACGGATCCGGGCGCTGAGTGGATGGCTAAATTATACCCTGCTCTGGAACAAGCTGGAGTTTATGGGATAGCCCGATTTCCTGAAGCTATTAAGGATTAAATAAATTCCTCAATTAGAAATCGCGCCTGATACCGCACGCTCAATATCTATGAGTGGTTGATCAGACATATAGGGTTGAAACACCTGGCCTGTTACCTTTTCGTATAATTCTATATATCTGCCGGATATTTCATCTACAAATGTATCCGGCATAAAAGGCATTGTCTGGTCTTTTTTCCCCTGAAATCCATTTGCCATTAACCATTCCCGGACAAATTCTTTGGAGAGTTGTTTTTGGTGTTCACCGCGCGACTGCCTGAGATCATAACCCTCAAGGTGGTAATATCTGGAGCTATCCGGGGTATGTACTTCATCGATCAATAAGATTTTACCCTGTTGCCTTCCAAATTCATATTTGGTGTCGACCAGGATTAAACCTTGTTCGTTGGCCATGGCAGAACCTCTTTGAAATAAAGCTAATGCATAGCCCGACATAATTTCCCACTCTTCCGGAGTACACAAGTTTCGATTTAATATTTCCACCCGATCAATATCTTCATCATGGCCTTCATCGGCCTTGGTACTTGGTGTAATTAAAGGTTGGGGGAACCGGTCTGCTTCTTTTAAACCTTCCGGTATCTCAACACCGCAGAGCATTCTTTTGCCTGATTGATATTCCCGCCAGGCATGCCCGGCAAGATAACCCCGGACTACAAACTCAATTTTCACCGGTTCACATTTTATCCCTATAGAAACATTGGGGTGGGGGGTGGACTGCAGCCAATTGGGTACAATGTCTTTTGTCGCCTCTAAAAAATACGCGGCTACCTGATTGAGCACCTGACCTTTAAACGGAATCAGTTTTGGCAGGACATGATCGAAGGCCGAAATGCGATCGCTTGCTATCGATACCATTTGATCGCCTATCGTGTAGACTTCCCTGACTTTTCCCCGATACATGGTTTGAGCAGGTGAAAAGTGAAAATCCGTATTACCGATTGGGTGGTATTGTTCTCCCATTTTCGATTAAATTAATACCGGGCGACAAGACTCCCCGGAAAATGGAAACAGTTTAAATATTTTCTGTGAGGTTGCGATCAAACAAGATATCCTTCAATTCTTTGAGCAATGCGTATTCCTGAGGCAGTACTTTTTTGAAAGCCTCTTTTGCTGCCAGGTAACTGCCTTTTTCAAGTTCACTTACTTTTTCTTCGACCATCTTTAGATCGTGTTTGATCAGGCCACGGATGGAGGGCATGTCATGCCAGTCCGCTTCAATGGCCAGGTTTTTGATCCGGTTGATTTCCGAGTCCTCCAATTCGATCATTTTGCCTTTACGGTTAAAAAAACGATGGGTGGATTCTTTGGACTGGCCGGAAGGAAGTTTCCATTGATCGTTTTCATTTACCAGAAAAAATTCCAGTCCTTTATCATGGAATCGATAAAAAATGAACCGGAAATTTACTAATACTTCATGCATACCTCGTAAAGTTATAAATTAAATACCGAAGCCGAGTGTTTTTTTAAATATTGCGAATGTATCCTTTGTTCATCTTTTTCATTGTGTTTTGGACAGATGGAATGATTTATTAAAGGACAAACCTGGCAGGTTTCTCCAGGTGTTTCTGGTCAAACCTGCCAGGTTTTATTTACAATCAAATGGTAAAATATTTAAAGTTGTGATTGTTCTCGATTTTTTGAAGACTTTCCACGATCAATTGAATGATCTGTTCTACATCCTTTTTATGTGCCATTTCTACGGTGGTATGCATATACCTTAATGGAATTGAAATCAGGACAGAAGGCACTCCTACCGTCGAATAGGCAAATGCATCCGTATCGGTTCCTGTACCTCGGCTGGAGGCTTGTCGTTGGAAAGGAATGGATTTTTCAGCAGCCGTATCGGTTACCAGCCTTAGCAGTTTCTGATGGACAGCAGGGGCATGGGTCAATGCCGGGCCTTCCCCGCATTTGATGTCGCCATCTTTCTTTTTGTTCATATGCGGCGTACTGGTGTCGTGGGTCACATCGATGATAATAGCTGCCTGAGGTTTGATACGGTGGGCTATCATTTCAGCTCCCCGTAATCCAATTTCTTCCTGAACTGAATTAACGATGTAAAGCGAATAAGGAAGGACAATACCTGTTTCTTTTAGCTTTCGGGCCACTTCGGCAATACAAAAACCACCCAACCGGTTATCCAGTGCCCTGCCTACATAATAATTGGTGTTCAGGGTAAAAAAATCATCTTCATAGGTCATGACACATCCGACATGTACGCCCATTTTGCCCACTTCTTCTTTGTCTTTTGCCCCGATATCGACGAACAAATTTTCAATGGAGGTTTTTGGGTCTTCTGTTCCTCCCGCTCTGGTATGGATCGCCGGCCAGCCAAACACACCTTTCACTATTCCGGCATCGGTGTGGATATTTACACGTTTTGAAGGGGCAATCTGATGGTCCGAGCCTCCATTTCTGATAACATGGATAAGGCCATTGTCTGTAATATAATTTACAAACCAGGAAATCTCATCTGCGTGTGCTTCTATAACTACTCTAAAGTCTTTGCCGGGATTGACGATCCCGTAGGCGGTGCCATAGTCATCAAGATCCCAGGAATCGACAAATGGTTTTAAATATTCAAGCCAGATTTGCTGGCCTTTTGCTTCATGGCCTGTCGGGGAAGGATTATTGAGATAATGTTCAAGAAATTGTTCTGAAGAGAGATTCGACATAAAAGATATTAATTGGTTTGTTGATTTTGGGCAGACCAGGTTTCCGGATCTTTATTCCAGGAGTTCAGCATCGTACGATCCGTTTCGGTAATAAAGTGATGGCTTTCGGCTATATGTATTAAAGTAGGATAGTCCGTCAGGGTTTGATAGGATACCCTGGCCTGAGCAAAAGATTGATGGCACACCTGGAAACCATAGGAAAAAATAGCCACAACGCCCTGCACCTCACACTCCGCATTGCGTATCGCCTGAATAGCTTTGATACAACTTCCCCCGGTTGACAAAAGGTCCTCAATGAGGAGTACCCTCATACCTTTTTCCAGTTTTCCTTCGATCTGATTACCCATACCATGGCTTTTTGCTTCAGCCCTTACATAGATAAAAGGCAATTCCAGGCGATCAGCAACCAACGCGCCATGGGCAATCCCGGCAGTCGCTACGCCGGCAACGATATCAAACGGCACGAAAGCTTTTGCACATTGGATAAACGAATCAATAAGGTAACTTCTGAACTCCGGATAAGACAATACCAGCCGGTTGTCACAATAAATGGGCGATTTCAATCCTGAAGCCCAGGTGAAGGGTTTTTGAGGACTAAGTTTAATTGCTTTTATTTGCAGAAGTTGAAGGGCAATTCGTTCAGCGTTCATCATGGATATTAAAGCGCAAAAATATAAAATCTCTATCAATAGCACCTGGTTGGTGCTTATTGACCGGAAACAACGGGACAAGCTGGATGTTAAAGAATATCCTGTATTAATTCTACTGCAGTCACCCGATATGGATGAAATACATCGGTGCATCGATCGGATATGGGATAATCCCAAATCACTCCCTGTGGTGATATGTACTGAAAAACCCGCATTGACCTGGGCAAAACTGCTGAAATCGCTACCACTCATTGATGCGGCTGGTGGAGTCATAAGGGACCCCGGCAAAAGATATCTTTTCATTCACCGGAGAGGATGGTGGGATTTGCCAAAAGGCAAAATTGACCCGGGTGAATCGAATGTCAAAGCGGCACTCCGGGAAGTCAGAGAAGAAGTCGGATTAAACTGTTCCATAATCGGAAAACTTCAACCAACCTTTCATATCTATAAAATTAAGAAGGGGTTGGTCTTAAAAAAAACATATTGGTTTCTTATGGTTTCAGATAAGAAAAAGCCTGTTTTACAAAAGGAAGAAGATATCACGGATTATGCCTGGAAGTCCTCTAACCAGCTGCCGGCCATGAAATCACTGGTATACCCCAATTTAGCGGTGTTATTGGACGAGATTATAAAGACCGGATGACCAGATTCAAGGCTTAAGTAAATCCCTGGCGATGACCAATTTTTGAATTTCAGAGGTGCCTTCCCCGATGGTGCAGAGTTTTGAATCCCGGAAGAATTTTTCTACCGGAAAGTCTTTGGTATAACCATATCCGCCAAAAATCTGGACAGCATCGGTGGCCACCTGGACACAAATTTCGGAAGCATAATATTTTGCCATAGCCGATTCACGGCTCATTTTTAATTTTTCATTCTTAAGATAGGCAGCCCTTCTGGTTAATAATTCAGCGGTTTGGATTTTAGCCTGCATATCAGCCAGTTTAAAGGCGATGGCTTGAAAACTTGAAATGGGTTGGCCAAATTGATGTCGTTGTTTGGAATACTCTACCGATGCCTCATAGGCTCCCTTGGCAACCCCTAAACTGAGTGCGGCAATTGAAATGCGACCACCAT